>Ga0208456_1000006_pt1 | contig 352780 bp, 353 predicted proteins | sample June2015DPH_4_10_2_FD_184691 | JGI IMG/M metagenome (GOLD analysis project Ga0208456, IMG submission 184691) | Peatland microbial communities from SPRUCE experiment site at the Marcell Experimental Forest, Minnesota, USA - June2015DPH_4_100... | ecosystem: Environmental > Terrestrial > Soil >... | reverse complement strand
CTAGGCGATGTCTCCTGTGCTTTTTGGAATATCTCCCGTAATCTCGCTTCTGATTCCCCATAGAACTTTGACATTATCTCCGGTCCGGAGATCACGTAGAAGTTTGCGTCAGACTCGTTAGCAAGAGCTTTTGCGAGAAGTGTCTTGCCGCAACCTGGAAATCCATACAGAAATACTCCTCTGGGTGGCTCGATACCTAGTCGCTGGAAAAGTTCGGGATGTCTGAGAGGCAGTTCCACCATCTCACGTATTCTTTGTATCTCTTCGTGTAGACCAGCTATGTCTTCGTATGTTACTATCGGGATCCCTTTCTTCTCGGGCGTCGGCTCACTCAATACTTGGACATGGGCTGGCTCTGTAATCTTCACTGGGCCATGCGGACGTGTTCTCGTGACGATCAATGGAACGGCGCTTCCGAAGATCGAAAGAAGGGTCATGTCTCCTTCAATAAACGGCATGTCCATTAATCGTCTTTTCACGAAACGCACAAATTCCTCGTCCACACTCAGGCGTACATCTGTTGGCGCGAACACGATCGCTTGAGCTTCTTTCACGTCTGCCTTTCTAACAGTGACGTACTCGTTTAGAGCAACACCAGCATTCCTTCGAATAAGGCCGTCCATCCTTACAATTTCTTGTCTCTGATCTTCAGCATACGCGGGCCATGCTCCAGCTACAGTCATCTTTTTCCCATGAATTTCAACAAAATCTCCCGCAGTGATTTCGAGCTTCTGCATCGTGTCGTTGTCAATGTGGACTTTGCCGTGCCCAACATCTCGCTGCCTGGCGTCAGCAACTCTCAAAGAGATTTCTCTACTACTCATTTTCTCATTCTCTCAGAATACATTAGGATTCGTGCCAATCAGACCGAATCTCCAGTCTCGTTTCCAGACCATCTCTGACACAGGAAAGGGGAGCACGGCATTGTAGAAGTCAAAACTGTGAAAGCCGGGTATCGAACGAATACCCTTAACGAGGATGCGAAATGGCTCTCCTTCGGCATGGGCATCGACTGTGAAAATCATACCCGTTTTACCGCCAGACGTCTTCCATAGTTGCACTAACAAGCCTTCGCGTGTTGGTTCCCTCGATATCAAAGCCCTAGTGATATCTCACGTTGGCCATTCGCGACGATTAATCATGTCGATCGTATATGCGAGGGCTTCAACTTCTGTAGTGCAGACTCGAATATCTGTTTGGAGGGTTTTCGCCCCCTGAAGATGGTTGTGTGTCAACAACTACGAAACCCGCCGGTTTTTCATAAATGTGCCGCGTCGGCGGTGCGAATATCGGAAGTTTGAACGGGGAGTGTGCCTTGGGTATCGTGATCTTCCCCCGAACGCGCGACGAGTTTCACCACTAGATATCCACGATTCCTCTCTCCCCCCAGTGAATGCGCCAGGGCCAGAGGTGAAGCTAAGTCGCTCAATCCGGTCGTCTGCCATCGATTGTATTGCTCGAAAGTCGCCATTTTGCTCCGCGGATACTATCGTCACCGCGGTTCCTGTCTTGCCAGCTCGTCCGGTTCGGCCAATCCTGTGGAAGTAAGTATACGGATTCTGAGGAACGTCATAGTTGATAATGTGCGTAACTCCGTCAATATCTAAGCCTCTTCCGGCTAGGTCAGTGGCAACCAGTATACGACTCTGACCGCTTCGAAATGCGTTCATTGCTCTATCGCGTTGATGTTGGGTGAGGTCACCGTTTAGTGCTATGGCATCTTGATTTCTTCTCCCGAGTGATTGGTTCAGCCAGAATGTGCTGCGTTTGGTTCGACAGAAAACTATGGCACGTTGTACTTCTTTGTCCTGCAGGATTCTTAGGAGCGCATCAAGTTTTCTTTCTTGGTCCACTTGGTAGTAGTATTGGCTGATCTCCTTGACATTGAGGTCCTCCGGTTCGATCAGGACTTCGCGAGGGTTCTTCATATGCCTACGGGCAAGTTTCAGTACTTCCTTGGGCATCGTAGCGGAGAAGAACGCGATTTGACGTTTACTCCTAGTCTTAGTTAGAATATGCTCAACGTCATCAATGAAACCCATGTCCAGCATTCTGTCAGCCTCATCCAGAACAACGCACTGGACTTTTTCAAGGTGAAGGGATCCACGTTCTATATGGTCGATGACTCGTCCTGGTGTTCCAACTATGATCTGCGGGCAATCTCTCAAGGCGCGTATTTGCAGATTAATTGATTGGCCACCATAGATTGCAAGAGCGTGCTTGCGAGTGAATCTGCCATACGAGTTGATATCGCTGGCTACTTGCACTGCAAGCTCGCGTGTCGGAACGAGCACCAGCGCCTGAATGTTCAGGTTCTTTTCGTCAACGATCTCCAGGAGCGGTAGGCCGAAGGCAGCGGTCTTTCCAGTTCCAGTATGCGCTTGACCAATGACATCGCTTCCGTGCCGCAGAAGCGGAATAGTTGCTTCTTGGATCGGAAACTGTTTCTCGAATCCAAGTGCCTTGATAGCGTCCAATATTTCTGGGCTTAAGCCCAGTTTCTCGAAATTACTCATTGATTATCTCCTTATCCTCCATTCATGTCGCAGGTCTGAAATGAAGGCCGAAAACTGATTCCATCTCGGTCTTTGACCCATTGTGGGAACGAGACTTCGGTTGTTTCCTCGGACTTCCGCGACTTCGGTCAGTTGCAACAAGAAGAAGAACATGCGGGCAATTGTTGTAAATGACTCGCGTCTCTCGTTCTCGACAACTAACTTTGTGTGTTCTTGCCGTCGTTCTATATAAGGATAGAAAGGCAAGTTTCGTGAGTAATCTTGGTTAGAAGATGAAATCGTCTATCTTCTCAGTAACAGGGAATAGTACATCAGTTAACAGAATAATGTTCCACGTCACACTGTCCTTTTCGTTTTCAAGTATTTATCCATGGGATTCTCGTCTGAGAAGTGGTGCGGCCGCCGGGATTCGGACCCGGGTTTCCTCGTTGCTGCGATTGCAACTTTGAGGCTTGGGAAGCCCCCGTCATAGACCAGGCTATCCCTCCAACCTTTCCAGGTTGGGAACTGGACCACGGCCTAATGGAGCAATCCGTGCTCACGCACTCAAAGTCCAGCCACGACGACCGCAAATCCGGAAAGCATCGAGCTCACAATAAAAATCTCCCGACTCACGTGGAACAAAACATCATGGAAACCCATCCCATAAGGCGCCTCAGATATCTTTGAGATTCTAGAACCGGGACCCTATCCGTTGGCATGCGGGGAAGTGGCAGAAGCGTTTCAATCGGGCGCGGCCTAACTACTCGTGGGAACGCTATGGTCACGCGTTGAAACAGTTAGGCTTGGGAAAGGGTGCGGCCTAGGCTTCCATGAAGTCTTCTGCCTTCTGCGGTTCGGGGGGTAGGCCTTTACGTTCGCGAATGCCGGTGATGATTTGGTTTAGTAGGGAATTCGGGACGGGTGCCCAACGGGAAAACTCCAATCCCCAGAATGCCCGCCCTTGGGAAGCGCCGCGCATGACCTCTGAGAGGTCGAAGGTTTCCGCTGTTGGGAGTTCCCCAACCACGTAGACTAGGTGGCCGCGTTGGTCGACTGAGAGGATTTTCCCGCGTTTCTGTGAGATTACACTCGTCGCGGCTCCTAGTAGTTCTGGTGGTACCTTCACCGTGATTTTTTGGACTGGTTCCAGTAGAACTGGGTTTGCGCTGAGGAATGCCACGAAGAACGCCCTTCTGCTCATTGGCATGATTTGGGCCGGTCCTCTGTGCACTGGGTCTTCGTGAAGTGAGACATCCGTGACCTTTACCCTGACCCCTCGAATCTGCTCATACGCGAGGGGGCCTTCTTTTATTCCCCAGCGGTAACCTGCAATAACCATTTCCTTGACCTCTTGGACGTATTGGGCCCCTTTCGTCACTTCCAAAAGCATGTTGCTTCCCTCGTCAACGCTCCACACCCCACGGGCTTCGTCAGCAGGCCATCCTTCTTCTCGAAGTACCTTGGCCATTTCATGTTTGTCCTGGTATTCCCCAATCTTGCCCTCCTTGATCATGTCGACGATTTTGTCGGGCAGGGGTTCAACTTCCAGGTAGATCTTGTTGTGCTTGTTAGGTGACTTGCCTTCCACAGGCCCGGCGGTGCCTCTGATGCTTTCGCGGTAAATCACGATTGGTTTGGAGGTTACTATTTCCAACCCGGTTTTCGTTATTAGCGTGTTCGCTATTTCCAAGTGCAGCGTGCCCATTCCGGCTATGAGGTACTCGCCGGTTTCTTCGTTGATCTTCGTCACGAGGTTCGGGTCTTCGAGGGTCAACCTTCGCAGTACTTCCACGAGTTTAGGAAGGTCCCTGCTGTATTTCGGTTCGACGGCCATCGTAACGACGGGTTCGGTGACATAGTGGACGGCTTCGAAGGGCGCGATGTCCTTTATCGTTGATAGTGTCTCGCCGGCCTTCGCAGCATCTAAGCCTAGAAGGGCGGGTATATTGCCTGCGCTTAATGTGCCCACGATTTCTCGGTATGGCCCCATGAAGATGCATACCTGCTGAACTCTCTGGTCAACTCTTGCTCCGAGTAAGTGGAATGTTGACGCTTCATGGATTGTTCCTGAGAATAGCCTGCCGCTGGCGACGACCCCAGCTTGCGGGTCAACAACAATGTTCGTGATCGCCATAACTACTGGGCCGTTGTCGTCGCAGTTCATCATGGCTTGGCCGACTTCGCTGTTTATGTCCCCCTTCCAAATCTTCGGAATCCGATACTTCTGTGCTACATGTGGCGGGGGCAGATGCTCCACTGCCATGTTGAGGATGGCTTCGTCAAGCGATGCTCGCTCTTTTAGTTCGCTTACCTTTTCGTTCAGGTAGGCGTCGACGACATCGGAGAATTTGACATTCTTCTCCTTCGCGATTTCCGCGTTGAATCCCCATCGGTCCTTGGCGGAACCCATGGCCACAGTGTTCGATGCGAAGCTTACCTTCCATTTCTCACGGTACTCAGGTTCAGCGTAGAGCTCGATTAGGCGGTTGAACTCGGTGATTATGCGCCCGACTCTCTCTTGAATCTGCTCGGGCGACAACCTCAATTCTTTGATGAGGCGGTCAATCTTGTTAATGTACAGCACAGGCCGCACACGTTCCTCAAGCGCCTGCCTCGTCACCGTCTCCGTCTGAACCATAATCTCCTCAACAGAATCCACAACTACAACCGCACCGTCAATCGCCCTAAGCGAGCGTGTGACTCTTCCAGAAAAGTCAACGTGGCCTGGTGTGTCGATTAGGTTAATGACGTACGGTATCCCATTCCTTTCGTGTAACAGGCTTATGTTCGCAGCCTTAATGGTCATCTGGCGCTTTTGCTCTTCCTCCATGTAATCTAGGGCTAGCGCTGTCCCAGCCATGCCTGGTGACAGAAGACCAGCAGCTGCAAGGAGGGAGTCGCTCATCGTCGTTTTGCCGTGGTCGACGTGGGCAATGATTCCCATATCTTCCGGACGCAGAACTAGGCTACGTCATTCGGATTTGTTCCTTGTTAGCTATGATCCTCTGTATTTCCGTCGTAGATTTGTAACGGGGCATTTTTTCTCAACTCTGCTCCGAAATCGAGAAGGCAACATGACTCAATATCATTAAAGCATTATGCTTGGTTCTGCCCAGTTTTCGGGGCACCCTTTTGCCCATCCAGTAACGGAGCACGGCTTACGTTTCTGGCGCTGTTAGTTTTCCCTTGGTGTGTCGAGCTGGAGTGTCTTCCAATCATTGATGAAGTTGTAGGCCAAGTAGATCATTGAAAGCATGAAGAGGGTTCCAAGAACGTCGTCGATAGGGGTATTCGACGGGAGGAAATCTATCGCAATTAATGCTTGTGTGGAAAAATACAGGAGCAATAAGATCGCTACTAGGCGAGCACGCTTCATAGTTTTGGCAAGAAGACCGCTCTTGAAGTAGTTCACGCCATAGGCTGCCATTCCAAGAACCAGGATCGAGAGGCCAACATTCACTGACGAGAAGAGCAAGCCGACAGGGTCATGCATTTTCCGGTTCCTCCTCTTTGGCAAGCTCTCTCTTCACTACTCTCTCAAGTGTAGCCAAAACTATCTCGCCTAACGTCCCTTTGATAACCCGCTTCCAGATTCGCAACTCACGCTCTGAATCGGGAGAAGTCAAAATTAAGCTGAGACAAGAATGAGATTGTGATACTACTAAACCTTACTTTGACTCAACTCGCCTTGCTCTTCATTTCGTTTTCTAGATTCGAACTAGAATGGTCTATGCTGACAGGAGGGTAATATTGAGAGAGTGCTCGGCCTACTTATGCCTCAATTCTCGATTCCGGTTGAGTGCCTTCGAGTAGGGTTACCTTCTCGACCTTCCATCTACGCCAAAAGGGATTCGTTCGAAGTTCATGAAGTATAGCTTCGCGCAACGCTTTCTCTTGGTCGTTGTCTTCTGGTTTGATGAGTGTTATGATTGCAATCTCGCTCGTGATGTACCGCCCTAGTTTGTACCGGTTTCCAGAGAATATATGGCTTTGGCTGAACGGAGATTACTTACCATTTTTTTTACCAATTTCTTACCAATTTTAGGTATGATCGTCCAGTTGTTCCTTCCCCTAACCCGCATTTCTTGACTGCCAACCCTGGCTAGATTTTGACAGCTAAGTATCGAGGGGAGGCCCGCGGATTGTGTTTCGCGTTCCAAACAGTTTTGTCTTACTGTGTTGAGCATGGTTAATTTTGTGGGTCATGTTTTCCCAATAGGTGAGGCGTTGGCCTTTGGGTTTCAACCTTTCCCCGCTCGTTGTTAAGCGGCAGCTGAGGTTGGATGACCTGAAGGGTCGGAGTCTCGCCGTTGACGCCAACAATATGCTCTACCAATTCCTTGCGCTGATTCGTATGCGGGATGGGAGGCCGTTCACTGACTCGAAGGGACACGTTACCTCGCACTTGGTTGGTTTGCTTCTTCGCACCACTCGTCTGATGGCGGATTATGGGATACGGCCAGTGTTTGTTTTCGACGGCAAGCCACCCGCGCTGAAGATGCGAACTCTGGAGGCGAGGCGTCAGTATAGGGAGAAGGCGCGGAAGGAGTGGGAGGTTGCAGTGCAATCCGGCGACTTCTCATCAGCCTGGTCAAAAGCAACAAGAATGAACTCGTTGACCCAACCAATGCAAGAGGATACTAGGAAAATGCTGGGCCTTCTCGGCGTTCCTTACGTTCAAGCGCCGGAAGAAGGTGAAGCCCAAGCAGCTCACATGGCGGGGAGGCGGGATGTTTGGGCGGCCAACAGCAGGGACTATGATTCCGTCCTCTTTGGCTCACCGCGACTTGTACGCTACGTGACGATATCTGGGCAGGAATTCTTGCCGAGCAAAGGAATCGGCCGCCCACTTATCCCAGAATTAATCGAACTTCAACAGCTCTTGACGGCGCTTGGAATAAGCCGAGAGCAACTGATTGACCTAGCCATCCTAGTGGGAACAGACTTCAATCAAGGAATTCATGGGGTCGGACCCAAGACAGCCTTGAAACTCATCAAGGAACACGTAAAACTGGAGGAGTTGCCGGAGCGATTCAAGAGTCAGCTACCGGATAACATTCAGGAGTTACGCACAATCTTCCTCAAACCCACCGTAACTAAAGATTACGAGATTCGATTCAAGGGACTGGACGAGAGAGGTCTTCGAAAGTTTCTCTGCGAAGAACGGGGGTTTTCGACGGGCAGAGTCGACCTTGCAATTGTCCGGATGCAGGAATTTTACGCCCGAGACCGATCAACTCTCCAAAGCTGGCTAGGCGGCGATCGAGGAGGGAATTAGTTGGGGACGGAGACTTCCTTCAATCAGTTTACGGAGGTCTGCAAAGCGTTGGAGTCGACGACGAAGAGGACCGAGAAGGTGCTTTACTTAGTCAAGTTCCTAAAATCTCTAAGCCGCGAAGAATTGGCGCCAGCCGTGTCTTTCATCGTAGGCCGGCCCTTTCAGGAGTCCGATGAACGAGTACTCGATATCGGAGGACGAACGCTTTGGAAAATCAACCGCGGAAGCGGCCAGGCCGCCCTGGTTCCGAAAGCTGTGACGATACTCGAAGTTTACAGAACCTTCGAGAAGGTGGCGACCGCAACTGGGCCGGGTTCGCGGCAAAAAAAAGAGATGCTAATTGGCACGATGTTAAGCCGGCTTCCTAACACAGACGCCGAGTATTTGATGCGAATCATATTCGGAGAGATGCGCATAGGCGCCGTTGAGGGCGTTGTCTTGGACGCTATAGCGCAAGCCGCATCCACTAACCCTGACCAAGTTCGAAGGGCGAACATGCTCATGGGCAACATAGCCCAGGTTGCAGAATTGGCGCTCACAAAAGGCCCTGAAGCAATCGACAAAGTTGGCGTCACCCTGTTCGTTCCCATCAAACCCATGCTAGCCGAAATGGCGGAAGGTATCGACGAAGTCTTCAAAGAACACGGACGCACTAGCGCCTTTGAATTCAAGTATGACGGCGCCCGCGTACAAATCCACCGCAAAGCAGACGCGATTCGAATTTTCAGCAGAAGGCTAACCGACGTCACAGGGAGCCTGCCGGACATAGTCGAGCTTGCAAGGGAACGAGTTCGCAGCCAGGAGTTCCTCATTGAAGGTGAAGTTGTTGCAATCGGCCAGAACCAGAAGCCCCTCCCCTTTCAGGATTTAATGCGGCGGTTCAGACGCGTACACGAAGTTGACGTGATGCTGGAGGAAATCCCGTTGAAACTCTTCCTATTCGACGTCATCTATCTTGACGGAAACCTCATGATCGATACCCCTTACGAGAAGAGGTGGGACATACTCCGAGGCATAGTCGATGAGGAACTACTCGCAACAAGGATTGTTACCGAAGACTTGGGTGAGGCCGAGAAGCTTATGCGAGCTTCAATTGAGGCTGGCCATGAGGGCCTGATGGCGAAGGACCTCAAGAGCAACTACACGCCTGGGGTCAGGGGTAAAAAGTGGTTCAAGATCAAATCTGCCGAAACGCTAGATGTTGTCATTGTGGCTGCGGATTGGGGTTCGGGGCGGAGGCGGGGCTGGTTGAGTAATTACCATCTCGCCGTTCGGGACGAGGCGTCGGGAGAGTTTCTAGTGGTCGGCAAGACCTTCAAAGGCCTCACCGACGAAGAATTCGTTGACATTACGAAGAGATTGCAAGCGTTGAAGACTCGGGAAACAGACTACACGGTGCATGTCAAGCCGTCGATTGTCGTTGAAGTGGCCTTCAACGAGATTCAACGAAGCCCACACTACAAATCCGGCTTCGCACTTCGCTTTGCCAGAATCCAACGTTTCAGGGAAGATAAACGGGTTGGGGATGCGGATTCGCTTCAGAGGCTATCGAAGCTCTACCAGGACCAGTTCAGGTTCAAAGCTACCGCCGACTTCTGAGGTGTCCCACACCTTACCTTTGGGTGTGGTACAACTAGGGTGTGTTACCCATGAAGATTAGGTGTGAAACAGATTGAAGGTTGCAGCGTTATTCAGTGGCGGTAAAGACAGCGCATTCGCGCTCTGGTGCACTCAAATGCAAGGCTGGGATGTGGAAAGCCTCGTCACCGTCCTCCCCGAATCCCAAGAATCCTGGATGTTCCACTTCCCAGGCCTAAAATGGACCAAACTTCAAGCCGAAGCGATCGGCCTACCCCAAACAGTCATCACGACCAAAGGAGAAAAAGAACAGGAACTGAGCGACCTAACTGCCGGCCTTGACAAACTCAAGAAATCCCTCGGCATTGACACCGTGGTTTCAGGCGCCGTGGCGAGCGAGTATCAGCGAACTCGAATCGACAACGTGTGCGAGAAACTCGGCCTGAAGAGCATCGCACCACTATGGCATAAGAACCAAGAGCAACTTGTCCGAGAACAAATAGAATCCGGGTTTCAGATCATAATAACCGCGTGCAACGCACTCGGACTTGAGGAAAAGTGGTTGGGGAAGAAACTTGAAGCCTCAGACTTAGCCGAGTTGGTCGCGCTCAGGAAAAAATACGGCCTGAACGTTGCCTTCGAGGGCGGAGAAGCAGAAACCTTCGTCCTAGCCGGACCAATGTTCAAAACGCCTCTAAACGTCGTTCGGTCCACGGCGCATTGGCGTGGCGACTCGGGCTACTTGGAATTAGAGGAAGTTCAATTGGGTTCGCGGTGAAGGTTCTCAGTCATGAACGAGCTGCGTTGCAAGCTCACGTGTCTTAGCAACGATTTCCTCCACATCAATCGATTTTACCTGTCTATTCTCCATGAGAACATGGCCGTCCACAATCGTGGTGTCAACGTTTGCGGCGGAGGCTGAGTACACTAGGTCCGAGACAATGGTTTCCTGCCCGTAGACTGGGTTCATGTTAGGCGCCTTTGCATCGACTAGAATGATGTCTGCTCTCTTTCCTATTTCTAGGCTGCCGATTTCGCGTTCCACTCCCATGGCCTTCGCCCCTTGAATCGTGGCTAAGTCAAGCACGGTCTGTGCGTTCAGAACCGTAGGGTCCCACCTGTGCGCCTTATGCAGCAGGGCGCAAACCTTCATCGTTTCAAACATATCCAACGTATTGTTGCTCGCTGCTCCATCAGTCCCCAATCCGACGGGGACGCCGGCCTCAAACATCTCTGGCAACGGGGCGACTCCGCCGCTTGCGAGTTTCATATTTGAGACAGGGCAGTGCGCAACCCCGACGCCCGCCTTTGCGAGTAAGCCTACTTCGCGTTTTGTCAGCCAAGCGCAGTGAGCCGCGAGCATCTTCTTAGACAAAGCACCAATCTTGTCCAAGTATTCAACGACGCGCATCCCGTGCTGTTGCTGTGAGTCTGCTTGCTCCTTCCGGGTCTCAGCTACGTGGACGTGGTCGATTACGTCGTTTTTCTCCGCAAATTCCTTCGCCCATAGCAGAGTCTCAGCGGAGCATGTGTATGGTGAGTGTGGGCCGAGGGCGAAGCTTATTCGCGGGTTTCCGAGGCCTTTGATGTAATCGAAGAACTTCCTAGTTTTCTCCTGTTCCATTCGCGCTTTCGCGGGATCCATTAGGTCAATGATGCCGTAGGAGAGGAAGCCTCGCAGGCCCGATTTAGCCACGGCTCTGGCGACATCGTCCATGTGGAAGTACATGTCCACGAAACTTGTTGTTCCGGATAGGATCATCTCCGCCGAGCCCAATAGGGCACCGTAGTAGCAGGCTTCGCCAGTCAGCTTAGCTTCGAGGGGCCAAATCTTCTTCTGCAACCAATCCTGGAGCAGCATGTCATCCGCGTACCCCCGAAACATGGTCATCGAAAGATGGGTATGCGTGTTAATTAGGCCGGGAAGGGCGATTCCCCCACGCCCATCTATTTCAGAATCAGCTGGGCTTTTGAGGTTCTTCCCCATCTGCTTGATCTCTCCGTCCTGGATGAAAATGGATGCGTCCCGCAACACCTCGCGTTTCTCATCCTGCGTCACAATCCAGTCGCAGTTCTTGATCAGGAGCGATGGCATAGGCCGTACGGCTGTAGGATTGAGTCGGTCGAGTTAAAAGCCACGCGTTAAACGAGCGAAGCTACTGCAAAGCCACATGCCATTAGGGTGATTGTTGAGAGAATGAAAAGGACGTTTGACCCCAGCGCTGGGACTAAGTCGCGTGTCCGGTTGTAGTTTTCCAAAGTAAGTCGGCCAGCTTTGTACGCTATGGGTAAGCTCAAGAGCGAAACAAGTACTGGAAATGGCGCGGCACCGACGGCGACAGCAAGTATGATTGAAGCGTAAGTTGCTGCTTGGCCTGTTACGTATAGCCAAGCCGAGCCTCGTTTTCCCAACAGTATTACAATATGCCGCCTACCCCCAACTCTATCGACTTCTGCGTCCGGGAACTCGTTGAGGAACAGGAGCAACGCGACGAGAATTGTGATTGGGATCAGTATGGCGATGCCTACGGCGTCGATTAAACCGGTCTGCGTAACGTAAACTCCTAAACCCATGAGCCCGAAACCGGAGCCAGCGACAACTTCGCTCACGGCGGGGACGCGAGAAAGAATTGGCGTGTAGAAGACGATTATAATCGCTCCGTAGACAATTAGGGGGAGAAGCACGTTGAATAACCGTACCAAGAAGTAGACTCCAATCAGGGCAGCACAGATTATGGTGAACAGGCACACCGTAAGTGCTTCCGAGGGTTTCATCATGCCCTTGACGAGTATGTCGACCCCGCCGCTGAACGGTGTCTTGGGAGTTTTCGCGTCGATTTTGGAGCGGTAGTCGAAGTAATTGTTGAAAGCGTTCACAGACGCGTGCGTCAGCAGAGCTCCTACCATGACGAGGGCAGCGTCAATCGGAAGGATGCTTCGGTGCGAATAGAAGGCGGCCGCTAGGCCGGCGAGCACGATGACGATGGTTAATGGGAGGAAGTTTGCTCGAGTTATTGAAACTAGGTTGCCCAAAGGCTGTCTTCCAGCTCGCTACACCCGGAGGCAATCTTAACTGTTTTAACTTACGCGGCTACATTCCACGGCCGGAAGGAACGTTTAGCTCATGAGCAAAGTCAAAGATCCATTGTTGGCCCCTCAGGGCCAGTTGAAAATTGAATGGGCACGTACGCATATGCCCGTTCTCGAGCGGATCCGCACGCGGTTTGAGAAGGAAAAGCCGTTTCGCGGGTTGTCCATCGCGATGTGTATGCACCTAGAAATGAAAACCGCAGTGCTTGGCCAGACCATGGCTGCTGGTGGAGCTTCGGTCGCAATCACTGGGAGCAACCCACTCTCAACACAAGACGATGTTGCCGCAGCCCTAGCGAACTCAGGTGTTAACGTGTACGCGTGGCATGGAGTAACGGCCGACGAGCACCGCGAAAACCTGCTTAGAGTTCTCAACCACAAGCCGCACTTGATAATCGATGATGGGGCCGAGCTTTCCGTGGCAGTTCACACTAACAAGAAGGAGCTGTTCGGGCACGTGATTGGAGCTTGTGAGGAAACCACTACGGGTGTTCACCGGTACAACGCGTTGGAGAGGGATGGGTTACTCAGGTATCCCGTGATTGCGGTGAACGACGCTTTCACAAAGTACCTGTTCGACAGCCAATACGGAACTGGCCAGTCCGCTCTGGAAGGAGTGATGCGGGCGACGAACATGCTGATCGCCGGAAAAACCTTGGTCGTTGGTGGCTACGGTTGGGTGGGACGCGGGATCGCCTTGAGGGCGAAAGGCCTCGGCGCAAAAGTCGTTGTCACTGAAGTTGACCCCGTTAGGGCTTTGGAGGCGGCGATGGAAGGCTACCAAGTAATGCCAATGGACGATGCCGCTAAGATCGGGGACATATTCATCACAGCTACCGGCGTCAAATCAATCATAACCAAACGACACTTCGACAAAATGAAAGACGGCGCAATCATGGCGAACTCAGGGCACTATGATGTCGAAATCGAAGTGAAGGAACTCCGCGACACTGCAACCTCAGTACGTCCCGCGAGGCAGCACGTGGAAGAATTCAAAATGAAGGACGGTAAGCGGCTCTACCTATTAGCCGAGGGACGCTTGGTGAACCTGGCTGCGGCAGACGGTCACCCAGCCGAAGTCATGGATATGAGCTTCGCAGACCAAGCACTAGCCGCAGAGCATCTAGTCAAGAACAAGGGCAAGCTGCAACCAAAAGTCTACAGAATGCCACTCGAAATCGACAAAGAAGTCGCCAGAATTTGGCTTGAAAGCCACGGCCTAAAGATCGACAACCTCACCGGAGAACAAACGAAGTACCTCTCGTCATGGGAGTAAACTCAACCGAGTATCTTCCTAACGACGTGTTTCGTCGGAGCATTCAGCATGCGCGCTAGGGACATCAATCGGTCGCTACGTGCGACGATTGTGACGACGGGCGCGCTAAACATATAGTACAACTTCAGAAAATTCAACGCAAAATCAGACCTTATCTTGCTAATCCGGCGGAAGTCTCTCTGAGCCCATAGTTCAGTCCTCAAGCGCATTTGCGCGTAACCTTCCGCTCGTGAATTCATCTCGCGCAGCCAACTAACACGCGCCCGCCGACCTTCGTTCAAGGGCAAACCCTCCGCGTCCTCATGCAGGCTTCAAGCAAGTTTTGCTTGCTTCGTCGAGCTTTGGCCATATCCTGCGTCTAGCAATTCCTGAATCTTCGCCGCTCGGGCGTACCCAATTCCGCCCTTGAGCGCCAATTCTGATCGGGATGCACGGAAGACATTGCGAACTGAGCCGAATGATTCGAGCAGCTTCTCCCCCATCTTCGGGCCAATTGTTGGTAAACTCCCGAGGAGGGATAATTGCCAGTCTTTGGTCGTCTCCATCCTGGGTTTCTGGACAATCAAAGGCAAGGCTCCAGCCTTTCCACGGAACCTTCTCACAAGTACCTCCAAAAGGTCGGCGGTTTGTTCTCGGTCCAATGTGAAGAGGATTTTGAAATCGAAATTCATCGCCAGAGTCAGCAATGTGCCCCAATAGACTCTAGGGTTTTGAAGATCCGCCAACACCTCCTGAATATCCCCCTCCACGACAAGCAAGTAGTCTTTGTAGGAGCGGGAGATGCGTTGGGCCTGTTCGAACAGCCTGCCTCTGTATAGGGAGGCTATGAAGTCGTGCACCGTCTTCCTCTCAACCGCATAGGAAGAAACTATGTAATCCCCTATATCGAGGGCTTTCATCTGAACGTACAGGCCTCTCTTCCGCAAGATCTCCGGGATTCCCGACGCGGCTTCCCGGCTGTCTACTACGATCCTAGCGAATGGCATCTTTGACCCAACCTGTAGAGAATGGGTTGGGGCTTAGAAAAGTCGTGGTATTTGGATGGGGATTACTATGTTCGGCAACGGGACTTTGAAGTATACGTACAGGGCCAAGCCTACGCCCATGAATGTTGCGAGAATAACGAGGTAATCCGCTGCCCGCATTTTCAGTGTCACAATAGGGGTTCTTTTTTCAGTCGCACCGAAAGCCCGAGACTCCAAAGCCTCGGCCAGCTCTACGCTTCTCCTGATGGCGGAGATTATGAGGGGAATCAGGATTGGGACGTAGTTTCGAATGCGTTTCATGAAATTCCCCTTGTCAAGTTCCAGCCCCCTAGAACGCTGAGCATCAACAACGGTTTGGGCGTCCACCGCCATAGTAGGCACTAGTCGCACGGCGGTTGTGAAAGTGAATGAAATTGAGTAGGGCACGTGTATCTGTTCAAGCGCGAGCCCTAAGTCGTCAGCAGATGTTGTCATGAAGAAGAAGGAGAAAGCGGACATTATCGCGAGGAATCGAATTGCGAAGGCCAACGCAGTTACTATTGGCGTTAAGAAAATCACGTTCATCACGAATATGAAGACGAACAAGTATAGCCCGCCTCGCAGCGAGCGAAGCCAACGTTTTCCACTCTTGGCCAGAAGAATACCTGGGACTTGTGCGAAGAAAATCACTAGTAGCGCAATGATGTTTGTGAACATTAGGGCCGCACCGAAGAAGCCGAGTGTCAGGATGAATTTGGCTCTGGGGTCAAGCCTGTGAATGGGGCTGTCCATTCTCGTGAACTTGAATCCTTCCACGAACCTCAAAGACAACCTGCTTTCACCGCCTCTGGGCTGGCGCCCGCGTCTCCAGTTTTCCCTTCAATTTCCCTGAGAGAAACCCTCTGGCAGAATACGCGTCTATAATGTTAGGTGGAGGGTTGAGGTCCTTTAGGTTCTTCATCAGGGAGGCAATTTGCGGCAAAACTAGGGATGCTTGCTGGACCACTTGTTCGTTCGTTAGGATTTGGGTCGCCGGTCCGTCCGCAATGATTTTTCCTCGAGATAGCAGAACTACTCGGGGTTTGCATTCCGCCACAAACTCAACATCATGTGTCACTATGACCACGGTCTTTCCTTGGGATATGATTTGAACGATGAAGTTGCGCAGGTGGTCCTTCTGTAAGTAATCTTGGCCAATGGTCGGTTCATCCATCACCACATGCTTCGGGTCCCAGGCAAGTACCGCGGCTAGGGCAACGCGTTTCCGTTCTCCGCCGCTAAGAACAAAGGGCGAGGACTTTTCGTACCGGTTCAGGTCCAGGGTGGTGAGTAGGCTGGTAACTCTCTTCTGGATAGTGTCTTCCTTAAAGCCGAAGTTCCTAAGTGAGAAGGCCAATTCCTCGGCCACGGTCTCAGCGAACAATTGGTGGTCGGGGTTTTGAAATATGAGGCCCACGTCCCTTGAAAGCTGCGCAACCGATTTCTCCCGTGTGTTAACTCCGTCAACGAGCACGGCTCCTTCCGTGGGTTTTAGGAGGCCGTTGAACATCTTGACCAGCGTTGTCTTTCCCGCACCGTTCTCTCCCATTATCGCAACGAATTCGCCATCTTTGATCTGTAGGTTGACGTTCTGAAGAACTTCCGATCCGGTCGTGTAGTGGAAGCTGACGTTTTCGGTTGAAATCATTGGGGTAAAAGCCTCTTTAATTCGACGGTTGCTTCCTCAACCGTGATTGGGTTGTTTACGCCAAACCCGTCCTTTCGCAGAAGATGGAAAAGCATGGTGACCTTCGGAAGGCCAATTCCGATCAGTCGTGCCTCGTCATTGTAGACTTCCCGAGGTGTTCCGTCCAACGCTATTTTTCCATTATCCATCACGACGACTCTGTTCGCGTACCTTGACACTACATCAAGCCTGTGCTCGACAAGTAGGGTGGTCAGTTGGAGTTCGCGGCTGAGTTTGGCTATGATTTCGACGATCTCTTCTGCCGATTTAGGGTCAAGGAAGGAAGTGGGCTCGTCCAGGACAAGCACGCTGGGGCGCATGGCAAGGACGCCTGCGATGGCGGCGCGTTGTTGTTGGCCTCCTGAAAGTTCGTACGGGGCCTTGTTGCGTAGGTCAAAGATGCCTGTCGCTTTCATCGCCCAATTGACTCTTTCAATAGCCTCTTCTTTGGCTACGCCTAGGTTCTCCAACCCGAATGCGACGTCCCTCTCAACTGAGAGCGAGAAGAGTTGGTTCTCAGGGTTTTGGAAGACGAACCCCACGTGAGTTGCCAACTCCGCCGTAGACCGCCCATCAACATTTAGTCCGTCGACTAGCAGGTCGCCCCTCAACTCGCCGGAGTAGAAATTCGGGATTAATCCGTTCAGGCATCTGCAGAGCGTTGTTTTGCCGCAGCCGCTTGGGCCTGTGAGGATTACGAAGTCGCCTTTCTCAATTGATAAGTTGACATCTTCCATCGACGGCTTTTCGGCGCCCGCATAGGTGAATGAGAGCTTCTTGGCTTCGATTGCCGGCAACGGAATAGGCCCCTACTCTTTCATCTCATTTTTGCGTAATTACGCTTGTTTGGGATGAAGCCTGCGCATTACCGAGTGTCGTCGTATTAGGTTTTGGGGGACGCGAGAAAAATTCCCGAACCAAAGCTAATGAAATTCTCAGCGCGTCATTCACGTTACCTTTCACGTTCGCGCCCGCTGCCGTCGCATGCCCTCCGCCCATCCCGTTCATGCGCATGCCCAGAGGGTTTGCTAAGTCCGTTCCGATATGCATCCCTGTTTCAAATGTGAATTCCTTGGTTGCACGGAAACTGACCGTCAAATCGTCGTTCCTCTTTCCAGCAACTATCGCCAGGTGAGCTCCCAGCGCAATGAGGGCCCGTGCGGCTGAGGCATGGTAAGATCCGACTTCCGATAGCGCCACTACCCATTTGCCCGCGCGTTCCATTCTCACTCTCTGTGCTGACTTGATGCGGGCGATTCTCTCGGATTCACCCATTGTTGCCCGCGTAACCTCCCTCGCTTTCTCAGGGTCCGCTCCTAAACGAACCAAGGCATATGCGGATTCGAATGTTCGGCGCGTGGCAATCGACAAATGTCCAGTCTCCACCAGCAACCCGGCCAGAAGCGCCTGGCAAACGGCCCGGTTAGGCAAAAGGTGTGATTGCTTATACATGTCGAGGATCATTTCGCACGTTGAAGTTGCTTTATCATCGCAAATGACGAATGTTGCTGTTTTTGTGTTCTCGGGGTGGGGTGCGTGGTGGTCTATCATTACCAAGGGTTTGCCGGATTGAAGAACTGGCTCCTGGAGTTCGCCGAGCTGCCGAAGAGTGTTCGTGTCAACTGTAACGGTAAGGTCCACGCTTGACATATCGGGGTGCTCGGTTACCTCAAGTGGAACGGTCTGGAGGATTTGTTTCGATAGTTTGCTCACGCCGGCGGGAGAAGCGAAAGTAATCCTAACTTTCCTGTTAAGGCGCCTAGCGAGAATCGCGAATGCGTACGCCGAGCAAACGGCGTCGGGATCGGAGTTCTGATGGCCGATTATTAGAACTGATTTTGCCTTCCGAATCAGTTTGATTAGGCGGGGATATCCTCGCAAAGGTTAAGCTCCCTAGCTTTCGCGTCCGCTGCGGAGAACGCCATGTTGGTGGCCTCGTCTACAAGAGGCTCCAAATCCAGATCGCCACTCTCGAGCTCAATCGCCACATCAATAGATACAACTAGTGGCTTGTCGCCCACCGCCTCAATCGTCACGTCGAGGTCGCTGATTTGCTTCACAGAAATCCTGGACAACAGGTGTTTTCGCGCAGCTTCTTGCGCGGCTTCGCATATTTGTTCAACCTCTTCTGCTGTTGGTTTTCTCTTGAACTCAATACTCATTGCGATTACTCCTTGAAACGACGTGGGGTTGGTGTAGCGGCTTTACGGCTGTGTGGGGCGCCTAGGTCCCTGTAGCCGTTCCTGAAGCTTCTCTTGGGCATCTTTCAACCTCTCCCTAGTCCTTTCCTCTTGTTTTCCGAGGACCGTGACTCGTGTCGTCAGAAGCTCCTTTCGCTCCTTCAGTTCGGTTAGCAGGTTCTGCCTGTTGGATTTGACAAGTATGCTGCCCACGCTTTTGTAGACAGGGGTTTCGTCAGTTGCCTTCTCAAGTTCAGCTAAGGCTTTGTCAGTCTCATTCAATTCGGCGTCCAGCTGCTGCTTTTGCGATGTCACGGACTGTAGCGTTTGTTGAAGTTGTTGGAGACGAACCAATTGTTCCTGGACTTGCGGTGGTAGCTCTACTTCTTCGCCCAAAACTTATGCCTTCATAACTCGCGCGAATTCGCGTAGCCATAAGACGGCGGCTAATTAAGCATTTCAGACCTTCCGGCACTTTTCCTCAACTCTCCAAGCTAAATCCAAAGTCCGTCCAACAGCCTATTGATCATGAGATGATAACGAACAGCGGCAGGCACATACAGATAGTGGAGAAACGCTTTTGCTCGAAGTGCAACGTCTTCACCGACCAAATCTGTCACAGGGTCCGGTACCAAGACAACGAAGCCCAGGCCGGAACACTGATCAAGAAGAGTAACTGGGTCTGCCCCACCTGCCTCACCGACACAGAAGACGTGAAGGTCCAGCCGCTACCCGGCGACAAAGTGAGAATCATAAACAGAATACTCAAGATGCAAGACGACTACGCAATCCAATCCATGAGCATCTCATCACACCCGGAGAAGTTAGTTGTCGAGATAACCATCAAGGAGTAGCCAAGGCTAACGCACATCCCTCTCTTTTAAATCCGGAAGCAAAGAATACGAGGCGTGACGTTTCACCGGGGAAATCGTCGAATGCCTGATTTAGTCAAAAAGAACATCGAGATAGACGATGAAACAGGGGCCATAAGCGGATCCCTCACCTACGCGAACGCGAAGATTCCTGTCCCAAACAAGTTCGCAACCACAACAGAATTGAATGCAACTAGGTTGGTTGGGTTAAAGCAAGATTTTCCAACCGAAATCGTGATCGCGGGAAAACTGATCTACCCCGAGACGCTGAAGCGTATATTGAAGGAGGAGGAATTCCTCAAACAGTTCGCGAGGCGGCTCGCACGGGAGACCTCGACTCATGAAGACGCGTTGAGCATGCTCTTTCTTGTACTGAAGGGCGAAGCCGCGGTTGTTGAATCAAGCGACTTGCGGACGGTTCTCGACCTTCAATATTTCTCTGACATGGACGTAGTCACTGTCCAACAGAGCCCAGGCGTGTCCCCGAAGGATTTCTTGCTCCTCTACCGTTTTGCTGAACGTTGGCTGGATAATAGGGGCTTGGACAAGCCGCTCATGCCGGTCTTTAGGCCTACTGAGACGAAGCAGGAGTTCGATAAGATTCTGGGGCAGGTGTTGAAGAGGGGTAGTAAACTGATTGGGTTTGATATGAGGGGAGGGTTCTACTACCAAGCTCTTCGCTCATTAGAGGAGGCGAAGAAGAAGGACCCGAGCCTCTGGGTCCATGTATTCCAGGTTCCGCCGAAGATTCGCTTCGCTAGGAGCATGCTTCGTTGCTCGGAGGGTATGATGCTCCCACTCCTTGGGGTAGACAGTTTCAACAGGTGGGTTGTACCGCCCCCTCCCGTTCCGCTCACGAAGGACAAGATCAATAGGTTCGATTCCACGAACTGGGGGGTCTTCAAGCGAAAGGAATGGACGGAACAGTACGGCCCAACCTTACACTGCACATGCCCCATGTGCAGCAAGCAGAAGCTCCCTACTTTCTACTTAGGACAGGTGCTAACAGTCTTGGGGAGGAGTAAGGTACACGACCACTACGCTCAACGGGAACAGCTCCTGCAATTGTCATCCCACGTGAAGAGCGGAAACGTGAAGAGCTTCGTTTCCAGGAAGAAGTATCCAAAGGACTTTCTCGCTCAGGTAACGAAGTCGGAATCGGAGGCGGGCTAAAGCTTCGCCTCAGCCATCTTAGTCATCAGGGCTCGAAGGTCAACTTCCGAATTCGTTCTCCAACCCAGCGCCATCACACCTGCATCATCTTCCTCGAGGTATCCTGTTCGGAGGAATATGTCTACAAGTGTTGCGGCTTTCCAGCGGCCAAACTTGTGGGCGATCAGTTTCTCCAGGTCTTCGCGTGGGGCCTTGCCTTGCTTGGAGACTAAGTATGCAAGCGATGCGCTCAGAGCTGCTAGGTTGTCAACTCGCCAACCAATCATCTTTGCTTCCTTCAGGCCTAATGTCCCTTTCAGAATGACTTGATACCTAGCTTCTTCAAGTGGACCGCCTTCAGGCGTAATCTCACCTGTTGAAGTCTCCTTCACTTTCTTTATCTCCAAATCCAGTTCGGATAATAGTTGGTTCAACTGTTCGAGGACCTGTTCGTAATTCTTCCCCAACTTCTCCTTTAGCTCCCAATCCTTGGCGCCGGGCAGTTTGCCGCGGCGGAAGAGAAGTAGGTGCACTGCACGTTTCAGTTTGTCAGAGTAGAAACTCTTAGTTTCAGTCTTCGTCTCCGCTGTTTCCGTGGTTTCAGTAGATTTTGCTTCAGTGGTTTCCGTCGTTGCCAACTATCTCATGCCCCTCTCGGAATCGGTATCGGAAAGCTAACGCCACCCTCAATTGCCTTCTTTGAAGGTTCATCCATCGGAACCAGCAGCAGTTGCTCCCCCTCGGTTTGGAGTTTGGCATAGCCGTAGGTTACGAGGAAACTTACGAAGTAAGCCCTCTGGACCGTTTCATGGTATGACTGCGCATGAACGAATTTCCAATATTCAACTGGTTTCTGGTCTATATACTGGGCTCGAAGTTCTTCCCAGAGTGAAGTGAGGAGTTTTCCGAAATCTTCCCCTTGTATCCCCAGGCCTGACAGAATGGAAGAGTCGGCCGTGTCGGGTTTCTTGCCGCCCGAGTAATCCCTCCGTTTCCACCTCTCTGCGATAGGTAGGAGCAGGTTCCAGTAGTCGAGCGATAGGCTGACAGCTTCGTTCGTTAGCTGCTCTAGTTGTGCTAGCGGATGCCAACTCTGAAGGAACACTTCGGCAAGCCGTTTCTCGCTCATTCGCTCAACTTTACGTTTGATGAATTCGGGTTCGGCGTAGAGTGCGCTGGATTGGAATTTGAGCTGGGTGTTCTGGAGGCGGACGACCTCTGAGAGCCTGTTGAGTGTGTGTGCGTCGAGGCAGTGGTCGTCGAAGCTTTCCCAATGTGGGAAATACTCTCGAAGGGTCTCCACCCCGAGTTTAACGTCCATGAAGAAGGGGTTGAACCTCCTCCCCGAAATCGCCTCGCAGGTCTCAATGATCTCCTCTAACTCTTTTCTGCCCGATGCGAGCGTGCGCTTCCCTTTGGGTTTCTCTGCCAAGGTTACTTCAGCTCGCTAACTACCGATGTTCCCGCAACGTTCTGGACTACGATCACGTGGCTGTTCTCGGTAACGTTAACCTGCCCCGGGGTGATGGCCACGTATTGTCCTTCGGTCATGGCTCCGGAGCTCGACATGATCAGTTGCGTAACGAGTTCGCGGTTCTTAGGGTCCATGTGAACGTCAAATTCGTCGATCGCCCTGAACGGGGAGGTGATGTGTTGCTGGAGTCCTAGCAGGAAGGCCATCATAGCGATGCTGCGTTCCCCGCCACTCTGCGTAAAGGCGTCGAGGGCGGTGGGGTTGTTTCCCTTAAACCCAACCATTATTTCCACACCACATTTCTCAATATCCCTCGAGGATATGAGCCGAATAGACCCTGTTGCGCCAACGGTTCCTAGGATTTCGTTGTAGCGCCCGGTCAATTGTTCAAGGAAGGATGAGAGCACGTCCCGCCAACGGGAGAGGCGCTTATCAAGCTCCGTAAGGACCTCCTGGCGGTTCTGGGCAACTTGGTCAGCCTTTTGCTTCAGTTCTTCGTAGACCTTCGCGTAGGACGAGTACATCTTCTCGACATCTGCCGAAAGCGTTGACAAGGGCCTCATCTGCTCCTCGACGGCACCGATTTCTAGCATTATCTCAAGGTTCTTTCTCGGCGATTCCATCGCGGCTCCCGCCTTCTCCGCCGCAGCAACCATCGGGTCCAACTCCTCTCTGGCTAGTCGGACTTGCGCTTGGAGGTCCGCTACTTCCTCTGTGAGGAGTTTCATCTTGAACCCTGAAACCTCATACTCCACATTCGTGTCGATGAGCCTTGTAAGCGCGTCCTCGAGGCGGCCGCTAGTATCAGCCATTTTCTCGTTGAGCGCCGCCATTTTCTCCTTCACTCTAACCAGCTTGCCTTGTGAATCCTCAGCCATCTCACGCCAAGAACTCTTCATCTTGTCGAGTGATTGCAGGTCAGGCTTAGTTGGTGATGCCTCCTGCTCGGCTTCAACGGATTGGAAGTTCTGTAGGAGATTCGTAGTCCATTCAATGTTCAGTTCATGTGTTGTGAGTTGCTTCACGAGCTCAACCCGTGAATCCTCCAGCTCCATTCGTCCAAGGTTTAATTCGTCGAACTTTGCCTGGCGTTTCTTCTTTGACTCCGCCAGCTCTTGGATTTTATTTTCAATCGATTGTACAGCTCGTGTCTTCGATTCAATTCTGGCTTCGATGTGAGTTAATGCCTCCTTCTTCCTCTGGATCCGGCTCCATAAGAGTTCCCTCTTCAGGGCTTCCAGTTTCGTCTCCAGTTGCTGTTTCTGCAGGTAGCGCCCGTATTCACGCTTCCAATAATCGTGGGTCTCCTTAGTGGATTCAAGTACCTGGGCCAGGGAATGTTCCTCGCTTGCCACGCTTTCTAAGCGTTGTCTCGCGTCGATAACTTCCTCTCTATAAGATTCGAAGCCCACGGCTTCCTCAAGCATTTTCAGCTTATCTTGTGCGGTTACGGCGGCGAAGCGGCCGACCATGAACTGGTGCATTATGACTAGTATATTGTCGGGGTTCAGGCCGAGGGAAAGCAAAACGTCGGTGATTGCGGATTTAGGCGCAGATTTGTTCTGGAGGAGGTAGTAGTACGTGCCTGTACTCTTGATTACGCGTGTGATGGTGACGAGATCGGAGTGGAATCGTGGGAATGGCCGTTTTTCGCCTGTGTTATCGAGGATTAGTGTGACTCGGGCTTCGTCGTGCCCCCACTTAACAAGGTCGCTCAACCGCTTGGATCGTTCAGTGTAAGCTTGGCCTAGAACTACGGAGATCGCGAGAAGGATGGAGGATTTTCCGGCTCCGTTCGGCCCACAGATGAGGTTTAGCCCCGGCTCTAAGGGGACGTATGAGTTTTCGTAGGACATGAAATTTGTAAGCACTACGCCTTTTATCATCTGAGCCGAGCTACCGTTTGAAACCATGGTTGCCTTTCGCTGCGTAAAAAACGTTCAGGGATTTTCGAGACCGAACTCCATACATCGGGCTCCAATTCGCAACGCCGGCAAGAGCATTGAGTTTCAAAGACTCGAATTTTCGGTTCTTCTTATGGATCGGTGCTGGTAATCAATGACATTTGTTATGTCAACGTTCATTTGAAGAATTGCCAATTGTTTTGAACAAAAAACCGCGAAACACGTTTAAATATGATAGCCCCTTCACGCATGCATCACGGCGGGAGTGAAGTAGAAAGTTTGCAGAGGCTCGGCAAAATTCTTCATCTTTCAAGCAGCCGAAGCCTCATAGTCAAGATCGACGAAGCCCGCTTCGTCAAAATGGGAACCCGAACTTGTGACAGCAAACTGAAGGAGATAGGAAGAGTCCACGACATTTTCGGATCCGTATCCTCCCCTTACGTATCGATCAGACCCGCGGGTCCTTCGCCGGCCAAGTATGTAGGCCGCATTGCTTACTCCTTGGATTAGGTAGATGAGAAAAAAGTGTCTGAAGAAACTGATGGTGAACTAGGCGAAGCGCTACACTCAACTCAAAAGGTGCGCGTTTGCCCTGAGTGCGGCGAGCCTAAACTAATGCGCGACTACGAAGCTGCTGAAATTGTATGCATGTCCTGTGGGTTCGTGATCGATGAGAAAATTGCTGATAGCAGGCCCGAATGGAGAGCCTTCGACGACGACCAAAAAGCAAAACGGAGCAGAGTCGGCTCACCATTAACCTACACGATTCATGACAAAGGTCTCTCAACCGTAATTGATTGGCGTGATCGACGCGTTCTCGGAAAACGAGCCACAGCTGCCCAAAGGTTAGACCTCTACAAGCTTCGTAAATGGCAGAGTAGAGTGCGAGTTTCAGATGCTACTGAGAGAAACCTCGCCGTTGCTTTAGCTGAATTGAGTAAACTCTCTTCGGCGCTCAACCTTCCGAAGAACATCCTAGAAACGGCCTCAGTTATCTACCGAAGGGCAATCAAGAAACGTCTCATTCGCGGACGATCAATCCACAACGTAACCGCGGCAGCAATCTACATGAGTTGTAGGCAATGCGGAGTTCCGCGCACACTCGACGAAATAGCAATGTCATCTAGCCTCAACAAGAAAGACATTGGAAGGAGTTACAGGTTTATGGTGCGTGAACTCGAAGCCTTTGTGCCCCCCTCAACGAGCAGGAACTACGCCGCCCGCTTCAGTAACAAACTGGTGATTTCCGGGAAGGCAGAGGCGATTGCGATTCGCATCCTCGAGATCGCTAAGGAGATGAAGTTAACGAGCGGCAGGGGGCCGACAGGCATTGCCGCCGCAGCCACATATATCGCCACAGTCCTCACAAACGAGAGGAAGACCCAGCGGGAGATTGCTGAAATAGCGAACGTGACCGAGGTCACCATTAGAAACAGGTACAAAGAACTGCTCGAACGCCTGTTTATCGAAGTCCCGCTGTAGCCTAATCCGCTTCTACTTTTTGGTTTCGCTTTTTCCGTCCAACTTTGTCTTCTCGCATAGGCCGAACTCGTAAGTTTCCGAATTGATCTGCCAGGTCTTCGTATAGTACGGAGCATCCGTTTCCTCTTTTTTGGTACTGATTACCAGTTGTTTCGCCCGAACTTCACTGGCTATGTAAGTTCGTTTGGCCTTCAGCAGGTTCGCGGCGTCTGTTGAGGGCGGGAGAATGTAGGCGTGAACGTATGAGTCCACTTTGAGGTCCATTTCCTTCCGCATTTGCTGCATCCGCCTTACGGCGTCTCTGGCTAAACCTTCGGCCAGTTCGCTCTTGGAAAGTTTCAGGTCTACGTAAACTGTGCCGTCTACGAATTCGGCTTTGGCGAAACGTGTGGGAGCCTCGTACTTCGAACTCGCAGCCCTGAGGGTTGGTGTAAGGGTTCGCGTGTTCGCCTGGTCAAGGAGGAGGGTTGAGTAGGTGTTCAGGGCTTTTCGAACCGGTTTGGAATCGGTTGCTACAATCACTTTGGGGACTGGTTGCCTCTGTTTCATCGATTTTTGCATGCGGGCAACTGCGACTGTTGAAATGATATCCTTGGCTGCATTCATCTCTTCTTCGAGGGAATCGCTGATCCATTTCTCGTCGAATTTTGGCCAGTCGAGCATGTGGACGGACTGGGGGTGTCTTGGTTCGGCGTTTCTGAACATGTGTTGGTATATTGATTCGGTGAGGAAGGGCGTGATTGGAGTTAGCATGGCGAGGGCGGCCTTGAGGGCAGTGTAGAGTGTTGTGTAGGCTGCCAGCTTGTCCCGTGTCTGTTTCTCAACCCATGTTCTGCGCCTGATGAACCTGACGTACGTGTGGCTCAGATCTTCCACGAGGAAGGTTTTGAGTTTTCGAACTGCCTCATGGATCTTGTATTCATCCATAAGCGCAGTTGCTTCCTTGATTGTTCGGTTCATTCGGCTTAGCAGCCACCGATCCTCGGGGCGAAGGCTTCGCGTGAGCTGCTTCAAGGGGACACGGGGTGAGAACTTGTCCAAGCTCATGTAGGTGCCAGCGAAAACAAAAGTGTTCCAGAATGTGCTCAAGTCACCACTGTACTGTTTTACGGCGTCCCACGAGAAGCGAAGGTCCTCCCATAACGTGTTCTGGAGAACGTAGTACCGGAAAGAATCGCGGCCGAATTTATCTACAACCTCATTGGCCGTGACGTAATTACCCGCGGACTTATGCATCTCACGCCCTTCGGAATCGAGCGCGAAACCGTGCATCAGGACAGTTTTGTACGGTGACTTCCCCATCGTAACCATTCCGCTTTTCAGCAGGGCAAAGAACCATGCCGTTATCTGGTCGCGCCCTTCCACGATGAAATCGGCAGGCCACCAGAATTTACTCTCTTGAGCGTTCTGGGGGTGGCCTAGGCATGCGAGTGAAGCGCCGCCCGAGTCGAACCACACATCCATAACGTCGGGGACTCGGGTCATCTCCGCTCCACATTCGCATCGCAGCTTGACATTGTTCACCCAGGGAACGTGCAGCGTGGGCAGGTCAGGTGTTGAGGTCGCATTCTCCAAGAGTTCTTGCTTTGACCCTATGACTTTCTGTTTCCCGCAAGAATCGCATATCCAAACTGGAAAGGGTGTGCCCCAGAATCTTTGGCGTGACACGACCCAGTCCTTTAGGCCTTCAAGCCAATTCTTGAATTGAACTGCTCCTGCCCAGTCAGGAATCCAGTGTGTCGCGTCCACTTCTTTCATGAAGTCGATCTTTTTCTGCGCTATGCGTATGAGCCATTGGTCTGTTGCGCGGATCAAGAGCGGAGTCTTGCAACGCCAACATACGGGACTACGGTGTTCTATCTCTTCCGAGTGAAGCAGCATTCCTAATGATTTCAAATCGTCTATGACTTCGGGGTTCGCACTCCTAACGGGCTTCCCTGCGTATTTTCCCGCTTCGGGCACGAACTTTCCTTGATCGTCCACCAACATGAGGACGGGTAATCCGTAGTGTACTCCAACTTCGTAATCTTCTTCGCCGTGGCCTGGGGCGGAATGGACGCATCCCGTCCCCTCATCCAGCGTAACGTACTCCTTGCTCAGGACGACGCGGTGCGCATTCTTCAGGTTCAGTTGAATGGGAACCAATGTCTCCAGGGGGGAGCGGTACGTCACTCCATCTAGTTGCGTTCCAGGGAAGCTTTCCAGGAGTTCTAATGTGCGGCCGGAGGCCTTGGCCACCGCTTCAATTCGCTCCTTTGCGAGTATGAATGTCTCGTTCCCAGACCGCACTCTTGCATACTGGAAGTCCGGGTTCACCATGACCGCCACATTCGACGGTAGCGTCCAAGGTGTCGTGGTCCAAATCAGTATGAACTCGTTTTGCTTGCCTTCGACCGGGAATTTCACGTAGATTGACGGGTCGCGGAGCATCTTGTACTCTAGAACGACTTCGTAATCCGAAAGGACGGTCTCGTCTTGTGGGCACCAGTGTACGACCCGCTGCCCATGCTCAAGGAGGCCCTTCGACGAGGCCTGCTTGACACCCCACCAACCGCTCTCAATATAGGAATCCTGATGTGTCATGTAGGGCTTGGCCCAATCCATCCATATGCCAAGATCTGCGAACGCCCTACCCAACGCCGTAGAGTTCGTTTCAGCAAATAATCTGCATTCCGCGATGAAGCGTTCCAGTCCGAAGTTCTCTACGTCCTTCTTGGTTTTGATCCCGAACTTCTGTTCTATTGCGAGTTCGATAGGGAGGCCGTGGCAGTCATATCCGGGTTGGTCCCTGACGTTGAACCCCTGCGAACGCTTGTAGCGAATGACAGTATCTTTCACGACCTTGCCCCAAGAAGTTCCAATGTGTGGGGTATCCGAACTAGGGAAGGGTGGTCCATCTAGGAAGTAGAACTTTGGGCCCTTCGCCCTAAACTTCTTCACAGCTTCATAAGTCTCTTCTTGGTCCCAGAGGCTCTTTACTTCCTTCTCGACAACCTTAGGGTCATACTGCTTCGGCAATTCGCCAACGTGCTTGCTCATTACTGGTCGACTCCAAGGAAAATTCCTGAATGCGCCCTCCGGCATTGACCGAGAACAAAATCATAGTAAGGAACGTGCTTCGGTAGCTTACGGTGCGATTTCTCGGTCACCTTTCATGGGCGACACCAATTGCACGACCACCATGCCAATTCTTATTTTAAGTTAACGTGTCCGGTTTTGGTGGTGTGTTAGCTGTGGCTTGGCCTCCGTCCCTGCATTTGCCTGTTAGAAGATAATGGTTTCAACCACTATTGTTAGATCACTTGAGGCGGGTCATTGCATTGTAGGACCTGAAAAATATGGTGCAACGAGGCTCATATCCTTGACTGGGGAAGGTAGTAGGCTAGAGCCGAGATAAGTCGTTGGAATGTTCGCGTTGCTATTCCCATGTGAGGTTAGATGAGTGGAAAGGAACCGTCCCGAGATCTCAGAGAAGACCACAACTCAGGAACAACTGCCCGGGGATGCCGGACCTTTATAGTTTACCCGCTGCATATGGGCGAATCCGGTTGATTAACTGTTGCAGGGACACAAGTGCAAGCGATCGGGGGACTGCTGTGTCATTCATTGGGGATCTTTTGAGGCGACCCACGAGGACATACTGCGTTGGAAGAGACAAGGACGAGAAGACATCCTGAAGCACATAGCGGTTAATTCCACTGACCCTCACAATCGACACGCGGTTTTCGTTACAAAGAATTGCCCCTTTCTGAAAAGAGAAGAAACAGGCCTCTACTCATGCGCGATCCAGGAGACAAAACCGTTCTACTGCAGGGTCTACCCACACGACGGCATGTGTGAACACCAAGAAGACTAAGCCTTGACAACTCTTTTGAGCGAGCGAGAGTAGAAGATACCGCGAACTATGCGGCTTCTTTTTGATTCGCTCTGACAGAAAGATACTCCTCCGAACGACCTGTTCAAGCATCATCAGCACCATGGTGCGAATGTCAGGGCCGCTAGCTGTCACCTGAACCCTGCTTCTACTGTAGAGACTGCTACCAGAAGCACCGAAGGTATTAGGCAAAGAGCCTAGAACCGATGTTGGCTGAAATTTCTCCATTTTTATTTGTCTTCAAATGTGCGTCCTGTAGGGTTCCCTGGTCTAGATCTGCCACGATCAGGTCTGCCAAGTGTCTGTACCAGAAGCGGCCGATCCACATGTCGGGATACACACGGGTCCCTCTCCAACTGAACGAATCTTCTACAGGATGGACATTGCAAGACAAATCATCTTGACGAGAAAAGAATGGGAAACGAGCGAAGACGTAGCGAAAACGCGAGGCGTATCATACCTGAACAGCGGCACTGGGCGGCGATGTGTCAATTGCAGAAGTACACGAAGAGGAAGAAGACGAGGAATCCTGGCAGCGCGGACAGAACTTCGTGGCGGTCGGAAGTGTTAAACCTGTAATAGCGACATTAGATCTACACGTGATTCCTGTGCCGAAGAAGAAGAAACCAAAGAAGAAAAGGTAACCAAAGAGCCAAGCATTTCCATTGCGGCAACAAGGAAGTTGAAGTAGGTAAGTTAGAGCCCCCGCGAAGCTCTTCCACTGAAACCCTGCTGCCCCTAGGAACATACCTATGTTTTTTAGGCGATGAGTACCGCATTCGCGGGTGCGGTGCCCTCGGGCTTGCACCTCGTAGTCACACTGGGGTCGGAGCAAACTCACGGTTGTCAGATTCTGGAGTATGGGTGCCGCTTCTTATTCACTTAGAACCGCTTAGCAGGAGTCCAGTGATGAGGAAGATAAGAAACACGTGTCTCGAGTACGGGTGCGTCAAATGCTGTTTGAATACGGAGATGGAACTGAGCAGTTCAGACATCGTCCGGATAAGGGGCCTTGGTTTCTCTGAGGATTTCTTCATCGTCAAGAAGAACGGGAACCGGCAGCTCAAGAATCTGTCGGGGAGATGCGTCTTTAATAACGGTCAGCGATGCACCATCTACAATTATCGGCCTGAAGGTTGTCGGCTGTACCCGGCCATTTTCTATGAAGACACTGGAGAAACAGATCTCGATTCATACTGCCCACATCACGGGAAGTTTCAATTGACGCCATGCATTTCACGCGAAGTCATCAAATTCGTTCGAAATTTGGATGTGGAGATGCAGAGACGACCCAGGTCCGGGAACCGCTGAACGTCGAGGCATCTGAACTCCTCAGCTTTCGCCGCCTTCCGTGACCAAGTCTGTATGATGAGCATCCACTCTTGGCCTAGGTCGAAAGCAGTTGCCGCCTGTCGCGAGGCAGGTTAAAATGGAGAGTCGAGCTGTCACCTTGTAGGATAGGCAGTGTGGATTGGGAAAGAGAAAGGTCCTTTCAGAAGGAGACATTAATCAACTCGTTCTTCCAGGAACGGGTCAGCTGCTTGGGATTGTAACCCAAATGTTTGGGTACGATCGGATAATGGTGAAGTGTTCAGACGGAGCCGACCGACTCTGTCGCATACGAGGCAAGATGAAGAGGCGGACTTGGATCAAGAATGGCGATGTGGTCTTGGTTGCCCCTTGGGATTTCCAAACCAGTCGCGCGGACGTGCTTTGGCGTTACACACAGAACCAAGTGCAGGTACTTCACAACAAGGGCATCCTCACGATGTAACCCCATAGGCCCAATGGTGCTATACGTAAAAGCCAGATGCTTCAAACAGTTCCCCAAGTGTGCTCGCAGTTGCAATAACTTTTTCCAAAGTCATCTTTGTCTACCCTGCGAGTACCGCTTTTGAATTCGAAATTCGTGACCCTTGCAGGGTACTCGTTGTAGAACATTCCGTGCCAAATCGGTCCTATGAGGGGTTGCGATATGTTCCAGCAGCACCTTGCGTAGGTTGCCATCTCTATGCTGAGCTCGCATTCATCGGAGAATGCTTTCACACTGAATATCGGCAGGTCATTCTCGTAACGTTTAGTTATTCTAACATCCTTCATGGAATGTTCCTTCCCCTCCGTAGGGTCGTAGAAGTCGAGGGTCTTTGAAACCATCTTTTCTCCCCAGTCCATCAGGCTCTCGTGTGAAATGGAGCGCCTGAGCATTGGTATTCCGAGATGCGGCAGGAAGTATTGCAGGTAAGCGCCATTGTCCCACTGTACTGTAGCCCAGTACCAGCAGGGGGTTATCGAGGATATCCGCACTTTCTGGAAATAAGACCTGCCCTTTACGGAAGTCTCGGTTTCGCCTACTCGAATTTTTCCCGATGACATCAGCCCTCTGTATTTCAGCATAGAATACCCCATGTTTCCGATGAAGTTCTTTCCTGTTGGTACCAGTTCCGCCATCATGTCTTTCCACCGCTGCATCGAAAGGTCGATTCCGACCTTCTCGCTGTTTATATCCAGCCAGAGATCCGCGGGGCTCCCACCAAAGGAATAGACACCATCATTGCTTTCCATTCTGATTCGTCCAGAGTTGTCACCCCACCCGGTTTCAGTCTTCCCGTGGTCGAGAACAAAAGAGTCATGCATCTTGTTTCCGTCATAATACCAGGAGGCGACGATTGATTCGAAAGCAGCGCGATTTTTCTTGATCTCCATTGAGATTTTTGGCTCCCAGTAAGAATCGTTCACGCGAACCTTTCTGCAGTTCCTGGTGGCCCAAAGGACCATGAGCTGCTTAGGGAATTCTGGGTTGTCTGGGTTTTCGAAAAAATGGATCCACCACCACCAGTGCCAGGTGTGGTTCTTGAGCATGTTTTCGGGGTAAATCTTCCATATGTCACTGAAGCCTTTATGCATGCGTCCTCGCAAGTCAGATGACTTTGTTGCATTAGACAATTCCTCTTGCACTACCTCTTCCGCAATATGTGACTGATACCTCTCTATTTTTGCAATCTGTGTAGCACATAAACAGCTGCAGTCATCCCTAAGAAAAAGTACAAAACTGCAACTTCTATTGGCAAAGTTCCACCTATCATGTAAAACGGCGAATCATAGTAACCCCATAATCGATTTCCAGTTCCATATAGCTCCCAGACCGTATCTGCCACAAAACCAATAACACCAAGTTCTAAGATTACGGGGTGTCTGAGTTTAACAAGTCCACCTATTCCGATGACACCAAACAAAACCAATAGAAGCGTACTCGTCCAGACATTTTTGCGTAATTGACTTGCAAGAAAAGTGGAAAACACAATGACTAAGATTACAATTGAAACCATTGTAACACTATTTTTGAGTTTCATAATCCGCTTTGTAATAGGTCGCTGATTTAAGTTGCAACGGCTGCTGCGCACGAAGGTTGTGAGATCGACTTTCACGATAATGCTTGGGGACGCGACATATGTTCCAGAGCGTGTACGCACCAATAGACCCTAAACACACCAAATAGCAAAGAAGGAGAAGTTTTCGAGTTATCTAGACGACGGGACGAGTAAGCAAGGCTGTGGACTCGGTGGAGGAAACGAGGGCCGTCTGTTCTTTGTCGCTGACTGTTTCAGCTATGGTGATCCCAAGTATGAACTCGAAAGACTGGGTACGGCTTTGTTGCTCCTCAAGAAAACGCTGGAAAGCGACGGAGAGAGACTTGCCACTTCCGAACGCACTCCTGGCCCAACGCAGCAGCCAAAGGATCCGGAGCAACCAGAATCGGCATCTCAACTTGAACCGCCAACGCAAGCCAACCCATTAGTTAATGTCTATCAGACCGGCTCCTAACCAATAGCACTTCGCCGGCCAGTATAAGTTAACTAACCATTTCGAGAACCTTTTCTGAGTCATCTCACAAGTCATGACTGCGATTGCGTTGTATTGCTTGGGAATAGAGTCCACGGCGCATACATTTGGCGCAAGCGTTGTGACAAACCAGGGGCAGTTCCTGTCTGATCCGCGTGACGTTTATGCTTCCGCTCCTGGGAAGGGAATTCATCCGCGCGAGGCGGCTGAGCATCACAGTGAAGTTGCCGCCCGTGTGGTCTCAGATTCGTTAAGAAAGGCTGGCGCCAAAGCTTCGGAACTCGCTGGCGTGGGAGTTTCATTAGGTCCTGGACTTGGACCATGCCTAAGGGTCGGAGCCACCGTTGCCCGATCAATATCCGCATACTTCGGCGTCCCATTCGTAGGCGTAAACCATGCCATCGGACACATCGAGATCGGAACCCTCACCACCGGAGCCAAGGATCCCCTGGTGGTTCTTGTCTCAGGCGGGCACACAGCGATTACGGCTTTTTCTGGAGGACGTTGGAGAATATTCGGTGAAACCGAGGACATCACAATCGGAAACCTATATGACATGTTCGCCCGAGCTATCGACCTCCCATCGCCAGCAGGGCCTCAAATCGAAAAACTAGCGGCCAAATCATCAAAGTTCCTAACTTTGCCTTATGTGGTGAAAGGAAATGATGTTTCATACTCCGGGCTGTTGACAGCGTCCCTCGCCAAGCTGCGATCAGGCGCGGGTTTGGAGGATGTATGCTACTCGATGCAGGAGGTCTCCTGCTCAATGCTCGCCGAGGCCGTAGAACGAAGCCTAGCGTATACTGGCAAGAAAGAGATCCTTCTAACTGGGGGGGTCGCAGCGAATAGGACATTGAAGGATAAACTCGAATGCGTGGCCAAGATGCATGACGCAATATGCCACGTCGTAGGTTCCGCATACACAGGTGATTGTGGCGCCCAAATCGCGTGGACCGCCATGCTTGCGCTTCAGGCCGGTTTAGCCACTTCCGTTGACGCGCTCGTTAAGCCAAAGTGGAGGTTTGAGGATGTTGACATCCCCTGGAGAAAAGAAGTTAGCTAAGCTCATCTACAAAGGCGCCGAAGCCGAAATCTACCTCCAAGATTGGCATGGGGAACTGGCGATCAGAAAGAGCCGCATACCAAAGCCCTACAGAGTTCCTGAACTCGACGAATCAATCCGCCGAACGAGGACGGCACATGAAGCAAACATGATGCACGAAGTGAGGAAACTCGGCGTTCCCGTCCCAACCATTCAACACATAGACCCTGAATCTACCACCATAATCATGGATTACGTCCCGGGCCCAACGCTCAAGGAAGAGCTGTACAAACTCTCAATATCAAAACGCCGCGAACGATGCAACTCACTCGGCAACATTCTTGGACTAATGCATGAAGGTGGAATTGTTCATGGGGACATGACGATTTCGAACGTGCTATCCGAGGACGGCAACTTGTACATGATCGACTTCGGCCTAGGTGACTTCTCACACGAGCTAGAGGGCAAGGGTGTAGATCTCCTTCTCCTTCACAGGGCGATGAAGAGCACACATTACTCCTTCCATTTGGTTCTCTTCAATGCCTTCTTGAAGGGCTACGGAAGGGCTGTTGGTAAAAAGCGAGCTAAGGAGACCTTGCTAAAGATGCGTGAGGTGGAGAAGCGTGGGAGATACTTTGACAGGGCATAACCCAACGGTCTACTTCGCTACCGGAAACAAGGGGAAGTTCATTGAGGCCGCTGATGTCGCCGCACGTTTCGGGATCACGTTGAAGCACATGCGCATCGACAAACTGGAGATTCAATCAAATAACTTGGCGGAGATCGCTTCCTTCGCAGCTATGGAGGCTGCGCGATCCAATAGGCGCTCGGTAGTTTCAGAGGATGCGGGTTTCTTCGTAAATGCGTTAGCAGGTTTCCCCGGGCCGTACTCGTCTTATGTGTTCAAAACCCTAGGGACGGGTGGCATATTGAAACTCATGGAGAAACGCGGGGACAGAGGAGCTTTCTTCCAGGCCTCAGTTGCATTCTGCACGCCGACGTCGCGCCCGAAGTGTTTCACCGGCTTTGTACAAGGTCGCGTAAGCCGGAGACCAAAAGGAACTCACGGTTTCGGTTTCGATCCAATCTTCATACCTAAAAGAGGAGACGGCCGAACCTTCGCTCAGATGACAACTGACGAGAAGAATTCTTTCTCACATCGCGCTTTGGCCTTCGTAAAGTTCTCGAAATGGTTCGTCGGCGAGGGAAACCGCATTATGCCTTAGACACGGTCATTCATTGCTCCACGAATGGCCGCATTTTGTGCAAACAAATCTTTCCATCACCCTCTCCTGTCGGACCCCTGCGTGTTCGCCAGACACGAATCCAAGGCTGCGGAAAGCTTCGTTGTGCCCACAGCGTGGGCATGTCGCAGCTACCTTCATGTATTCGGGGCTAGGTGCGTCTACGATGTCCGTTGGCTTTTCAGTGGGTGTTATCTTCACGATGTCAACTACCTCAGTTTTGAGCTGATAGCCGCATTTCGAACAAACATAACCCTCCTTGGTCGTCCTCATGTAACCTCCACATTTCTCGCAAAATTTCATTTCATCCGATACCTTCTTGGTGTGAGGGCGAAGTCTTGGCCACATGACTATTGTTGAGACAAGTTAAATAATCGAGGGTCATCGACTAGGTTACAATTTCGGATTTGGAGTGTGCAAATTACGGCTAGGCTTTACACGAGTAAGCGGGGCAAGTCAGGGTCAACTCGGCCCATAAGCAAGAAAGCACCTGCCTGGTGCAAGTATACGCCCGAAGAGGTAGAAGCCCTAGTTCTCAAACTGTCTAAGGAAGGCAACTCGCCGAGCACCATCGGTATGCTCATGCGGGACCGTTACGCCGTACCCCTAGTGAAGTCGCTCACGGGAAAAAATGTGCGGGAGCTCTTACAAACCGCAAACCAAGCGGGGACACTTCCCGAGGACTTGAGCGCACTCCTGAAGAAGGCGGACCACCTTAGGCGGCACCTGGAGAAGAACAGGAAAGATTACGTTAACAAGCGTTCCTTGGCCATGATCGAGTCGAAAGTTCACCGGCTCGTCAAGTACTACCGCGCCAAAGGACAACTGCCACCGCAGTGGGAATACAAACACGTCGTGGCGTCAGTGTCCTAATGGCTTCAGAAGGTAACCGTGAGGCCTTCCTCGAACGCGCAAACGCAGTTGCTAACGTAGTCAAAGACAACATCCAAAAAGACTCCTTCTTCGTAGCCGTTTCACACCACGATGCAGACGGGCTATCTTCTGCAGGAATAATCGGCTCAGCCCTAGCCCGTGCCAACGCCAGGTTCACTCTGAGAATAGTCGAAGAACTGCGGGAAGAGCTTGTAGAAGAGATTTCAAAAACAAAACCTGACATTGCCATCTTCACGGACATTGGGAGCGGTTACTTAGATCTGTTGAACTCACACCTCGAAGCGAAGGCCGCAATAGTACTGGATCACCATCCCCCCAACGCCGAAGCACCCGGTCGAATTACACAGCTGAACCCGCACGAGTTCGGAATAGACGGAGCGACGAAGGTTAGCGCGGCGGGCGTTACCTACCTTGTGACTCGTGCAATGTCTCCGGGCAACAAGGACTTGAGTGCGCTTGGAATCGTCGGCGCACTGGGCGACATGCAAGACAAGAACGAGAAAAGGTCGCTAATGGGTTTGAACGAGATCCTCGTCGAAGACGCCGTTTCGTCGGGAAACGTCAAAGTAGACACAGACCTCGTCGTCTATGGGAGGGAAACACGGCCAATTCACAGGTCGTTAGCCTACACCACAACGCCCTACATGCCCAACCTAAGCGGCCGCGAAGACAACTGCCTAACCCTCCTCTCGAACGCTGGAATCAGGTTGAAAGACGGGGACAGGTTCCGAACAATAGCCGACCTGACACAGGATGAAAAACAGAAATTACTCAACGCCATCATGAGCCACCTCAACTCCATAGGGTTTCAGTCAAGCGTCGTCCTCGACATGGTCGGGAGCGTGTATACACTGGTAAATGAGCCCCCAGGTGGCCCAACGAGAGACGCAAGAGAGTTCTCAGCACTATTGAACGCGTGCGGCCGCACGGGAAATCCCTCCATAGGCGTCAGCGTAGGTATGGGCGACAGAAAGACCGCCCTAGACGAGGCCAACGAGGTAGTAACAACTTACCGGAAGACCCTTGCAACCTACATGGAATGGTTAACAAAATCCCCAGAGGCGATTCAGAAATTCAAAGTAATATGGGTCATTCGCGGCGAGAATCAAATCCAAGAGAGCATGACAGGCGCATTCTCCTCAATAATCTCCTCGGCAGGTAACCTCTCAGCCGATAATGCAATAATCGTCCTGACCAAAGCCAAGGACGGCGGGATCAAACTCTCGGCTCGGGCCCCACCTAAACTTCTGAAAATGGGTATGAACCTGGGTTCCGCGCTGAGCACCACGGCCAAGAAATACTCCGGCTTTGGGGGAGGCCACAACGTCGCCGCCGGAGCCCACATAAAAGTCGACGAGCCCACGCAATTCCTACAAGAACTCGACCAAGCCCTTCTCGACCAGATGAAACAGAACCATGGAAGCTGAAATTTCACTTCAATACCCCTCCGCCCTTTTCGCAAAGAGCGTTATGAAGGGCATATTACCCGAAAACAAACTACCCGACCGACGTATGCAACTTCACGCCAACGTCCGCGGAAAAACGCTGAAAGTCACTGTGAAGCGCTGCGAGAGAATCGAAACATTGCAAGCCACGGTCCAAGATATTTTCCGTTGCATACGCGCCGCCGAATCTTCCCTCATGAAACTCTCGCCTTCTCGGCAGTCTCAGTGAAGACCGCGTAAATCCTGCTCTGAACGCTTTAAATACTGCCCAACGGGTAGGTTGCTGAATTCCGAGGTTACGGTGGAAAATCGTTGTCTAAAGCCACGAGAAAGGTTAGGGACAAGTGGAGGCTGAAGGAATGGTACGACGTTTACAGCCCCTCATACTTCGGAGAAAATCTTGTTGCTAGCATACCATGTGAAATCCCGGCCGCAATAATAGGTCGAGTTGTCGAAACCACACTCTACGACATAACGAACGATTTCGCCCACCAATCAATCAAATTATACTTCCTAGTCGTGAACGCACAAGACCACAGGGCAACTACGATTCTGAAATCACACGAATATGCAACCGACTACCTCCGCAGCCTAGTCCGGCGCGGCAGCACTCGAATGGACGGAATCTTCACCGCGACTACGAGGGACCAATACTCCTCAAGAATTTCGATTGTGGCCTTCACCCGGGACAGGATAAAAGCGTCACAGGAGCATGGCGTTCGACAGATTATGCGGCAGATTGTTGAAGACAAAGCCACGAACCTAAACTACGACCAGCTAGCCCAAGAGACTGTCCTCGGCAAACTGGGGTCGGACATCTACAACCTTGCGAAGAAAATCGCACCCCTAAGGCACGTGGGCGTTAGAAAATCGAGGCTAGTCTCGATTCCGGCAGGGGTTATCGCAACCGCCGCCCAAGTCACCGAACAAGCCAAAGCAGCTAGTGTGGCTAGTCCGGCGGCACAGCCTAACGCGTAGTCCTCTTATACATTCGCTTAATCTCCTCTTGTATCTCGTCCAGGTCGCGTTGCAATTCATCCACCTTCATCTTCGCAGCGCTGTCAATGCTATCGCTCCCGCCTGAACTCGAAACCACATTGGTCAACTGATCAGCTTTGCTCGTTGCAAGGCGCAACTTTTCCTGAATGTCTGCGGTCCTCTCAAGGCCATAAACGAAACCAGCTAAACCTGCAGTCAGGGCGCCCGCAGCCACACCGGCTATGAAAGAAAAAACGTCAAAAACCATAATCGCCACACAACACCAACCCAATCCATGCAATATATGCTAATTTAAAGCGCTAAGCCACCATAACCCAAATTGAAGCTAACGCTAACGAGTGGTAGTGTGGCGCAGTATGAAGGCAGTTGTTCTGGCTGCGGGAGAAGGGACACGAATGTGGCCACTCGCAGCAACAAAACCAAAACACCTACTCCCAGTCGCTGGAAAACCAATCATCTCATACATTCTCCAAGCACTCACTGACAACTCTGTAAGAGATATCCTAATGGTCGTCGGCTTCAAAGGCGACCAGATCGAATCAGCCCTAGGCGACGGCGCACACTACGGCGTCCACATCGAGTACCTAAACCAACCACGCTGGACTGGAACGGCGTCCGCGCTCAAAGTTGCCCACGCTGCGGTGGGAGACGAACCCTTCCTCGCAATATATGGGGACCTCTGGGTAAGCTCAGCAGCTATCCAGGCAGTTGTTGAAAAATCTCAGGAATCCTCCAAGGTCATGGGGGTCGTCCGCGTAGAGAACCCTTCCGAATTCGGGGTTGTAACCCTCCGTGGTGAAAGGCTTGCTGCAATCCGTGAAAAGCCTTCAAAATCACGCCAAACTGAAGGCTGGGTAAACTCTGGCATATACGTCCTAGACCAGGAAGTCTTCGCGGCCGTAGAGAAAACTCCCAAGTCCAGGAGAGCGGAGTACGAACTGACCAGTTCCCTACAACAATTGCTCGACGAAGGGAAGGAGGTTATGGGCGCAGTCATTGCACGGGAAGATTGGATGGATGTCGGCAGGCCCTGGGACCTCCTCGAAGCCAATGAGAGAGTCCTAGCGAACTTACCACACCGAGTAAATGGAACGGTTGAACAAGGCGCGGTTCTAAAGGGCCCTATCTGGCTCGAGGAGAGCGCATCAATCAAATCGGGCAGTTACATTGAAGGACCCGTATACATCGGCAAAGAGAGCAGAGTCGGGCCCAACGCGAGAATTCGTCCCTCCACAAGTATTGAAGACAACGTCCTTGTGGGGACATCCTGCGAAGTCAAGAATAGCCTAATCATGGCCGGGACGAGGGTCCCACACCTCTCCTACATCGGTGACAGCATAATCGGCGAAAACTGCAACCTAGCTGCCGGAACCATAACCGCAAACATACGCCTAGACCAAAGGGTACTCAGTTTGAAGGTTAAGGGTCAATTGCAGAGTACGGGAAGGAAGAAGCTCGGCGTCATAATGGGTGATGAAGTTCAAACGGGAATCAATGCAAACACCATGCCAGGCGTCAGAATAGGATCAGGCTCGTACGTCGGCCCTGGTACGATTATTCTGAAAGATGTTCCGTCTGGACAGATAGTGTTCGTGAAGCAACCGCTCGTGAAAAAACCTGCGGGTAAGCGCAAGTAGGCAAGCTTTCCTTTTCGCGCTAGGCATGTCTCTTAGCGCTCACAATTGAAATTACGTCTCTGTCCTTTAAGACATATTCATCTGAAACTCGCATCTTCGACCTGACCTCAGTCGCGTACAGGAATCCTGCTGCGAGATCAGAATGGATCATTCCCGCGAACTGTTTCGCGGTTGTCCCGTATGGCACGAGGTACGCGTCTGGGAGAACCCTGCCTTTGTGGTCGGTGAGCTTTTCCGGGTCCTCTACCGGGTACACCGTAACCATCTGGAGCAGTTTGAAGAAGGCCAAGTTTAACGCTTCCTGAACTCCGGTCGAGCCTAGCGGAATGAGGACCTTCTCCTTGATTCTCGTCAGGGCGTTGACCTGTTCGGGTGAAAGCTTGCTCTTATCGCTGATTCCGAAATTGCCATCGCCTGGGACGTAGGATATGATGTCCTTCTCTGCAGCCCTTCTCAGGGCAAGTTCGGCTTCGGCGCAACAGGGAACAACCATGTAGCCCATTGATCGCAACGCTTCCAAGTTCTTCTCAGCCGGTGGGACATCCATCTTGTTGGCTGCGATTAGGAGGGGTTTCGAATCCTTACGAAGCTCGGTGATGAGGCTGAGAAGGTTCTCGTCGGACCAGGCGCTAGGTTTCTCGAAGTTGAGTTTGGTTTTGGTCTTGGCTGAGAGCAAGTGGGCCTTGCGAATTCCAAGTCCGCTCAGTTTCTCTTCTAGGGTCAGCAGAAGGTCGCCTTTGGCTCCTTCAACCTCCCTGACGGCGCGGGCCCATTCTTTCTTGACGATCTGCAGAATCCACATGTCCAGTTCATGTTCAAGAAAATGCACATCTTCCTTGGGGTCGTGGGTTCCTGGGTCGCATGGCTTTCCTTCAGAATCGGTTCCACCCGAGGCGTCTACGACATGGATGAGTGCATCTGCTTGGCGAATTTCATCTAGAAACTGGTTCCCTAGGCCTCGGCCCTGCCATGCACCTGGAACTAGGCCGGCGCAGTCAACGATTTCGACTGGGACCAGCCGTATGGAATTGACGCAGGTGGAGTTGCCGGGCGAGTCGGTGACATTGAATTCAGTGTGTACGCAGGGCGTTCTGACGTATCCCATGCCGATGTTGGGCTTTATCGTTGTGAAGGGATAGTTGGCGATCGGGACATGCGCTAGAGTGGCGGCACTGAAGAATGTGCTTTTCCCTACGTTGGGTTTCCCAACGACACCGACGATGCGTGGCAAATGCGAATTTCCTAAGGCGCCTCTAGCTGCCTGGGGGGAGGCCGGTTATCCGAATTCCTGCATTTTTGACCTTATAACGAATATTGATGCCGATTAGGAGGGCAGTAATTTGTTCCACTATTCGTGAATTCTCCAAGCGGCCTCCATCTATGGCCCTAACGCCAGGTATTTTCATCGCAAGGTCCATGGCGACCTTTCTGACCTCTTGAGAATCGCCGCATACTATGACATCCGAATCCACATCACGGCTGATGTCCTGCAATGACTCTGCGACTACGTTGTGGAATGCGGACGCGATCTTCGTGTGCGGCGGGAGCAGTTTGGCCGCCTGTTGCGCGGCTGAGCCTTCCCAGACTCCGAGCGCTGTCGACGCGCCCCCTCCCACGGCTGTGGAGAGTGGGACTACGACGTCTACGAAGACATCGTCCGGTTTGATGCTGTCATGAACTGACTTTATCATATCCACGTGGGCTGCGAAGGGGACCGACATGACGATTATGTCCGCTGCAGCTGCTGCCTTCGGGTTTTCCATACCTGAAACTGAACCTTTTCCCCCAAGGGCATCCCGAGCCCTCTTGGCAGCGTCCTCGGCTTTCTGCTGCTGCCTTGACCCAATGATGATTGTTTCCCCCGCCTTGGCCCAACGAAGGACCAATCCAAAACCTTGATCGCCTGTTCCACCGATTACTGCTATGGTTCGATTAGGCATTGTCTAAGGCACCGTGAAATTCTTGGCAGTAGAATACGGGATTAAAGGCTAGCTCCCCAAGTCCAGAAATGGAACGTTCCACTTCAACTCAGGTTGGAAACTCTTGAATGAACCCGCCCCTCATCATATACCGCGCTTGTTCGCGCGCGCGTTTGATGATCGACCTAGCGCCCGTGTACACTTCCTCATGACTACGCTTTAGTCTCGCAACTCCTTGCTCAATCGCCTTCTCAGCAACCGCGGTTGCCTCACGCGGGAATACTTCCCAATCATCCATGGTGGGAATGATGTTCTTCGCTGATAGTCCTCGCTCCTCTGCTAATTTAGCGAGTTCAAACGCCGCTGCTAAACACATTTCATCAGTGATCGTTCGTGCTCGAATGTCAATTGTTCCTCTGAATATTCCGGGGAAGCCGAGTGAGTTGTTGAGTTGGTTAGGGAAATCGGAACGGCCGGTAGCGACAACCGCGGCACCTCCTTCTTCCGCCTCCCACGGCCAAATTTCTGGAATCGGGTTGGCGCACGCGAAGACAATGGCGTCTTTGCTCATCCTGGAAACCTGTTCCTTCTTCAGCACTCCCGGCCCTGGCGTGGATAGGGCGATGCAAGCATCAGTCCCATCCATAGCTGCGTCCACGCCTCCTTCCTTTCCTTCTGAGTTAGTGGTTTGGCAAAGTTTCCATTTCTTTGGCGAAGTATTTTCGAGGTCTTTTCTATTACGGTGCAATATACCCTTACTATCAACGAGTATGAGGTTGTCCGCTTTTGCTCCAGCCAAGACCATAAGACGGGCGAGGGCAACGTTTGCAGCTCCTGCCCCGATCATTGATACTTTAACCTCGGACATCTTCTTTCCTACAACTTTGAGCGCATTGACGAAACCCGCTAGAACTACGGTGGCGGTTCCTTGTTGGTCGTCGTGCCAGACGGGAATATCGAGTTGGCCTTGAAGGGCATCGAGCACCTCAAAACACTTCGGTTGAGCGATGTCCTCTAGGTTGATTCCGCCAAACGAGGGCTGTATCCATTTAACAGCCGAAACGATTTCTTCGACCTTCTTGGTTCCAAGGCAGATCGGAAAGGCATCGATGCCGCCAAGGTACTTGTACAGCAAGGCTTTTCCCTCCATTACGGGGAGTCCCGCCTCCGGCCCAATGTCGCCTAGGCCAAGAATTCTTGAGCCATCAGTCACAATGGCTATTGTGTTCCACTTGTTTGTGTTCTCGTAGACAGCTTCCGGCCTAGACTTGATTGCCTCGCAAGCTTCGGCAACGCCGGGTGTGTACCAAATCGCGAAGTCGTCAAAGGTGCGGATCGGGCACTTCGGAACAATCTCAATTTTTCCGCGGTAAAACGGGTGGTACTTTAGCGCGAGTTGTGCGGGTAGGTATGCTTTCCTTAATGATTCGTCGGTTGGTTTCATTCCTCAACTTCCTCCCATAGTCTGCAAGCCACTTAAATAGCAGCACTACTCTCAAACTGCCGGAAGCTCAAAGAAAAACACCTTTCGTCTTAAAGCTTCACAAAAATCGGTTGCGGTCGAAATATCCCATGGGCACATACAAGTACTTGGCTGAAACTTGGAACCAGCGAAAGAAAGCCGACCTACAGTTGTATCTTCGGCAACTCGCCATAAAATGGAGAAGGGAACCCACAGTCCACAGAGTTGAACACCCAACAAGACTTGACCGAGCCAGGGCTCTTGGCTACAAGGCCAAGCAAGGGTACGTTGTGGTTCGCGTGCGCATAAGAAAAGGAGGCGCCCGAAAGCCGCGCCCAAGATCAGGTCGTAGGCAGAAAGCCTTGGGCGTAACAAGGTACACTAGAGCTATGAGTCTGAGGAACATTGCTGAAGAAAAAGCAAAGAAAAAGTACCCAAACCTTCGAGTCATGAACTCGTATTACGTTTGGGAAGACGGGAGGCATCACTGGTTTGAAACCATACTCCGTGACCCACACAATCCCTCCTCAGCAATCGCGTAAAAAAGTTAAACGGACCCTCATTCGAAAGTTAGGTTCACTCGTCCACCGTTTAGGGACGCGGCCACATTGCATAAGCCGCTAATCGTCATAAAACTAGGGGGCTCCGCCCTCACCGACAAGACAAGAATCTACACACCACGAATCCCCATAATTCACAGCGCCGCCAGCCAGGTCGCGGAAATTCGTAAAGATTGCTCAGTTATCCTCATACACGGGGCTGGAAGCTACGGCCACATCCCAGTCAGAAAATACGGGCTCCAACAGGGTTGGAAGAGCCCCAAGCAACTCAGAGGCTTGAGCTCAACAAAGTTCAAGCTCCTAGAGTGGGAAAACCTACTCGATGAAATACTCCTAGAACACGGGGTGCCCGTGATGCCTTTTCTTGCTTCCGATTTCTTCGTCACAGAAAAAGGAAGAATCGTTTCAGCGTGGTTAAAACCGTTAGCGAGTTGGCTGCGTTTAGGTTGCGTTCCTATCACGGGGGGCGACATAGTACCGGACAGTAGGAACGGCTTCTCAATACTCTCCGGCGATCAAATCGCCGCGTTCATTGCTATCAGACTGAAGGCGACAAGATTGATCTACGCTGTCGACGTCGATGGAGTATTCAACGCCAACCCAACCCTTGACTCTAATGCGCAACTTCTGGAAACCCTTACGCCATCCTTCGCCCGCCGCCTTGTTTCGAGAGCGATGTCGGCGACGACGCCTGACGTTACTGGGGGAATGGCGGGAAAAATCAGCGAATCCCTCTCCGCAACGCGTCATCGCATACCTGTTTACTTCGTGAACTTGACTAAGAGTGGTAGGCTACGCAAGGCTGCGTTAGGGCAAAAGGTCACCAGTTCTAGGCTCATACTGCGCTGAGTGTTAGAGCAGGGGAAGGTCGCCTGTTATCTTGTCGACAAGCTCTGCCGGCGCCGGACCTATACCCACGCATGTAGCAGTGCCGGGTTCCACCTGGGTTAGGCCGCTATCGTGGATTATAGCTGAAGCCAGACCTAATTCCTCGGCGCTCTTTCGTAGGTCCATTAATTTGCTTTCAGAATTCACCTTTACTACAACCTTAGCCTGCCCCTCGTGGAACCATTCTCTCCACCAGTCGGGGTGCTGCTTGCGGGTCTCCTCAGCAACTGTGACTGCAGCATGTCCAACCTGTACAGCAATCTTACCTTTGCCCATCTCCAAGTCGCGCCTCACTGCAACCACGAGTTTATACTTGAAATCCGGCGTAGCCGAAACCCCGCCTTTAATTCAGCCATGTGGCAAATAAGTGCAAACAAGGGGCGCCAGGTGCCGAAAATTGAGTGTACATGCCGTTCAGTCCGTTGAGATTAGCGCTATCGCCCACGCGACTGACGATCTCGAGAAGGTTCAGGCTGCGCTTACAACTATCTTGCCTGAATCTTTGAAGGGCCGGCAACTGTTCACAAGAAGGTATCTGGAAGGGCATTACAGAAATCCTATCACAACTTTTGAGGCAAGGCTCACCAAACCCGCAGATGTTGAAGTGTTCACCAGCAACTTCTTTCGTCAGTTATCGAAGAGCGAAAAGCTCCGAATCGAAAGAGATCTCGCACTCCATTCCGATCCGGAAGGCAACCTTTACGTCCGAATCGATAAACAGAGAGCGTTTCGTGGAATAATCGAACTAGGGGAGGAAGACCCAATCCGTATCCGATTGAAGTTCAATCGTCTAAGCGGCGAAGTTACGCAACTCATGAAGGTAGCCCTGGAGGCAGAGTAACCTGTCGAACTTCGTAGACCTTCACGTAATACCACGAGTGGAGGACGAAAGCTCATGCAAGCAAATGGCTGAGCGAATCAGAATCGCCGGCTACTCCACTATAGGATTAACGTTCCCAACTGGCCTGATGCGGGACAGGATTGTGCTACTCAAAACTGTTTTTGAAGAAGCTGGGCTTGAAACTGCGCTTCGAATTGATTTAACGGCAAGCTCTAGAATGGACCTGCTTCGGTTGCTGCGACGATTCAGGAATTTATACGATGTTATTGCAGTGAAGTGCGCTAACCAGCGCGTGGCAATAGTCGCGTGCAGGGATAGGCGCGTGGACCTCATTATCTTTGACCCTACGAGTAGAAGCGTTAGGTTCAGTCATCCTCTTGCCAACCTTCTGAGAGGGGCAATCGAATTCAACCTAGTTTCTTCGCTCCTTAAGGAAACGAGGGCTGAGGTGTTCTCAGGGATTATGAAGCAGTGTGCAATTGCCCGTGAGCATAAGGTCAAGGTAGTTCTATCGAGCGGATGCAACAATCCTGACCAGGTTAGGAGCCCGCTTCAAATCGCCGCCCTTGCTACCGCGATGGGCCTCTCTGAAGCTCAGTCTCTTGCTGGAGTATCCGCAACACCCCTTTCGATTATCAAGCGCAACTTGGCCCATCGGTCACCTCAATTCGTAGAAGAAGGTGTAAGGGTCGTTTTGCCAAAGGTGGCATAGCGAATGTCGAAACGTTACCTGCTGATCAAAGTTGCTTCGGATAAACCACTTTCGCGAGACCAATTTCGAATCGCGTTGACCGATTCAGTTCGACGAAACTTTGGCGAAATTGGCCTATCCAGGGTTGACCCAAAGGTCGTACGTTATGACGGTACAGGATCACGAGCGATTGTGGCCTGTAGGGCGGGTACAGCGAATGAGCTTCAAGCTGCCGTTGCCCTGATTTCAGAAGCTTCAGGGACTCCGATTGCACCCTTGGTTGTTGGCGTTTCGGGAACAATAAAGGCACTTGGAAAGAGAAGGCCAAGGTAACTTTTTGTTTCGGACGACAATGCTCTGAGTGCGGGGATGAAGAAGCCAGTCCCAGTCAGATCTTTTTGCTGAAGATATGACGACCTCAGCGACGGGCTGACCCCACATAACATAACGCGTCAACTCAAGGGAGATGCGTTTTTCGTCACGTGACTTGATGCTTCGTCATCTAGTCACAGCTTCAGCAGTCAATAAGCCCTACCTCAAGGGTTTTATTGGAGAAACTTACTGAAAGGGACAAATTTCGCTTTAGGTGAATTTGAATTGTCAATGTTTGCAGTTCCAGGTGCCTACGACCGTGCAATCACAGTGTTCTCACCAGACGGGCGTCTGTTTCAAGTCGAATATGCTTCGGAAACTGTCAAGAGGGGCGCGACCGTGCTCGGCATCGTTTGCCCTGAAGGCATCGTTCTAGCGGCAGAGGAAAGGCCCACCTCCAAACTTCAAGATCCGAACTTCATGTGGAAGATCTTCCAAATCGACGAACACGTAGGCGCTGCGGTTGCCGGTTTGAATTGCGACGCACACATCCTCGTCGACCAGGCGAGGGTTTACGCTCAATCGAACCGCTTATTGTACGACGAACCAATCGATATCGAAATTCTGACGCGACGAATTGGAGAGATAAAGCAACTTTACACGCAGCATGCTGGCGTGCGCCCATTCGGCCTCTCAATGCTCTTCGGCGGATTGGATCGGAAAGGAAGCCGTCTCTTCTGGACTGATCCCAGTGGGGCCTTCTTCGCGTTCAAGGCTTTGGCGATCGGTGCCGGTGGCGATGCCGCCAATGAAATCCTCGAAGCGGACTACAAGGACACAATGAGCCTAGATGAGGCAGTACTTCTTGCCATTAAATGCATGAGCAAAGTCCTAGAGGACAAGCTAAACGCGCAACAGCTGCGCATCGCAACTGTCCCTGCAGCGACAAGGAAGTTTGCTAAAATGCCGCCGGAAGACGTAGAGAAACATATTAAACGGCTGGATTCCTCGAAAAAGGCCGTTAGCCGATGAGTGAAAAGTTCAGTACAGCTCGAATTTCAAAAAGCGGCGAAAAATTCGAAATCCTAGTCAAACCCGAATCGGCCTTAGAATACAAAATGGGCAAACCCGTCGGCCTATCACAATTCCTAGTCATAGAAGAAATTTACAGCGATGCGGGCAAAGGAACTAGGGCGTCAGCTGAGAAACTGGAGAAAGCATTCGGAACAGTAGACCCGGTGAAGATCGCCGAGGACATAATGAGGCATGGCGAACTCCAACTTACCACAGATCAAAGGCGACAATTGGTTGAAGACAAACGCAAACAGATAGTTGCCTTCATCAGCAGAAACTGCATAGACCCACGTACGGGAACTCCACATCCACCGATCAGAATCGAACAGGCATTGGCTCAGGTAAAGTATTCAATTGACCCATTCAAGAGCGCGGATGAGCAGGCGAAAGATATCATTGAGGAACTCCGCTCCCTTCTACCCATCAAGATGGAACAGATGCGGGTGGCGGTCAAGATACTCGCTGAATTTGCCGCTAAGGGTTATGGGGCGGTAAAGGGCTACGGAACCATTTCGAGAGAGGAATGGCAGGCGGACGGAGCATTGGTCGCTGTCGTCGAGATGCCTGCTGGACTATACGGACCCTTTATCGAACGGCTCGGGAAAATCACTCAGGGTACAATTCAAGCAAAGGTACTCAAGTAGAAGCCAAAGCACCAACACGGAAGCCGTGTAGCCAAAGTATATGTAGCAGTTTCCGTGTTTCTGCTCGACTTCGTTTACAAGTTTGAGTTGGAACGGTTGACGGTACAAGCTGAAAGAAAGCACCTAGTAGGGCCGGGCGAACTTCTCGCTGAAGGCCCCTTTTTTGCTGGGGAGAACACTTACCGTGATGGCACAAAAATATTCTCCTCACGGGTAGGATTGGCAGAAGTCATCGGAAACAAATTCATCGTAGTCCCAATCAAGGGCGCGTACATTCCACGCCTCGACGATATTGTGGTGGGACGGATAACCGATATCGGAATGTCCGGTTGGCAAGTTGACATCGATGCACCTTACCCTGCCATGTTGCCGGCCTCTGAGACTCCTTTACAACATGGTCGAGATTCTGTACGCCGCGATTTGAGCCACATTTACGGAGTCGGCGATCTTATGATTGCACAGGTCATAGCCTTCGATCGAACGCGAGACCCGCTCCTTACCACGAAAGGAAGAGGGTTAGGGAAAGTCACTTCAGGGCACGTGGCTCGAATAACCCCGGCAAAAATACCGCGAATAATCGGAAAGAAGGGCTCAATGATAACAATGTTGAAGAATGAGACTCAAACCGATATCATTCCTGGCCAAAACGGCGTAATCTTGGTAATTGGAAAGAACCCAGAAACCGAGAGTGCAGCGGTAGAAGCTATTTACATGATTGAACGTGAAGCGCATACGAGTGGATTGACGGAACGCGTAAAGGCAATGATAGTAGAAAGAATGAAGGGAAAAACAGTTGGGTAAAGAACAAAAGGTCCCACTGCTCGACAAGAACGGCCTTCGTGTGGATGGTCGACGCCTCGACGAACTCCGCCCACTGAAATTGGAGGTTGGAATTTTAGATAAAGCCGATGGGTCGGCATACATCGAGCACGGGAAGAACAAGATACTCGCGGCAGTGTATGGCCCTAGAGAGGCCCATCCGAAACATATCGCCCTTGCTGACCGTGCTGTGGTCAGGTGCAGGTACCACATGGCCCCATTTTCAACTGACGAACGGAAATCGCCCGCACCATCTAGGCGCGAGTTGGAACTCTCGAAGGTGATTAGGGAGTCGCTTGAGCCCGCAATAATGTCAGAGTATTTCCCAAGGGCAACGATAGACATAACTATCGAAGTCCTGCAAGCTGACGCTGGAACAAGGTGCGCTGGAATAACTGCAGCCTCCCTCGCCTTAGCCGATGCAGGTATCCCAATGCGAGAACTAGTGGCAGCCTGTGCCGCAGGAAAGGTGGAAGGCAAAGTGGTGTTGGATCTCTCTGATATTGAAGATAAGCAGGGAGACGCAGACCTTCCAGTTGCTTTCATGCCAAAATCCAACGTTATCGGCCTCCTACAAATGGATGGTTCGTTGACCGAAGAAGAGTTCAAGCAGGCGCTAGATTTGGCGATCAATGCGTGCCGAAGAATCTATGATATGCAAAGAGAGGCACTCAAACAGAAATACCACGTTGTCAGGGATGAAACTGAGAAAGAGGAAGTCGCGGAGGTTCAAGTCTAATGTCGGTAACGCATCAACTTTCACCCGTCGCTAAGCTAGAACAGAAGACTGTTCATGACCTAATCGTGAAAGGTAAGCGGTTGGACGAACGGAACGCCCTTGACTATAGGCCGCTAACAATAATGTTGGGCACAATCGAGAAAGCCAACGGGTCAGCCCAAGTGTACCTTGGAAAGACGAAGGTTCTGGCCGGAGTGAAGATACAGACTGGAACTCCATTTCCCGACACGCCTGATGAAGGCATTCTAACGGTCAATTCAGAATTCGTACCTCTGGCATCACCTAACTTTGAAGCTGGACCGCCCGGTGAGGACTCGATCGAACTTGCCCGTGTTGTCGACCGTGGTATTAGAGAGTCGAAAGCCATTGATCTGAAGAAACTCTGCGTTCAACCGGGTAAGAAAGTCTTCGTAGTCTTTGTCGATATCTACGTTCTTGACCACGATGGTAACTTGATCGACGCAGCAGGTATGGCAGCGTTGGGCGCTCTTATTAGCTCAAAGATGCAGGAATTCGAAGTCAAGAACGACGAGTTAGTCTTCAAAGACAAAATGATGCCGCTTCCAATGCACGACTACCCGGTTCCCATAACATCCGTCAAAATCGATGGGTCAATTGTCCTTGACCCCTGTCTGGAAGAAGAGCAGGTCACAAGCTGCAGGTTAACAGTCACAACCGGTAAAGACGACCGCATCTGTGCTATGCAAAAGGGAGGCCTGGGCGTCTTTACGCCTGACGAGGTAAAGCAGATAGTTTCCACGGCCATAAGCAAATCACGAGACCTACGCCAAAGAATTCTATCAAAAGTGAACTAGTGTGGGACGAACATACAAGGTCGGCCCTTCAGGCAGCTTCGGGGCCCGCTACGGAACAGTGGTTCGGAAGAGATATTCAACCGTTGTAACCGCGCTAAGGGCCGCGCATGAATGCCCACAATGTCATTTAGCGGCTGTCAAGCGCATGTCCATTGGAGTCTGGCTGTGCGATAGTTGCGGGTTCAAATTCGCCGGGGGCGCATATGTGCCTAGCACGAAACTCGGTCAAGTTGCGGAGAGAGCTGCTCGTGCAGGTGTCGCATCGGGCCTACTTGCAGAGCTTAAAGCAGAGAAAGCAAGGGCATTTGAAGCTGAGGCCAAAGCGAAAATCGCGAAGAGACGTCGAAGGAAGGCCGAGGCCAAGAAGAGCGAAGAGAAACCGAAGGGAGCGGAGACGGTCCCCGAGGACAAATCAACCTGATCGGCATTTCGATTTGGAAAAAAAGCAATTAACCAAGGCTCGGGCCACAGTTCGCGTCATTTTTGGCGCAAAGCAACAGGCCGATGCGATCGCGAAAGCTCTGAGCCCAGAACTTTTTCACCCAGCTGGTGAACGAGCCATGGCGAGGCTTGTGGTTCGCCGACTGACGATGAGCATCCATTTTGAGGCAAAGGACTCGATAGCGCTTCGCGCGATTATGAGTTCCGGTCTAAGAATTCTGGCTGCTTCCTTGAACGTTTCTGACTCTCTTATCCAGCTTGAGCGCTCATATTCCATTAGCAAAGGCGATAAGGGCGGAAAGTAACAGCGGAACAGCCTGAGCGTGTTTTCGTTTGATTAAGGATTTGGACGCAGAGATGGGTAAGCGAGGTGTTAGTGGAATCGTAGTTCTCGGTGAGACCACCCTTGCGAACCCTGATCTGATCTATGCCGTCGGAGGGAACCTTGCGCGTGGTGGCATATACTTCAAACGGAAAGGAAGCAACCCACTATTGCTGGTAAGCAACCTTGACGTTGGCACTGCAAGGAAGCTAGGGGTTGTTCGGAGAATCGAAACTTACACTCAGTGGGGGTTCGAGGAACTTGTAAAGAAATACCGTCGAAGGGACGAAGGGATGGCCCGTCTTATTTCCGCCGTACTCAGGCACGAAGGCGTTTCAGGAAGGGTAGGCCTTTTCGGAAGAAGCGACTTGGCCTCAGGAATTCATCTGGCCAACAGGTTAGGGTCGCTTGGCGTTAAGATTGTTGGCGGAGAATCCCCGACAATACTTGAAGCGGCGCGAGAAACGAAGGAGAAGCGAGAGATTGATGAGATACGAAATGTGGGAAGAAAAACAACAGAAGTCGTGTCCGAAATTGTCGATAATCTGAGCAAGATGAAAAGAATTCGTGGACACCTGCAAATTGGCAAGCGACGAGCAACGATTGGATTGGTCAAATCGATGATTTCCACTAGAATTGCAAATAAGGGTCTGATTGCGCCCGAGGGGACGATCTTCGCCATCGGCCCGTCAAGCGCTGATCCGCACAACAGCGGCGTCAACTCCGATCAAATAAAGCAGGGCCGGTTAATTGTCTTCGATATATTTCCGCAAGCAGAGAGCGGATATTGGTTCGATCTAACCCGAACATACGTGGTCGGCAGGGCAGGCCCGAAAGCTAAACACGCCTTCGAGGTTGTGTACGAAGCGCAGGCTACCTCACTAGATGTCCTTGAGGCGGGTGTAACAGGCGAGGAAGCAATGCTTGCTGCATGTGACGTAATCGAGCGGGCAGGGTACAAGACAGTGCGAGAGGTGTATGAGGGTAGGTCAAAGAATGTGTCATCGGGCTTCAATCACTCGCTCGGCCATGGAGTTGGCTTGACAATCGGCGAGAGGCCAAACCTCAGCCTCCTGAGTAAAGACCCACTAAAGGCAGGAGGAGTAGTGACGGTTGAGCCAGGGGTCTACCTTCCCAAGTATGGCGGCGTAAGGATCGAAGATACTGTACAGATAACCCGAAACGGGTATGAGCAATTGGCGAATGTCGCCAAAGAGTTGGAGATAGTGTAGGGAAGGCCAGAGAAATGAACACCAAAGTTATCGATGTGAAGGTCCCCGAAGGATGCAACAGCATATTGGGACAAAGCCACTTCATTAAGACGGTTGAGGACCTTTACGAGGCGCTCGTCAACGCGGTTCCAACCATAAAGTTCGGATTAGCATTTTGTGAATCAAGCGGGCCATGCTTAGTTCGAGTTGATGGGAACGACGCTGAACTGAAGGATTTGGCGTCAAAAACTGCTTTCGCACTATCTGCGGGCCACAGTTTCATTATCTTCATGCGAAACGCATATCCGATAAACGTTCTCGACAAAATAAAAGCGGTTCCAGAAGTGTGCAACATCTTCGTAGCCACGGCAAACCCATTCCAGGTCATCCTTGCCGAAACGGAACAGGGCAGAGGTATCTTGGGGATTGTGGATGGCTACGCGTCCAAGGGAGTTGAGACCGAAAAAGATGTGCAAGATCGGAAGACATTTCTCAGAAAAATAGGCTACAAGCTTTCAACTTGATTTTGCAGTGGGTCTTGTCGAGGCAAGATACCAACGCATTCCAGCCGGCGTATCTTCTAGTCCAATTCCTAAGCTAGTGAGACTGTCACGTATGGTATCAGCATTTTTCCAGTCGCCTCGTTTTCTTGCGCCCTCCCTCATTTGCAAAAGGAGTTTCAGTAGTCCTTCGAACGGTTTCTCTTGCTCGGCATTACTTGGGCGGAGTATGCCGAATACACTGCCAAAATAATCAAACGTCTTGATTATCAATTCAGTAGCGCCGCGACCGATTTGTCGAAGGGCGTAGGGCTCAACGTCTTTGGAGTAGGCTATCATCGCTGCCAGGGCGCGTGGTGTATTGAAATCATCGTCCATGGCTTCTACGAAGCGTTGTGTTGCCTCCGCCGATAAACGCTCGACGTCCGCGTTCCTTTCATTTCCGGGTTCCACGGTTTCCTTTAGCGCTTTGAATTGATTATACACTGCGCGCAATTTGTCAAGAACTTGTTCTGCTTGAGTGATATCGGATTCATCAAATTCGAGTTGACTGCGGTAGTGCCTCATACCATAATACAGCCGAAGAGCCTCGGGGTCATGGTTCCGAAGCGTTTCCTCTATGGTTATGAAATTACCCATTGAATGCCCCATCCGTTCACCGCGGGTCATGAGTAACCCACCGTGCACCCAGAATCTCACGAGCGGTTCGACACCAGTGGCCGCTTCAGCTTGAGCGATTTCCGCTTCATGGTGCGGGAAGACTAAGTCGAGGCCGCCCCCGTGCAGGTCATAGGTGGGGCCGAAATAGGTCGTCGTAATCGCCGTATCCTCAATATGCCAGCCGGGTCTGCCCTTGCCCCACGGGCTATCCCAGAAGGGCTCACCCGGCTTCTGGCCTTTCCACAGAGCGAAGTCGACCACATTCCTCTTTCGTGCATCGGGGTCGATTCTGTGCATTACTAACTGGTCTATCTTTTGCCCCGACAGCTCTCCGTAGCGAGGGAACTTTGCAACGTCATAGTACACATCGCCTTCCACCTGGTATGCAAATCCCTTCCCAACGAGCGTGGCTATCTGTGCAATTATCTCGGGCACGTGCTCCGATGCCTTCGCGTAAAGATTTACGCTGGTGATCCCGAGGGATTCCATGTCGCGCATGAATTCCTTCGTAAACCGATCCGCCAGATGCAGGGGATCTTCGCCCGATTCATTTGCTCGGTTGATGATTTTATCCTCGATGTCTGTTATGTTCATCAAGTAAAAGAGGCTGAAACCTCTCGCCCTTAGATATCTCGCGATAATGTCATACGCCAAATATGTTCTCGCGTGGCCGATATGGCTGTGATCGTAAACAGTGGGCCCGCATACAAACATGTAAACTCGGTTGCCTCGGGCCGGCTTGAATTCCTCAACGGAGCGTGTTTTAGTATTGTAGATTCTCAAACCCATAATGAGTTCCTCCAGTGGAGGCGAAGAAGTTTCGACGGCCAACATAACTTGGGGTCAGTTAAGCGCAAGAGCGTGGGTTCCTTCGCAAACGCCTTCACCCATATTCCTCGCCGTCTCGACAGACGAACCTTCTTGACGTCTAATTAATCTTATGATGTGGGTCGAACACATAGCTTGAGTTCAGGGAGTCTTTGGTGAGCTTGCTCAATCAAAGGACGGCTGTTTGGAGAAGCACAACAGGTGAAATCATCACAGAATTTTGATATTTCGCTCTAATTTTACCCTTACACATATATTGAACGGAATGGTTCCAATCTGCAAAATGGATGATTCTCGGCATGGCGCAAGCGATTCTCAAGTCAGAGAAGAAGGGCGATGAACTCGTTGTTCAGCCAGAGATTAACATTGGCACTCTCGGGCATGTCGACAACGGTAAGAGCACGCTTGTGCAGGCCCTGACCGGCGTTTGGACCGCCAGGCATTCAGAAGAACTTCGAAGAGGAATCACGATTAAGATCGGGTACGCAGACGCATTCATCTACAAATGCCCAAAATGCCGTGCCCCAAGCAATTACACGACTCAAACCAAATGCCCAAATTGCGGCAGCGAAACCAAGTTCGTTCGCGCCGTGAGCTTTGTTGACTGCCCTGGTCACCACAGCTTAATGGTCACGATGCTCTCGGGGTCTTCCTTGATGGACGGGGCGCTCTTCGTGTTAGCGAGCAGTGCCAAGTGCCCTCAAGCACAAGATAGAGAACACTTGCTAGCAGCGGAAAGTGTAGGAATCAAGAACCTAATCATAGTGCAGAACAAGATCGACGTTGTCACAAAAGAACGAGCAATAGAAAATCACAAAGAGATTCGCGCGTTCGTGAAGGGAACGATCGCCGAGGAAGCGCCAATCGTACCCATCTCAGCCCAACATGGAACGAACATCGACGTGTTGTTGAAGGAGATTGAAGAGCGGATACCGACGCCGAAACGAAACCTCGCCGCGTCAGCACGCGCATACGTGCTTAGATCTTTTGAAGTGAACAAGCCGGGAACTGAAGTGGACGAATTGGTCGGGGGAGTAATCGGGGGGTCAATTATTGAAGGCGCCTTCAAACTCGGAGACCAAATCGAGATTCGGCCAGGAATCGTAGTGCAGGAGGGCGGAAAGAGTAGATACGAGCGATTAGTCACGACCGTCAGAAGTCTGAGCGTCAGCCGAGGGCTCGTGGTGGAGGCAAAGAGCGGCGGCCTAGTTGGAATCGGAACGGACTTAGACCCATCACTCACAAAATCGGACGGTCTCGTTGGGAGCGTTGCTGGAAAAGTTGACACATTACCGCCCAGCTTGGGGAACATAACACTCGACGTCAAGCTTTTCGCGAAGGTCGTTGGGACAGAACTTGCGGTGCCCGTGGACAAGATAAGGACGAACGAGGCTCTAGTGCTGAATGTGGGAACCACCGTGACGTCAGGGATCGTTACCTCCGCGCGCGAAGACGTGGCGGACGTTGGCCTCAAGAAACCCATCTGCGCCGAGAGCGGGTCGAAAGTCGCGATAAGCCGCAGAATTGCAGATAGTTGGCGACTCATCGGATTCGGAACATTGAGGGCGTAAAATTGCCCATAAAGGTCATTCTTGATTCAAACTTCCTGATGATTCCCTTCCAATTTAACCTCGATGTTTTCCAGGAAATCGAATTTCTTCTCCAAAAGAAAGTAGATTTCATTGTCCCATCAGCAGTAAAGAGTGAGCTAACCGGCCTCTCCACAAGGGGCGGGGAAGGAGCCGCAGAAGCTTCGTTGGCCCTTCAACTCGCATCGCGCTGTCGCGTGGTGGAGGTGACTCTAGAAACGAATGAAACGGTTGATGATGCAATAGTTAAGGCGTCCCAAAAACTCGGCGCGGTCGTCGCGACAAACGACATCGAACTCAAGAACCGGCTAAAACTACTTAAAGTACCGGTTGTGTACCTGCGCGACAAATCCAAACTAGAGGTCGACGGAATAGAACCAGCCTACTTCTAGAATGAATTTGTAGTTGTGTTGAGGCAAAGAAAATGTTCCGATTAGTGACCGTTGAGGATATTGTCAGAATTCCACCTAAAAGTTTCGGCCACCCGATCGATAAGGCCGCCAAAGAACAAATCAAGTTAAAGTATGAGAACATCGTGGACGAGGAACTTGGTTATGTAATACTTGTCGTAGATGTGGATGTAGACCCGGTGGGGAAGATCCTGCCCGGCGACGGGTCTACGTACCATAAGGTAAACTTCAAACTCCTTTCATTCTATCCGGAAATGCATGAGGTTGTGGAGGGGGAGGTCGTCGAAGTGACCGATTTCGGCGCCTTCGTCAGAATCGGCCCAGAGGACGCGTTGCTGCACGTTTCTCAAATCATGGACGACTACATCTCTTTCGACGAGAAGCACGGCGTGCTGGTTGGCAAGGAATCTCAAAGAAAACTAGGCAAAGGCGACATGGTGAGAGGGCGCATTATTGCCGTTAGCTTTCCACGTGGAGGCGCAGGAGGCAAGATTGGTATCACAATGCGCCAACCTTTCCTCGGTAAACTCGACTGGATAGAGGCTGACATAAAGCGAACAAAAGTCGTACATGAGGAGAAGGCTGCTTGACGGAGAAGGCCTGCAAGAACTGCAGGTTCATCAGTAACGGGCCTATTTGCCCAAACTGTAAGTCGAACAATCTCAGCGACGACTGGAGCGGTCTAGTGGTCATCATTGATCCTTCAACGTCTGAGGTCGGGAAAAGAATGGGGATTAAAGCGGCGGGTCGTTATGCCTTGAGAGTCCGCTGAATGTCCACCCCCCACTAACACAAGTGTCTTCACGTGCCAACTCTGGTCTTGACGAACGCCCAGAGGCGGTTAATGAAACAACCGCTCGGAGAGTTGATCGCAGGAACCCCAGCCGATTGTAACCGCATACTCAATGAAATAGTTACAAAGGAGAAACCAACTCGGCTAATTCTGGTCGGTGATACTGTTAGCAGAAATGCCATCCAAATGCAAATGAGACCAGACGTAATCATTGTCGATAACATGGAGAAGCGGGAAAAAGCTGCTCAATTTGACTACACGGCAGAGCATATCTTCCGAACACAAAACCCGGCTGGAACAATCGAATCAGGGGCATGGCGAATTATCGATGAAGCAGTACGGAAAGGCAACAGCGTTGTCGTGGTGGATGGCGAAGAAGATTTGCTTACTCTGCCAGCTATCTTGTCATCACCTGACAAGTCCCTAGTTGTTTATGGGCAGCCTAGCGTAGGAATCGTCCTCGTCAGGGTTACCCCCGAGAAGAAGAAGGACGTCACTAAATTAGTTGAGGAAATGGAAAAGAAAAGCTGAGCCTACTTTGCAGTCTTCACGAAATCAGTGAAGCTACAGGAGCCACAAGTCCAACGTTCCACGGGGCTCTTGTGAAACGCCATAACGTTGCCGCACCGGGGACACTTTCGGTTCTTGAGCTTAATTGTCCCCTTCTGAGGGTCGACTTCGTAGAGAGTGCCCAATCCACGCTTGGGCTGCTTTTTTTCGCTCACTTCGCTTCGCTTCCTTTGGCTTTCTTGGGTGGTTCCGTCGCCGGCTTTGCTTCTTGTTTAGGCTTTTCTTCCTTAGCTTCTTTGGGTTCTTCTTTCGGTTTTTCTGGCTTTGCTTTTTCGGCCTTCGGTTTCTCCGCTTTGGGCTTCGCTTCTTCCTTCTTCGCTTGCTCTTCCCTGACGCGTTTTCGTTCTTCGGGTGGGAGGTTACGGACTTGGATGTACTTTGGTACGGTGCGTTGAGCGCTCTGCGGATCATCATAGACTTCTATCGCGCATAGTGCGCTCTGTGTTCCAGTATTGGTTTCGATATCGAGAACGTACACGTTCTCTGGTTTTGTGTTGAATTTAGAGGCAACGGCTTTCCTCACATCCACTCTCGATGGGGTGCCTTCGCCCTCATGGTCGACTTCCACGTGGACTTCTTTTCTCTTTAGCAGAGGGTTATACGTGTCCTGTCTGACTTTGAAATCCAATCACGTCCACCTCTTACTTTGATTTCTTGCCCGCCTTCTTTGCTGCCTTCTTGGTTTTAGGCTTCTCAGCCGCTTTCTCAACGGCTGGCCTAGGTGGCTTGGGTTGCTCGGTCGTGGCTTTGGTTTCGGTTGGTCGCTTTGCCTCAGCGCCGGTTGCTTCCTTACTGAGGGTGAAATTGATCTGGTAGGTTTCATCCGTTATTGTTCGGCCGCGCACGAGTTTACTCCTTCTTTCACCGTGTCGGGTTGGTCTGAATCCTGGCCCACTGGAGAGGACGATGTGTTTCTTAACACCGCCATGAACATCAGGACGCATGGGAATGCCGTTCTTGTCACACCCTCCGGAGATACGCATCCGATTGGAGCCGAGCCCTAGCGCCGAACCATCTATTACCTCGCCCAAGGAACGGCCGATGAGGGCCTGGGCCCTAGACCCTTCTATCTCGCTTGCGGCGGACTTGCCAGTAGCTGGGTCGGAGACAATCACTTTGAACTTTGCCATGACATTGACCAGTCTGAAAGCGCGGAGCGATACTACGCCCTAACTGCCTTTTATTAACGTTGCCAGAATTTCTTACTGGGGCGTATGCCCCCGAAAGAAGGTTTTCAATTCGGAGATGCTCATGAATCCGTGCTCCTTACGTTCTCTACCCCCAGTTTCCAACCAAATGTGCTTAGCCTTCTTCCCTTCGATTTCTCTTAGGAAATCCCCCACAGCCAGCGGCGTTACGTTTTCAGGAGTCTTGCCGGAGTAAAATGCATCTGCCAACCTGCTTCTGTCCCCTTGGCTGAGTCCTCCTTGCAACTTGAAGTACGTCATCCTGTCCCCGGCTGTGTGCGAGATGCCCAGAGTCGTCGCTTCTCGTAGTTCGACAAGTAGGATTGCGTATTGATGAATTTCACTTAATATCTGGAGGAGGTCACTCGCGGAGATCATCGTCAATCATTACTCGGTAACGAGACGAAGGCTAATGGCTTGTCACCGTTAAGGTGCCTATTCAAGTTTGGCGGGCGCGCAATTGCCGCAACGTGAAGCCATTTTCAGTTCACGGGCTTTTCCAGTCAAAGGGGACACTTGACGCGTTATCCCCCCGCAGAAATGTTCATAAAAGGCTCACCGCTGGTTACGCTAGCCAATTGGCAAATGTGCGGTGAAGCGAATGCCAAAGTCGTTCTACGTTAAGTTCGAAGTCCCTAAGGAATTGGCCGACAAAGCACTACAGGTTGTGCAAGTGGCCAAGGACTCCGGAAAGCTAAGAAAAGGAACTAATGAAAGTACCAAGGCGATTGAACGTGCCGTCGCAAAGCTCGTTCTGATAGCAGAGGATGTTGACCCTCCGCAGGTGGTTGCACACTTACCCATCTTGTGCGAAGAGAGGAAGATACCGTTCCTCTTCGTGCCGAGCAAACTCGAACTTGGTCGGGCTGCCGGCATCGATGTTGGTTGTGCAGCGGTCTCCATCCTCGATGGCGGTGAAGGCGCCAAGACTCTAAAGGAGTTGGCCGACGCAACACAACAGTTCAGAAAGGGCGGAGCCAAAGGACAAGGACAGGCATGAGCACCGCGAAGGAACGCATAGAAGAAGCCATTACCCCCGCCGAAGTCACCCAAATCATTGGAAGAACTGGCGTAACCGGCGAAGTTATCCAGGTCCGTGTCCGAATACTGGAAGGACGCGATAAGGGTCGAGTCATTACAAGAAATATCAAGGGCCCAATCAGAACCGGCGACGTCTTAATGCTAAGAGAAACTGAAAGAGAAGCCAAAAAGATCCGGTAGGGAGTCGCGCCTATAATTTGCCGAGAACATTCAGGTGCTCGTTCTGCGGAAAGGACTTTCCGCAGGCTACTGGGATAATGTTCGTTAAGAATGATGGATCAATTCTATACTTTTGCTCATCAAAGTGCCGGAAAAGCCTCATGGTTTACGGAAGAGACCCTAGGAAGCTAAAGTGGACAGTTTACCACGGAAAGAAGGAAAGAGGCAAGTAAGGGAAGGAGAATTGCAAACAGAGCAAACCTTCTCCTTCCTCAAACCCGAAAGCGTGATGCGAGGATTCATTGGGGAAATCGTTTCTCGTTTCGAAAGGAAGGGACTACTGCTACTTGGCGGCAAACTTATCCAGATGACTTCCGAACAGGCGCAGAAGCTGTACGAAGTACATAAGGGGAAACCGTTTTTCCAAGAACTCGTCTCCCACGTAACGTCAGGCCCAGTGTTTGTAATGGTTTGGGAAGGACCGAATGCCGTTAGTGTGGTTCGGGGTTTGGTGGGAGCTACGAACCCACTGAATGCGGCGCCTGGCACGGTTAGAGGTGACTTTGCCCTCTCAATCACTCCAAATGCGATTCATGCCGCAGACTCACAAGATAACGCCAAACGTGAGATGTCCATTTTCTTCCAAACAAATGAGCTCACGAAATATTCGAAACCGACGGAACGTCAATTTCTGTTAAAGTAGATTAGAAGCCCCAGACGGGGTTCTCTCTCCTCTTAATTTGGATTAGTTCCTTAATTGTGACTTGGTCGCTCTCCATAAGTTCACTGGGAAACTTGGTCATGAGCGTTTTCAAATGTCTCTCTGGAACGTCAGCGTAGAAAGTATCGCCTTCGGAAATATTGCGTCCGACGACCCCGTCTTCTATTGAGACAGCAACCTGCATGCCGACCACGGCTTCCTGGATATCCTTCCCTTGGTCCTGTACTCTCTGCACTTCGCCAAGTTTCCGCCCTGATGATGTGATCATGTGAATTTTCGGTTTCAGTCGGCCGGAAAGAATTTCGACGCCAACTATGGCAGGTTTGCTTCTCCTGAAAATAAGCCCGGTCAAGACCTTTGCTTTGCAGGGTCGCACGAGAAGGTCTAATTCGGCCTTTACTCCCGCCGTGCGTTGCTCATCGCTCCATCTTAGATAGTCCTCAATCATATGGTAGATTACGTCAGAGTGAAAGACCGGTATCCCAGCCACCTTGGCCTCCTCTTCAGCGTCGGGCAGAACCTTCACGTTGAAAGCCAAGACCACAGCCACGAGCCTGTCCTCTTGGCCCGCCGCCTCTGCCTCAACGACGTCTCGCCTCGATACGTCGCCTATATCAGCGAGGCGAATCTGGACATCGTGGCGAGAGAGTTCCTCAGTCACAGCTTCGAGTGAACCAAGAGTATCCGTCTTCAGAACGATGCCCGATCTTTCCGCCTTGATTCGAAGCTTCTCAACCTCATCTTCAACGATTCGAGCATACTCCTTGGCGTTCTTTCCCTTTATAACCGCGTAAAGCGGAGAGCCAGCGAGTGCGGTCTCCAAGTTGGGAGCCGCGACCTTTACGCCTGATGCTGCAGTAACCCTCTTTACGCTTGTGAATCGGTCACGCGGGTCTCTGATTTCGTCTAGAGGCTTGGGGACCAGAATCGCGCGGACTTCGGTGATTATTGGTTTCTCTCGCCCGCCGAGTACTATTGTGTCACCGACCTTTAGTGAGCCGTCATAGATGATGGCGTTGATAGTTTTCCCGAGGCCAGGTTCATCCTTTACCTCGAGCACAGTTCCCCTTGCCGGGCCCGAAGTGACTTGGAGTTCATTCGACAAGTATGCTTGAGTTAGGCCTGTCAGTATAGCGAGCAATTCGGGTATGCCTTCCCCAGTTTTGGCGCTGACGGGGACAATCGCGATAGTTTGGGTATAGTCGGAAATCCTGTCGAACCTCTCTGCGCGAAAGCCGAGCCTGGAAAGTGTTCCAATGATTGTGTATATGTGATTATCGAGTTCCGTCTGTATCTCGGGAACCTGATTCTTGAACGAAGTCAGGAAAGAGATTTCTGGTGCTGATTTCCATCCCTTGATTGCGTCAATTTTGTTCGCGGCCACTATGAACGGTGTCTTTCTACTCTTCAGAATGTTTAATGATTCTACGGTTTGTGGCTCAACGCCCTTCATCACATCAATTACGAGGATTGCGATGTCAGCAGCAGAACCGCCCCTTCGCCTCAGGTTCGAAAAGGTCTCATGGCCAGGAGTATCAATGAAGAGCAAGCCAGGAACTTTGAGTTCGAAATGAAACTGCTTCAGTAACTCGCCGCAGATTGCCTCTATCGTCTTGCTTGGAAGTAAGCTGGCGCCTATCATTTGAGTAATCTGGCCAGCTTCTCGTTTCGCAACCGTCGTCCCCCGCAGCTTGTCCAATAGAGTTGTCTTTCCATGGTCTACATGACCGAGTACAACGACGATTGGCTGGCGAAGGGTCAACGTTCTCACCCAAGAGTGGCATTTTCAACGGCCTGTAAAAGGATGTTAGCCCCTTAAACTTTCGTTGCGTTTCAGGCAAGTTATGTCAAAAGGTTGTTACGGGTGGATACTCTCAAGCACCATGCCCAGGAGAGGTAAAACTCGTTAGAGGGACGAATTCAACCGTCCGCATCGACATACCTGCAATATCTGTATAGCCCACCTGTAAACTCATGCTGCAATCCTATACAAGAAATGTAGGTGTCCAATTTTTAGTAAACGATACTTTGGGTAAGTCTCATGTTTCTGTTCCGATATCGAATGAGCAGATAGATAAGGGGCCGCGAGGCATGTGCTGTTGAGTTAACGTTGCTTTTTGTGTGATTCTTCCAGATAGATGGTGTGAAGCCTATGCCAATACATCCATACATTCCCAACAGCGAGCCAGAAACAAAACGAGAAATGCTCAGAGAGATTGGAGTGCGAAATGTCGAAGAACTTTTTGCCGTTATTCCCGAGAGAGTCCAGTTCAAGAAATCGCTCAATCTTCCTGAGCCTGTTTCTGAAAATCAGCTTAGGAAACGTGTGGAAGCTATCCTATCCAAGAATAAAACCTCAAGCGAAATACTTAGCTTCTTGGGCGCAGGTTGCTGGCCACATTATGTTCCAGCTGCATGCGATGAGATTAATTCGCGCTCAGAATTCCTAACGGCCTACACAGGCGACGTCTATTCTGACTTGGGCAGATTCCAAGCTCTTTTCGAATTCCAGAGCATGATCGGCGAACTAGTCGGACTTGACGCGGTGACGTTCCCAACATACGATTGGGCTACGGCTGCAGGCGATGCGGTTCGCATGGCCGCGATCGTTACGAGACGATGTGAAGTCCTCGTTCCTAGAACTATCAGTTCCGACCGTCTTTCGGTTATCCGAGGTTTCTGTGAGCCGCTATCGAAGATCAATTATGATCGCAATAGTGGGCAACTCGACCTTGAGGACATGCGGAAGAAGTTGTCTTCAGATACGGCCGCAATCTATGTTGAGAATCCAACATATTTGGGCTTTATCGAAACGCAATTGGAAGAGATAGGAGAGATAGCGCACAAGAATGGTTCATTGTTGATTGTCGGCGTTGAACCACTCTCGCTAGGCGTATTGACTCCACCCGGGGAAATCGGGGCCGACATAGTCTGCGGCGAGGGTCAACCCCTAGGCTTGCATATGAGCTTCGGCGGTGCGTTGTCGGGCTTTCTCGCATGCCGCGACGAAGTGCGCTTTCTTGAAGCGACCGGTCATAGGTTAATCACGTTAACCAAGACCCAGCGCGAGGACGAAATGGGATTCGCATACGTCTTGCCTGAGAGGAGTATGTTCTCGTCGAGAGAGAAATCAGCCTCAATCACGGGCACAGGCACAGCCCTCTGGGCCATCACCGCCGCAACTTACCTTGCGTTGCTCGGTCCCAAGGGCATCCAGGAACTTGCCGAGGTAATCATGCAGAAGGCGCATTATGCCATGAGGCGCATGGCCAAACTCAAAGGTGTGCGAGTCCCACTGTTTGCCTCAACTCACTTTGAGGAATTTACAGTTAATTTCGATGGAATGGGAAAAACTGTGCGAGAGGTCAACAAGGCACTTCTAAAGCGTGGAATTCAGGGAGGGAAGGACATCTCCAAAGAATTTCCAGAGCTGGGCAACACAGCGCTTTACTGCGTAACCGAGGTTCACAGCATGGAGGACATCGACAGTCTCATCGAGGCGCTTGTGGAGATCGCAAGTCAATGAATGACAGCGCCAGGTACCACGCCGCCCTGTGGAACGAGCCGCTCATCTACCAACTTGGAAGAACAGGAAGACGAGGCCTAACGGTACCAAAGGCTGAGAAGAAGATCAGGTCAAATGTTGGAGACGTTCTCTCGCATATCCCATCCCAAATCAGGAGAAAAGAGCCGCCGAAGTTGCCGGAGATTTCGGAACCCGAGGTGATAAGGCACTACATTCGTCTCTCGCAGGAGACCTATGGCGTAGATTCAGGAATAAGCCTCGGCGTCGGCACGTGCACAATGAAGTACAGTCCCAAGGTCAACGAGTCGCTGGTAAAATCGAACAAGCTGACTGATGCACACCCACTGCAGGACGAGAGCACCGTTCAGGGAATTCTCGAGATAATGTTCAGACTTGGCGAGTTTCTCTGCGAAATATCGGGAATGGACGAATTCTCGCTTCAGCCGCGAGCTGGCGCACATGCGGTTCTCACCAACGCTCGGATTATCAAAGCATACCACAAATCCAAAGGCGAGTCAGAGCAGAGAAACGAAATCATCACAACGGTCCTTTCGCACCCGTGCAACGGTGCCGCCCCAGCGGTCGCAGGCTTCAAAGTCATAACACTGTACCCAGACGAGGAGACCGGTGTTCCAGACGTGGAGGCTCTGAAGGCAGTGGTGTCGCAACACACAGCGGGGTTAATGTTCACCTTTCCCTATGACACTGGCGTATTCGATCCGAACATCGACACATACTTCAAGATCATTCATGAAGCGGGAGGCTTAGTGGCGATCGATCAGGCCAACGCCAACGGCGTCTTAGCTAGGCTAAGAGTTGGGGATGTCGGAGCCGACCTCTGCCAATTTAATCTACATAAGACCTTCTCTACTCCCCATGCATCCTCAGGTCCAGGCAGCGCCCCAATCGGCGTCAAGAAACACCTGGTTAAGTTCCTTCCTGTCCCAACGGTAGAGTTCGATGGGAAAAAATACTCTTTGAATTACGACCACCCACAGAGTATCGGCAAGGTAGCCAGCTTCTACGGTGTCATTCCGAATGTTGTGAGAGCCTACGCATGGATACTGAGCATGGGCGCAAAAGGTCTGGAGGAAACCTCCGAAGTCGCCATTATAAACAACAACTACCTGATCAAGAAATTGCTCAAGATCCGCGGGGTCACGTTACCCTGGGTTAAGAGCCACCCCAGGAGACTTCAGGAAGCGAGATTCAGCCTCGAGAAGATGAAGCATGACACTGGAATCGGAATCGATGAAGTAAACTGCAGGATAGTGGATTATGGGATACAGAAATGCTTCACAAGTCACGAGCCCTGGATAATACCTGAACCCTTCACACCAGAACCCACTGAATCAACTCCAAAAGAAGACATCGACAAGTTCGTTGAGGTCTTCAAGCGAATCTCTGACGAGGCGTACTTGAATCCCGAGATACTGAAGAACGCGCCACACAACTGTTCGATAGCAAAGATTGACTCAACCCCGTCCAGAGATCCTAAGCAATGGGCTTTGACTTGGAGAGCTTACCTCAAGAAGCATCAAACTGGCGAAGAGGAATAGACTGGGCACTCAAACTTCGCCTCCAGAGAATGGATTCAGCAAGAAATTAAGTGGAGCCTATGGATATAGCAGCGTTCGAATATTCATTGATTCTCGTTCTTCACTATATCTGCCGAAGGTCCAGTCAAAGTCCGAGTCAAACTTGATGCTGAGTTTCATGGAAAAAGTGTAATGATCCACGCGTACGCCTTGCAAAAGGGAAAGCGTAATCACTTCTGGTATGTGGGTCTTCGCACGTGAATCCAGCAAGACGATAGATTCGTTGCGCTTTTTACATCCGACGGGATACGTTGGGCAGGCGTTCCGCTGTCAATGGTCCTTCAAGAACCTAACGTCTTCGATGAGCTTGCGAAACCCATACGCGAGGCTATCGGAGAACGTGGCTTCACCTCCCCCACAGATCCACAACTGAAGGCAATCCCTCAGATCCTAGCCGGCAAGAATGTTCTCCTAATTTCGCCGACGGCCTCTGGCAAGACTGAAGCCGCGATACTGCCGGTCTTGAGCATGTACATCGCAGACCGTGGGGAGGATCGGGGGATCAAGATACTCTACATCACCCCACTCCGTGCGTTGAACCGAGACATGCTCGAACGTTTCGAATGGTGGGGGAAGAAACTTGACCTAAGAATCGCGGTCCGGCATGGCGATACTGAAACGAAGGAAAGAACACTTCAAGCAAAGAACCCTCCCGACCTGTTGATTATTACACCCGAAACGCTCCAAGCGATTTTGACGGGCCGCATTATGAAGCGGCACTTGCAAGCCGTAAAGTTCATCATAATTGATGAAGTCCATGAGTTAGCCGAAGACAAGCGTGGCAGCCAACTCGCCCTCGCCCTCGAGCGACTTCGGTGGACGGCCATGCATGATTTTCAAGTCATCGGGCTTTCGGCGACTATAGGGACGCCTGAGAAGGTGGCTCAATTTCTTGTCGGTGCTGGGAGAGAAGCTACAATAGTTCACGTCCCTGTGGGCAGGGAGGTACACATTGAGGTTGCGTGTCCTAAGCCGGGTGCCAGGGATGTGGCCTTGGCCGCGCGACTCTACACTCACCCGGATGTGGCGGCTCGCCTCAGGCTCATGCGAGAGCTGATCGAATCCCATCGGTCCGTCATACTATTTACCAACACTAGGGCAATTGCGGAGATTCTTGCAAGCAGAATGAAAGTCTGGGACGTTGACTTCCCAATCTCGATCCACCATGGTTCACTTGCCAAACCATCTCGCATCAGTGCCGAGAGGGGATTGAAAGATGGCCAACTTCGAGCGCTAGTTGCCACTTCATCCTTGGAGCTTGGGATTGATGTGGGTAAAGTTGACTTTGTGATACAATACATGAGCCCGCGCCAGGTCACCCGGCTCATCCAGCGTGTTGGTAGGAGCGGCCATAGGATTGGTAGAATCGCGGATGGAATGATCGTGGCATTAGACTCCGACGACACCTTGGAGGCGATGGTTATTGCCCGGCGTGCTCTCGACGAGGATCTTGAGCCAGTTTCAATCCCATACAAACCATTGGATGTCCTAGCCCACCAATTAGTCGGCTTGCTGATACAGAAAGGGAGGTGGTATGTCAACGAAATTATGGATATTTTCACGAAGGCCTACCCATACGCGGAGCTGACCGAACAAGATCTGATTGGCGTAATCAATTACATGCACTCCCGCTTTCCAAGGCTGGCATGGTATTCGCCGCAGGACAACGTAATCCTTAGGCCTCGAAGAATTAAGGCGCTTTTCACGTACTACTTTGGCAAGCTATCCATGATACCTGACGAGAAACAGTACTTGATTATTGACGAAGGAAAGGATGAAGCTGTTGGAGTTCTCGACGAAGCATTCGTCGCCGAGTATGGAGAGCCGGGTCGGAAATTCATAATCCGCGGGTCGCCTTGGAAAATGATGAGCATCCGAGGAGACAAAATATACGTTAAACCTATTCGAGATCCAACGGGTTCAATCCCAAGTTGGGTGGGTGAAGAAATTCCAGTCCCATATGAAATTGGCCAAGAAGTCGGTGCGATACGAAGGCGTATAGAAGAAGGCCTCGAAGCGAGGAGAAGTGGGTCCGACCTTGTCCAGGAGCTCTGCAAGGATTATCCAGCCGATTCTGAAACCATAGATCGTTCGCTAAGCGAAACGTTCGAACAAATCTCGCTCGGCCTCAAAGTTCCCACGGATAGACGCATCCTGTTGGAGGACTGGGAAGATTTCGTTATTATTAACGCCCATTTCGGATTGTTGGTCAACAGGACACTAGCGCGATTGGTCGGGCACGTTCTGTCGGAGGAAATCGGCATTACGATAGGAGTCCAACAAGACGCATACAGAATTGTTGTACAAACCTCTGGGTCAGCTAATGCGGAAAAAGTTGCGCAAACCCTCCGCAGACTCGCAACCATGGATGTCCAAACCCTCGTCTCTGAAGCATCGAAGAAGACCGGCTTGTTCAAACGCCGGTTGGTCCACGTCGCGAAAAGGTTTGGGGCCATAACCAAATGGGCGGACTTTGGAAGCGTCAACCTCCGCCAAGTGATGAAAAGCTTTGAGGGAACTGTAATCATGGAGGAGGCATTCAAAGAAACTATGGAGAAGGATTTGGACGTGCAGAACACGCTTCAGGTCATCACAAAGTTCGGCAGTGAAATCGAGCTTGTAGTGGCCCCTCGCACACAGGAAGCAAGCCCGATCGCAAGAATTGGAATCGAGCGAATAAGCCGAAAAACGGATCTAATTCCGCCTGAGAAAATGAAACGAATACTCGTTGAATCCGCAAGGGTAAGAATACTGAATGAATCGAGGACTTTGGCATGTCCAACCTGCTTGGCCTACGCCCGAATTCAAATGGTCAAAGATATGCCAACCGACTTCTCTTGCCCGAATTGCAAAACCGGCAAAATTGGAATCACTAGTGAGCTTCCTGAACTCGTCGCGAAGATTGGGAGTAAGAATGGACGTAAATTATCGGAACGGGAGGAGAGAGTTCGCGACGACCTCAAGGCCACCGCAGGGCTGCTCCAGAAATATGGGAAAGTAGCGGCATACGTGCTCGCTGGAAGAAGAATTGGCCCTGGAGAAGCTAAGGTTGTCCTTAGGCGGACACATCGCGTCTCGGACCGACTCTTCGAATCCATTATGGATGCTGAGCGACGGGTCCTACGCCGACGATTTTGGTGACTGAAAGTGGCGCGTTAGTGTACCTCCACAAGAACGATAAGCGGGAGGAGTCAAGAGCTTGTGGGCAATGACGAAAGCTGGTATTGGATTAACCTGTGATCGAAGAAACCAGACCGGAGCCCACAAAGCCAGTGACGTTCAGAACACTCCACGAATCAAGCGGTCTTGTCGAACCAGGGGATCCTGCGAATTATGACCCTCAGTACGAACATTCCCTACGAGAGACGCGTTTGGGAGCTTTTATATAAACCAACGACTCCTGTCTCCCCCACGGAAATTTTGGAGGAAAATAGCGTAAATGTCAGCTACATCGAAACGAAACAAAACATACATCGCAGCAGCAGTCCTAATAGTAATAATCCTAGCTGGAGTAGGCTACTACTACTATTCCTTACCAAGCGTTCCAACGACCAAAGACACCATCGTTATCGGCACGACCGACACTGTTCAAACTACACTTGACCCTGCAGACGCATACGACTACTTTGCACAAAGCGTAATCATGACCAACATAGCTAATGGGCTCGTTGAATACATCCCAGGAACGACTCAATATGTACCAGCTCTGGCGACAGATTGGAAAGTAAGCTCGGATGGTCTCACGTGGACATTCAACCTGCGGCAGGGCGTAAAATTCGCGGACGGAACACCATTTGACGCAAACGTCGTGAAGTATTCCATAGATAGAGAGTTTGCAATCGACGAATCATCAGGTCCATTCGCGGGAGTCGGCATCGACACAATGATCAGCAAAACTGTTGTGACAAGCCAATACCAAGTTCAATTCGTTCTAACCGCGCCGTTCTCAGCGTTCCTCGCAATCGTCGCCTTCCAGGCCATGTGGCCAGTCAACCCGAATGTGGCCCCAATGCATTCTATAGTAAACTACACAGGAGATGTGAAAACAGAAATCAACACAAACATCGGAGCCTACGTTCTGACCAATTGGCAAAGAACAGGCGGCAAGGATGTTGAGCTTGATCTGCAGGCAAATCCAAACTATTGGAACGCATCAGGAGGCTATCCCAAAACAAAGAATATCATCTTCAAGATCTACTCTGATTCCACAGCGCTCAACCTAGCTATGCAGAGTGGGGAAATAGATATCGCCTATAGGCAGCTCGCTCCAAGTGACAACCAAGCGTATAAAACAAACACAAACTTCAAGTTCTGGGAAGGGCCCGGCGCATTCATACAATACCTTTGTTTTAACGAGAACTCAGCGCCATTTAACAACACGGCGGTGAGGCAAGCAGTCGCGGCAGCTCTTGATAGGTCACTCATAACCAACACGGTCTTCCTAGGACAGGTAGACCCGTTGTATAGTATGATACCGGCTGGAATGGCTTATCACGAAGATTCGTTCAAGACTTACGGTGACGCGAACGTTGCCCAAGCCACATCGTTGCTACAAGGCGCAGGTTACAGTACATCAAACCCACTGAAATTCACACTGACATACCCCACAGGGCACTACTCATCGACGGACGGGATTTCTTCTGCAATTAAGCAAGCGCTTGAAAAGACCGGTATCGCACAGGTTACACTCAGCAGCCAACCATGGGCAAACTACAAAGCAAGCACGCAGTCGGATCAACTGCAGGCGTACATTTACGGATGGTACCCTGACTTTGTGGATCCATACGACTACACACAACCATTTCTCCCAGCCGACGGCCGCGGTTTCCTGAACACACACTACGTCAACCCCAACATGGCAGCATTAATCAAGCAAGTGGGTTCGTCCACTGACACGAGCACGTTCGCCGCAACCTACGCGAGCATTCAACAGTTGACTGCAACAGACGCGCCGGTAGTGCCTCTCTTTCAAGGCAAAACCACTGCTGTAAGCAATCTAAAGGTCAACGGAATAGTACTAGACGAAACGATCTGGTTCAGAGCCTACCTGTTGTGGGAAACAGCATAGACATCTTCTGGGTAAGTTTAAAGCCCAGCCTCCCATCCCTCCTTTTTTGTGGGCTTAAGAGATTACGTAATCACTAGGATACTTCTAACGATCCCCATGATTATGATTTTGCTTTCGATCGTGTTCATAATCATGAGAGTTTTGCCGGGCAACCCAGTGTTGCTTAGGTTTGAGAAGAACGCCGACCCGGCATTGATAGCGTCGTTTACGCATCAGCTCGGCTTGGATAGACCACTGTACGTTCAGTATGTCGATTACCTGTGGGGTCTTTTGCATGGCAACTTTGGCACATCTATGGCGGGGGACTTCGAACCGGTCGGCCCTCAGATACTCTCCAGATTCCCTGCTACCCTTGAACTGACGTTCTACGCATTCATTGTAGCAGTCGTGGTCGGGGTTTTTTTGGGGGCGTTCGGTGCTCGCAAGGGTGGTGTTCCTGACGAGGGCGTCAAGGTATTTGGCATTCTCATCTACGCTTTTCCCGTCTTCTTCCTCGGCATGATACTTCAGCTTGTGTTCGGGATTTGGATTCACCTCTTGCCAGTATCAGGAAGACTCGGCGCAGGAGTCATGCCCACGGGACTATCGATTGACGGAGTTCAATATCAAACTGGCATATACACGCTCGACAGCCTCTTATCCGGCAATGTCACCGAGTTCATCGACGCGGTCAGGCACTTGATTCTCCCTGCAACTGCTTTGGGCCTAGTGATTTCAGGTGTGTTTGTGAGGATGACGAGAGCAAACATGATGGAGACGATGAGGTCAGATTTTGTTACAGCTGCCCGCGCGCGAGGATTAAATGAGAAAACCGTCGTGTACTCTTACGCCCTGAGAAACGCAATGCTACCAATCGTAACCATCATGGGCTTGCAGTTTGCGATCCTTCTGAGCGGCGCTATTCTTACGGAGACTGAGTTTAGCATACTCGGGCTGGGCACGTATCTTATTGATAGAGTCAATTTCAGGGACTACACAGCTGTCCAAGGTACTGTTGTTTTTCTTGCTCTGCTAATATCATCGGTCAGCCTCTTCGTTGACATCCTCTATGCCTACCTCGACCCGAGGGTCAGACTATGAAGCGGAATAATTCCCGCCAACAACCAGTCTCTTTGATGGGGACCCTGCTCTCCCCACTCGTAGGAAAGGGGCACGGTAGGCCCCTAATGTTGGTTGGCATCGGAATAACTTTGTTCATAACCCTCATGAGTATCACTGCCCCTTTCATCTCACCCCACGACCCAACGCTCATCGGTTTTGGGCCTCCTGACTCGCCCCCAACTGCTCAGTATCCCTTCGGAACAGACCAATATGGCAGAGACCTACTAAGCCGGACGATTTGGGGCGGGCGATTCATACTGCTCGTCGCAGTCACAGCGGTCTTGATCTGCATGGCTGTGGGACTACCGATAGGGCTCGTATCGGCTTACAATGGCGGTAACTTGGACAGAACCGTAGCTCTCGTGATGGATAGCATCTATGCGTTTCCGAGTTTAGTGCTCGCCATAATGATTATCAGCGTTTTCGGTGTTTCGATAATAAATGAGTCATTAGCAATCGCGGTCATTTATATCCCGACTTACTTCAGAGTAGTGAGAAGCCAGGTACTCGCGATAAAGGAAATGCCGTACGTTGACGCTGCAAAATCCGTTGGGGCAAGTGGTCCCGCAATTTTGCTAAAATATATCTTGCCAAATGTAATTTCATCCATTGTTGTAATAGCCACAGTCAACTTCGCTGACTCGATTCTAACGACAGCGGGGCTTGATTTCGTAGGTCTAGGCTTGTCCGTCACCCTCCCCGACTGGGGAATAGACCTCACATATGGGAGGCAGTTGCTGCCCACTGGAGCGTGGTGGACGATATTCTTTTCTGGTTTAATGATTCTCCTAGCGGCACTTGGTTTCTCGTTAATCAGCGAGGGTTACGCGGAGAGGACGAATCCGAAGCTTCGGTGAAACCTTGGAAGCACTCGTAAGCATACAGGGCCTCTCAGTCGTGTACAGGACTGGTGATGTTACAGCAAAAGCGGTTCAAGATGTTACGCTTGATCTCAGGAAGGGCGAGACACTCGGACTAGTTGGCGAATCGGGATCTGGAAAATCAACACTGGGATTGGCTCTGATGGGTCTCATTCAGCCTCCAGGCTATATTACTTCGGGAGAAATAACGTTCGATGGGGTTGACCTCAGGAACATGGGTAGGGATGACCTGAGACGCCTTCGCGGTTCCAAAATTGCCATGATCTTCCAGGACCCTATGACTTCACTCAACCCTGTGAAGAAAATAGGTGACCACTTCATCGAATACATACGAGCGCACGATGCGGATGCCTCGGAACAGAAGGCTAGGTCGATAGCTGAAAAGGCCCTGGCCGATCTTGGAATTCCGGCCTCAAGGGTCGATGACTACCCGCACCAGTTCAGTGGAGGCATGAGGCAAAGGGTAATGGTTGGCTTAGCGCTCGCGCTGGGCCCGTCCCTCATAATTGCGGACGAACCTACGACGGCCCTTGATGTTATCGTGGAGGCCCAAATCCTGAAACTTCTTAGGGACTTGAAGGCGAAGTACTCGCTTTCCCTTCTCCTAATCACGCACAATATGGGTATCGTTGCAGAGATGGCTGATAGGGTTGCCGTCATGTACGCCGGAAAGATTGCGGAAGTCGCGCCAACGACCAAGATTTTCGAAGACCCGAAACACCCATACACCAAAGCTCTTCTGGACTCAATCCCTAACATCCAAGTCGAAGATAAGGTTCTCAATACTATCCCGGGTTCGCCACCGAGTCTAACCGACCCGCCGCCTGGTTGCCCGTTTCATCCCCGATGCCCCTACGCATTCGAGAGGTGTCGAGCTGAAGTGCCCGAATCCGTAGTGACTGGGACCGATTCCGAAGCAGCGTGTTTTCTGCTGGAGGGTGTAGTAGCTCGCCATTCATCGAAGTAAATAACTTGAAGAAGTACTTCCCGGTTCAGAAGGGACTTGTCGCTCAACTATTGTCCCGCACAGAACAATCTGTCAAAGCAGTGGATAACGTTACATTCAATGTGGAGAAGGGTGATGTATTCGGCCTTGTCGGTGAATCAGGCAGCGGGAAGACCACAACAGGTAAGATCACGGCTGGGCTCCTCAGACCTACCAGCGGCCAAGTTCTGATTGATGGCGTTGACCTTTACGGCCTCGAAAGGAAGAAATTGCGGGCGTTCAGGCGGAAAATGCAGCTCGTCTTCCAAGACCCATTGTCATCGTTAAACCCGAAGATGACTGTCGGTAACACCATATCAGAACCGCTACGTTATTTGAGCGACGTACCAGCATCGAAGAGACGAGACAAAGTCCTCGAGCTCCTGGAGAGAGTGGGACTTTCACCCGCAGATTCCTTCTATTCAAGATACCCCCATCACTTGAGTGGAGGACAGCGACAGAGAGTAGTTATTGCGAGGGCAATTTCAATCGATCCTGAATACTTGATCGCAGACGAGCCCGTCGCTATGGTGGACGTTTCCGTCAGGGCCCAGATAATTGAGCTGCTCTTGAAAATGCAGCGGGAGCTGAACCTGACGATTCTTCTCATAACCCATGACCTGGCAGTTGCGAAATACATGTGCAACAAGATTTCTGTGATGTACTTAGGGAAGATTATGGAAGCGGGGCCAACCAAGGACATATTTGCAAATCCATTACATCCCTATACACAAGCGCTCCTCCAAGCCGTCCCAATCCCCAACCCAAGGCAACGTTCGGAGAAGAAAATACCAGTAGGGGAGATTCCGAGTGCGTTGAACCCGCCAACTGGATGCGTGTTTCACCCCCGTTGTCCATTCGTATTCGACAGGTGCTCTTCTGAAATACCCGAACTTCTTCAACGTGACACGGGACATTACGTCGCCTGCCACCTCTATACTGGGAAATAGACCCGGCGGCTTATTTCGCGGGTGCGTATGACGATCGCTTACGCATTTCCCAATTCTTTGCTGATTCAAACCCGAGACGTTTGTAGAATTCCTCGGTTCCATCGAAATGGTATGACCGAAAAGTCGCTCTGGGGATAATGATCTAAGACAGCTTGGATTAGGCCTGTGCCGACGCCGTGGCTTTTGTGGGAAGGGGCTACTTCGAGGTAAACAATTATGAATTCTTTCATGTTTGATCGGCTAAGCACAGTTAATCCAATGATCGTGCCTTCTTCGATCGCAATCCAGAACTCATGCCCCATGCCGAGAACATTAAATTCGATGCTCTCAGCAGTGGCGGAAAGGCCTTCAGAAATTTGTAGCCTTGAAAGATCTTCAAGGCTACCCCTTCGATAAACGATCGAGAGGGGCATTCACACCACCAACTTAGTCATTGACTTAACCACAAGGTTTATGTTTGCTCATCCCGAACCGCTCGCCGAATGAAACTCAGAATCCATTAAAACAGTCAGAGATATGATAATTCTTGGGTAGGCAGATTCGCGTCCAACGGAGAGGAAGGGGAGGGTCGGTCTTCGTTTCCCGCTCCTTCAGACGAATCGCACCCGCACGGTTCCCAGCTACCGCACCAGCCTACCCTTCACTGAAAGGCGTTGTCAGAGAGATTATGCATGAAACTGCTAGGGGCACTCCACTGGCCTTGGTTGAGTTCGTCAATGGCACTGCCTGCTGCTTGACCGCGCCAGAAGGTCTCGCATTAAATCAAGGGATAACCATCGGGCCCGACGCCTCGCCGGACGTTGGAAACGTTTTACCCCTGGGCCGAATACCCGAAGGAACACTCGTATCAAGCGTGGAGCTGCGCCCTGGGGATGGCGGTCGCTTAGCCAAATCTTCAGGAACCTACTGCATGATTGTGGCGCACACTCCGCAGGGAACCGAGGTTCGCATGCCCTCAGGAAAATCAGTTTACATGAACGACAAATGCATGGCTATGGTCGGCGTCGTTGCCGGAGCGGGAAGAACTGAGAAACCATTCCTTAAGGCTGGAAACGCTAAGAAGTTAATGAGAGCACGAGGACGAGTCTGGCCAACTACTAAGGGACAGGCCATGATTTCAGCATCACATCCTCACGGCGGCGGGCGGCACAAACACGCAGGAAAACCAACAACCGTTGGTCGCAACACGCCGCCCGGAAGAAAGGTTGGAATGATCGCCGCCCGACAGACTGGCCGAGCGAAACGAGCAATTAGAACTTGAATTCACGGGCGAAATAGATGACTCTACTCGATCCACTGTCAAATGCTCTTAACACCATCTACAATAATGAACGAAGACACAAGCGCGAATGCATAGCCTGGCCAGCCTCAAAGCTGATGGGACAAGTTCTGCGTGTAATGCAAAAGAACGGCTACATTGGCGAGTTCGAATTCATCGACGATGGTCGCGCTGGCAAATACCGAATCCAGCTGTTGGGCCGCGTGAATAAATGCGGCGTTATCAAACCGAGGTATGCTGTCAGGACGCCTGAGATCGAGGATTGGGAGGAACGATACCTTCCCTCACGAGACGTTGGCGTCCTCATAGTGAGTACGCCGAAAGGAGTGGTATCGCATATGGATGCCAGGACGGCCAAAACGGGCGGGCGTTTGCTCGCTTATGTCTTTTGAAATCGCCCAGCTGGAAACGCTTTAATTCCGCACTGAGAACTCGGGTTTACTTCGAAGAGAGGCGTGGAAGTTGGCTAAAGGACCACAATACAATCTCCCATTCCGCAGGAGGCGCGAGGGAAGAACACATTACGGGAAAAGAAGGAAGCTGGTAACATCGGGAATTGCACGGTTCGTTATCCGTCCAACGAACAAGCATTTGGGAGCGCAAATTATCCAAGCGAAGCCGGAAGGCGACTTCGTGCTCGCTAGCGCGCATTCCTCCGAGCTGAAAGAGTTCGGCTGGAAGGCACCTTGCGGTAACATGCCCGCCGCATACTTGACTGGGTTACTGGCTGGCCGAAGAGCCAAAGCTAATGGCGTTTCTCAAGCAATTTTAGATATTGGCCTATACGCACGAGGGCCTGGCTCGCGCATATTCGCAGCGGCGAAGGGAGCTCTAAACGCGGGTCTGACCATCCCGCACGAAGAAACGGTGCTTCCCAAAGCGGAACGCATCAAAGGTGAACATGTTAGCAATTATTCAAAACAGCTCAGTTCGGAAGCAGAAACCCATAAGAAAAGATTCTCGGTGTACTTGAAACACAAACTGAAGCCTGAGGACCTACCGGATCTCGTGGCCCAGGTAGAGGCGAAAATAAACGCTTCACAGCAGGAAACGAGCAAATGAGCACGCCCCAGAAGCATAAGGCAAAACCCAAGGCTCCTCGGAAAGCCAAGGTGCACGTCCCTCGCAAACGGGCAGCTCCCTCCAAGAAACCCGCTGCAAAGGAAGCGGTGCAGCCGCAAAAGAAGGCAGTTGAAGTTGCACCTGAAAAGGTCTTCCTCTTTGCGGTACGACTCAAGGGGTCCTTCGGCATGCCATTTCAAACTGAGGAAACCTTGACGACCCTTAGGCTGAATAGAAAATTCAATGCTGTTCTCCTGGAGAATAACGCAAACGTACAGGCTACATTGCGTCAAGCAAAGGATTACGTGACATGGGGCGAAGCTAAGCCTAGAGACATTGTAATGTTGCTAAAGGAGCGTGGAGAACTTCTCGGCGGGCTCCGAATAACAGACAAATCGGTTCAAGAGAAGTTCGGGGTTCAAACAATAGATGGATTGGTGACCGCACTTGCAGACGGTGGTATCACCTTGAAGCAGCTGTGGCAGAAGGGACTCAAACCTGTATTTCGGCTCCATCCACCATCAGGTGGGTTCGCCACCAGCACCAAGCGACCTCACGGGAGCAGAGGCGAGCTCGGGTACAGAGGCCCAGAAATGGCAACTCTGGTCGCAAGAATGGTTTGACAGAGTTTAGTCTTTTTCCGGAACAGATCTTCACCATTGATACACATTGGGGCGACATACCTCTATCACCCTGCTGCCAGTAGGATTCCCGCTCGTCAACCAAGGTCAAAATCTCAATGAACTGGTCGACCGCGCACTCAGACGTAAAGACCTGAGTCTACGGAATGGCGATGTGCTCGCTGTAGCGAGCAAAATTGTATCATCTTGCGAGAATCGCATCTTTAAACTCGATACAGTCAGAGTGTCGGCTAAAGCCATACGACTGTCAGAACGATGGAAAATAGACAGACGCCTTGCATCCATAGTCCTTCGGGAAGCCGACTACATTCTCGGTGGGATTCGCGGCTTTCTACTTACCATCAAAGATGGGATCTTAACGGCAAATGCAGGAGTGGACGTGAAAAATTCTCCGCGCGGAATGGCGACACTGTGGCCTAAGAACTCCGACAAATCAGCTTCCCAGCTCCGGCAACATTTAGCGCGGAAAGGGCTTACTCGTCTCGGAGTGGAGATTGTTGACAGCCGCGTGACACCTCTTCGACTGGGAACTATTGGGCTTGCAATTGGGTCGTTTGGGTTTGAACCCGTTCGTGACTATCGGCATAAACCAGATCTGTATGGGCGAGAGGTAAGGGTTACTCAGATCAATATCGCCGACGACCTAGCTTCAGCGGCTCACATGCTCATGGGGGAAACACGGGAACAGATAGGAGCCGTTGTGATCAGAAACGCGCCAGTACTATTTGGTAGTTCGGTAGGGTCAAGCCGAGCAATACTAGAACCACAACGTTGCTTAATTTCATCCAACTTCTGAACCCTTTCCAGTAATTCCACGTGCAATATCACTTTTCCACTCGGGTTGATCGACAGGATCAAGTCGAGTCAGATTCTTGTTGCTTCTATAACTGTAGAAGAACGAATGTGTTACGTCAATTCAATGATAGGAATTTCTTTCAACCCTAAAACTTCCCGGGCGATTACCCACAACACAGCGAGGCCCGATACGGCTCCGCCCACTAAGATTGTGGGGACGATACCAAGATAAGTGCCGAGTATTCCTCCCACTATTGATCCGACAGGCAAAGTACCCCAGTTTACCGTTCGAAATGTGGCGTTCAACCGACCTTGAAGCCGCTCCGGGACAATGCTCTGCCGAAAGCTTACCTGGTTGATGTTGTAGATTGGTAATGCGAAGCCAGTTACGAAACCAATTACTCCAATTACCAAGAACGCAGCTCCGTAGAGGGCTAGAGGTGAAATCATGCTGATGGCTGAAACAAGAATTGATAGAGCGATTGCTGGACCCAATCCTATATGTTTCGTTATGTTAGGGGCCAAAACTGTGCCAAAAAGGAAACCCACCGCTCCAACCGTGCCAACGAGGCCGATTAATGCAGGGGAGAATTTGAGCATATTCACGAGAAAAATTACGAAAACTGCTCCGCCAATCGCACCGCCGAAATTTGCAGTTGCGGTGCAACTCATCAACCTCCAAAGTATCGAATGTCGGAACACTATGCCTACTCCCTCCTTCATCTCGGAGAAGAATCCTGATTTGCCGTTCAACGCAGACTTCACAACGGGCCTTTGCTCGCATTTTTGTATTGAAAGCAGGGCCAAGGCGGAAGCAAGATAACCGGCAGCGTCGACGGCGATTGTAAGAGCACCTCCCACGAACTGGTAAACGAATCCAGCTATCCCTGGACCAACAACTTGCGCACCAGAAGCACTGGTCTGCAGCTTAGCGTTACCCTCCACGAGGTCAACTCGATCAATCAGAACCGGAAGGTATGATTGATACGAGATTTCGAAGAAAACAGTGAAGACCCCGTTGACAGCCGCTACAATGAACAATTCGCATAATGATAGCGCGTTGAAGTAGTAAGTAATCGGGATCGATGCTAGAGTCGCCATGCGCCCGAGGTTGCACATTATCATGATTGGTAGTTTTCTTAGACGATCAGCCCAGACACCGACAAAGAGACCTAGGATTGGAAATGGGATGGTTTGAAGCGCGAGTAACAAGCCCATTTCGAATGTGGATGCATGGAATAGTAGCACGGCCATGATTGGTAGGGCAAGCGTAGTAAACTGGTTGCCAAGTTGGCTAACTGTATCACTGAACCAAAGCCGTTTGAAGTCTCGATGTGACCAGAGCCGTCCACGGGGCGAAATTCTCACCAGCATTCCTGCGATTATGTCGTTTTCTTAATTGTAAACCTAGGTTCGCCGGCGGCGCGTCCCGCGTTTCTTGGTCCTTCTACCGCGTTTGTTCAAGATTAGCCTACTTTGCACAACGAATGCGCAAGTAACAAAGGCTAATGAAAAAATGGCCGTCCATATCAGAGGCTTCGTGTAGTCGCCATGCCAGCGTGCCTCCAAAGTGTGCGGCTTGTTCATGCTAATCTGGCCCGTTGTTGCGTGGCCTAGGAGTGTTTGGCCTTCGTACCAGCCCTGGAATCTCCAATTCCCTCGAAGAATTCCTAGTAAGCCGTTCATTGGTAGGATTCCTGGAGGCGCAGAGACGTTCGCGACCGAGCCTTCGTTGTACCAGCCCATTCCAGTGACATTCACTTGAGGGCTGATTAGAGTAAGGAAGTGTTGTGTTTGGTAGATTGCCTCTAGGGTAATTCCTTGGTTGAGTTGGACTGTTCTATTCTCTTGGGTCACGCCGTCAGACCATTTTTCGAACTTAATCCTGGTTCCATCATCGAGCTGGACAATATCGGGTATTGAGACGTTATGGTTGCCAACTACCAGTGACACACTAATACTTCCCTGCCCCTGCTCCTTTCCGTCGACTAAGACGGTCACCGAGTTTGGGACGTTCAGCTGTAGGTTGAGTGCAGTGGCCACCCTAATTGCAAATTCGACGTCGCTTGTCGAGCCCGGGATGAGCGTTGAGGAGTCGTTGCCATAAATGCCAGCGACCAAGGTCAACTGCATAATGCGCCTCGGAGACGTCAGCTGAAATGTTACATTTTCGGTTCCTGCGGACGACGTGATAACCACTAGGCAACCTGCGTACAGATAGCGGGGTACGCACTCCGCCGGTGAAGCGTTACCCGAGCCGTTTTCCACGCTACCACTCTCGAGGTCGAAGACCCCCACGGCCAGGAAGTCTCCTACCTTTGCATCTGAGAAACCCACAGTGGCGCTCACGGTTAAAGGGGGATTAGAAGTTCGCGATTCCAAATTGAAAGCAGACTGCTTGGGATATGAGATGTCAGTAATCATAGTTGTCTGGGCGCGTACGCTTGGGAAAATGCAAGTCAATAAAGCGATTGTCAGTATGGAAACAAGAATCTGCGGGCGCAATCCCATCTAAGAACGTGGAGTTCGACCTATATGAAAAGACTTACCACAAAACTCTACTGATCGCATAGGACATCGCCTTCCAAGTTCATCTGCGCGTACGATGGGGGCTTTTGCCGGTCTTTCGCCAGCGCGTAGCAAGAAACATAATAACTATCACGGATGCAGAAACTCCAACAAGGGTTACCGTGTAATCGCTTATCCAAACTGCAGTTACAGTTCTTGGGCCGTCCATGGTGATCGTACATTCCGGCTGGATTGATGTACAGGCTCCCTCCCAGTTGCTAAACACGTACCTGACTCCAATTAACCCTAACCAGCCTTCTACGGGAACGGCGCTTGGAACAGTTGCTTTCGCCTCAGTGCCGCTGAAGTACCAGCCTGAGCCATTCGTGGCGCTGTGCGAGGAATTGATGGTAAGTTGGTATTGTTTTCCATAGTTGAGTGTTAAGGTCATGTTATTGCCGATCGTTAGTCGGCGAGTTGCTTCTTTGGAGCCATCGCCCCAATTCTCAAAGACTGCCCGTTGTCCCTCGCCTAATGGTACGACCTGTGGGACAGATACGGAGTATGTGCCCCACGGTATAAGTGCCTCAAGGTTTCCATTAGCATCCGTTTCGAAGGTTTGGTTCGCAATGGAAATTTGAAGATGTGCATATTGAGACTCGAATCGTAGGTAAGGTTCTACGAAGACGAGAGACAAACGTGGTAAGGTTATTCCTTTTGCCTCTTGAGTTTCTCTTGAATCGAACCAAACATAGTTCTTCCAGTCGACCGAAGACCCTGTTAGGGCCAAAGAGACTTCGCTTGAATTACTGAGCGAAAGGCCTACGATCTTGGTGACATCCCACCGAGCCCAAGTACCATTGGCGGTTACTCTTGCAGTAGAAGAATCGGTCGGTATAATCGAAGGCATGTTCTCCCAGTCAATCGTGTCCTCCGTCCAATCATTACTCGGAACTGACTTTACATCAACGCTCGCGTTATAGAGAAAGTTCGTCAGCCGCACGTACAATGACAATGATGCGTTGCTAGGCTTTGCATGGACGCGTAGAATCTGTATGGGGAGAACATCAGTTAGAGTGAACTTGAGGTACGCTATGTCGCGAGCCACTGGAACGCTCGGGGTGGCTTGAACGATCAATACGGGTAGACCTCCGAAGTTAGTTATTGGGGACAAATTGTCAACGAAGGAATCCTGGGTTGGTGTAACGACGGCGTGCACAATGGAGGGCAGACGACCGCTCGCAGGTGATGGAGAGAGAGGACGGCTCAGTGTAGCAGAAAATGGGGATGCCTCACTGGATCTAAGAGGGTTTATGGAATTTGATTGTGAAGTAGCAAGTTCCGCTGAAGCGATGGATGGGAGCAATAGAAGCCAAATGACGAATAGTTGTGAACCTAGAGTGTGAACTTTCGTCTCGACGTCCTCCCTCACAGTTTTTCTCGAATTCTCTCGATGGAGGTGTTCAGCTAGCTCAGCAGTCGAGTATAGCCTTGATGGAGGATATCAGGCGTGGTGTTATGGCGAATGGTCCGCACCTTTCTTACTCAGTAGGTCCCGGAGCGCCTTGTCCATCATTCGATCTCTTCGTTCCTTGTACTCATAGTAATAGAGCGAAGATAGGCCCGCAAGGATAACGAAAATCCCGAGAGTTGTTGCTCCCCCACGATATTGGTAGAATGGTGACCACACGGAGTCTAAGTGGAATTGAAACGAGCTATTGTAGCTCGTTATCATCAGAAGGTAGGGCCCGCTCTTCGGGGCTATTGCGAAAAAGACGATTCCCTTCTGATTAGGTCCGAATGTGACATAAAGAATCGTGGGAAGGTTAATGGTAAGTTGTTGCGAATCAAACGATGCCAACAACAAGGTTGTGGCACCTGGCTTGTCAGCGAGAAAGTCTAGGTTGATCGGTGTGCCCTTATCGACGGGGGGAACGATGTACGTTGATACGGTATAGGGCGCGTACTGAGCCCTTGGACCGCTGCCCGTCATTCGCTGCGGAGTTTTGTAATACGGCAACAGTACCCCTGTAATTAGCAGCAGAACTCCGAAAACAATAGTGGCGTTCGAAAGATGTTGGAAAACTCGAGCGTTCGTAAGCGCCACACCTGGCTAATCCAGTCTTCTATTGGGTTAGGCAGATTCTAGACAAATTTGTCTGCGTGGTGACATGCCACATAATGGTTCGGTATCAGTTTATCTTCGAATGTCGGAGCGGTTTCCCCGCAAATTTCAGTAGCATATGGGCAGCGAGGATGAAATCTACAACCTTTAGGCGGGTTGATGGGGCTAGGCACTTCACCGGGCAAGATTACCCTCGTGGTCTTATGTTTGACATCAGGTACTGGGACTGCAGAAATTAACGCTTGAGTATACGGATGTAGGGGTTTATCGTAGAGACTGTTGGTTTCGGCAAGTTCTACAATCTCACCTAGATACATGACGGCGACGCGATGGCTAATTTGCCGGACTGAACTCAGGTCATGCGAGATATACAAATAGGAAAATTCTTTCTTCTGCTGCAGGTCGACAAGCAAATTCAGTATTTGTGCTCTTATGGAGACGTCCAGCGAGGAGACTGGCTCATCACAGACAATGAACTCAGGGTCAACAGCTAGTGCTCTAGCGATTGCCACACGTTGCCGTTGACCTCCGCTGAACTCGTGTGGATATCGCTCCGCATGATACTCCTCGAGGTTCACCATCCGAAGCAATTCGTATACTCTTTCCTTCCAATCTTTCTTGGGGATATTCTTGTGAATTATGAAGGGCTCGCTCAGGATGTCAAATATTGTCATTCTGGGGTCAAGTGAGGTGTACGGGTTTTGGAAGACCATCTGCATTTTCCGCCTCAGTTTCTTTGCATCTGCCGTCTTCCCGCCCTTACCGAAAGTTTCGAACACGTCCATTCCGTGAAATTCAACTGTGCCTGAGGTGGGTTCTTCCAAGTAGAGCAGTACTTTCCCGGCTGTGGTCTTTCCGCAGCCGCTCTCCCCTACGAGGCCCAATGTTTCGCTTTGTTTGATATCGAAGGTAACGTTGTCGACAGCGTGTACTTCGCCAACCTTCTTCCTTCCGATTATTCCTCGTTCAACTACGTCGAAGTGTTTGACTAGAGATTTTACTTGAAGCCTAGGTTCGGACGATTGAGTCATCTTGCTAACTCTTCCCTTCGAGGTCGAGTTCTCTCCACCTATGGCACGCGACGTAGTGTCCTTCAGCAACTTTCTCCCATTGGGGATCCTGTTTCATGCAGATATCTTTCGCGTACTTACAACGGGGATGGAATACGCACCCTGTCGGAGGTTCGATGAGGTTGGGTATGTTGCCAGGGATTACCTCCAACGCCCTCGTTTGCGTCACGCTTGGTACGGCTTTTAGAAGTGCTTCTGTATACGGGTGCTTGGGCTGGGTGAAGAGTGTAGTTGTGTCCGCCTCCTCCATGACCTTGCCCGCGTATAGAACAGTCACGCGTTCTGTCATGTCTGCAACTATTCCCATGTCATGGGTAATCATGACCATCGTCATCCCATACTCTTTTTGGAGTTGCTTTAGGAGGTCCAGCACTTGGGCTTGGATGGTAACATCAAGGTTCGTTGTTGGTTCATCCGCGAAGAGTAGTCTCGGTTCGCAGGACAGGGCGCGAGCGATCGCAATTCGCTGTTTCATTCCTCCACTCAGTTCGTGCGGGTACGCGTTCAGCCTGCTTTCAGGCTCCTGAATTCCAACCTTCTCAAGCAACCCTAAGGCAGACTTTGTTGCCTGCTCCTTCGTAAGCCCCTTGTGAAGGAGAATAATGTCGGTGAGTTGCTTCTTCACAGTGTACACCGGATTGAGCGATGTGGTAGGGTCTTGGAAGACAACAGCCATCTTGGCGCCTCGCATTTTCCGCATTTCAGATTCTGATTTCTCTAGGAGGTTTTCTCCATCGAATTTTATGGTCCCATCGACGATTCGTCCCGGTCTCGGAACTATTCGCAGAACGGATTGAGCGGTAACCGACTTACCGGACCCAGATTCCCCAACGAGCCCTACGGTTTTGCCTTCTTCCACTGAAAGAGAGATGCCATCTACCGCCTTTACAACCCCTGCTTCGGTGAAGAAGTAGGTGCGGAGGCCAGTAACGTCTAGGAGGTTCTTCGTCATGATTCGATTCAACTATTGTTATTCACGAAGTCTCGGATTGAGCGCGTCGGATAGTCCGTCGCCCATAAGGTTGAACCCTAGGACGGCGAATACCACGGCCAACCCTGGGAAAAGCGCGACCCACCAGTCAGTCCTGACGTATGAGAACCCCTCGTTTAGCAATAATCCCCACGTCGTCGTGTTCGCGTCCCCGAAACCGAGGAAGCTTATGATTACTTCAGTCAGAATGAATCCTGCAATGTTCAGAGTCGTTACTACAATAACCGGCGACATTATGTTGGGGACAATGTGCCGAAACAGCAGTCGAGAAGAGCCCGCCCCAAGCGACCGCGCTGCCTGAACGAAATCCATCTCTCTAACACGAAGAGTTTCGCCGCGAACGATGAAAGCAACACCTGACCAACCAAAGAAGGAAAGAATTAACACAATCAATGTGAGTCCAAACCCCCTAAACACCAACTGTAAGAAAATTCGTGCAAAGAGAAGTATCAAGAGGATCGCAGGAATAACGAAGAACACCTGGATAACGCCTAGTACGACGTCTGAAACGATCCCCTTGAAGTAGCCTCCAAGTGCTCCCAACGCAATTCCGATAATCATAGTTAGAAGAGCGGCGGCGAGCCCTACGTAGAGGTCACCCCTAGTGCCGTGTATAACCTCGCTAAACACGTCGATTCCAGAAGATTCAACTCCGAAAGGATGCTGCCATGAGGGTGGCGTACCTGCAACGCCTTCGTAAAGGGGCTCATAGCTGCGGGGCGGATAAGGGGCTAGCCACGGTGAAAGAACCGCTACGGCGAGGAAGAATACTACCATTGCACTTCCGATTAAAGCCGACTTGTTTCTTCGAAACCGCCGCCAAGCAACCGCCCACTGTGTTGCAGCACGTCTCTCAGCAGGTTTCTCCACTAATCCTCACCTAACCAATGCGGACTCTCGGGTCAAGCATCGCATATACCAAATCAGTTATCAGATTCGCTACCAACACCATGATCGTGATGACGACGGTTATTCCCTGGACGAGAGGAATGTCAAGGACTGACGCCGCGCGGGCGAAAGCATAGCCTAACCCTGGCCATGAGAACACTGTCTCGGTTGCAGGAGCTCCTCCGAGGGCCGCCCCGAAAGATAACCCGACAATCGTGACGACAGGAGTGATGGCGTTTCTCAAAGCATAACGATAGGTTACGGTGCGCTCGCTCAATCCGCTTGCGCGGGCCGCGAGAATGTAATCCTGCCGTAGGGCTTCTAGCATGTTGGCCCTGACCAACCTCACGATTGTTGCTAAGCTTACGTAAGTTAGAACGGCGACTGGAAGGATAAGGTGCATTAAGTAGTCCGTTATCGGGCTTCCACCCCACATGAAGGAGATGCCCGCAGACCCACTGCTAGGCAGCCAACCAAGCTCGAACGAAAACACAATGATGAGCATTATTCCCAACCAAAATGTGGGCATTGAATAACCAAAAATGGCAAAGGTAGTAATCGCATAATCGCTCTTCGCATACTGGTGCTTTGCGGAATAAACCCCCACAGGGATTCCAATGACCACGGCGAGCAGTAGCGAGATCACTTGAAGTTCAAGTGTGGTAAGTGTCCACGCACCAATCTGATCAGAGACCTGCCTGCCGCTTATGGAAACGCCAAGATTTCCTTGCATGAGGTTCCACAGCCAGTAGAGAAAACGTTCCCACACCGGCTTATCCAGATGATAATACGCGCGGAGAGCTGCGAGGACTGCGGGGCTGGGGTTTCTAAGGTAGATCCTGATTAGATCAATTGGGTTTCCGGCTGCGTAGCCAACGAAGAAGGTAAGCATCGCTACACCAAGAAAGACGGGTATCATGAAGAGCAAACGCCTTATAAGGTAGCGAAAAATGCTGGCCAATCGTATCCCTAGACGAAGTGACCGCATACCGCGGCTATATTTGTTTCGTGCTCAACTATGCAGGTCAGTTGACTGCTTTTCTGCCTGGAATTTTCGGCTCTAGGATAGAGAGAACTCGCGCACCGTTTCGTTACGAGAAAATCAGAAAACTAGCTCATTTGTGATAAGGCATAAATAGCGAGATTTTGGTAGCCAACACCACCGTGAAGAAAATGAATAATAGACAACTAAAAGAAATTCTACAAGGCATAGCGCTCGCACTTCTCGTTTACGTAACACTCTCTAGTGCCGTTCCTCTATTCCTAGCACCCGCATATGCACAGTCCGCGCCAATTTTTTCCGCTACTATGATTGCCTCTACAGGTAACCCTGTGAGGCGTCAATACGCTAGCATAATCGCAGCCAATCTGCGATCAGTTGGAATCGATGCGCGATTGTTCTATGTCAACTTCGACGTCCTCGTAAACCGCATGTTCTTCGCAGGATCTGCGAAGCAGGGAAGCACCTTTGACCAAGGCGGATACGACATTGGCTTTATCGGCTGGGGATTCACATCCCCTGTGCCCGACTTCAGAGCAAACTTCGACGGCAGGCCAGCATACTTGGCACCGGCAGGCAGTAACTACGCGCTTTACAATAGCGCGGAGCTCAACGCTGTCTTTGACCAATTGTATGCTAGTGCGGATCCTACCGTTCAGAAGCAGCTAACTGACAAAGCCCAAGAAATCGTATTCAGGGACAAACCATACAACTACGTCTATGAGCCAACCGATGCAATTCCAATCAACTCGAAGTGGACTGCGTGGGGAAGCCAAGGCGTGTACAGCGAAGTAACGTTCCCCGATGTCCAGCATTGGTCAGGCGCGAACCAGTTGACCTTCGCCGAAGTAAGCAACGTTTTCCCTGACAACAACTTGAACCCGCTCTCAACTCCCTCATCGAACAGCTTCTACGCCCTTTACGTTTACGGAGCTGTTTGCTACTCTGGTGCAGGTTTACAAGATGTTGATGCAAGAACACTGCAATTCTATCCTGCTTTGGCATCCAGCATTAATCATTCCGCAGACCTTCTCAATTGGAACATCACAATCCAGCAAGGTGCCAAGTGGGCAGACGGAGTTGAGATAACTGCAGATGACTTCGTCTATACACAGTACCTGCTGACAAACGCAAAGGCCAACTCAGTTGGTTTGGGTTCGAACATCCAGTACCTCGGCAATTATGTCACGTTCAAGTTCAGCGACGGTTCCAGTCTCGTTGATGACAATAGCGCAGGTGCAGCTCACACAACCGGTTCGTGGACTGCAACTGGCAAGTACAGTTTCACATTTACCTTGCCAGCAGCATACGCCTTTACAGGCCAAACTTACGCGGCATTCTCTCCAGTTCCAAAGCACATCCTAGAACAGATTCCAGCCGACCAAATTGACAGCAGTGACTACAGCACTGCAGCCAAGGCACACACCTACACTTGGGATAAGACAAAGTATGGTGGTAGCGGAACTTACACTGCAACAGGCCCCGTATGCGCAGGCCCATACATCCTCGACAACTATGATTTCACAGCGAACGTTGCAACGCTGAAGAAGAACCCATACTACTGGAACGCCACAGGTCTCCAAGCCTTAGGACAATATACGGTTGACACGTACAAGGTCGCATGGATCGAAAGCAAAGACGCAGCAATCGCTTCACTCAAGAACGGCGAAGTCGACATTCTAGACTACAACTACCAACTAGCAAAAGACGTACCCACACTCAAATCACTGCCCAACGTAATCCTAGTCAATCAAGCAGAATTGGGTTGGCAGGAGCAGGGCTTCAACATGCAGAACCCGATCTTCGGCACTGGTGTTGATACGCCTGCAGGTAAAGCTGATCCAACGAAGGCTGCTGATGCAGCGCGCAGTATCAGGGCCGCCGTCAGCCACCTGATCCCCCGAGAACAGATCATCCACGACCTCCTAAGCGGTGTTGGAACACCGATCGCGTCTTGGATTGGTCCAGGTTGGGGTGTCTGGTATGACCCGAACCTGAAACCTGACGCGTACGACGTTAGCGCGGCAGTTCAGGACCTTAACGCGGCAGGCTACAGCGTACAGTTCACACCGCCCGCACCCATCGCTCTGAGCGGAACACCAATGCTAGGCCAAGCGGTAACCGTAACCGGAACCGCGCGGCTCGCGCATGAAATGGTCGTCGTCGAACAGAGCACTGATAGCGGGAACACGTGGACACCGGTCGCAGCAGCGTTAGCAGACAACAGCAGCCGGTACTCGGTCTCCGTTCCAGGTCCGCCAGCGTTCGGCACAACCTGGTACGCAGCCAACTTCACCGGCTGCGCCCTAAACAACGACACGCTAGCCATGACGCCACTAACACCAACCCTCGTCGACCAGTACATCGACAACGGACAAAGCGCAGCAGGACCCATCCCAGGGAAACTCTCAGACCCAATCACCGTCTCCTCTACAACAAATGACGCAATGGTCGTCCTCGTGCCGATCATCATCATAGTTGTGGTCGCGGCGCTGGTCATGAGAAGTCGCAAAAAGAAGGCATAGCAGAGTTAACCAAGCCTGGTAGGTCAATGACCCCAGGCTTCCCCGTTTTCTTTTTCTCCTATCTTAAGTGAGTGTCTCTTAGAACTCTAACGCCAGAAAAACCATGATTATGAACAGCGTTACACCTGACGCAACAAAAATAAGGGCACGCCTCTCCGCTTCCTTTCGCAGTCCCAATGTGAAAGCCTCCTTAGATCCCCCAATCAACTTCCTGAATTGAGCAAAGCCAAGTGAAGATCCAAAATCAACGATCCCTGCTAAAAGGAAAAGCAGTGAAGTCTCGACGAGCAAAAGGTCTCCAAAGAGTTCCAACGGATGAATAATTCCCTTTAGGAGAATAACAGCTAATCCGTTAACCACGAGCAGGGTTCCTGAGATCCTAAAGGATCTCAGCACGACTTGTGTATATGTGAGCACGAAGAGGTTTAAGTGGGCTTAGAAGATTAAGCTAGCGAAAGGTTCAGTGGCATGCCCAAGAAAGGAAGACCACAAGAGACCAAATCGTCGGCAAGGACTTACGCCTTCCTTGGCACACTTCTCTTACTGGCCATTATTGTTGCTTCGTCCTACTACAGTTCTCTGCCGAAGGTCGATCATATCCCTGATAATTTTCAAATCAACACGGCTGACTGGATGAAATTCGTCCCACAGAACGCCCAATACGTCTCTTTCGTGAACTACCAAGCGGCGATGACGACTTCTGGGAATGTGTTTCTGTTTGGATCGCAAGCCATTTTCCAGTTCTATCAACTAAACGTTAACGTGCCACCGCAAAGTATCACTTTTGACCTTGACGTGCAACTCCCACAAGCTGCGTCCACTTCCGCTGCCGTAACAGTAAGCGTAATCGGGCTCCGCAACGACACTCTTAGTTTCCTCATAAATGAACTCGCAAAGACCAACACGACTGGGTCGCAATACGATGGCTATCCGGCTTACAACCTATTGGTGGTAAGTAGTGTCGCTGCGCAGCAGAAGCTGATCAGTGTATATGTCGCAATTGTGCCAGGCGCCTTGGTACTTAGCATCGACCCCAACTCAGCAAAGTACGGAGTCAAAACCATCCTTGACAAATACGTTAGTTCAACTCCAACTTTGTTCGATAATTCTGATGTTAGGAGGGGTGTCTATGCCAGCGGCGCCGCAGGGACATCCTACATCGCCCTGTTCGTGGGGACTTTTTCAAGCCAGTTCAACAATACGCGTATGATAGTAAAATCGGTGATTCAGAATATTAATGGGATAAGCGTTACCAGGTCTGTACTCTTCCCCAGCTCTGACTTTGCAATGAGCGAGATAGGGCATGCACATAATGTCTACCGGAACGCCGACTCGTATGGGGTTCTAGATGACTGGTTAGTGATATCCTATAGTTATTCAATTGACAAGCTTCGCGGGGAACTGACAGGCATTTGACGATAGATTCTTACCTTGCTTCTGAGATTAGTCACGCCACGCGGTAACAACATGCTCTCGTCGCGCCTGCCCGTTCTGCTGCTAGCGCTGGCAACAATCTCACTCCTGACCACGATCCCCAACTCAAACGCAGACCCCGCTTCCGGCGCACCGTTCGGCCTTGTTTCATTCTCAACCCTTGCCACCAAGGTTGTGTTGGACTCGGGTGGTTCGGTTCACATCATATGGACAGTTCACCCGTCCAACGTCACTACTACTGCACCCGGAATATGGTACGCGAGATATGGACCCAATGGAGCAAACTCAATTCCTCCAATGATAATAAGAAACGCAACAGATATTCAATCGGCCGACCTAGTTGTGGGAAGTGACGGTCAAGCCCATATTGTATGGGCTGAGGGACCAGCATTTCAAAATTCCACATTAAATTTGTTCAATACGAATTCGGATGCACAAATCTACTATGCTGCAATCAATTCGACTGACGATAATATCACGAATTTCGGTTCGCTCACGGGTTTTGGCAAAATCGGAATGTCGCCCTCAATATCAGTTGACAATCGATCGATACCACACGTCGTCTGGACCGAAGAAACAATCAATTCGAAGAATCGTACTTTATCCGTATACTGCGCCACCATAACCAACCATCATCTCGATCACCCCATCCTGGTGGCCGAATACTACAACCAAAGCTTCGTTACTGCTCCTCGACCCCAAGTGGCCTTCGACACGGCCACTGCAAGTCTCAACATTGCGTGGGTCTACAGCCAACGTGCTCAGTTATCCGGCATAGTGTCACATGTCAATTTCGCGAGGATAAACGCGACTAGCGGCCAAGTTAATCGCATAGGGATAGCAGAACAACCTGAACTTCTCCTAGACGCAGAGGTAGCTAACGGTCAGAACGGCACCGCATTCGTAGTGTGGCAATCACCGGAAACGGACTCGCTCGCAACGGTGTATGTTTCCAAAATATCGAACGACGGAAGAGTACTCTTCCTCAAGAGTTTCAAGAGATCCTATTCATCCACTTCGTACTTAACGGCATCATCGGACGATGAAGAAGATCTCTACCTGGTTTGGTATTATCCACCCATACTCCCGCAATCCACGGTACCGGTCAGAGCTGTATCAAATGTTAGTTACATGAAGATCGATGAGGCAGGGTCTGTAACTGATTCTGGAAACGAATTGATCCGTGGAACTGTACTCGCAATTGGAATATCAGGCAACGAAGGCCTCTATGCCGTCTCGTCCTCAGGGCTAGTACAAGTCAAAAGGCCGGCCATGGTACCCTTCGCTCAACTAGTGATAGGCCTGGGCGCTCTTTGCGGAGTAGGCGTTGCAATCACCGAGGAAGGAAGATACAGAATTCTTCTCTCCCTAAGAACCCCCGCGAAAATGCATCCTGACCAATCATTGCAACATGATGACGAGGTACTCATCGGAATGCTAAATGAAAGACCAGGAATTCGCCTTAGTCAAATTAGGGACAACCCTAGGAATGACATGGGATCTGTAAACCTAAGGAAGCTAGTACGACTTGAGCGAGGAGGATATGTATCATCGATTCGCGTAGGTCTGGGACGAAGGTTCTTTGGGTCGGCGCCGCTTGAGGCCGCATCTGATTACCAAACGTCGGTCGCAACTCGAATCTTGAATTCGATTAAGGACACGTCTGGCATTTGGGAAGGAAAGCTTGCTCAAGATTTAGGTCTAAGCCAACAGATCGTCCACTATCATTTGAAGCGATTGCGTTCTGCTGGGTTGTTGAGTGTCCAGATCGATCAGAGGCGAAAGTTGTACCGGCTGGCAAACTCAAACCAGGCGAGAGACGGGAACTCCTCCCTCGGAGAGTAAGTGCAGAACACGGAAGGCGTTGCACGAAGTACCGCAGGGAAATTGCTAACCCGACTGAATCTAGGCATTTTAATGATTCTGGCTTCAAAGCATTGCCAAATAGGACCCTAGCGTAATGTCGAAGTTCTCGTTATAGCTTAAGAGTTTAGTTTCCTCAGTCGTGCCGACCGCAGATGATTGTTGTCGAAACCCGCGAGCTGGGAAGGAAGTTCGATTCAAAGGGCACCAGCATCGCCGCTTTGGAAAACGTAAACTTGGAAGTAAATGAGGGTGAGGTTTTCGGGTTGCTTGGCCCAAATGGTGCCGGCAAAACAACGCTGATACGAATACTGTCAACACTACTTCTGCCTTCAGGGACAGCAACTATTGCTGGATATGATGTAGCCAGCGAGACTGAGGCAATCAGACCGCTAATCAACATGGCAAGCGGTTCCGAAAGGGCAGGTTACGAGTTCATCACAGCAAGGCGAAACATGTGGTTCCTCTCTCAGCTGTACGGAATCTCTACTGAAGATTTCAAGCAACGTATCTCCACGCTCTCTTCGCAACTGGAGTTGAACGCATACCTAGACAAAAAGGTCTACGCCCTGTCAACAGGATATCGTCAACGAATAACAATCGCTTGGGCTTTCATAAACGAGAGAGCGGCCCTCATCTCTGACTCCTGGACGCTGTATGTGAACTCGATGGCTTTTCTTGCCTTGGGCGGAATATTTCTCTTGGCGATTGGAATCGTAGCGTTCAGCTATTCGGAGCGTATTGCTAGGGCGAAAGGTTTCATCGATAAGAAAGTAATGTAGGAATGCCTACGGTCGTAGCAATCGACCTAGGCTCACTTTATTGGAGCTTCATAGTTTTGTTTCGTTTCTTCACCAATCCAATCATAAGTCCGAGGACAATAGCTGCTACTCCAGTCAACAGAACTATCGTCACACTCAGGTCTGTATCCCATCCCGCTTCTATCTTCCTGTCCGAAAGCATTAGTATTTGTACAGTTAGGTTTCTTGAATTGGCCGCGCCAGTCCATCCTCGAAACCGGTCCTTCGCGCCAATCAACCCTAGGATCCCAGAGGTGCCAGTGACGGTGTCAGGTAATGATACGTAGGCGAACATGCCCTTTGGAATGGCGATCGATGCGGTTCCCGTGAAGCTTTGCGTTCCGAGGGGTGAAGTTACTAGAAATGGAGTATTTGCGTGGACATCGACGTCAAGCTTCACGTAACCGCTCGTCCACAAGAGCGCGCCCTCATGAGACTTTGTTACTCCTGAACCCGCGATGAGCGCGTTTGCATTATCTGTCGCGCTGACGCCGAATGGAGTTTCACAACCTCCACTCGGTTGGCAGTAGCTAAGCGATATCAAGGAATTAGTTTCCTGCCACCCGGTTGAGTTCAGGTATGAAATATGCCTGAATCTTACTGGCCCGAGATCGATAGGGATGGGAGAGGCTTCTGTCCTCTCAGCTACCACGAATGCAGGGTCCAATGAAGGGTTGACGGTGAGATTTGAATTCGCCACAATGTGCCCATCAATCAGAAAGGTCCAGAAGTTTGAGGAATTGGGACGGATAGCGTACGCGTGCCATGTGCCGTTGGTTCCACCTGAGCCTGTTGGGCCGATCTGATAGTAATATTCTGACCCGCCACGATTGGGCCAGTATTGCCATTGCCATCGCGGATCGGAAGCGGGAATTATTTCCGAAGCTCCTAGGCATTTGAACTTGCCGCCGACAAAGGCGCCCTTAAGGCAGTACACTCCAGGTTCCAATGAATACCCAAATTGAATGAATGCGCCATTCGCCAAGTTGTTCCCAACCCAAAAGTAATCGAGTGCATTGGAGTAAGTGTCGTAAGCATGTGTTTCAATTTCTACTTGAACACCGAGATTATTCCTGGAGGCATCATCAGCCCAAGCACCGACTTCGATGGTAACACCGGTCTGCGGTGGAGCAGAGGCCAATAGGATCGAGTTCAGAAGAAGGAAGGCTGCGAAACATCCTCCCTTAGACAAGGCAATCGCCTCGATACGGATACGAACATGGTCATAAACCCCTTGCGCATGGCCTTCGTTCAGAAATCGTTGTTCGAGTCTGAGGGTGAACTGTTAGCGGATCTCACTTGATGTTGGGGTTAATTGGGGGCTGTTGTTTCGGAATGAGTCTGCTCGCGTCAGGGATAACGGAGATCTTGGATTCTGCTCCAAGGGCACGTTGAGCCGTTTGTAATGCCGCATTGACGGTTCGAGAAGCCCGCATTCCGAATACATTTTCAACGTAATAATCTGGAATTGTTGAGACTAGGTATATCCGATGAGAGTCAAGCGCTCTCGAAAGGTATACGGCCTTAAACCCGTCATAATTGAAGTTGTGGCGAAGCCTAGCCTCTAGATGGTGCGGCTGCTTCCTTTCCACGGTCCACTCGTAGAACTCGGTGTCGCCGTGCCCTTTGCCGCACTCCGCCGCAATGATCAATGCCCCGTTCCTTTTCAGCGCCCCGATGCCGGTTGGGAACGTTTCAATGGCTTGAAGTAGCGATTCGTCGTCAGGCGTTCCTCCAGCACTCATTACAACTATATCCGCTAATTTCGGGATATCTCTCGTTAGAGTTGTATTCAACGCTACTTCCAGTGTTGACACGGCTTCTCTTACATTTCCAAACGCAACATGTACCGGTTCCTTCCCAGAGTCAAGGACAACTCCCAACGCGTAAGTATTGCTTACCTTGTCACTGACTTCGTCCCGTTCTTTGCGTAGGTCCGCGGCCGTAAAGCCTGGGCGGTTTGTGAGATGACTTCGCAGAGAGCTCTCAGATGCCAGACCTGGGAAGACTATGTCGCATATTCCGGTGTATAGGAGAAAATGGTTGGGCTTCAGTTCGCCTACCACGAGCCGAAGGTCAGCTTTGAGGAAGTCTGCATTCAGCTGGGGTGAAAACTTGCCACTGAAATCCTCAATTGGAAGGGTAGGCGACAACTTTGGGTTATGACCAGAAACAGTAGTTTCAGAAAGCGCCTCAGCGTTGAGTTCAACCGCACTTTGCGTGCGCAAGATTGTAACCGCAGGCCTCTGGGCCCCTAGGTTCTCCAGAAGGATTTTGATCAAATCGATGGCTAGCGGTCCGTTGCCGCATTGTCCGAGGGCAATGCATGGTTGTTTAGCCTCTTTTGCGATTGTTTGGAAGCGTTCGTTAGATTCGATTAGCTTTCTTGCCTCAGTTAGGGTGTCCAATGGTTTGCTGGAGTTCTGAGTTCTGAAGATGTCGATTAGTCTCTCCTCGGGAACGCGTACGGGGATCTCGGATGATCCATATGGGAGCCAAACCTCGACCAAGAGCCGAAAGCACCTTCCTGTAGTCCGTTTCGCTACCGATTGCTCGGGTGCTGGTTAAAGTTTCATTTACATGGGGCGAGCGAAATCCATTGTTTGAACAGCACCATTGGATGCCGTTCAGCAAAAGAATAAACGCTGAAGTCATTCTATGAAGAACGGGGAAGTTGCTGTGCGCCAAAGTCTGGGTGAGGATGATTTTACTGAGATTCTGCTGAGAACGGGAAGCCTCAAATTCGGAACATTCAAGCTTGCAAGCGGCATACTGAGTTCGTATTACGTTGACTTGCGTCTTCTTCCAGGCGATCCCGAGGCGTTCCACAGGGCCATTAACTTCTACAGGGCCGTCGTGGAACCTAGTCTAGCGAAGAGGATTCAACGTTTGGCAGGTATACCAACTGCCGGTATAGCCTACGCAGCCGTGTTAGCATTCAACCTCTCAAAACCGTTTCTGTATGTCCGAAAGGAAACGAAGGAACATGGCCGTGAGCGTCGAATTGAGGGCCTCCTGTTGCCAGGCGACAAGGTCTTGGTCTTAGATGATGTCGCAACGACCGGGAAGAACATCATAGAGGCGGTTGAAGCAATCCGTGGCGAAGGGGGAGTCGTCGAAGACGCTGTTGTACTCCTTGATCGACAGCAAGGCGCTAAGGAGAACCTTCGAAAGGCCGGGGTGAAGCTTCACACTTTTACGACGATACGGCAAATTGCCGATAAGCTTCTTGCTCTTGGGACGATTGATGAAACGCAACACAAGGAAATTGTGGGGCAAATCGTTAGCTAGCTTTCACTTTGAAGAGCTCGTTAAGGCGTTGTTTATCATATCCTAAAGGGGACAGTAAGGCAGCGGTTGAATCGATCAAAAGCTGCTTGTACTTTTGCACATCGTATTGCACTGGCCCATCAATCAGTTCACTCGTCAACACAGCATTTCCGGACAAACCATTCGCCTCTTGAAGTATGTAAGAAACGTTTTGCCCTGCGGAGATTTGTACACCTTCGCTGACGAGTTGCTTCGCCGCGATAGCCTGCATCACATTATGCCTGTATTCTGTCGGGTTCTTGGAAAGCTGTTTCGTTATGAAAAGGTCCTGCAGATCCACTTGCCCATTTCGCAGTCTGTCTATGTGTTCGTGGACAAGCTTGAGAGCCCCAGGAATATGCATGCGATAGTCAGCGCAATTGCACGCTGAGGCTAGGTAATTGATCACGTCGCTTTGGCATGTCTTAACTATGGGTGGTGTGTCTCGTCGGCGGTACTCTATGCCGCGGACCTTGATTTTTCCATTCCTGAAGGCACCGTAGTATCTGTTAAGAACAGGAAACTCAGCGTGAACTTTCGAGGGGAGAAACATGATCCAGCGGTAAATTCCCTTAAACGAAATTGGAAGGCCTAATCTCCTCTCAATAGTCTCGCACAAGTTGACGTAGTCACTTTCACCAGCATTGTTTCTCTTCAACCATACTGAATCCACGATCCCGTGAACAACTGAGAATCCACGCTCCTGGGCAATCTCAATGGTTTCACGAAGAACCTTGCGTGCGAAGGCGCATACAGCTATGTGCGCATCGATCTTTCCGAAACGTGCATTCTTGTAGCCAAGATAACCAAACGATGTAATTAGCGACCATTTGAGTGCAGCCTGTCTTTGATCGTAAATATTCCTTAAGTTCGGATCGTTTGTCTTACTCATCAACGTCTTGTATTCAGCGCGTTTGTGGAGCAGTATTCGTAGTGTGTGTGGAACTATTCCAATCTTCTTCTCGCAGATGTTGTAGTTTAGTTCCGGGACTCTTTCTCGAGTCTCGCTGTGGGCGCAGCATTGGCAGTCAATGCATTCGGGTGTGAGGTTGTATCTCATCATGAGCGTTGGGTATAGCGATGCGTAGTCTATCTCGCCTACATTATCGAAGAGGCCAACTTTAGGTTCTAATATGAAACCGCCGCGGTCGGCTTTTAACAGTTCACTTGCGGTTTTGAAATTCTCGGGCTCGTTTTTCCTCCAGGGGATCAAGATGTCGCGGCGAAAGGCTTGGTACATTTGAAGTGAGGTCATGTTGGTGCCGATGGTTTCACGGGACGCCCGGTGCAACGGTGTGCGGCATGTTCGGGATATCTCGAAGAGTCCTTGGAGCCCGCTGTCTTCGAAGATGAAATCATTGAATGCGTCTAGGTGAAGCCTGCCGAGCAGGTGAACGGGTGTGGGTTTGTAGTAGATTCGCCCATACGAAAAGTATGATTTCCCCTGTTTATGCGCAGATTTCAGATGCCGTCCTTCGCGGTCAAGGATCAACTGTGATAGTATCTGATTCTGAAAGGCTCTTTGAATTAAGTACGGGAATAGGAAAGAGTCACCGTTCTTTGTGAGAATTATGTCAGGGTCCGCCTCCTTAACTGACCTTACTAATTCAAGTAGTTTATCTGCCTCTGAACCAGCTTCAATTTTCAAGGCACCGCTAGAAGCTTCAACAGTCATTGACGCAATTGGGTCGCGAAAAGTCGGCGTCTTTTCAGATTTCTGAACGTGAAGCGAAATAGTTGCGCCCCTCAGCGGGGGCGTTTCGTATCGGCATGAGTACGCGTCGTCAAGCAATTCCCAATCTATGCCAGCGCTTCCGGCTTGTGCTCGGACAAAGGCAAGTGGGAAGAGGTTTTTCTCGTATAGGTATAGTTGAGTGGTTGGAATGTCAACGTTGAATAGCCGAGCATTGATCAAACACGTGGGATTGAGGCTTTGTAGGAACGTTTTGATGTCGCTTGAGCGTTGAAAAGTTAAGCGGAGAACCTTAGTTCGTTCGAAGTCATTTGGACTCACGTATTTGTAATCGACTGTGCGTTCTATCTCAAAACCGCAATTCGTAAGAAAAGCAGGAAGGCTTTCCGAATTTCTAGTCCACTCGTAAATGCTTGGGCGCCATGAGTCGAGTAGGCGGATCGGCTCACCCTTACGAGTTATCAACCAGATGACCATTCCGCCCTGAGGCGCCGGATAGAGATCAAAGAGCCACCCTTCCAAAACAAGTGCCCGCCGTCATGCGTTAAGCGATGCAGGAAAGTGGTCGAGTTTTAGGTCTGATCGACCGATTGTGAAGGCGAGTTTATCGGTGATTCGTGTCGGGCACGGTTTGAGTGGGTGTTTTTCGAGCAAGAATGTAGTATCCTGTCCTGTTCGCTCGGCTTTGAGCACAACCCGTGCACGGCTCGTGAGGAATTGGCGAAGTGATGCTTCATGGTTATTTTTGCTTAAAGGGCAAGTTACGACGATGGCAACGTCGTTTTCGTATGAAAATCGGGCTAAGAATGCGGAGAGAAAATTGACCGTCTGCTTTGCCTCTTTAAAGTCCACATCTGTATCCAGGAACATGCACAGGAGATTTGCTATGACAATTAGCCCTACTTTCTCTTCACCGAGAAGTTCAGGCAGTTTTTCTAAGATGAGGTTTACAAGCTGGTAGCATGTGAAGGCACGGGACACCTTAATTCTGCTAAGAACCTCATCGCGATCTAACTGAAGGACGCTAGCGTAGTCTGATACTTGGTACAAATCAAAAGTGTTCCCGCCGTCAATGAACACGCTTGCCGCATTGAACCCGCCCAAATCCACTGGCAGCTGCGACCGGACGCAAAGGTGTTCAGCGATCGATTGACACGCATTTTCGCCATATAGAACCGTTAATTGGCCACTATAAACGCCCCCGCACTCATCTAGATAATTCCCGAAACTTAATCGGGAACCTTTAGACAACGCGGCCTTCTGGAATGTTTGCGTAGTTTCATTAGTCAATAGTGATTTAAGGCCGGAAGTCTGTGTGCCGCTAATATTTCGCACGTGGTTGTTTCTTAGGAGAACACCAACGGGTACTCGTGTGCTAAGCGCTTGACATTTTAGCGATGCCTCCAACTCAAAATGGCAGCCAGGGCATTTGTTGAAAGTGGTGTACAGGAAGCTTTGAGGTTGCTCCAACTTGTTACGTAGGGCTAAGACGGAATTGCAAACGTCGCAGTAGTAAACGTACACAATTCGTGTAGGAAATTCTTCAGAGCAAAAGTTCGGGTCGGCAATGCACGGTGCTAGCTCCTGCAATTGCCCGATTCTATGGTCGCTATCCATAACGGCGAATGTTTCGGCGAAGGCTGAATAACAACGTAAGCCCCGTGTTACATGGGGTGAGGTAGCTCAAACTATCGGCTTGCTCGGCGCTTAGTGACTAGCTTGCGGCCGGCGGAGTAAGGATCTATTTTGTTCGCCTCCACCTGTTTCATGATTTTCTGAAACAGTTCGGATGATGCTATCTCCTTTAATGATATCTCCTCAAAATACTGCTTGGCTGCCTCAAGCACCTCCGAGCGCAACCGGTCTTCTTTCGCCTTCCCCAACCCATCAGAGTCCTTAAGGTATTTTGAGTGCTGGTTTATGGCCTCCACAAGGCCAGTGACTCCTTCTCCGGACATCGCGACCGTCTTCAGGACGCGTGGCCGCCAGCCTCGGAAATGTTCGGACATCATGATCATTTGGTCAATTTCTTGCGCTGCGCGGTCCGCATTCTCCCTATCGGCCTTGTTGACGACGAAGATATCAGCGATTTCCATAATGCCCGCTTTCAACGCTTGAATTTCGTCCCCCATCCCGGGGGCAGTTACAACGATTGTGGTATGGGCGAGTTGCTTCACATCTACATCAGACTGACCCGCTCCCGCTGTTTCAACAATCACATAGTCCATCGCTGACGCGTCGAGGATTCGAACCGCGTCCTCCGTTGCTCTTGCAATTCCTCCAAAATGCCCGCGAGTAGCCATGCTCCTGATGAAGACTCGGGGGTCCGACGCGAGTTCTCCCATCCTAATTCGATCACCGAGCAAGGCTCCACCAGTTATGTGACTTGATGGGTCGACGGCAACAATTCCTACACTGCGGCCAGCATCTCTGTAACGCTTCGCGAGCTGTGCGATTAGCGTGCTCTTTCCACATCCTGGCGGACCAGTTATACCAATGATCTGAGCCTTCCCAGCAAGCCAGTACAAGCTGGAAAGAATCGTAATTCTCGCAAGAGGATCATTTTCCGCAGTCGACATTAACTGCGATATGGCACGTCGATCGCCATGCACAGCTTTTCGAATTAATGTGTTGGGTGTTGATTTTGCATGGGATTTAGGCACGAGTGTGGGCGCCTCGTTATCTTCCTAGATAATGGTCTTGGGATGAAACTCCCCATATTCCTCTCTTATGACATCGCTTATTTCGCCAGTGGTACCCCCGGACTTTACAGCGCTGATTATCAAAGGCATCACGTTGATGTCGTCCTCCAAAGCCTTCTGAAGCTTTCTGAGGCTGCGAAGTAGCCGAGTTTTGTGGCGTTTTCGTTTGAAAGCTTTGGTGCGGGAGATCTGCCGGCGTACTGCTGCCGGAGCGATCTTATGGAGGGTGATGTGGTACGGTTTCGGGTCAACATATACGTTAACCCCGACTATCTTGTTAGCTCGCGATTCTATTCCCATTTGCCTCTTGAAGGCGCTATCGCGAATCTGGTTCTGGATGTATCCGCTCTGGATTGCTTTGACAGCACCGCCTAATTTGTCGACTTGATGTATCTCGGCTTTGGCTTCGCTCTCAATCTTGTTCGTTAGAGATTCCACGTAGAAGCTCCCACCCAATGGGTCAATTGCCTTTGTCACGCCACTTTCGAAGGCTATTATCTGCTGCGTTCGGAGGGCTATTTTCACGGCTTCCTCTGTAGGTAAAGATAACGCTTCGTCGAGGGAATTTGTGTGCAGGGATTGTGTGCCCCCTAAAACCGCTCCCAAAGCTTGTATAGCTACGCGCACAATGTTGTTTTGCGGTTGCTGTGCAGTCAACGTTTCACCGCTAGTCTGAGTATGGAAACGTAGCTTCATAGACTCAGGATTCTTCGAGTGGAATTTCTCTTTCATCATATGCGCCCATATGCGACGCGCTGCACGGAACTTCGCTATCTCTTCCAGGAAATCGTTATGGCATGCAAAGAAGAAGGACAAGTGTGGTGCGAAATCGTCGACCTCCAATCCTCGCTTAATGCAAGCACGAACGTACTCCTCTGCGTTTGCAAACGCGTAAGCGAGTTCCTGGACTGCGCTTGAGCCACTTTCCCTTATGTGGTATCCGCTTATGCTGATTGGGTGCCACATCGGCATCTGCTTCGCACAAAATTCGATAATGTCCACAGACAACCTCAAGGATTGCTCGGGAGGGAAAATGTAGGTATTTCGTGCGATGTACTCTTTGAGAATATCATTCTGCGTCGTTCCCCGCAATCGTGAAAGTGGAACCCCCTGCGAAGTCCCAACCGCAGCATACATCGCCAGCATTATGGCCGCCGTAGCGTTAATGGTCATCGAAGTACTGACCATTCCAAGCTTGATGCCTTGGAAAAGCAATCGCATATCTTCCACGGAACTGATGGGTACTCCTACCCGGCCCACTTCGCCCTCGGCTCTCGGGCTGTCTGAATCATACCCCAATTGAGTCGGAAGGTCAAAGGCGACGCTGAGCCCGGTTTGTCCTTGCTTTATCAGAAACCTGAAACGCCTATTCGTGGCTTCCGCGCTACCAAACCCCGAATACTGCCTCATCGTCCAGAGCCGCGAACGGTACATTTCAGGGTAGATACCGCGCGTAAATGGAAATTTGCCCGGTTCACCCAGAATGCCTTTGGGGTAGCGAGGACTGGAATCTGACCCGTCGTAATGCTGCTTCCCTGGCAGGCCAGGCGAAGAAGAACTCTTCCCTCCCTTCAAAGTTGCACGAACAATCCTAGGAACCAGGCACGTATATGACCTTGAAGGAAAACGCTCTCAGATCACCCAAAAGAACATTAACGCCCCTCCTCTGAACTTTCTAAGTTCGTGTGGAAACAAATGCCACCAAAACGAAAAATGAATTACTGGGCCAAGAAAGTTGAGCAAATTGCAGCCGCCAAAAAGAAACAGGGCAGGCTGTACAACCGCAAGGAGCTCCATTCCATCGCGCGAAAGCAGCGCAAATGGAGCCAAGGCGCTCTCACGGAATGGTTGGTAAAAGCACCTGAGCGCAGGGAAGCCTTCGAGAATCCCTCAGGAATCCCCATCAAGCGCATCTATGGTCCCACTGATGTGTCGCACCACGATTATCCTCGTGATGTTGGATTACCCGGCGATTTTCCATACACCCGTGGAATTTACCCTACCATGTACAGGGGTCGCCCGTGGACTATGCGAATGTTCTCAGGTTACGGGAGCCCTGAGGAAACCAACGCCCGCCTAAAGTACCTCCTTAAAGAAGGCGAAACTGGACTGAGCATCGCTTTCGACATGCCCACCTTGTATGGAATTGACGCTGACCATCCGAGAGCGGAAGGCGAGGTTGGCAAATGCGGCGTTTCCGTATCGTCACTCAAAGACATGGAGGCTATCTTCGATGGTATTCCGCTTGATCAGGTCAGCACTTCAATGACAATCAACGCGCCGGCTTCGGTCCTAACTTGTATGTATGTTGCAGTCGCAGATGGACGCGGATTGAGGTCAAGAAAACTGCGCGGCACCGTGCAGACGGATATTCTCAAGGAGTATGCTGCCCAAAAAGAGTGGGTGTATCCCCCTGAAGCCCATCTCCGAATTATCCGTGACATGATGCTTTACTCCACAAAACACCTCCCGCAATGGAACTATGTCAGCATAAGCGGATACCACATTCGAGAAGCTGGTTCAAGCGCCTTGCAAGAACTGGCTTTTACACTGGCCGATGGTTTTGCATATGTAGACCTAGGCCTCGAGGCTGGGTTGAAGGTGGATAATTTTGCCCCCAGGCTGTCGTTCTTCTTTAACTGCGGAATGGATTTCTTCGAGGAAATTGCAAAATTCCGGGCTGCCCGACGAATCTGGTCTAAAGTTCTCAAGGAAAAATACCATGCGAAGGACCCAAGGTCAATGCTGATGCGATTTCACACTCAGACATCGGGCGTATCGTTGACATGGCAACAACCACTCAACAACATCGTAAGAACTGCGGTAGAGGGCTTAGCCGCAGTAATGGGTGGAACACAATCTTTGCACACAAACGCCTACGATGAAGCCTGGGCTCTGCCAACACAGCAGGCTGCCTTAATTGCGCTGAGAACGCAGCAACTCCTGGCCGAAGAGACAGGTGTTGCGAACGTAATTGACCCTCTCGGCGGGTCTTATTATGTAGAATCGCTAACGGATGAAATGGAACAGCGAACATTCGAGTATCTCGCGAAAATCGAGGACATCGGCGGTATTCTGGCCGCCATCAAGAAAGGTTTCATCCAAAGAGAAATCGCAGACACCTCATACAAGTATCAACGTCAGATGGAAGAAGGCAAGAGAGTTATTGTGGGAGTCAATGCCTACGAAATGAATGAAGCTTCTCCTATTGAGACTCTAAGAATCGACGAAAAGGTGCGCCAGAGCCAGGTAAAGAGGTTAAATGAAGTCAAAAATACTAGGGATGCCACCGCGGTGAAAAACTCTTTAGAACAACTGCGCTCCTCTTTCGCGGATCCTGATTCAAACAGTATTTACCCGATGCTTAAAGCCGTCAAATCCTATGCGACACTTGGAGAGATCGTTGACGTTGGGAGAAAAGTGTTCGGGGACTGGAAGGAACCCTCGATACTCTGAACTTCGGAGGTGGAAAGATCTCAACAACAGGGTTGATGGATAGGAAGACCCAGCCGAGAAAGATTAGGGTGCTTGTGGCAAAGCCCGGGCTCGCGTAAAACCTACGGCCAAACGGGCACGACCGTGGCGCCCTTGTTCTGTGCAGGGCACTCCGAGATGCTGGGATGGAGGTAATCTACGCAGGGCTCTTGGCTAGCCCTGAACAAGTCGCCCAGATGGCCATAGATGAGGACGTTGATGTTGTCGCTATGAGTCTACTCAACGGGGCACACATGACCGCGTTCCCGAAAGTCGCGAAGGCGCTAAAAGAGAAACGGGCAAGCGACATACTGCTTGTAGGTGGCGGCATTATTCCCGAGGAAGATAAACCAAGACTAGAAAGGTTGGGAATAACGGGAAATTTCGGCCCAGGCACAACTCTGAAAGCGATCGTCGACCACATAGTGGTCCGCGTTCAGAAGGAACGCTGGAAGTAGCCTCAGTATTCAGCACATTAGGCTACTTTATCGAAATGCTCGATGTCGAGTATAGGATCCCGTGCGTTTGGCCCTTTCCCTGAAACCTAGGCGAAACCTTGTCGCCAATTGCAAGTAACAATCGTTTTTTGACTTCGATGTTGTAGGGCAGAACTCCTCTACTTGGTTTTCTGACCAAATCGTTCCTTGACCCAGACTCGTATCGGTTCGAGTTGTTTCCTCATTCGTGCTTTTTCTTCCTCTGATCTTCTGCTCCGCGGGGGTCCTGACGGAACGAAGTAGATGTCCATGGGATTGCCGCTGGGCTGATCGACGAACTTGATTTCCACATTCATGTCGCACTCTGCGTCTTCTGGCTCGATGCCCACTAGGCGGCCCGCGATCAGAGTGTTCGCCCCTTCAACTCTGACATACGCCAATATGAAAGGCAGATCCGCCAGAAATGCTTCGCCTGCGAAGCCAAGGACTGTGAAGCAGTGAAGCGTGCCACGCATTGGCATCTCTACCCACTGAGTCTCAATAAGACGACACTTGTTCCTCCAGCAGTGCGCTCTCGGCGGGCAGAATACGTCTCCGCATTTCGGACACTTAGTTCCGAACAGCTTCTTCTCGAGCAGTTCCTCAAAGAATTTTGAGACCAGTCCGTAACTGTGCTCGTACATCACATCCCATGGCCGGTTGACGAGCATGTATCTTGCTCTTTCGAGCTTGTCAGGTCTTGGGCCCTTGTCCCCTTCGATGATCTTGTAGCCGGCCACGTTCCACTTCCCAAGCCGGCCCCATTCACTCCATTTCTCATCGGGCTTCTTCTCTTTGAGAACTTTGTCAGGTTGCATTTCCATCACCTCTCCATGATCATGACTGAGATCGCAGTTCCGGTGCCCGCATGGCTGTGATTAAGCCCAACCTTCGCGCCCTTCACTTGAGTAGCATTGCTCTTGTGCTTCTTTCCAATCTCCTGTCTCAGTTGCCAAAAGAGCTCGACGGTTTGGCCGATTGCCGTAGAGCCAACCGGGTGCCCGAACCCTTCCAGACCCCCGCTTACGTTCACCGGTATATCGCCGTCCACGTAAGTCTGTCCTTCCCTGATGAGCGTCTTGCCTTCGCCCCTTTTGCAAAAGTCTAGATCTTCGTAGGTTTGGAGTTCGCTCGAATCGTAGGCGTCGTGTATCTCTACGACATCGATCTCCTTGAGAGGCTTCCTGATTCCCGCCATCTTGTAAGCGGTTCTGGCGGCGAACTTGCAGGCCCCGAAGTTGGTCAGCTCGGGGTAGGGCTCTCTGGGTTTCAGGGCGTGTTTCGGGTAGGATCGTGCCTCGCTGGGGAACATGCCATGAAAACCGGGGTTGTCGGGACGGTCTCCGGGCCTCATCATGTCGCTTCCTAGACCGAGCCCTGTTATCCAGACTGGTGTGTCGGTGATTTTCCTCGCGTATTTCTGAGAGGCAAGAACTATTACACTTGCTCCTTCGCTGAGAAGGCAGCAATCAAGCACCTTCAGAGGCCATGCAATCAGACGAGATGACAGGACGTCATCGACAGTGATCTTCTTTCCTCCACACTCGATCGGCCACTGTGCGTAGGGGTTGTCGAGGCTGTAGTTACGATTCTTCACAGCAATCATTGCAAGATCCTCCTCTGTCTCGCCGTAGAGGTACATATGACGCGCTTCCATTGCCGCGTAGTACCCAGTATAGTAACCGCCAACAGGAAAGTCAAAATCGGTGTCGCTCGCCAGCGCTATGAATTCATTCGCTTTCGCCGATGGTACCTCTCCTTGCTTCTCGAAACCGCTCACCAAACAGACTTCGGAGAGTCCTGATGCCACAATCGCCCAGGCGGTCCTAATTGCGGTGCCAGGTCCTGCCCCTCCGTTTTCAACCCTAAAAACGGGTTTCGGTGTCAACCCAAGATAATCGTGCAGAATCCATTGGAACGCAAGTTGTTGTTCGAAGTGATCGCTGAAGTAGGAACAGACATGGTTGTCAATGTCGCCAATCGACAGATTCGGGGTATCCTCAAGAGCCTCCTCCATGGCTTGGGCGACCATCTCCTCCTGGGTTTCATGTCTAGGTTTCTGATACCTAGAGATCCCACCTGCAACTACAGCTACTCTTCTCAAGAAATTTCACTGGGGTGGTGAGCCTGTTGTGCAATAAAACATTTCGTCCCTCCGCTCCTTCAATAGGGAGTAGATCGCGTCGCGGAACTTGAGGTCTATTCTTCAGTTGCTCCTATCACGACTACCATCTCGAAACAAAACTGAGTGCTTCTCCACCAAGTTTTCGTCGCTACTGTCGAGGGTGGTGCTCCGAGCAATAGTAAGCCTTTGACAAAATCCCGTTTGATTTCAGGCAACCAGTGCACAGGGTTTTTGCACACACAGAACTCGCACCGTCCAAGAAAACCTCGTCGTCTCAGGTTAGGGGGCCAAGAGGTTGTCTTTGATTACGAGGAGGACAACTTCACGCGAGTATTGGGTGTGGGATAATAACCTTCATTATTACGACGCTGTATTCGGACGAGTATCCAGCGATTTGAGGATTAATTCAGGATGACACAACCGCTAGCCAGTATTGTTTCGGCGGGCGTTTCGAAATTTGGTGTTCGTGAAGGGTTGTACGGAAGAGAACTCTTTGCCGAGGCCGCCAGGGAGGCTTTCGATAGTTGTCCCAATCTGAACCCAAAACGGGACATTCAAGCCCTTTTTGTAGGCATGATGAGCGACTCGTATGAACACCAGGCCCATGTTGCACCCCTCTTCTTAGACTGGATCGGCCTGCTTCCCAAGCCTGCTTTTCGGACCGAAGCGGCGTGCGCGTCCTCTAGTGTGGCGATGCGAACCGCTTTGTTTGCGATAGCGTCTGGGATGTACGATGTCGTTCTTGTTGGCGGAGTTGAGAAGATGACACATGTAAGCACAACAGGCGTAACTGAGATCTTGGCAATGGCATCGGACTTCCCATTCGAACAATGGCACGGAATCTCCTTTCCAGGAATATTCGGCATGATGGCTGTCGATCACATGAACCGGTACGGGACGACGGAGGAGCAGATGGCTAAGGTTGCAGTGAAGAACCATGAGCATGGAGTGCTGAACCCAAAGGCACATTTCCAGAAGCGAATAACGGTCAACGAAGTGCTCGCGTCACGGCCCGTCGCTTGGCCCTTGAAGTTGTACGATTGCTGTCCTCGGTCGGATGGCGCTAGCTGCCTTGTACTTACGTCACCAAAGATAGCTAGGAAATTTACTGATACGCCCGTGAACATAATTGGTTCAGGCCAAGCCCAGGACACACTCAGCCTATGTGAACGAGAGAACTTCAGCACAATGAAGGTCACAAAGTTTGCTGCGCAGCAAGCTTACGAAATGGCCAAAGTGGGGCCGAAGGATATTGACGTGGCTGAACTGCATGATTGTTTTACAATAGCCGAAATCATCGCCTACGAAGACTTAGGCTTCTGCGAGAAGGGGAAGGGCGGCAAGCTCATCGACGAAGGGGCAACATACCTCGGCGGCAGGATTCCGTCGAACACTAGTGGTGGGCTCAAAGCGAAAGGCCACCCAGTGGGAGCAACTGGAACGGCACAAGCATGCGAAATCTACTTGCAACTAACTAACCAAGCAGGGCGAAGACAAGTCAACGGAGCTGAAATTGGGCTGACAGAGAACGTAGGCGGTTCTGCGTCAACAGGCGTCGTCCACGTCTATCAACGGGGAGATTGAAGGTAGCAGGAAAGATGGCAGCATCAGTGATGGCGTCACCATCAGAAGGAACAGGTTTCATTTGCGATGAGAATGGGTCCGTACTTCCCACCGTTGAGAACTTTTACAAGTTCTGTGCGGAAAGAAAGCTCATGGGTGTGAAATGCAAGGCTTGCGGAGCGCTTCTTTGGCCCCCGCGTGGCATCTGCCCCAAGTGCTTTTCCTACAATGTCGAATGGATTGAATTCAAAGGCAGGGGCAAGCTGCTTACCTACACGATTATCCATTTTCCGCCAAGCCAATTCCAAGCCTTAGCTCCCTACGCTGTGGGAATAATGAAATTGACGGAAGGACCTCAACTGCCCGGCATGATAAGAAACCTCAAACTTGAAGACCTACGCATTGGAATGGACCTTGAAGTTGATTTCGAAACCACGGTCCCTAAGGAATGGCCACGGTGGCCACGGTACTTCTTCAAACCTGCAACTTAGATTCAAACTCATCGCAAGGGCAACCCGCCGTTAGGGGGATCCTAATCGACTTGGCACTGAAAAGGCGCTATTCCTATTGGAATTGTCAGAGTCCTAGAATATTAATATTGGAATACGCTCTGAAGACGCATTCTGACATGTTGGCGGAGAATTGGTCGTGGTAGAAGCACAACTGACTGGGGTTTTCCCCCGCTCCGAAAAGCTTGTGGAGGCCACACGAGCCCTAACGCGAGGAAAGATTTCGCAACCCGAAGTAGATGCGATCTTCGACCAAGACCTCGCTTCTCTCGTTGACCTGCAGAGCAGCGCCTCCTTGGACATTTTAGTCGATGGCCAATTGAATTGGCAAGATGTGTTCAGACCCTTTTCTGGACTGTTCACGGGGGTCCAATTGGGAGGCCTAACAAGATGGTTCGACAACAACACTTTCTATCGAAAACCCAACATAATTCAGAAGGTAAGTTACAAGGGAACGGATCTTAGGCGATATTTCAGGCATGAGCTGCTGCCTCGAAATTCCCGTAAGAAGGCCATTCTTCCTGGCCCATTTACGTTCGCAGCGCTTGCGCAGAACTCTGCCTGCAAGTCACTCGCGGACCTTGCTGACGACCTTGCGCACGCTCTGAGACAAACTGCTAATGAGTTACAGAAGCTAGGTTACACAGACTTTCAATTTAATGAGCCAGCACTAACCGCAAACGGGGGAAGCAGACGGGACCTTGAGGTCGCAAAGCACGCGTTTGAAGTTTGCGCGAAAGGCCTAGCCGCCCACACAATCCTACAAACATACTTTGGCGACGCAGGACCTGTTATTGATGATTTATTGGATTATCCAGTGAATTGTATCGGGTTGGACTTCTATGCCACCTCACTTGAATCCTTGGAGCAACATGATTTCAATTTGGAATTAGGCTGCGGGTGCATCGATGGAAGAAACTCGTTACTTGAAACAGCAAATATGCTGAGTAAGTTTGTTGCTGATGTGGACGAACGCTTAAGCCCAAAGAACATAATCGTTGGCCCCAACTGCGACTTGGATTTTCTTCCCCAAAAGGTAGCGGAACGGAAAGTCCACTTGCTAGCAGAAACCAAGAGGGAGCTGGCAACATAGATGGCAAGCGCGGTATTTCCCGCACAGGAAATTGGGAGCCTGCCGAAAGCTCCTTGGTTAATTTCATACCTTCGCGGAAGGAAAATAGACCAATCTGACCTAAATCAACTATCGAAGTGGTCGAAGGCCATCGGTTTTGAAGGTGAAGCGCAGGTAAGAGACCTCCTGTCCCATGCCAAGACGCCTGAAGCCGAGGAACGTACCCGAGCGCTTGCTTCATTATTCGGTATCAGGTTTCTTGAGTCAGCTGGCCTCGAATACATTTATGATGGCGAAGCAAACCGTATCGAAATGTACGAGCATCCAGTTCGAAACTCTGAAGGGTTCGAATTCTATGGACACGTAAGATCCTTTGACAACAGGTACTATCGGAAAGCTGCATGCGTGCGCAAGCTAGGATTCCGTGAACCGTACCATCTGAAAGAATTCCTTTTTGTGAAGAAACAGGCGAAACGCAAAGTCAAAGTCCCTGTCACTGGGCCGTACACGATAGCAGAATGGTCGTTCAACGAATATTACCAGAGGCAAAATGCGGGAAAGTATTCTGACCTACGGAAACTCAAGTTCGAAGCGAAAAGAGAATTCGTTCTCGACGTAGCTAAGGAGATCATTCGACCGAACCTCCAAGCGCTTGTCAATGCTGGCGCGGAATGGATTCAAGTAGACGAACCTGCTCTGACAACTAAACCAGTAGAGGTCCCATTCTTCGTAGAAGCATTCAATATCTGTACGCAGGGAATTGAATGTAAATTCAGCCTGCATGTGTGCTTCAGTGATTACAGCTTACTGTACCCGCACATCATGGGAATGAAAAACTGTAGTCAACTCGCTTTGGAATTCGCCAACCGTAGCGATCAGCAGGGTGTTGCGTATGACCAGCTCAAGCTTCTCACCGAGTATGGTGACGATAGAGAAATCGGTTTGGGCGTGGCGGACGTGCATGTTGATGAGATTGAGAGCCCAGAGCTTGTTGAGGAGCGAATAAAATACGCCACGAAGCTACTTGGAGACCCAGAAAGAATCTACGTAAACCCTGATTGCGGTTTACGGACACGGTCATGGGATGTGGCATATGCAAAACTTTCCAATATTGTGAAAGGAGCGGCTTTGGCCAGACAATCGCTTTCCTAGTCAAGGAATATTCGAACTCTAATTGAATGAGAGGCTCCAAGCTAACAAAATGAACCATTTTTCAGCCGCTCTACTATGCATCTAAGAAATGGATGCAAACCTGGTTTAGCAGAAAGATGAGGCACATTTCGTGAGAATAACTGAAATTCTGAAGAGCAACCGGCCAATGTTCTCCCTCGAGTTTTTTCCACCAAAGACGGAGGAAGGAATGAGTGAGCTCTTTGAAACGCTGAGGGAAGCGAAGAAACTACAGCCCGGGTTTATCTCTGTTACTTACGGAGCTGGCGGCGGGACGCGGGATAAGACGATTGAGATAGTCAAGCGTGCTAAGAGAGAGATTGGTTTGGAGAGTATGGCACACCTCACCTGCGTTGGGCATTCAAAGCAGGAAATCAAAGGGCTCTTGGACGAAATATCAACGTCGGGGATTGAAAACGTGGTTGCACTTCGTGGAGATCCCCCAAGAGGGGAACCAAGGTTCGTGCCCAATCCCTATGGATTCAGATACGCAAGCGAATTGACCGCGTTCATCCACGGCTCTTACTCCCTATGCGTCGCTGTTGCCGGTTATCCAGAGGGGCATATCGAATCGCTGGACAGGGAAACGGATTGGGGCCATCTCCAGGAAAAGGTGGAGGCTGGAGCAGATTTTATCATAACCCAACTCTTCTTTGACAACCACCATTTCTTCACTTTCGAGAGAAGCATGCGGGAGAGGGGGGTGAAAGTTCCCATCATACCCGGTATCATGCCGATTACGAATTATAATCAAATACTGCGCTTCACCCGCATATGTGGGGCAACGATCCCCGATAAGCTGGTAAAGGATCTTGAACCTATTCAGAACAACCTAGACGCGGTCCACCGGTACGGCGTTAAACATGCCATCCAGCAATGTGAAGAGCTTCTTGATCATGGAGTCGCTGGAATCCACTTTTACACATTGAACAAGTCAAAGGCTACTGGGGAAATAATCAGAAGTCTAAGGGGTTAGCATCTTCGTCGGGTTGCCTGCGTTTCCACCCACAACCAATAGTAGCGAGTCCTTCTTGACCGCATCTCCTTCTCGAACGTGAATGGATTTGACCAGCCCACTCGTGGGAGAAGTCAGCTCGTTCTGCATTTTCATGGCTTCCAAGATCAAGAGCGGTGTTCCGGTCTCCACAGCTTCCCCTTCCTTGACTAGGATGCTCGTTATTCGGCCAGGCATGGGAGCCCGAATGCTACCACCGACGCGTTCTTCGCCCCTGCCATGTGATGCTAACGTATAACCTCCCGCTCCGATGACGTGAACCGCGGCTTGGAACGCCGCCCCGGCAAGCCAGACATCTACTTTGTCGGTGGGCAGAATTCTGGTTTGGGCGCGGATTGTATCATTGCCTGATTGGACTAAACATGTTGAAATCGCGTGGTTCGCCAATGATTCGACGTTGAAAGTCTCGCCGTCTATTGTAACCTTAAAGTCGTGCTGTCCAGTTTGTTCGACTGCAACAGTATATGCCCTTTCGCTGAGTTGGATACTGTATGTGCGCATCGCCATCTCACCCGCCGTGGCCCAGCATATGGTGCGCGCGCGCCCAAGTGCGCCATTTTGATGCCTCATCCGTTTCATGCGCAGGGGGACGCGCGGGGTTCCCCAGCCTGCACGTGGCTGCAGCTACCGCCGCGAATTTTTCTAACCTGAGTAGGTTCGAGTTCAATTGTGGTAATATGCTGTTCAGGTAGGTTGTGTCGAAGTTTCCTTGGATGAAACCTTCGTCGTGCATCAATAGCTTATGCAAGGGTATTGTCGTCGGCACGCCAGCTATCTCAATCTCATCCAGCGCGACTCTCATGCGTTGAATCGCCTCCTCGCGGCCTCTTCCCCGAGTGGCCAGTTTCGCAACCATTGAGTCGTAGTATTCGGGAATAGTGTAACCTGAGAATAGTGCTGAATCAACACGAACACCCGGCCCTGTAGGGGGGTGATAATGAATTACGGTGCCCGGTGAGGGAGCGAAATTTCTGGGATCCTCAGCATTTATTCGGCAATTGATTGCCCACCCGTTAATGTGAATTTCATTCTGGGAGAGTTCGAGTGATGATGTGGTTGCGATCTTCAATTGTTCTTCTACGAGGTCGATGTTAGTCGTCATCTCGGTTACGAGATGTTCGACTTGAAGGCGTTTGTTCACTTCGAGGAAATAGAATTCTCCGGACTTGGCAAGTAGAAACTCAACCGTCCCTGCATTTGTGTATCCGGCTGCCGACAGGCCCTTCTTGGCTGCTTCATTTAGCCGCTGCCTAAGGCCTTCGCTAACTGCAACCGAAGGGGCTTCTTCAAGGAGCTTCTGGTGCCTACGCTGTATGCTGCATTCACGTTCGCCTAGACTGACGACTTTCCCATGTTTATCGCATAATGCTTGAATCTCAACGTGACGGGGGCTGGCCAGTCTTTTCTCAATGTAGATGTCGCCCCTCCCGAAAGCTGAGAGTGATTCGAGTTTTGTCACCCGAAAGAATCTGCGGGTTTCGTCACTGTTTTTCGCAATCCTCATTCCCCTGCCGCCACCGCCGTAGACCGCCTTCAATATGACCGGGTATCCGATGTCCTCAGCTACCCTTACTGCCTCGTCCCCGTCGTTCACCGTTCCGTCGGAACCAGGGATCACAGGGACCCCAGCCTGACGCATAGTCTCTCTCGCTGACAATTTGTTTCCCAGCTTTTCCAGGGCCTTGCTGGACGGGCCGATGAATGTGAGGCCGTTCTCTTCGCAAGCCTTAACGAAAGAACTTTCTTCAGACAGAAAACCGTACCCCGGGTGAACGGCATCGCAACCTGTCTTGAGAGCAGCGTGCACAAGCTTTTCGATATTCAAGTAGCTCTCCGTAGGTGTCGCCCCCCCGAGGGCGTACCTTTCATCCGCGTAGCGCAGGGGCAGTGAATCTCGGTCTGGGTCCGAGTACGTTTGAACTGTGCGAACGCCGAGCTTGCGGCACGTTCTGATAATTCTAAGCGCGATTTCGCCCCTGTTGGCGATTAGCAATTTCAAAAGCCTGGCAACCTCACTGATTCGTGGGCTTGCAAGCTGTGGCTCCAAGGTTGAGTCGTGGAGTTAGAGGGGTGGGTTGCCGTGTTTCCTTGGTGGCTTGAGTTCGCGCTTGTTCATGGAGGCTTCCAATGCGCGTATGAGCCGAGGTCGTGTTTCTTGTGGTTCGATTACATCATCGATGTACCCGCGTTCCGCGGCCACGTATGGGTTGGCAAATCGTTCACGGTAATCCTCCACTAGCCTGTTGACCACTTGGGGATTTGCGTCTTCTGCAATTTTCTTCCTGTAGATTATTTTGATGGCGCCTTCGGGGCCCATTACGGCTATCTCAGCGGTCGGCCATGCGAAATTGAAGTCTGCCCGGATGTGCTTGCTCCCAAGGACGTCATACGCACCCCCGTATGCTTTGCGTATGATGACCGTTATTTTCGGTACAGTGGCCTCACAATAGGCGTACAACAGTTTAGCTCCGTTTTTGATGATTCCTGAGTGCTCTTGATCGATACCGGGAAGAAAGCCTGGCACGTCAACGAATGTTAGAATTGGGATGTTGAATGCGTCGCAGAATCTTATGAATCGAGCTGCCTTCATAGATGATTGGTTATCCAATGCTCCCGCGTAATGTTTAGGTTGGTTTGCGACGATGCCAACGCTCCGACCGTCCAAGCGTCCGAACCCTACGACAATGTTCCGTGCCCACTGTGCCTGCACTTCCAGAAAGGTTCCGGTATCGATGACTCTCCGAATGATCTCGTTCATGTCATATGGCCGGTCCCGATCTGATGGAACGATTGAGGCGAGTTCATGATCCATTCTTTCCGGGTCATCGCCCATCTTTACGACGGGTGGGTCGTCGAGGTTATTCTGTGGCAGATAGGAGAGCAATGCTTTGACCGTTTGTATCGCGGCGGGTTCATCTGCGGCGAAGAAGTGGCAAACGCCTGAAAGTTGACTGTGGGCTGATGCGCCGCCTAAGGCCTCGAAGGTTACGTCTTCATTGAGCACCGACTTGACCACATCGGGGCCAGTTACGAACATGTAACTAGTTTTGTCGACCATGACTACGAAGTCCGTAAGTGCAGGAGAATAAACTGCGCCACCAGCGCATGGGCCCATTATTGCTGAAATTTGCGGGACGACGCCGCTTGCTTGGACGTTTCGATGGAATATTTCCGCGTAGCCTCCAAGGCTCACAACGCCTTCCTGAATTCTTGCTCCGCCAGAATCGTTCAACCCGATTATTGGCACGCCTACCTTGATGGCGTGGTCCATGACCTTGCAAACCTTCATTGCGAATGTTTCACCCAGGGATCCCCCGAATACTGTGAAATCGTGGGCGAACACGTAGACGGTGCGGCCGTCTATCTTTCCGTGGCCTGTGACGACCCCGTCGCCTAGAACTCTACGGTCCTCCATTCCAGGTGCGACGTTCGGAGTTGTTGCGAACCGGTCGAGTTCGACGAAACTGCCCGGGTCGAGGAGAAGGTCGATTCTTTCGCGGGCCGTAAGTTTTCCCTTTGCATGCTGCTCGTCGACGCGTTCTTTTCCGCCCCCGAGGGCGGCTTTCTTCCTCAGTTCACGCAGTTGATCGATTTTTGTTTTAATTTTAGAATCGGGTTCTTTCAATGTTCGTCGACCAAGTTTCGGTACGGGAGTTACTATTCAGCCGGCTTATCGCTTATTAGTCTGTGGCAGAGCGTGCAGCAGTTCAGAAGTCGGGATACTCCACGCCGACCACGGAACTTGTTTCAACCTGACGAATGGGACCCGGAACTGTTTTGATTCGAACTCGGGTGAATGATTCGTAGCCAGCCATGATTCCGGAGATTTCTTCGCCCTGGACTTTGATTCTTACTTGTCTTCCACGTGAGCAATCTAGTTCCTGCAGCAACACCTTTGCATCGTTTAGGTTGGAGGATGCTAGTTCGTAGACGTTCTCTATTTCCAGGAGGAGCAGGGCGATTATTGCTTCCCTGTCGACGGGTGAGCCGAGAAGGTCCTCGAGTGAGGTCGCTTTTGAGCTAAGCTCAGCTAGCGTGGTTGAGTGAAAGTTGGCGTTGATTCCTACGCCTAGAAGAGCATATTCTAATCGATTCCCTTTGAATTTGGTTTCAGCTAAGACGCCTGCGAGTTTACGGCCGCCAACAAAGATGTCGTTAGGCCAACGCACGCGCGCCTTGACGCCTAGGCTGGAGTTGATGGTGTTGGCTGCAGCTAGCGCGGCGATTATGGGTAGGGCGTTCAAAGGGTCGAGTGTTAAAGGTGGGCGGAGCAGGGTCGTCAACCAAATTCCGCCCCTCGGGGAAAACCAAGGGCGGCCCTGGCGGCCACGGCCCGCGGTCTGTTCCTCGGAGAGAACAGTGTAACCGTGGGGGGCACCAGCGTTGGCGTGTTGTGCGGCCACATCGTTCGTCGAGGTGCACTTGTCAAGAATCTCCAGCCGTCGGCCTAACTGTTTCGTTCTCAGTTTTCTAAGGACTGAGTCACGGTCAAGGTTCGGAATGGGTCTCAAGCGGCGCATTTCCCACAAGCCATCGTTGTTAACGGCTCCAGAGTATCACAATGAGTTCAGCAGAAGATGACTCCTCTTTTACGCTTTTGAGGGATATTTCCTCACCCCGCACTCGGGACATGAAGCTCCTGAACGATGCTGACATCGGTAAGGTACACGCCTATGCACATCTCCCTGAAACAGTTTGGCGTATAGGGATTAAGCGGTCGCAAAGTGGGCGTGAAGCAGCCTTCTCCAGTTCTTTCGCAAGCGTTGAATCAAGGTCCCCGCTGGCATACCGTAGATGTTCGACAGATTTATGTTATACATCACGTATAGCGTGGTTGGGCTTGTGGATGACCGTTATCCCCATCAGATTGACCCGTAAGGATGCGAGGAAACTCGACCTACTAGTCAAACTAGGCATCTATCAAAGCAGGACGGAGGCGATAAGGTCCATGGTCAACGCCAAAGCCGACGAGCAGGTGACTCAGCATCTCGCCAACGAGAAAACCCTGCGAGTCTTGAAGAGGCTCTTAGAGTATGAGGGGAAGGAGGGCAAGAACCCCTTGCGCATATTGTCGGACAAGACTGCCGTAGAGATTGTGGCCGAGGGTAGGGAGTGATGGCATGCTACTTGGACACAAACGTCATAGTTACTAGATACCTTCCAGCCGACCCCAACTTCCCCGCCGTCAACACGTTCTTCAAGAAATCCCATGAAGCGAAGTATGGCTCCGAAATATCCGTTCTTGAATTGTACTGCGTATTCTCACGTCTGATTAAAGGTGGGGCGGTCTCTGTCGTCGATTACGCCAGCGAGTTCGAAAGCCTCAATGTTGACGAGAAGGTTAGAGTTTCAGTTGAACACGCCATTCAAACGTGGCGCTTGAGAGTGACCGTGCCCGAAATATCCTTCACCAAACTGCAGATTTCCAAGCAAGCAATCCAAATGGACCATCGGCTCTTTGAGGCAATCCGGGTTTCAAGCAAGCTCGGCCTTAAGACGCTTGACACACTCCACATAGCCTTCGCGAGTACCCTAAGAGAAATCGCAATAGACCTAGAGACTTTCATAACTCTGGATGCAGAGATAATTTCTAAGCGAGAAGATATTGAAAGCGAATTCGGAATTCAAGTAGCCAGTCCAGCTCCCGAGGCGTGAAGCCAATGAATAAGACTACCAGAGGCGAGTGGAATTCCTTGCGCTCGGTTCTGCAGGTTAAGCGAAGCGATTGGGAGGCCTTCCTTAAGGAGTTCTCCGAATTCGCTAAGAAGTATGAACTCGTCCTTCGCAGGTTGGATTTGGCTGAGGGGAAGCGTAAGGCGCAAGACCAGAGCGTGAACCAGCAAGTGAAGACGGCTAGGAAAACCATGGGCCGGGTTCAGTCCGCGATTGAAAAACTCTGTAAGGAAACAGAGGATGCATTACATGCCACAGGATGAGGAGAAACCTAAAGCCGAACTGTCAATCGCACGAGAGGACTGGGAACGCCTCGTATCCTCCCTAGAGAGATTGATGGCACTCCAACGGAAAACCCTTCAGAGGTTGAAGGAATTGAACAGACGAAACGAAGTGCTGAGCCGGAAACTTCGAAAACCCACCTCCGCTGCTAGTCGTTCAAAACCCGCGCCGCATCACCGCATCGAGGTAACAGGTGAACTGGGGAGGGCACGCGTAGAGCCGGAGCGGGAGATAGCCGCGGCAAGGTTGAAGTGTTTATGCGGGCGTGAGCTGGCTTCTGGGGCTAAGTTCTGCGACCGGTGCGGCCGCAGCGTATGACGTTACTTTGGAACTCGTTTGTCCGTTTCCCGAATAAGCCGAGTGATGGTTTCCCGCGTTTTCCGGAGCGAATCATCCATCTGACGCGAACTAGCTCCCATGTTTGCTTCCAGAGACTCAACCTTAGCCTTGGAGGCTTCACGGTCCTCCTGTAATTGCTTGTTAACCTTCTCAAGCTCATCGATTCTCTTGACGAGTTGTTGGCACCGATCCATGAGGGATTGGTTGTCCGCGAGAAAGGCCTCGAACTCTTTTCGGTCGACTGTGATGCGTTCAGACATGAGTAAGACTTGGCCCTTGATTGCAATCGTAGTATTTGAGCGATTTCGGCTGGGGATTTGCGTTTGGCCGATATTCTGAATTGAGAGGTAGAAGTTATATGTCGGGTCTACTGGTTTGCCGTACTTGTGAATATTGGATGTATGTTCTAGAAGAAAAGCCGGAGCCTAATAGAACACGGGTTGAGATACTTGCGAAGATTCTGCAGGTTGCCTCGAATAGCACGCTCAAGACGCACATCATGTACAAGGCGAACCTGAGCCACCGCCAGCTAGAGAAGTACCTGGCTTTGCTCCAGGAAAAGGGGCTGTTGGAACAGGTTGTTTTGGAGGATGGGACGAGGTACCGTGCGACTCCGAAGGCTTACGAGTTTCTGAAGGATTACGAACGGCTAAATAGCCATCTCATAGCGGTTGCTACTTGAGAGTATGTGGATTTCATCAGCTGAACGAGGACGGGCACGGTCGCAGTTGACAGATGTTTGTCAATAATTGTCCGGTTGATGTGCAGGAAAGTTAAGGATTAATGTTCTAGAACATGTATCCACAACATCCATCATATCCCTGCCGACCTCATGTAAACGGAAGACGTGTGACTGAACTATTGAGCAAAGGTAAACGCCAGTACAGAGGACAGTTAGAGATCACAGCGAACATACTCGAAATCACCAAGCCCGGCTCGCGAAAAACCAATATAATGTACCAAGGCAACCTGAGCTTCGACCTCACCCAAAAATACCTGAAACAACTCGAAGATATGCAGCTAATCGAAGTTAAGAAGAGCAACGGGGACAAAGTGTACACGATCACGGCGAAGGGCGAACAATTCCTCGCAGACTTCTACGAACTACAGAAACACAGCGAAATTGCCGATAATAAGAAACGCGAGCTAAAGGGTGCGCTCGCGGCACGACCTTAGCAACGCCTAGTGCGAAGATCATTAACTTCGCCAACGGCATCACCCTCCTCACATAAATTCGGCAACGCGTCATGATTACGGATGAGGTCGCAATGGCTTTGGGAGAAGTTGCGGGGGGCCCCGATGAAGTTCTGCGGTCGCTCGGATTTACCGCTGATGAGAGCCAAGCCCTAATCAAGCGGATTGAGGATCGACAGGTTGAACGCACGCGTCGAGTGTACACTAGCCTTAAGACTTCATCCAATAAACTTCGGCGAGTAAGTATCGTTTTGTGGGGTTACAGTTTCGGAGTTTGGCTCTACGTGATAGCCATGCAACTCCGCTACCCAGAATCCCCCTACTGGCCTTTCGCTGTTTGGATACCCATCCGCCTGGATTACATAGGTGAACTAGCATTCTTCCTATCTTTCATCTTCGGAATCTTCGCGATAACCTGGACCACCCGAGAGGTACGCAACATCAGACGAATCAGAGACGAAATTGCCTGAAGCCGGGGCGAACTACAGAAACACAGCGAAATCGCAGACAGCAAGAAACGGGTTCTCGAAGGCGCATTAAGCAGACACAACTAAGTAGGCAGGTTCGTAGCTGGACGAGAAGGAAGGCGGATTTATCGGAGAATTCGTTTAGGATTTTTCTGGGTGCGTGAGAGGAGGCAGTTTACCGAGGCGTGCGCGCACGCTTGGAGGGACCCCCCAGGGGGGTGGTGCATTTTTTGGGGTCAAGAGGGGTTGATTTTGCGGTTTTGGGAAACGGTTTTGGTTCACGCCTTGTCGGCCTTTCGAAGTGGATTTCGGGTTGTTTCCCCAAAAAAGTTGAGTCTGTAGTCTAGGTTTGAAGCCTCCTTTCCCGCTGTGCTATCTGTTGGAGCCAATTGGTTCACGTAGTCGACCAGCGTTCTTGGCACCGTTTGGCACCACCCCTTGATGGGTGGATCCACCCTAGGATGGACCGCTGCAAGCTGAGACGAAGGGCGTTACGTGGTTGTGTTAGCCTTTGCCTTCTGGGGGGGTGGGTGGTGTAATTTTGTGGGGAGAACATGTTACTTTATTGATGGCTTCTCAAACCGTGCAGAGCCAAGACGTAAATTGCAGCACACACATACACACACAGACCGACCATGGGGACCAAGAATATAGCCGTTTCCGACGAGGCGTACCAGATGCTCAAGGCGCTCAAGAGGCCTAGTGAAAGCTTCACGGACGTTATTGAGAGAATAACCCGCGGAAGCGCGGTTCTGGACCTGGCAGGAATTGTGTCCAAAACAGAGGCCGCAAGCATCGAGAAACGCGTCAAGAACATCAGAAGGCAAAGCTCTCAACGAATCCTTAGCACGGCTGAAGGGCTGAAGTAGACTTGCTCGCCGACACGACCTTCATAATTGATGTAATGAGGAACGATACAAGTGCGGTTCGAAAAGCTGAGGATCTATCAGGCGGTTCAGTCGCCATCATGGTAGGAACACCGACCGTTTTTGAACTGTACGTCGGAGTGGGTTTGAGTGTGAGGTCTGCTGAGGAGAGGGAAAGGGTACTTGGTATACTCAGGTCGCTTCCCCACTTATCCTTGGACGTCGCCTCGGCATCCAAAGCGGGAATGATTTACGCCCAACGTGTCAAAGAGAAAACTAAGATTGACCCCGAAGACGCTATGCTGGCGGGTATAGCGATCCAAAACAATGAGCCTCTGCTAACTCGAAACAGAAAGGATTTCGCAGGAATACCTGAACTGAAGGTCGAAACGTACTAGGGAAAAAGAAAATCGTCAAGAAGTGGAAGCAGAGGAAACACGAAACCGGCAAACACCAAGTCCACGCGATAAAAAGGGTACGCTGAATCATTATGGTCCAACGGATTCACTACGCCGCGTGAATGCGGATTTCAAGATAAGATCCGCATTAGAAGAATGGTTCCCGTAAAGAGTGTTGACGTCCCTCGACCACGCTCTCTCCTGCGTGAACTGAAGCGGGAAGAGAAGGGGTACCAGAAAGTAGTGAACATGGCGCAGGCGAAACACGCCAGAAAAGCCACACAAAACAACTAACCCGCGGTGGGTGGATGCCCCCTAATGTTCGGGGGGTCACCCCTTGCCATCTTTGAGGCACCCGGTGGTAGGGTGTTATACATTCTGGGTTTATCGCGCGCACGCTTGATAAGGGGGATAGGGGGGTGGTGCATTTTTTGGCGTCAAGAGGGGCTGATTTTGGGTTTTTTTCTGCCTGAACTGAGGTGGCAAATGGTTACACTCACTCATCGGGTGTATGCACCCCGGAAAATCGACTGGGCAATAGCTGTAATCACGTTACTAAGGAACGGTTCCCCTACTCAACCAGCACTCTTGGCACCGTTTGGCACCACCCCTGCGGCATTGTCCGCGACAAAGGAAGAGCTGTTCGAATCGTCGTTCAACTTAGACATATTCACTTGTCTTTAAGATCCCGCAAGTGCATCGTCGGAACTTCCTTTGAGGCTTTCTCGTAGAATGCGTCGTCAGCCGTTAGGAGGGTCGCTCCCGTCTTCTCTGAAGCCTTCACATAGACGCTATCGTAGTAAGTCACGTCGTTCTTCATTGCCCAAGTTAGTGCCCCCAAAGATTCTTGCTCATCCAATTCAACGCAGTCCAGTTTGAGCTTGATGAACTGTGAGAACTTCCGTGACGCTTCGTGAGCGTCGATCACTTGCTGCTTGACAGCCTTCCAGAGAGCGTTCCCAACCTCGTAATTCACAACCCCAGGTGCCTTCAGCTCGATCGCATCCTCGTGGAACTTCTGAAGAAGCAAATCCGCCTTTTCCGAGAGTTCCTCAAACAGCAGGAATCTTGCCGCCACGGAAGCATCTACAACATACACCCTCAACGGGTCTTCCTCGCTTCCCGAATTGTCTGATTTATGAATCCTCTTGGCGCGACATGCTTGCGCTTGCGAATGTCCTCAAGAAGTTCCTGCGCAGCTTTCTTCCGTTCCTCTCGCTCAATCCTCTCCGCAATCGATTCGCGAATATACCGAGACCAGTTGATAGTGACCTCACTCATCCTCTTTCTCAGCCTATCGTCGACCTTCACAGTAATCGTCCGCACGAATGACACTACCAGCAAGCATTACCCCAGTACACCCTAAAAGGCTTACTTTAGAACGGATTTGAGCAAGAAACCCCACATGCTTCAGCGGTGGGATGAATTGCCATTCATGCAATACTAGAGAATCTTGGAGGTCATCGATTGGTTCTATCAAGTCTTCGTCTGCTACGAAGAGTTGACTCATCTGCATCGACTGAGGGATTACCGTCAGTCTCGGATTCCCATACCATCGCTTCACCTCCAGACGCGTCGGGGCTGAACCAGAAATAAAAGCGCTGGTTGTCCAGCGCAGCCCTCCAGCCCAGCAATTCACCGGGCGAGCTTGACCATTTAGCCAGTCAGGTTTTACGTGGTCAACAACCAGCAACCAACATCGGCCCAGTCGGCTCTTTCGGGTACCAGAAACCCACATCCCGCCGTTGCCGGGGCTTCATCAACTGACGACTACCTTTGCCTACGATTTCGAGCATGTATAAGGTGGATAGGTGGGTGGAAGTAATCAGCAGACGACGGACAGAACCAATCGATTCAAGATTCCTGCTGGAGTACTTTCTCTTTGACAACATGCGAACATACCAACCGGCGATTGCATAATCGCGTCAACCGCTCTGGCAAAGAAAGCCAGGATCCTCTCAGATGAGGATCTCATCACTATGAGGAGATCAAAGGCAAATCGAATACCTGGTTCTAGAAAGCCACTCCCGTATCCTAGCAGAAAACCATCGTAAGCCCTCTACCAGACTTGAACAAGTAACGCGCTGAGCTAAGTCCCTGTTTGAGCCGATCATCTCAAGCCGTGCAACAAAGTCGCTCTAGCTCATGGCATACGGTTCCATACCCAGAGACTCAGCCTCCTCAATCCGAAGACGACTCACTGATCGCTTTGCTCGAGACGAACCTTCCGTATCTTCTGGACAGTAAATCGAGCATCTGCCTGGGTGAAAGGATCCTAATTCCTTTGAATTTCTTGATGTCCAGCAGGTGATGGTCTCCGCTGACCACGAATTCGCATTTTCCATCGTAGGCTGCGTTCAGAATCGTGTTGTCTGCAGGATCCTCTTTCACGGCCTTGAACTCAGATCTTACCTCAATCATCTGAGACGTCTTCCTGAGGAGTCTCGCCAACTCTTCAACGTTGGCGAGAGTGTAGTCAAACCTGACGAGCAGCTCATCCCTTGACATCACTCGCACAAATTCTCGGATTATTTGTTCAGAGAGAACAAGTTGCACGTCTTCAAGGGTCAGGGCGACGTCCAACACTCTTGCTGAATTCCCTGTCCTTGAAATGAAGGCGGAGACCAATACGTTTGTGTCGAGTATTACTCTCATTCACGCGACTTTCTAACAGCGTGGATGAGCCTCTCGATTTCCTTCTCTGAGAGGCCGTGCGTCTTGGCAGAAGATCTGGCCTCAGCGAGAAGCTTCTTGAGTTTCAACTTCTCTTCGGAGAGTTGAAGCTTTCTCAGGACTATGATGTCTTCTAACCCGACGACGAGAAACTTGGTCCCTTCTTTCAATCCCATCTTTCTCCTGACTTGGGCCGGGATCACAACCTGCCCCTTTTGTGAAAGCCTGGTTAGTTCAAGAGCCATCCGATTCACTCAGTAAGATATGTCTTACTTCCGCTATATGTGCCTATGTCGTTCGTTCAAAGGGCTTCCCCATTTATCCTTGGACGTCGATTCAAGATTCCTGCTGGAGTACTTTCTCTCTGACAACCAGGAGACAAAGTCGAGGGCTTCCAAGCGGCTCAGAAGCATAGTGGAGAAGAGAACTGGCATCCTACCTACGATAGTTGTGGCCGAAATCGTGTGCTACGTCTCCGACAAACGCGGGAGGGAAGAAGCAACCCTCAGATACCTATCTCTTAAGAGAAGCGGCCTCACAATCGCCGACCTTACAGCCGAGATAGCAAGAGAAGCAGGCCTCCTGAAGAGCATACACCCGAACATACCAACCGGCGACTGCATAATCGCGTCAACCGCTCTAGCGAAAAAAGCCAAGATCCTCTCAGATGATCACCACTATGACGAGATCAAAGGCATATCAAGAACCTCGTTCTAGACAGCCACTGCCGTATCCGAATGGAAAGCAAGGCGAGCAGCCAGTTTTCATTGTTTCCCGGCCTTGCTGCGTTAGTGGGTGTTGAGGTTCGCCCCGCGATTGAGACAAGCCTCACTGCCGAGCCTCCTATTGTTCAAGAAGAAGTTCAACTGTTTGTCTGGTTGTCCTCGCCTTTGTGACTTTCCTCAGCAACTCCTTGTCTCCCGTGACCAAGATCTCGCAGTCCAGTTCGCTAAATCCTGCTAGGACGTGCACATCTTTCTTGTCCGCTAGTCTCGAGGAGTACTTTCGAAGTTGTGACCGTTTCAGGCTTTCGCTTACCCGGATACATTTACTTGTGTATGAAAGGAATGCGGCGATTTCTTCTTCGCTTAACCCGAACTCCTCTGCGTGGAGAACCCCGTTAACCTCATCGATGACATAACGCGTCGTCACTAGTGTGCAGAGACCGGTTTTCCCTAGCCTGAGTAGGAGGGCCTCGTTTCCTTCAAAGAGGAGACCACTGACGATCGTGTTTGCGTCAACGAAAATCGTGAGCCGTCTCTTTCCAGAGTTTTGCTCGTTCTCTCTCCACAATTTCATTAACACGTGCCATTGTCGCACCAGTCTTCTTAAACCTCTTACGGAGAATCCTCAAAGTCTCCTCGTCGGCCTCAAACGGTCTAAGCAAAACCACGTCGCCCACGTCGTCAAGGACAACGAGGGACGCGCCCCGCAGGCCAAGTTTCTCCCTCATCTTCTTCGGTATGGTTATTTGTCCTGCAGAAGTTAGTTTGCTCACATAGCTCATAACTGGTCTAAGCCATCTAATGATTTCTTAGATATAAGAACACAGCGTCGGTATTTGCTTCTCTGGGAAGCAGGTTGAGTGGGGACCACTCTTAGTTGAATGTCGTCTTGAAAATGCTTGGCCATGACGCTGTTGAGTTTGTACTTGTCGCTAGGACCAAGATCACCGATCATTAAGGCTCGAATTGTCCATCCCATTGTAATTGTTCTCTTGAACGTCTTTTGGATGGTAATCGTCGGATATCTTTCTACACGCGAGAAGGTTATGCGCCACTTGAAGAAGGCTCAGTCAGCCGACAAAGTGTTCAAAGGTTTCCGAGCCTACTACAACTTCGTACGCCCACACATGGCATTAGAGAACCACACGCCAGCACAAGCCGCCGCAATCCCAATCGAACTAGGCACAAACAGATGGCTAGACCTAATCCGACAAGCAGCAAGAAACAGAAACTAACTGTTTTCTTCGCACATAACCATGTTTCGATTCGTGAAAACTAGGGGAACCCGTAAGAGCGTGACTCCTTACTTAACCTAATCAGGAAAGAAAGTTGAAATTCATCAAAGCCGAAACGAGAGGAGATGAGTTGAATGCTTTCGTTACTTTATGATTTGATTCTTCGCGTAATCATCATTATTGCTCTTACTGACGCAATCATATTTTACCTGATATCCATAAAGAGCCAGAAGATAACGAGATTCGGCTATGGCGTACTGACGTTCTTGGTCATTGTTGTTACGTTGATACCGCTCATCATTAACATTTGGTTCGTCCTATGGAGATACGGCGTACTCAATGTGCGTTAGGAGGGAAGAAAGTTGAAAGGATTAACGAGCAAAGAACACCTATTCCTGCGAGTACTGTCTACTGTTATTTTCATTAATGCCGTTGTTTTCTATAATGCTTCACGTTACATGCAAACTTTCGTAGCTAATTTCTTTGAAGTCATAGCGTTTACTACTGGTCTTACGCTGTTCGTTCTTACGATACAACTGTTATTCTGGTGGAAGTATCTACGAAAACCGGACAATCAGCGATTTTGGGTTTGGGATTTTTGGACTCTAATTTCTCGGAAACCAGAGAACTCGAACTAGACTGAGCTACTTTTTGGGTTCTGAACTGCCCCAGAACGCTAGAACACTACCACCCGATAACGCAACAGAGCACCTGGAGGGGGGGTGGTGCAATTTTGTTGGGTCAACATGTTACTTTGTTGCGCAAGGAAAAGGGTGGAGAGAGAAAGTATGGTGGAATCGCTAACGATAAAAAGCGCCTCAGCGTTTGTTGTGTAGATTCTAATGTTGAAAGGTAAGTTTGCGATCTGGCTAATCCTCCTGCTCATCCCGTTGCTCTTGATGGCTTCGCAAAGCGTGCAGAGCCAGGAGTACACGACCACAACAACCCTGGCCACTACCACCGTCGCGGTTGGAACCCAAACTCTCACAACCACGCAGCCTCAGACGCGACCGATCTTCTCGGCGCCCCTTACGATTCCGCCTACGCATGGAGTGTGCGGAATCTTCTTCGTGCAACCCTTCAACGCTACCGTCGGAGATGTTCTTACCGGAACTATGACCTCGGACAGTAAGGTTGACTTCTACGTGATGACCGATACGGCCTTCCAGGCCTGGAGCCACCAGGTCGTAGCCGGAGGAACCTGCACACCAGCTAGCCCCGTCCTAAGCCAACAAGGCACGACCTCATTTAATTTCACCACCACCATACCCTCCAACGGTGTCTACGAACTTGTCATAGACAACCTCTCCCACTCAACCGTGAACGGACAACTCACCGCTGCACTTACTGTTGCGGCGCCGGCCGTGGTCACGGCCACCGTATATTCAACTGTGACTCAAGAAAATATTCAAACGGTCATGCAGACCTCAACGCAAAACACTGGCAGCCCCACCTCTGGGACCATGCCTTTGATTGTCGTAGCGCTGATCGTTGTGATCCTCGCCGTTCTCATCTATGCGGCTAGAAAGAAACGACTCCACGCTGCAAGCAAGTAACTCCCCAAAATCTCCGTAATAGCAGGTTCTAGAGAAACGACTCTTCCCTAATCACGGTATGTCCCTAGCCGTCTAGGGAATAACTATCGATGGTCTGCCTACCGAGTAACAGATCCGATTCGATTCCAAGAACCCTTCATAACCTGTTGAACTGTAAGACCTGGGGATCACGTTTCATCTTGTTCCATCGGGCTATCATACGCCTGTAGTTTGCGCCGAGTGCTCTCGGCAGCTGCCTAGTCCAGCGGAAGTTTGAAAACTCGCTACCGTCGGCTCTTGCCTGGCCTTTAAGATGCTTGGCTGCTATGCAAACAGGAAGATCGGAGCGTAAAGGGAACCTTATCGGAAAGACGCCTACCAAGAATAGATCACGGGCAGAAAGACCATACTCTGCAAGTATCCTTCTGGCTGCAGTTTGCAGGCGTTCACCTTTGCCGATGCGGCCTCCGGGAAGAGCCCACACGTTTCTGTAGGGCGGTATTTGTCGCCATCCGAGAAGCACCCTGCCTTTGGAATCCTCAACAATGACATCTACACACGGAATTGGGATGTATCGTTTTACTTGATTCCACAGCCCGTCCGGCATCCACTCAATTGATTTCTTTCGTCGCAAAAGAGGGGAAGACATTCGAGAGACCGCTCACTGCCCGGGGTTCGCTTACGTGTAAGCTTTTGGTCGATGTCGCGTACCTTGACATTAGAATCAAGCCCGAAGACTCTCAATCGAAGAAGGTATAATCACTGGTCAGAGACAACCATCATAGCCAGCAATTTACGCGCAAACCCTAACCGCGAGCCCAGGTACCTGGAAACCAAATCTAAGTCATCCTTTCTAACGGTTTTCAGCAAACGGAGCACAGCCAAGTACGTGATGCCTCCAAGCACAACATAGACGGGAAGCAAAAGCCTGCTGTAGAGGATCATCTGCGCGCCGAAGAGAACAACCGACATAACAATCCCTGCCACTAAACTTTTCCAGATCGCCTCAACATCAAGACCCATCGCCTTCCTTCTATCTAGAACCAAAAGCACGAACCCAGCACTAGCCACCATTGCTAGACCCCGTGCAACTGAGGTTCCAACGATTCCCCAAATTGGTAGAAGGAAATATGCGGATGCGAGGCCGACCAAGACTGAGGCTGCCGTAGCAACCATTGACATCCGAGTTCCGGATATTGCGACTAACATAGGGGTCACCCCCACGCTAAATGCGGTTAAACCGAAGGCAAGGCACAGTATCATCAGCGGCAAAGTTCCACCAACGTAGGCTTCACCGACAAAGACGGTGAGAGCAGGCTTTGCTACGGCAAGGAGGCCAAATGTCAAAGGAACAATCGTAAGACTCGCGTAGCGTGAAGCCAACCGTGTTGCCTTCCTACCACTTTCAAATCCGTCGCCTCGGCTACTCATATTTGAGAACACGGGGAGAAGGGCATTACTTATCGAAACAGAAATCCCTGCTAAGGCAGAGAAAGCGAACAACATTGCGTTATACACGCCCAAGGCCGCGAGGGGAACAAACGCTACAAGCAAGGCGCGGTCGAACCAGCTATACCCGAAGTTGAGCACGCTCCCAATATTCAAGGGCCAAGAAAAACCAAGCAGCTTTCTAACCGAGAAAACTCCGCTAGGCCAGCCAACGACTCGAAAGATGTACACTAAATACGCCGCGAAAGTCGCCAAATCAGATAATACCCAAGCGATCACTAAACCAACAAAATCATGCAAGAGAATAATCAGCACAATGATCAAGCACTGCCTCAACAGAACTCCGGCCACGCCTATAGTAGATGCCGCCCTGAATCTCTGCAACCCGAAGAGTGTACCGATGGCGACAGGCAATGCTCCTGCAAAAATCAAAATGTCCAAAGCTAGAAATCTGAAGAGATATGCATCCGCCCCCGCTCCGAGTAGCGCCGAAGCCAACGTAGGCGAAAGAAGAAAGACGACCACAGCTAGCGGAACCGAGAAGAATATGCTGACTCGAATGGTTTGGTAAAATATAGCAGAGATGGCCGCGTTTTGGTTGGGATGCAATTCGCCGATGAATTTTGTGGCGGCTTGTTGAAACGCCGCACCATCAAGTGCTTGGCAGAAAGCCGTTACGAGTGAGAGTACAGCGAGAATGCCCATCTGTTCAGGTGTTATTATGCGCGCTAGGATTGCGAATGCGACTACCTGAGCCACAGTTGTAATTACGTTCTGGATGGCGAGATAAGACGCGCCGCGTGAAACAATGATGGCTGGGGTTGCACCTGGTGACCTCCACCCCAATTGCTGGCTGGCTTCCAAAACGTTGCCGCGAAAAGTCTCTATCATGCTCTGTACCAGCGCTCTACAGCGGGAATAAGCCTCCATTGGCGGTAGCTGCAGAGATAAATGGTTGCGGGCAGTCCGACCGACTGAGCTGCAACGTTGGAATCACGAATCTGCAGTTTTCTAACTGACCTTGCAATCTTACGTGAATCGTAAGGAGATTACGCCACGATAACTAAGTCGGCCAGTTGACCTTCGCGAAAAGGGACGTCGATTTCGAACAAAGCTACCCTTTGTTTTTCTTAAACGGAGGAAGGTTGGTCGGAAGCTTATATGGATAACTAGGGCGTTTCTTCTAGCTCTTGCAATATGTCCGGAAACAACCATGGTCTTAAATGTACAGGAGTGGCATGACCGGTTAGGCCTTAATGCAGTCAGCAAAGGCTAATCCTTGAGGAACGGGCGAAATGAGTAGGAAACTTGCCGCTTTAGTAGTCGTAACCATTATGCTATTTGGCGTTTTTGCCGTTAGCGCTCCGGTTCAGGCCCATTTTACACTCGGGGATTTGACTGGAACATATCGCTATCATCTGAACGATTTTGACCCGCATGTCACGGGCGTGATTGGTTACGTATGGCCGGGAGGAGGCATCAATACTTACTCGGGGCTCCCGAACGTAGCAAGCTCGGTCCTCAGCCCCGGTTATCAATCGCCCTATCCAGGCGGTAACCCGGTTGGTGCGCCGAGCAATTCTTGGTACCAGCTTGAGAGCGACGCATACGCTCCCTTCGGAGCCATACTAACAGGCTCTTCAGGCGACTTGATTTTCGCGATCAACGCGACCGCTGGTTTTGCTGGTAGATGGGGCGGACTGGGCATCTTGATTCCCCCAGGGTTCAGTGTCCCGAACATACCGCAGGTTGTTTCAACAATAACGAACGATTACTCAGGCATCGCCGTGCTGAGGATTGGACCGTACGACCGCTACGCGCCGGGATGGACACTAATCGAGATCCTATCCGACGCTGGAATGGATAATGTGGCGCCAGCGGCCGGACCTTATTATGATCATCAAGCGATTGATTTCACTCCTGCTGGCGAATGGTATTATGTCCGAATCAATGGAGTTCTCGCGCCCTCAGTAGCTGGAAGGTACTTCTTCAAAATCCTTCTCTACTCTGCCACACCTTCAATTTGTGGTGAAGAAGGCGTCGGATCCGGAGTACCTCTTCCACCTCTTCCAGGCGAGAGCTGCTCCGAATTTATTCCAACAGAGAACTGGCCCGTGTTGCTGGTGAAGGGTGAAGTTGATCCAGCCATCGTAACCGGAACTCTCCGGTACGCTGGATACAACGCGTCCCTTTACGGGCTACCAATCCAGGAGGCTGGACGCGTTTATGCGAAGATGACTACGCGCCTTGACCCCTACACTGGACAGCAACGTTCCGATCTACCAACGGTTGACGCAGTTGGATACGTGAACGCAACGGCGACCGGCCACTATGAAGTGGAAGGTTTAGCGCCGGGCATTTACGACTTGTACGCGTCCGCGGCGGGTTACCCGCAAACTCTCTGTGCTAGCGGCATAACGATTCTGAAGGGTCAATCCCTTCACTTCGACTGCTATTTGCAACCAGGCCCAGTGATACACGGCGACGTGTTCACGAAGCACCAATTCGGTGACGAACCATGGCCCCAGACAACTTATGTTAAGGTTGAATTGTATGATGGCCCGACACTCAGTCATATACCAGATTCAAGTGCGAACCTGGTTTCTTGGTCACCATTGCCATGCGTTGCGGGAGGACAGGAACTTTACACTGGAATTTACACGGCGGGCGCTTGTGGCGACCCTAGGAATGGGGGAGCGATTGCGTTCCCGTGGCATGAATACGTTCCATCAAACGGCTACGGTTCACCGTCAGCGGCTGCCCCAAGTTACTACCAAGTATCAACCGACGCCGCAGGCCTTCTGAATCCAAATGGGATTAAGACACAGGACCCAATGGGCGTCGGTCCCCCGCAAAACTGGTATGTTGTAGGTGGCACAACCACACCATTCCATTTCGAGTTCGGCCTGAAGGGCGAGTACGGTGCCCCAAGGGACCTGGACGGCATGGTGCCACAGGTTTATGCAACTTGGGTGAACGGGCTTACACCGGGAAGGTACTATGCGAGAGCCTGGGTCTTCAGATATGTGCAGTCCGCCCTCGACGGTTCAACCTTCCAAGAATATTCGTTTGACATAACGCCAAACGAGTGGGCTGGAGACGTCACGCTACCAATCGACCTACGTTTGAGCAGTTGGATCAACAAGACCGTATACTTCCACGACACGGCTAATACGATTGAAACGGACCCGATCGATACAGGCGCTGGATTAATGTCCGGCGTACTTGTTGACGCGAACGGCCAAGTCTGGTCATACAACCAAACCCTACTGGGCTACAATGGTCTCTACTCGACAGGTGCCAAGTCAGGCTGGGGCAGTAATGCGTTCTTCACTCCCACAACCGTTAGGACACGGAACGATCTCGACAAGGCAAGATTGAACGCGCATGCAATTGAAAGTGGACGAGCGAACATTCAGTTCTGGGGATGGAACGATACCTGGGGAGGAGAGAATTACGGCATCCCCTCCGGCATTTACACGCCGCATGTTTACGTCCTAGGATATTTGGAGCATGGCCCAGCGGAGCAAGTTTCCGTCACACTCAGCGGCACCCCAACCAGCGTTAGCGATCACATCTACCGAGGTACAGGCTTCAACATAACCGTCCACTCAATCGACTGGGAGCACCCAGCCGTAGAAAGGAACTGGGTATGGGGTAACCCCGTCGGTTACACTGCTACCGGCCTAGCATCGCTGGGAAGTGGACCTAGCTTCCTGGGTGATCCGCGAGCACTCATGGTTGGGGAAGAAATTGATTTGGGAATTTACCAGAACGGCACCTTGATAGACTTTATTGGAGATGAGCCAAGTGTTCTGCAAGATACCGTGCTTACCAGCTGCCTCTTCCAGAGTCAAACAAATTCCTCTGTCCAGCTGTGCGGAGGCGGATGGGACGCTCAATCCTCCCGCCTAGGCGGACTTATGCCATACGAGGGCAACAGTAATGACGCTTACTTCGGCCAAGAGTTGACCGATGTTGGTTTCGTTGGCGGTTACACTGGAGGATCCATATACCTTTCGACACGCTCGATCCTGTTCGCGCCAGCACACTACAGCCCAACCACACTTCCCGACGGCGGAACATACCATAGCGCTGTCACGGGTTACCTGCCCCTCTACCCATCAGCCATTCCAGCGGGACAGTATGATTTGCGAGGATACACTTACGGATACGTTCAGACGAGTAAATTCACAGTGTACACGTCACCCACGCAAGTTGCCGATATCAGACTTAACCTCTTGATCGGCGTCAACGTAACCCTAGACATTCTCTTCAAGAAAGAGAGCATCATCACCCCGACCGACGCCAACATGTCAGCGAGGGTGCGACTGTTCGACGACTCAGGCAACTTGGTTGCTGAATGGATGTCAAGCGAAGGCGTATACGTCCCCCACAGCGGGTTTGCGCGCGCCGCAGACGGAACCGACCAGTACCCGTTCGGCCCACTCCACCCAGCCGTACCCGTCCCGCAACCGCTTAACACTTACAATTACCTCCCCGGCAATGTAACTCTGCTTCATGTCTTGATGGCAGGCCTTCCGCAGGTACCCCCATCAGGAACCGATAGCGGAGTCATCGCACCCTTCCACCCCCAGCAGGTGTACCCCAACGACCCCATATTCGCGACAACAACCTGCGGATTCCAAATTAGCTGCTACACGAGCCCAGGCACCGCACTTGGAGTAGGCGTGCCAGGCTACTTCCCGAACACTGGTATCCTCGGCGCACCAAACTACTCGGGTGGCTGGACTGCGGAAGTTGATTTCGTAAACTGGTACTCCAACAACTCAGGCTCACCCGAGCTGCTCGACTCAGGACAGGTGGGACAAGGAGTAACGGGAGGAGCACCCTTCCCACAGTACTACCCGCCAGTCAACGGCTTACTCATGGGCGAATCATACCACGTAATCCCAGGAACCACAGCCACATCTGGCATAAGCTTCACAGAAGACAACGCCCTCAAACCGGAACTACTAGGCCACACGATGGCTCCGAACCACCTAGGACCATACTCGCAGCAAGGAGTCTGGCAAGTAGACAACGCTCACCTAAGCGGTGAGGCTAGCGGAATCTTTGAAGTCGACTTGAACGGGTTGATCTCGGGCAATGCTCTGGCGTTCACGTGGAGTAACGAGTTCCGACCTTTGAGCTGGGGCTTAGTTAACGTCGTGGGCGCGAACGGTGCGTCGTGGAACTTCTACACCTACGACGGCATCTATGAAGCGTACCTGACGCCGGGCACGTACAAGTTCACCATAAGCTCCCCAGGCTACGCCTCGCAGACCTTCTCAGTCGTGGTCTCACCAGGCCAAGCTGGGATAAGCCAGAACCTGTACCTGGAACAAAGCAACATACCCGTCCCAGAGTTCAGCGCAATCGCACTAGTCGCCTTTTCGGCACTTGCAGCGTCAGTTTACGTGCTAAGACGCAGACGAAAGTAAAGGGTCGAAGAGGCACGCGTGCCACTGGGCAGCGACCTCCTTTTTTCTTGGTTCGATTTGAAACTAGATTTCAGCAGAAGAGCAGAGCCAGGAAGCTGCCTACGAAAACTGCACTAGGGCCCACCAGAGAAATAACCAACCAGGTTCTCCTACTCAAACCTCTTAGCAAGTGAAATCTTCGACCAACCGCGTCCACTGGTAGCCCAATGAAGAACCCTCCAATTAACACGCCGGCCAAGAGGCTTGAGAGCAACGCCAAATCCACCAAGTAGCCTGGGATAGGAATGAGACACTGACCTTTCGACTGAGGGCCACTATTGGGGCTCATGCTATTTGTAATCGTAAGAATGATGCTAATCGTATGGGCAACTGTACCATCGCTGCCGCGGATGACCACAAGACCAGGTCCCGGGCTAGCGCTAGGGGCGATATTGATCGCGAAGTTTGATGAAGCGTTGCCGCCGGATGGAATATGGACTGGGTTCGGGTCGAAGCCTGATAACGTCACTCCAGGAGGCAGGTCAGCAGGAGTGAACGTTACGTCCCCCGTATACCCTGAAAGTGAATTACCAGTTACTGCGAGAGGGACTGATGTTCCTTGTGCTGAAGAGAGGTATGGGGAAGAGACGCTAAGAGCATAATCCGAATTCGTAACGGAAAGCCTCGCGATCTTATTCGCTCCAGGCTCACTTACCCATACGTTGCCAGAAGAATCGACAATCGCATCACTGGGCAATGTGGGACCCAACACGTATTGAGCAAACGGCCCTTCTCCGGAAGGGATGATGGAATGGGTTGTAGGAGTTACTGTATGAACTGATTCGAGGGCGTGGCTTATTGTTGGCGAAAGAACAGTCGCGGTTCCCCCGGATGGCGCAGTCATAGGAGATGATGAAAAGAGTGTGCCGTTCCCAAAGTCGTTCAGATTAGAGACGGTTCCGTTGCCCTGCAGCGATGATTGCTCTGCAATCCAAGGTTGCTGGGTGAGTGGGTTAATGCTGATCCTCCTCGGGTTTGAACCCGCACCGGGAATGCGCCATTCTTCAATCATATTTCCGCGTAGGACTCCAACAAAGTTGTCGTTACTAGTCCCATCCGCTACACCCTGAGTATACCACGGTTGCCCACGAGAGTCGAAAGTTATAGAACGCGCCACAGCCGAGTCATGCTTTGGCAATGGCCAGATTGTATACTGCGCTGACGCCCGATCCCACCTGACTAGCGCAGAGAAACCTGCAAACCAAACGAACCCTGAACCTGCATGCACATCATAAGCTCCCCCTCCTACTGACGCTGGAAATGAGTCCTCGTAAAACGTAACATTCCCGGCACCTGAATCATAGATGAATTCACCGTTACTGTTTCTAATTGTCTCGGTGAACCAAACTCTGGCCGTCGTCCCAGCTTGAGGTTCAATTGAAACGTACCCGGGTTCTGTGCTGCCTGGAAGTGAATATTCGCTGAATTTCCCTGAAGCTGGCGAGAACGCGAAAATCTTGTCGGAGGAAAATTCCGTTCCCCACACCATAGGGGTGCCGCCGACCGATGTAACTGCGACACTGTAAGGATTCGAGTCGGAAGTGGGAATCTCCCATTCCTCGAAAGAACTTGCCCGCGAATCAAAATGAGCGATCTTATTCCCATAATACTCAACGAACCAACAGCAATTACCTGAGTGATCAAGAGCCAATCCCCATGGGCCGCTTCCAGAGGTCGGCACAGTCCACTCAGTAAGAGAAGCCCCTTGAAGGGTTCCTTGATTCGGTGAGCTAACCTGGAGTCCCTGAAAAGTGAACATGACAATAATCACGAGTATGAAGCATGGTCGCATCCCGTTAGATACGGTGAGCAAGCCCAGAACCGCCACGAGATCAACATGGATCCAGTATTTCTTCATTTCCCGACATCGGGGCAACATGCATCATTGAAGCATATATCGTCCAGAATCCGGGAGCAGCATGAATGAGCCCATGCTCAACGTTTCTTACCATGTTTCTTCTCGAATCACTTGTTTGGTATATGTTGTGGCGACGCAAATATCACATCCTGATTACTCGGCAATGAGTCTGAGTCATATTGATATGTTTCCGAGTCTCATCTGATAATCGTGCCCATCTGGGTAATCAAGGAATCTTTGGATGCCAGCGGTGCTGAAATCTCCGTTCATAATTGTCAAGTATGCTGTCGATATTATATGAGATCAAAACGTGAAAAAGAAAAAATCGCCGTCAAGTCGACACTAACGCAATAGACGCTGTGATTTCATGCCCCTAATGAAGTTGGAGTTTAGAAGAAGGACAAACAGTCGAATCGGGATTGCGGTGACACTCACATGAGATTACTTATTACGGGTGGTATGGGTTTCATCGGCTCAAATTTCATACGGACCATACTCGCGAGCCAGAACGATGCTAACATAATTAATGTGGATAGGCTTTCATACGGCTCTAATCCCGCTAATTTGATGGGCATAGAACAGACCGGCCGGTACAGATTCGTTAAAGGAGACATCAACGATTTTGAGTTGCTCAAGGATCTGGCTAAAGATAGTGAAGCAGTCGTGAATTTTGCTGCTGAGACGCACGTAGACAGAAGCATACCTAACCCGAGTGGGTTCTACCAGTCGAATACTGCTGGCGTGGTTGCTCTTCTTGAGGTCTGCAGGTTACTTGACTTGAGGTTCTTGCAGGTTTCAACCGACGAGGTCTACGGTTCTGCTCCAGTTGAACGTGCTTTCTCCGAGGATAATAGGCTCGAGCCATCCTCCCCTTACTCGGCTTCAAAAGGAGCAGCGGAACTGTTCGTAACTGCTTGGTGCAAAACCTACGGCTTATCAACATGCATAACGCGGTCAAGCAACAATTTCGGGTCGTACCAGTTCCCTGAGAAGTTCATACCCAAGACTATCATTCGGGCCATGCTTGGCCTCCGAGTTCCAGTATACGGATCTGGGCGGCAGATTCGGGACTGGATTTACGTCAAAGATCATTGCGAAGCACTCGAGCTGATCTTGCAAAAGGGACAATGGGGAGAGATCTACAACATTGCTGGCGGAAACCAGTTTGAGAACCTGGAAGTCGTCGGAAGGGTCCTGGACATTCTTCATAAACCGCACGCTATCATCGAACATGTTGAAGACCGGCCCGGCCACGATTTCAGGTACAGTCTAAACGCATCCAAGCTTGAGAAAACTCTTGGATGGAGACCTAAGCACAGCTTTGAGACTGCGCTAGCGCAAACCGTAGCGTGGTATGTTGAGAACGAGCCTTGGTGGCGTCCGCTAATCAACAACAAAATCTTGAGCCCAACGCCTTGGAAAGAGACTTGGTAGTTTGAAATTTCTTATCACCGGCGCAAGCGGCTTGCTAGGAAGCAAACTTCTAACGTTTGCATGTGCCTCAGGTCATGAAGTTCACTCCATCTTCTATGAGCATTCCATACCTGAAGCACACACGCAAAGGTTGGACATTACAGACCAGCCTGCAGTAGAGAAGACCTTCGCAGATAATTCGCCTGAAGTTGTGATCCACGCGGCATCAATCACCGACCTCGACCTGTGCGAACAAAAACCCGAACTAGCGTACAAAGTGAATGTGGCCGCAACAGGTTTCCTGGCTGAGGCATGCCGGAAGCGAGGAAGCCATCTCATCTATGTGTCAACCGACTACGTTTTCGATGGTGAACATGGAAATTACGAAGAGCATGATGAGGTGAACCCGGTTAATGTGTACGGCAGATCCAAACTTCTGGGAGAGATAGAAGTCATGCAAAAAGCGGGGGAATTCTGCATTGCAAGGACAAGTGTCGTTTTCGGATGGGGACGCAAACACCGCCCGAACTTTGCAACGTGGGTGTACGAGAAGCTACGGGCGGGTGAGGAAATCAACGTTGTCACGGATCAGTATGCCACGCCCACGCTAAGCAGCGACCTTGCACGAATGCTGTTGGAGGCCGCAGAGCGACGAATGAGCGGAATCTATCACCTCTCAGGATCGACACGGAGCAATAGATATGAGTTTGCAGTCCTCTTGGCTCGCAAGTTCAGGCTTGATGAGAAACTCCTGAACCAAGTCAAAAGGGAAGCGGTGCAATGGATAGCGAAAAGACCATTCGACTCTTCCCTCAGCGTAGCCAAGGCTCAGGAAGCTTTCAACAACAAACCCAGAACGCTTAACAAAGCCTTGGACGAGTTCGCCGCTGAGGCTCCTGCAGGCACCTAACTTCTAGAGATTTACAAGCGCGTCTGCTTCCACACGAAGTTGTTGTCAGCATCCTTGAGGAGAGGTGCCTCTGCATCCTTCCTTGACAGTATCGGGTTTCGGATAGGCCACCCAATGCCAATATCCCGGTCGTCCCAGCGTATCCCACGATCGTGTTCGCTACTGTACTCCGCGGTGACTTTGTACTCAACCTCCGCTATGTCCGTGATTGTCAGCAAACCATGCGCAAACCCCACCGGAATCCAAATCATCCGACGATTCTCCGCTGATAGAGTCGCGGATACCCATCTGCGATACGTGGGTGAACCCTTACGTATGTCCACGGCCACATCGTAGATTTCTCCGACAACGCACCGAACAAGCTTTCCCTGCGCATATGGTTGCTTCTGAAAGTGTAGTCCCCTCAACACTCCCTTAGCGGTGGAATAAGAGTGATTGTCTTGAAGGAAAACTTCAGATACTCCTTGATTTGAGAACTCGCTCTTCCTGTAAGTCTCCATGAACCAGCCGCGTTCGTCATCGAGTGCCTTTGGCTCAACCGTTGCGACTTCGGGGAGGTCGTCGAATCGTTGGAACCTAAACGGCATATGGCCACTCTCCAACTCATTATCGTGGTTCGGAGGCCACTGACAGCAAGTAGGCACGGTACTCTCCGACGTAGTTCTCGGCAAGCTTTGCTACCTGCTGAGCGTCAATGTAGCCCATGCGGTATGCAACCTCCTCCAGGCAGGCAACCTTCAAACCCTGTCGGTGCTCGATTGCGGCGAAATATTGTGCTGTCTCAAGCAGTGATTCCGCGGTGCCTGTGTCAAGCCAGGCGAATCCACGACCGAACTTCAAGAACTTCAGCCTACCTCGGCGAAGATACGCTCTGTTTACGTCTGTAATTTCAAGTTCACCTCGACCGGAAGGCTTCAAGCTCGCTGCGATGTCTAGCACTTCGTTATCATAGAAATACAGTCCCGTAATCGCATAGTTGGATTTCGGATGCTTTGGCTTCTCTTCAATCCCAATCACCAGCCCATCACGATCAAACTCAGCAACGCCGTATCTTTCAGGATCCTTCACAGCATACCCGAATATTGTTGCTCCAGTGTTCTCAGCCAGCGCCTTTTGGAGGAAGCTGGAAAGACCTTGGCCATAGAAAATGTTGTCACCCAATATTAGTGCGACTGAATCCGCTCCAACAAAGTCACGCCCGATTGGGAAGGCTTGAGCGATTCCGCCAGACGTTGGTTGCTCTGCATAGGAGAACGATAGTCCAAGTTCTCTACCGTCTCCGAGCAACCTCCTGTACAATGGGACATCTTGAGGCGTGCTAATCAGGAGGATGTCTCGGATCCCTGAAAGCATCAGGGTGCTAAGTGGATAGTAGACCATTGGCTTATCGTAGATTGGAAGCAGATGCTTACTAATGATACGGGTCATCGGATAAAGGCGTGTGCCAAATCCACCTGCTAGGAGGATGCCTTTCATGCGTTCAACCTACTCGGCACGTTAGATCAGATCTTCCGCCATTCTCATGATTACCAGGAGAACAATAACATTTGCGAAGACTGTCTAAACTCACGTTTTTCATGCTCTGAACTAAAAACAATTCGAAATTGCGAAGAAGGTGCACGTAAGAATCTTCGACGTCACTTACCCCCCTTGCGAATCTGTTAGACCTTCTTTACGTTGTTGTCCCCGCGATCGTTTCATTTGGCTTAAAATCTAGTCCGAATGTGAGGGGAGCGATCGTGAAGCAAGTGAGGTTGCATATCGAACTCTTTCAAGTCGGCCAGTACCGCGGCCGCTAATTCCTGAGTACACAGGGAGAAGCACGTTACTAATCGCATTGGAAACGCCAAGAAGAACTCCAAAAGCATACAATGCGGCGTTATACCTGCCCTTCCAGTTTCCGCAGGCACTGCGTGGCCGGTCATTCGTGCGATTGCGATCATGTCGTCACCCAAATTCACCTAGCCCAACGAGCACTAATCACTGGGATATGGACCGCAGACTTCCAACTCACCTAAACCCCACATCAACAGAGAGATTTGCAGATTCATGGTATGGGATCTTGTTGCAAGATTGCGGTGCTAACACTAGGGCCCTACGCTGCCTACGTGATAGGTAGGATAGAAAGACGATGTGAAGAGAAATCTTAGAGTTTCCATAAAGTCTCACCAGTTTATTGGTTGGAGTTATGATGCTTCGAACTCAGCGACAGGTACAACTGTTCCATACGGTCCGCAACCGAGTCCCAAGAATACATTCTGGTAACTCGATCCACCGCCTTAGTTCTGTATTTCTCTACGAGGCTAGGATCTGAAAGCAATTGCCGCATCTTGTCACTCAAGTCATACACGTCCTTATTCCTGAAGGATACTCCAGCATTCCCTATCGTTTCGAGGTTCTCGGGAATGTCGCTACAGAGGACACAGTTGCCGAAACCCATCGCGGATAAGAGAGCCGGAGAAGTCCCTTCTAGTTCCGACGCTGTCACATACAGATAAGATCCTTTGAAGAGGTTCTCCACATCCTGGCCATACACGTATCCTAGAAAGCTCACATTATTTCCGGCCATTCTTCTTAGCGACTGCTCATAATCAGGGCTGTAAGGATCTCGGCCCACAATGACCAGCTTGAATCCGAGCTGCTCACTAATTCCGTTGAACGCCAAAATCAGATAGTGGACGCCCTTTTCGGGGACCAGTCTGCCTACGAATAGGAGAAATTTGTTTTTTTCAACTCCATACTTCTTGAGCACTTCAACGTCAGGCAATCGTCGCGAGGTATTTGCTCCGTTTGGAATGCAGAAGGTTCTGATTCTGTGCCTAGCTGAGTACCATCGTTGCACAGACAAGGAGTCTACAATAGTCACGTGTGATAAGTAAAGGGGGAGCCAAGAGGAGGCACGAAGAGCGGTGCGAACCCATTGCGGATAGCTTGCACGGTTCCATGTAAGACCGTCCAAGCCGATGATGATTTTCCTCCCAAGAATCCTAGGAAGCAACGTGAAGATCGAGCTGTCGGTTCCAAAGTAGTGAAGAATCTCAAAATCTCGTCCTATTGCGTCGATTGTTGAAAGGGCGGACCGTAAGGGGAAGTCAAGGAATTTGTTCGAGATGCGAGGCACATTAATCAGGTTCACTCCATTGTACTTGGAGTATCTTGAGCTTGATTCGGCGCAGTAGACAGTGACCTCATGCCCTTTACTAGCCAATCTAGTGCTCACTTCTTCCACACATGTTTCGACTCCTCCGTATCGCGCTGGAATGCCCAACGTGTTCAGGTAGGCAATTTTCAGTCTCTTAGTAGACATGGCCCAGCGCGCCTATCGATTAACCGAAAGAAGACCAATATGCACGATAAGGTTTGAACCATCCATTCAACTACGCCAGGAGCCCCCCCAGAGATCCAGCATTTTCGTAACCTTGATCATCTCATCAGCTATCTTCATACTTACACCTCTGGTGCCGGATAAGATATTAGCTGTCGTGCCCAATGCAATCCCGGAGACGTGATGAAGGTACTCGTTACGAGTGCTAGTCAATGTGTGACTGATCTCACTTGAAAGTGTTGATAATTGGTGGATTCGGATTCATAGGAAAACACGTCCTAGAGAATATTCCAGATACGCACATGGTTGCAGTGTTCTCGGACCCAGCATCCGCCGAACAAAATCGAACCTTCGCTAAGGAGCATCGGCTCAAAGTCATAACGGGAGACATCACCAACCCAAACCAAATAAACGAAACCTTCCGTGCACAGAATCCTGACGTAACAATACACCTGGCCGCATTAACGGGCTTAACCAAATGCGATCAGGATCCATCTCTCGCCTTCTCCACAAACGTCTTCGGCACATACAACATCATCATGGGCTGCATTGCAGCCAAATCGAAACTAGTTTTCATTTCTTCACGTGAAGTCTACGGAGAAGGCAACCCAACAGCGCGAACAACCGAAGAAACAGAACCCAGGCCCAACAATTTATACGGCACAACAAAAATGTTAGGCGAACAATTAGTTCAGTGGGCAAAGTCGAGGTTCGGCTTGAATTACACTATTCTCAGATTGACAAACGTCTATGGACCCGGAGGAGCGCAGTATAACATTCAAGCGATGATCAAGAGCGGCATGGAGCGAGCGCTTATTCCACTGTACGGCGGAAATCAACTAATGAATTTAGTATACGTCAACGACGTCGCCACAGTAATGATAAACTGCTTAACTAATCCACGCACAACTAACGAAATAATCAACGTTGGATTCGATGAAGACATGACAGTGGAAGCAATCGTGAAAGAACTAATATCACAACTGCATGTGCCCGTAAAGATTCAGATGATGCCCATGCGGGCAGGCGAAACTCTCAGTTTTCGACCAGACCTACAAAAGATGACTACTGTCTTCCCAGACCTAGCGAAAACTTCCTTCCGAGAAGGAATACGGAAAACAATCTCAGAATATCATAACGGCACTCCCAAGAAGAATTAGCAACGAGATCCCGTGTGTAACTAGGATTCTGGATATTGCGTTGCAGATGCTTTAAGACATGCTCATCGGTCTACGTTCATGGAACGTGAGTGGAGGTTACTGCGATGCGTGACCGGAGTGAGCATCGCGATGGGATTACTTGTTGTCCTGAACCAACTCCGGATTCCCTTCTACCCATACTACCCACGCGTGACGCACACCGTGCTCCTATCAGACTCTTACGACCTCTACTTCCTCTTGGCTGCAAGCGTTTGCGTCCCATGGACACTATTCTTGCTGCGAAAGTTACCGAAATCTGAGTTGGCTGGCAGTCTAGCTGTGTGGGCAGCTGGTGCGTGCCTGGCAAGTTTAGGCATACCCTATGGTGCTCCAATCCTTTACGCGGCAGTAATCTTCACTGCGCTACTGAACGTGATAGTCGTGGCTGTTTCTATTCGTTCTTGAGCTGCCTTGAGTCAAAGATATGTTCGGTGAAGTGATCAAGGCGAAGTCTGGCGTCGATGGTGTGAGTCTAGCAATTTTGGTTATCGCCGGTTCACATATCTAAATACTTCCCGAATCGATGATCGCATCACGGAAGCGTTGCCCCAATTGCATATTCTGTATACCATCATTCCAGATCATTGTGTAACTGGCTTGGGTTCGGCGTTTGTCATGTTGAACCAAACCTGCAACCAAGCTGTTCGGTTTTCGCCATCCGAGTTCCAGCCAAACCCCCATGCATTACTATCCGTTTGCCACGTCCAAAGTTCAATGATTAATCGGAAATTGTATCCATTTGTTGCCATCCAATCTGAAATCTGATATGTTTCATTGTTGATCTCCAAATTTAGAATACGAGTGGATCCGCCTGCCAAAGTTGCATTCGATATGCTCCAAACGAACGGCATTTCCCATGTCTCGTTGTTCTGTAGGAATTTGGCAAAATCAGTAACAGTAGGTGCGGGCGATTCTAACCCTTTATCATCGGGTGGCTTAATGGTCATGTTACTGATCTTGATGCGAAGTGAGACAAGTTGCACTGTGCCCATGTTGTCGGTGACACCAAGATACCACGTGACGGGTTCATCGATTCCTAGGTCAGGATCATTCCTCGGGTAATAGCGAGTGGCGGTGTGATTTGCGCCGAGGATGTAGATTTGGAAGAATTGTTCGCTTGGACGTGGTGTAGTACCGACATACACCATAAGTTCGCACACGATGAGTAGAATGATGAACACCGCGATCAGTGTTCGTCGATCTTGTGAAGTGGACTTCATTTGAGACTTAGCCTCATCTGAGACGTCCGTCTGATACGATACTTCTTACGGAGTGATATTATGAATGCAAAGACAACGGTTCCGAGAAAGGCCGCTATTGCTCCGCTTACATAGGTTAGGGGTTTGTTCATGAAAGTGCGTTGGGAGGCGAGGGTGGTAAGGTCGATCGCTTGGTTCTGCACGGTCTTTAGAGTCTGATCCACTTGCGCAAGGAGCTCAGCCTGTTGCTCTGCTTCATTAGGTGCGTTTAATTTGAGAGCTTCACGGTCCTGCTCGAGCGCTGTGTTAAGACTGGCTACCAGCACTGAAATTTCTCTGGACGTGGCACCCGCGGATTCTGCTCTGTGCACTGCAATGATGGTTTGGCCGAAGCCAGGCTGTAGAGTCTCAATGTTTTGAGATTTCACTGGTCCGAGTGGCAAAATGGCCAAAATGGCTAGAATTGCGAGTATGGCAATGGTGGGAAACTTGTTGTGACTCATTGTGGGTTCATTCATGTAGAGGTTCAAATAGAATATAGTGATAACGGTGGAAGCGTGATTAGAACCCAATAAGGTAGGCTCTGATTCTGACTGAAATCGGAATAGACGAAAGAGGATTGGAATATATTGAAGAAAATGGTGCAATGAGGGTTCAAATTTTGTACGTCCGTTGTCAAGAATCGAATTCACTCCATACTCGATAATCCGGCTATATCGAGTGCGACCAACTTAGCAACTTAGCAAGTAATTTTCGAATCCTTCCGCAATTATGTTCCAATTAAATCTTCGTTCGACGATGCATCTGCCCTGAGCCCCCCACTGCTTCATCATCTTCCTGTTGTCGTGTAAGGAGCTTATCGCTTTGGCGAACTCTTTTGGATCTGCGTCCTTGACGTACGTCCCGCACTTGTTCTCACCAACAATCCATCGATTGCATGGAATGTCAGTAATGATTACCGGTTTTTCCATGGCAAGGTACTCGAGAAGATTGAGTGGGCATTGGTGGATCCAGTCCTGGTGGTTGGGCAATGGGACCAAGCCAACGTCAGCCATAGCAATATACTGAGGCACTTGATTGTAATGAACGGGATCATGAAGGACCACCCTACCTTGAAGGCTTCTCTCGTCTACAAGGCGTCTTATTGTTGACAGCGCTGGTCCTGATCCCAAAATGAAAAAAACGACATCATCGTACTTGTCTCTATCGAGTACTTCAAGGGATCTTGCCACCTCAATGAGGCCTCTGTTGCGTGATACTGCGCCGTGATACAAGAGTACAAATGCGTTATCCAAGCCCTGCTTGCGTCTTAGCAACGCGCCTTCAGCAGCGTATTTGGCAGGATCGAATTGGGTTGACACGCCGTTTACCCAGAATCCAATCTCATCGGGATCCATTTGGAAACTCTTCGCAATATCATCTCTCATTAAGCTTGTAACTGCAGTTATCCCATCAAACATTCTCTTGGCGATGAGAACAGAAATCCTGAAGAAAAGATTCTTCACAGCCATCTGCCACCCGTAGACCTCTATAGGTATCGATCTGATATCCAAGATCACCTTGACATTCAAGCACCTCGATAACACAGGTTTCCAGAGAAAAGCAAGGATCCAAGGGCCTGGATCAGTTACTATGAAACGCGGTTTCTTGACGAGAACGTAGATTGGCAAGAATAGGAACATGATTACTGAGAAGAAGATTAAGTGAAATGGCGGTGCGAACCTGAGAGGAATACAGCAGACTTTCAGGTCGTCTGTAGAATAATGTTCCTTTGAACGGACAGCACAAAGTTCAACATCAAAACCACGATTGGCTAGATGCCTTAGCATCTCGATGGCACATGTTCTGTGAAAATGCCTGTCCAATACCAGTTCGCTAATCCAGACCAAACTCTTGCCATTAATTGCTTTACGTCGCGTTTCAGAACTATTCGGTTGGCGGTTCGAGCCACGACTGAAATTCGGGTCTGGTGATGCTGTCGCATGCGCAGGCTGCTCGATGCTCCTCTTCAGTGCGGCTTCCATTCAGTACCCCTTCCAGAAGTCAACTCGGCTCTTCGTTGTGCTTCTGGTTATTCAAGCGTTTGGCTCTGCATTTGCTGCATCCTAGCTTTCTCTAAGCTTTCTTCCCTTAAGTGTTCCCAATAGCTCTCGAAGCCCTTCTGTCGCAGCTTCTCCCATAGTCGCTACTCGAGATCAATTCGAGCACCTTCGTCCTAGGCAAATCTACCGGTGTGTTCCCTGTATTCCTTCTCCAGTCTTCTTACTAATGGCACGTGACGCGCCTCCGATAATCACGAACTCTTTGGTTCGTGTTTGATCAAGCATAGGAATAGTAATTGCACAACAAGTTAGCAATGACTAACTTCGCGAATAAGAATGAAGGCATGCTCTATCCGCTAATTGGATCCCTGTTTCTTGCATCAAGAGTCTGTCTGCGGACCCTGAAGGCCTATTATAGATGTTGGAGAACATTCGACGCTGAGGACTGTTCGAATGCCGATTCGAATTTTCTGGTGCCAGCCAGTGGGCGTTATGGATTACCGTTTGCCTTTTTTCGAGAAGGCGCAAAGAGCTTTCGACATAACGTTCCTATTCCATCAAAGAGGACCAGTGAATCACAAACTAAATTGCACCTATTCTAGCAGCATTAGCCGCATTATTGATAATGCATTATTGATAAAGATGATCGGCCTTTCAGTCCTGGGGCCAGCCGATTTTCAATCTATGTACTCCTCGATACAGCGCTGTAATGTCTTTGTTAGTTCATTTGTTTGGAACTCCTACACACTCGTAGGCCTCGTTCTTTGCAAGCTCTTTCGCAAAAAAGTGATTGTTTGGGAGGAGATGCACGTAGTTCCTCCGGGTCTCAGATTTGGCATTCAACACGCTCTAATTCGGATGGCGCTTAAGCATATAGATGCTTTCTTCGTCTGCGGAGAATCGCAGAATCATTTTCTTATATCCAACGGAGTAGCTCCCAAGAAACTTTTCGTAACTAATGAATATCCGGGCCATGTCTATTCGGACGTGCAACCACGCCCCGTCGCTCTTCCCTTTAATGCTCACGAAAAGGTAATTCTCTATCTAGGAAGACTGGTGGAAGCCAAAGGTGTAGAGTACCTTATCAAAGCTTTCAGCCTCGTGGAAAAGCAATGTAACGATGCTACTCTCGTGATTGTTGGTGACGGTCCCCTGCGAAAAGATTTGGAAAATCTAGCAAGACAACTGGGACTGCGTAGGATCCATTTTACTGGGTACGTCGGAGACGTTCACGTGAAATCCTACCTTTTTGGAAGAAGTTGTATGGTGATTGTCCCCTCCATAATCACTGAGAAGCCAAAGGAAGGGGGATCGCGTGAAGCCGGATCGATGGTTGCGCTTGAGGCACTATCAGCAGGGAAGCCGGTCATTAGCACCGATGCGGTTCCTCACTGCTTGGCTTTCATAAAAGATGGGATAAATGGTTACAGGGTACCGCAGAGAAATGTTGATGCCTTAGCTGACAAGATAATGCGCCTCTTGGATGTGCCAATAATGCCAACACAAGTTCTATCGACCTTCCGCGAAATTAAGGGACATGACTATCAAGTTGAACAGCTACAAGAAGCAGTATCTTACGTGATACGCGAGAAAACGAATACGTGATTCACGTTGCCGAATGCCTCAGATAACCGAGGCATCTTAATCATAATTCTCGCTAGAGATTTAGAACGCACGCATCTTTATCAAAGCATCAAGCTCAGTTGACTCCTTCCTGTAGATATAATGCTCGTCGAATTCACTGGACTTTAACACTCATCCTTGTCACGTTTTCTACTAGAGTATCAATTGCCCTAACGCTCCAACCTCGTATTTCACAAGCCAAGGTTCCTGACCCCGAATCACATTTCTGATATACACAGTAACCGCGGGAGACTTAGATTCTTCCCATTACGCCCATTCGCCGCCGATCCGACTTCTTCCGGTGCTCAGATAACTCTCGAAGCCCACCTATCGGTTTCTGGTAGTCCATATTGTCAGTGTACAGCAGCTGAACGGTGCGCTTGACATTCCGTGCAAACGATCACGCACCTCATGATGTCATCACGGTCAAAGTATGACGAGCCTTGTCTCATATTGCCGCGTATATGACTCCGTCCCCGTAATTGAATATAATATTGTATCTCGATGTTAGTTTAGTTTTCGCAGCAAGGTACGTGCTTCCTGCAAAGGCAGGCGTTGCTGTTGGCGCAAGAACGTAGTCCATTGAACTCGGATCAATCTCGTCGAAGGTGAAAAAAACTCTCATCGACGCGTTGCCATTGTCGGATAGACCAAAGAACCCCCTCACGATGAAGGGTGTAAAGATTCTTAGTGGATTACGCGCGCCCGCCTCCAATTCTATATTAGTGGATAGGAACGTAGCGGCCTGCGCGTCCTCCTGAGGCTGATACAGTGAAGAATAATAATTCATGTGCATAACACAGAAAATTGACGAAATTGAAAGGAAAAGAAGCAAGCCACCACGTAATTTGCGCGTGTGCAGTAATTCGGGGAAATGGCCACTCCCTATCGCGGCTACCACTGCTGCCAATTGTAGTGCTCTCGTGCCAAGAAGGCTGACCGCTGCACCCACGCCGAAAGCCAAGGTGCTCGCGGATATGAGTGCGACATCTTGAGGAAGAGCCCTACGCTTTCCTATTAAATGAGCGAGCCCAAAGCCAGAAAGAGCCGTCACACTTAGCACTGAAAGTCTCGCGAACGTTAGATAGGGCGACGTACCGTACCCCGTTATCCTTATTCCATATTGAGAAAAGCCAAGCATCAACTGGATCGAGTAGATTGTACCCAGAATTAGTCCAAAAAGAGCAGAAAACGTGACGAGCATACTCCCTACCAGTCCCAATGTCATTGCGAAGATCCCTATGATCAGGTAGCGTCGATTCTGGAAGGCTCTAGCGAATAGGTAGACAGCATAATAGGCCAGCATGAATGGATGCGAGATTGCCGTCGCCACCACAAGCGTCAGTACCGCTACTGTTCCAGCCAAACTTTTTCCACACGAATAATCAACATAGAGCAACATCATTACAAAGACCCACGCAAGGGTCTGCGGTGCAAATTGATAGTTTACAAAGAAAAATCCGATAATCGAAAAAGCGACAACACTCCAAAATCCGTCAAGTCCGTGTCTTGTTGCTATGAAGAAAACCATCGATACCATAACTAACCCGGTGCCGAGATAGAAGACCGACACAGTGATATTCAGCGGCAAGGTGGTTATTTCGCTTAACATGCGGATCAAGAGGAAGAAACCTGGCCAAGGGTAGACCCCCAAGGCTTGTGGATTCGTGAAACCACCAGACAAGTAAGCGGGCGCGAGGTTTAGGAAGAATGTGTCGGAACCAGGAACGTAGTAGTAGAAATAGCTCAAGGAATTTATGAGCATAAAGAAACCAACTCCGGCGCCCCACTTAACCGGCACAGAGTGAGATGTGGTAGCTATCCGCCAAAACGAAATCACGAAAATAAGATACGAAACCCAATACGTCCAATAGACGGAACTCAGAAAAGGCAGATTCGTTGATTCCTGATGCAGCGGATAACTCTTGGCCCAGGCTAGCAGCAGTAGCACAATCGCGGTTAGCAGAATAGACGTCCAGACATATGCCGACGCCCTAGAGCCGAGGGTCAGACGCCTCAATGGGTACTTCTCCAATTCTCTCTGACAAGCGTTCTAGCGGACGAGACAAACACCGAAGAAACGCTGTCCCAGAGGACGAAATGTTTCAGCATACAATGTCCGCCGCTATCTCATCAGACTGTACGGTGGAGGATCTTATTTACCCGCGTCGGTAAATAAGAACTGTGCGTCCGGAATCGAACTCAGAACCATTCGGTATCGCATCAATAATGGTCTCTATTTCCTTCTGGGACGCAAATTTTCGGGTGAAGAGGAAACCGCTGATTTCCTAGTTGGGCTGATGTGTGAGACTGGATACCTCTCTGTACTGCCTTACTACTCCCACTCCAGCTAGTCCGAGTGTGAACGTGGTCAGTGAGATTACGATCGGCGTAAGTCTGACCCCCCAAGGCGTATAGTTCAATAGTAGACCAACCAGCGGGACCAGTGCCAAGCTTAGCCCAATGCTCAGCGCGAAACGCTCGATCGCATGTAGCTCGCGAAATCGCGGAAACAACGCCTCAACTGTCACGTAACCCGGCAGGAATAGAACAAACACGGAACCCAAGGCCCATCGCACTGCCACCAGCGGAAGCTCGCTTGGGAGCGTGGAAATCGCGAGCACCGTTATCAGCGATGTCGCCACTGACGCGTAGAACCAAACGTTCCTTTCCCAAAGTCCAAGATACTCCCTCAGAGACCTCACTTCTGGCGGGGCATCTTCAACGTCAATCTGACCCTGCTTGGCGAGACGCCACACAAGATCCGTGATCTCAGTGTCAGTTACCGTTGACTTCTTCGCTCTAAGCGCATCCAATAATGCTGGGACGGTCGTTGTGCCGTTCTTCCTCAGATAGTCAAGCGCCTGATCATCTAGGCTTTCCGTCTTAGTACAGCTCCACTCTTCCCCGAACCGTGCTACCGAAGGTCGGGGATGATGTGTGGGATGAAGAAACTGTAATTGGGAGAGACATTATGAGAATGATGGCGAGTGGTATTGCGTAATGACGAGAACGTCTGGAAATGAACTCAAGTATCGATCCTTGTTGCAAACTCGTTTCGTCCTATGAGGTTTCACTCATTCTATAGCAGACTATATTTCGATTTCGAGGGCAGGCAGTTTGTCAGCGGCGCGCATCTTACACCACTAACCAAGGGGAAGTTCTCGTAGTGACGAAGTGATCGCTATGCTCAAATGCTGTGTTATGTGTGAAGACGCCTTGGTGAGGTTCAAGCTTATCAGCTGTAGATAGAAAACTGATTAGTGTTCTATGTATCTGTTGTTGTGAATTACGCGTGACACGACACTTAACAATCTCAGGTGCAACTTTTGGAGTCGATGAGATTTTTCATGGTGCGTGCGCTCGCTGGACTGATGCTCCTGCTTCTTTCATCTCAGGCTTTCGCGGTAGGTACGATTGCCATTTTGATGAAACGGTCGGAGATTAGAATCGAATGTTAGGGACTATGAGGAGAACAAAGGGGACCAAGGAGAATTCGAGAGTTAATCTACACATCAGGAGAACGAATAGTTGAAGCGAACATTTATGTCATTCGTCAAGTAACATCGAGTGGTTATTGCGGGTTGGCTGAGATTAATTGCGAGATATGTGGTGTTCATCCGGCGATTAAGGGCAGTACTGTATGCCAAGAATGTTCTGAGCGGTACGTAAATCTTCTACGTTCGGCAAGGCATAGAACGCGCAATATGCTTGCTCGCATGGAGAGGGCACCCGATATATCGTCTGTTGTCGAGCCGAAAGCAGAACCTGAGAAACAGAATATTCAAACGGTGCAAGAGTCCTCTGTCACACCTGAACCTCTATCACAACGCGGTCTCACTGGTGGTCAAGTCCAATCTGAATTGCCGAGAAAGCGGACGCAATCCTCGCTAATAGGTTACCTCCTACTTGTAATCGGACTGTTGGCTCTGACTGCTTCAGTCTTACTGACCTCAACGATTTTGGTTTTTGTCGGTCTCGGAGTGACATTGTGGGGGGCACTCGTATTCTTTGTTCAACCCCAAAAATACGTCAAGTCAGACTTGATGAATGCAACCGCAGCGTCTTCGTTGAAAACAATTGATAAGATGATGTTGGGGCTGGGTTATCGAGAGAAGGGTGTGTACGTTCCGTCCGAGCAAGACAAGGCGGTTGTGTTCGTTCCTTCTGAACCGTTTTCCAATATTCCCAAGAGCTCGGCGATTAATGATGTGACGTTTCTAGAGGATCCGCGGGGTCTGCTGGTTGTTCCACCTGGTCTAGCGCTCGCGAGCCTGATCGAGAAGAAAATTGGTTTTAATTTGAAGAATTGCGGAGTGGAGAGACTCGTTCGAGCTCTTCCTAAGGTGCTAGTAGAGGATCTGGAGATTGTTCGAGACGTTGAAGTTGAAGTAAAAGGCAACAAGATCGATTTCAAGCTCGTTGACTCTATTTATGCCGATTTTTGTCGAGAAGTTCGTGATACGAGTAGGCGATGTGGGCTGGGCTGTCCTATGTGCAGCGCATTAGCATGTATTCTCGCGGTCGCTTCAGGGAAACCCGTCGTTTTCGAGGAGGACAGGCTTGCTGCTGATAAGAGAACGACAATTTCCTCTTATGAATTGATTGATCGCACAAGGTTATAGATGCGGTTCAATATGCATGCTGACCGCGTCACGAGCCGCCTGCTGATCGTTGTACTAGTACTATTGATGATGGAACTTGCGAATGTTTCTCGAGTCAGCGCCGCTTCTAATGTCGCCATTATTATTTATGATCATGGAGTGACAGAACAACTAACCTGGACAAAAAATGGTAATTTTGTAGCTAATAATACCTCGAGTTTCACACAAGATGATCGTGTCGTCTTCGCATATGTTACGGCGGCAGTATCCAGTGCAAACCTCACGTGGGTGTGGTCCAATCCGGAAGGGCAATCGTTCAAGAATGATACTCAACAAGTCCGTTGCGACGTCTCACCATGTACCTTCATATCCTATTTACCGCTAGCACATACTAGCGCAGCTCTGCAACCCGGGCTGTGGACAGTGAGTCTGCAGGCAGGAGGAGCCATACTCTATTCAGACCACTTTTCTGTCACTCCAGTTGTGACTCAGGATAATTATTGGGAGTTTGATATCCTGCAATCGGCACCTCCGCGAGTGCGTGGAGAATTAATGGTCGTGATTCATCCCAATAATGGGACTTGGAGTTCTTACGTTGTGCGCTTATGGTATGCTGCCAACGTAACTGCCCATGAATATGCCTCACATCGCCAACTTAATGTCACGACACTCCAGGACACTTTTATAGTTGATCTGGGGGCTCCGCGTCATGATGGCTACACATTTGTATTGAGTTTTGACGTTTTGTACTCGTTGGTGAGCTTAGGTGGGTGGGATACAGGCAATTTTGCGTTCACCTGGCAGGAGTCCTCTTGGGGAACGTTCAATGATGGCTATCATTTCATTCCAGGTTCATTTAGCGTGACTCTTCCGCAGGGTGGAGGTATCATTGATACGGTGGGTATCAATGCAATCGTTCTTAACCAGAGCGTGCGAGCAGGTTCAAAGCCCACTGTAGTTTTCACGACGACGCTTCCGCCTGGTCTACGATTCGGCTGGACTGTAATCTATAGAGATTATACGTATGTAAATTCCCATCGACCAAACTCAACCTCGGGAAACCCTGTTACCGGCTTGAGTATGGTGTTATCCCAACAGATTCCTGTAATTCCGTTATCGCTGGGTAGTTTGAGCCTATGGGCTGCAGCAATGGCAGTAATACTTGTGACCACGTCTGAATTCTTATCACCTCTCTATTCGAGGACTGGTATGGTGACGCTTAATCGTCGGCGTCTGCGCATCGCTGCTTTGTTTCTTGTTGCCGTATTCTTAGGTAGTGTTGTTTATCAGGTAATTCTACTTCAATCAATCGTTGCTCAGGTTAGTCGTTGAAATAAGGGCGGAATTAGATGAACCGTACGAAACCTAAGAAATTCTCGGTGCTGAATGTGGAGACTCTGATTATAGCTCTCTCAGTTATCACTCTAACTAGTATGGCTGCGCCTCTTGCGAACTCCCAGGAAACGAATACCCTCGATAGTCTCACGTTTCAGGCATTTAGTCAGGTGGCTAACGTTTACGCTCTTGGGGGCCAAGCGCCAGCGTTAGTTGACGAACTCAACAAGGCGCTGAGCCTCCTTCAAGAATCAAGAGTTTCACAGTCGAGTGGAAATGTGACGCAGGCAACGGCTTTGGAGAGTGAAGCGAGGTCACTTATCTCGGACGTATTGGCGCGCGCACCATCCGCGGCGCATCAAGCGTCGGTTGAGTCATCCAACAAGATTATCTATACTGTTGCAACGATCCCAATCATCGTCGCTATATCGACGATTTGCTTCTACGCAGTGCTCCGCTCTTGGAGTCGGTATGAAAGAGCTAAGCTTTTCGAGTTGAGGATTGTTGAGAAGGAGAACGCGTAATTCTACCTATGTCATTGTTTTTGCGATACTTGCCACAGTGATTGTGTCAAGTGGAGCGTACGTAATGCTGAACGCTCCTCCGCCTGAAAGATTCTTCGCAATGTGGATCTTGGGATCAAATGGTTTGGCAGAACATTACTATCCCAACGATAATCCGAACATTACTGTTAACGAACCAGTCAACTGGACTCTTAACGTATACAATCATATGCCTTCCCTTGAATATGTGGTTGTGAGAGTGAAACTTCTGAACTCCACAATGGCAAGCCCAAATGAAACAACGGGCACCCCTAGCCCCTCTTCTTCCTTAATTGAGTTCACGCATGTTCTAATCTCAAATCAAACCTGGTCATTTCCATTCAACTGGGTAATGACGAATGTCATAACGGAAGCCCGTAACATTACAGCCGTGAATGAGCTATCGATCAACCAAGCTAGTTTTAAGGGCGATTTGGCTGAAACAAAGTTAGGAGTTAATTTCAGATTCGTATTCGAACTATGGTTCTACGACCAGAATGTTGACCAGCTTTCCTTCGCATGGAATGTTGCGAACACTAGAGAGTCTGTATGGACTCAGCTCTGGTTCAACGCCTTAGCAGTTTCAACGGCGTGAGCACCGATCTAGTCGTGCAGGCTGAGGATTGGCTGTTCATATCCGATACTACGGAGGCAATGCTGTAGCATTTGGATTGAGCAGAACTGTTACGTGTCCGTTCGAGTAAATTCTTGAGAATCCCACCGTGTTTCCCTCCATTTGCGATAATTCGCTATTTGACAGTCCTGCTATGTTGACTAGATCTTTCTCAAATTCGGGGCTCATGAAGATAATCTTGAACCATGCAGCACCTTTCAGTAATCGAGGTGAAGCATACTCATCGATAAAGTGTGTATTCGTATTCGACTTGGAATCCAACCACTGATATACACGGTTCCGAAGCAGCATGGTGTAATTTTCACCATTTGGATCCGCTTGGAAGGTGGAGATGAAGATGACATCGGCTGCATGCTGTTCTCTAAAGGACATGTATGATTCCACGTTGTAAGTTCTATGGAGTAAGGCCACTGGGAAAATTGCTAGCGCCAGGAGAAAATACACAAGCAGGAATTTGCGTGCCGTGGCACTTACTAACACCGATCTCAGGGCATGGGTGGTCGGGATGAAGAGTATCTGGAGGGCCCTCCAGCCTATCACTCCGACAATGGCATAGACTACAGAGGAGACTTGCACCGAAATATCAATGACACGTAACTTGTAGTGTTTCAAGCAGTAATAAGTCACAAAACCTAGAAGTGCCCACATCGAAATCGTAGTAAAAAGCGAAACCGCTCTACCGAGCGCGTCAATCGAAGATACCGGTCCGGCTAGTGTCAACCTGCCCTGTAACATGTACTCGAGATACAGCTGCGAATACTGGATAATTGCCATCGAAATCATTACCGGTGTTTCGAAGACAACGTACACTGCGTATAGCAGTAAGAAGATCAGTGCCAAATTCAAGTACCATCGGTCCTTAATGCTCGCTATAAGTGCGGTAAATACAACAAAAACAGGAAGGAAGGCGTGCGTGAACATTAATGCTCCGTAGACTATGAGCGTTGCGATCCGAGACTGCACTCCCTTGCCGGTCATAAAGACGAGGCAAATTATCAGAAGCGTGAGGGCGAACGATTGAGCAGAGAACTGCCATGGCATGTAAGGATTGGCAGCGATAGCATATGCCACGATCGATAGAAAGTCTCTCACTGGGCTGTTCTGACTTGAGTACAAAAAGAGTCCACCTACAAAAGCTACGTTCCAAGTGAGAAATAGGATGGTACAAACCATCGAGATCGGAACATCGAGAACTCGTGACGCAATTGTTCCAAGAATAAAAAGCAGGGGCCATTGATAGTAAAGATTCCACACTCCGTTAGACGCATAGTTCTCAGTGAGTCCGCGGAAGAAATTCGCATCCGGTCCGAACGGGAACGTGAAGAAAAAAGTGATCGAATACGTGCAGATGAAGAAAACGATCCCACAGACGAAGCGCTCCCACATATGTTTGGAGTTGCTAGCGATCAGGAAGATTGCAATATTTGCGATTGAGAGACCAATCCAATAGAATGGGCTAATTGAATCATAGAGATAATTCGCTCGTGACTCTACGGCCACAGGAAAATTCCTGAACCACGCTACGCTGATCAAGAACAGGCCGATTGGAAGGAGAGCATAACCAATCCTAGAGCGCGCCCGACTCCATTCTTGATTGTTAGGTCGCACTCTATTACCACACAAGCAATGGTAGCATTTACTCTACAGGAAAGACATTCTGTTATGGCTATGATTCTTGATAGCCTTTGTCCTGAAGGTATTTGATCATATCCAACCACTGTGTGTTTCATTACTCAATGCTAGAACTTCGTTTCATATCGTTTCATGAAGTGATTTGCTGTCGCTTGCTCGATGCCAATTGTCCACGACCTCCCAGAACTACCTCCTATTGCCAGTAGTGGCGCGATTAGCGGTAGAAACATGTAGAACGCCCGTACAGTAGGTGGTGGCTTCGCAAACTTCAATGCTTGGTATACGCCGAGCATTGTTCTTGCCTTATACACTCGTTCCTCTGCGGGTGAACGTGTTCTGGAAGTCATTACGTAGGCCTCCGGGCAGAATTTCACGCGATAGCCCAACTCGAGTGCCCTAAACATAAGATATGTGTCTTCAGCTGTACATGGTGGGATTGGGACTAAGTGATTGAAGACTCGTCTATTGATTAGAATCAGTTCACCGCTGGCGGCCACGGGAAGTCTACGCCTCACATGATCGAGTATCTTGTAGAATTCTCTCTGAGGGCCCTCTACGACCTTCACTCCACAGTATGTTAGATCAGCTTCACGGGAACGCAAGAGAGCTTTGTCAAGCGAGTAAATACTTGTGTCGACATCATTGAGCACAATTAGTTGGGCGTTTGAAGGTACGAACTTACTTCCAAAGTTTATCGCATCCCATTTTCCAACTGCCTTTCGGTATCGTACCCTAGGATGGTTCACTCTCTCGCCACAAATAACCAAGAATCTGGAAACCCCTAGAGCTGCAAGTTCGTCAAGCTTGTCGCGTAAGTGGGTTCGATCTCTTGCTAGGACTAAGAAGAAAGGCGGTATACGTGCAAAGAGGTTTGTGTGCACTTTAAGTCCTCTCAGACCGAGCAGTCAAAGCTTCGCCAGATAATCGAAAGCTGAAATGAACTAGGACTAATTACTTTAGCTGTTTGATGCCACCCCATGATATCTTGAACAGATTAGCAAGCCGTAGAACTGCTTAGGGCGCTTAAGACAAACGGGATCTCGCAATCACCAAGGCGACTATTATGGAGGAGAGTCGGTCTTGACCACAATTACTACCTCAGGTGAAATCTGCATCTTTCGGAACTTAGAGGGACGGTAGGGGGAGATACCACGGCCTGGTTTTGTGATATCGCCCATGCCACATTCATCGACCAATTGTTTGACAAATCCAACCATACCATAACTGTGGTTCGGAGAGTAGGGCTTAGCAACGTAACAAAACAAGGTGTAGAGTTTACGGAGACTGCGCTTACCTCCCTCTAGCCGCCAAATTCGCTCCACTATGCTGTTATCCGTCTTCGGGATTTTTGGATCAAAAAATCTTCCATCTGGCCAGGACTGCCAGTATCCTGTACCCCAGTCTTCGATAGCATATATTCCTCCAGGCTTCAAATGATTGTTAAAGAGATGCCAGAAGGCGATCCGTGTAGGATCAGCCAGATGAGAAGCGTCGTCGACAATCACATCGAAACCGTGAGGAGCCATTTCGAGAGAAATGCGGTCAAGAAGCGCGGTGTCTTGCTGCAGACCGCGGTAAATGTGAGTTCTGCCAGTCGAGTCGTGAATGTCGACGGGATTGGCATCTAATCCCACGATATGGCCGTTTTGAAAATAGTCTCGCCAAAGTAACAGCGAGCCCCCCTTGAAAACACCAAGCTCAAAGAGCGTGATCTCCTTATCTTTGAAAGGCGCGAAGTACTCTTCGTAGACCTTGAGATATTTCACACTCTTGTCCGTCTGGTAGCCGGTCATATCCGAAAGCCTGACCATCGGATTCACCAGCTGACTAGTATGCTTGCTAGAATCGCGTCACGAAATCTGATCATGATAATTGTGAACTTCCTGTCTCAAATCTACTTGGAAGTGATTTATATGTCGTCCCTAATTGTGCATCTGCCTCGCGGATGGAGAATTAGAGGCATGATTGAGTCATGTGCCATCAACCTCTTCGAATATTGGTGGTGAAATATGCGGTTGTCGGGCTAACAGATCTATCCCGTGAAAGTACGACCTTCAAGCCACTCGCGGCCTTGGCGAGACTAGGACATCAAGTGACATTTCTGGCAGCAGTACCACACAAATCAGCAGGACGGCGAGAAGTGTCCGGTCTGAAGTTAGAGCTCATTCGAATTCCTAAGGAATCTCCCGTCTTTTCTTTGATCTTTTTCGAAATTGCCGCATTGTGGCGCGTCCTCAGAGCAATCTCACACTCAGACGTAATCATTCTTGATTACAACTCCGTGCCGTTGCTTTTCCCAGTCCTTTTTCTTCGGCGTTTGTTCAGCCGTAATCCAATATTGCTGCTTCACATTGAGACTAACGTGGTAGTTGAAGAAAATGCATTACGCAATATGGCGGTTTCTTTCCATGACGCTCTCTCAATGAAACTGGCATCGGTGCTTTTTGACAAAATATTCTTTTCTTCGCCCATGTTGGCAGAGCTCTATCGTAATACGTATCGACTATCGGGCAGTAAGATCGCTGTGTGGCCCAACGTTGTCGAGTCAGAGTTTGCTGGTTTTGTAGATGAAAAGAGAGTTGAACTCCTGCGCAAAGAGCTTGGATTGGCGGGCCGATTGAGCGTATTGTATCATGGATGGCTTTCAAAGGGAAGAGGAATAATTGAACTTGTTGAGGCGTTTAGACTTCTAAAAGAAGAGTCTGCCATGGCAGTCTTAGTTCTCTTAGGATACGGACCTCAGAAAGAGGCCATCTCTAAGTACGTGCGTGAGAACAGTTTAGGTGAAATTGTGAAACTTCGAGGACCAGTTGCCAATACGGAGGTTCCAAACTACATCGCAGCTTGCGACGTAGGTATAGTCCCTCTTCCGGATAATATATGGTGGCGCTATCAATGCCCGATAAAGGTGCTTGAGCTATTGTCGATGAACAAGCCGTTGATCGTTTCTGACTTGCCCGCTCACAGATGGATAATCGGTAACCAACCGGTGGCGATTTTCCTTAAAGGAACAGACCCACGTTCGATAGCTGACGGAATATGTGAATTCGCTAATTCAAGAAGCGACTTTGATCATGAGGCAGGAAGAATGATCGTAGAAGAGAGGTTCACGCCCGAGAAAGTTGCTAGCTATATTGAATCTGAAATCGTATCTCTAATTTCGATGCCCACGAAGATGATTATTGATCAGAAGATCAATTCTCACAAGCCATTGGGTTGAGTAGATGTTATGTCTTGGCCCCTAGTTTCCGTTGTGATACCGACGCAGAGTCGAGAACGGCAGACTCTGCTGTGTAGGGCAATTAATGGTGTGTTCGGTCAGGACTATCCTGGACCGATCGAGTGCTTAGTAGTATTTGATCGAAGCAAGCCGGTGGTTCCTTCAGTGGAGACAAAGGATGGCCGATTTCTCCGAATATTGACTAATGTACGTGCTGCTGGTCCTAGTGGTACAAGAAACACGGGAGCTATGGCTGCAAGGGGAGAGTTTCTTGCTTTTTGCGATGACGACGACGAATGGTTAGAGAGAAAGTTACGCCTTCAAATAGATGCCCTAGCGAATCACGTTGCCGTAGTAGCCACATGCGGGATATATGTTTGCTACGAGGGTCACGCAATAGCTCGGTTGCCTCCTAATCGAACTCTCACTTTCAGAGATTTTCTTCGATCGCGTTACACGGAGGTGCATCCGAGCACTCTTACGATGAGGAGACAAACGTTTTTCGAATACGTCGGCCCACTTGACGAGAATGATGCTCTCAAATCCGGCTACTGCGCCGACTACGAGTGGATATTGCGGGCTTCACGTCGGTGCAGGTTTGTCACTGTTAGAAAGCCCTTGGTACGAATAAATTGGCATCCAGGAGCTTGGTCGATGATGCAGAAAGCAGCACGATGGGAGATCACCATCGCTGCATTGTCATATCTCATAGAAAAGTACCCAGAGTTTCAACAAGAACCGCGGGGATTTGCGCGTATCTGCGGACAAATCGCTTTTGCATACGCTGCACTGGGAAAGAGAGCGCAATCTCGACAATGGACAGCAAAATGCCTATCCATAAATCCTCTGGACATTCGGGCGTTCTTGGCTATTCTTGCCAATTCTGGTTTGATGCGTTGGGAGACAATTGTTCGATTCATCAACATGTTGGGGAGGGGAATCACCTAACATCGTCCGGCGCTGTGCCGAGTGAGCTCTATCACGATTTCGACAAGAAACTGGAGAGATAGTTTGCTCTGGGTCTCTGTAACGGGACGCTCACGAAACGCGCAACAACGATTGTCGTACCGCTCGGAAATCAGGAGGTGGTAAGCAGCGAGTAGGAAGGTGATCCTTGAGCGTCTCTGCATTGTCATCTGCATTTTATGGGGTTGGAATCGAAGATCTGCCTACTCCGAATGTTGGAATAGTGAGGTGTTTTCCGGATAGAATGTTTCTGCCATCAACTATCGCTTTGAGGCTGCCCACTCGTTCGTATTGAAAATTCTCGAATTGAGGATGGTTGGTTGCTATGACGATGATGTCGCAGGATTCACGGGTAGGATCAAACGGTGTCATTCCCAGGCGTTCTATTTCTTCATTTGAGAACAGTGGGTCATAGACTCTGATATTCTTGATACCTTCCCTCTCGAGAATCTGGTTAAATGTGATTGCGGGGCTGTCCCTGCAATCCTTTACCCCACCTTTGTAGGATAGGCCGAAGATGGTTACGCGTGTCTCCACGGTGTCTTTCCTGATGTAAGCGCATGCTTCTTTCATCAGGCCGTAGACAAAATATGGCATCCTCTCGTTGGAGAGCATAGCATTCCACAGCGTGTTGAAAGGGGTTCCTGACTCTTCACCCGCAGAAATAAGATAATACGGATCCTTTGGAATACAAGGTCCCCCGACGCCTATTCCAGGGTAATGTGGATGAAAGCTCCATTTCGTTGCGGCCGCACCTATGACTTCAAGCACGTCAATTCCAGTGGAGTCACAGAAACGTGCGAATTCATTCGCGAGCCCGAGATTTAGTGCACGATAGGAGTTCTCAAGCATCTTAGTTGCCTCAGCTGCCTCTAGAGAGGAGACGAGGACCAGCTGCTTCACGAAATGTGAGTAGAGCTGACGAGCGAGTTCGGTTGAGTTCTGATCTATCCCCCCTATGACTTTCGGTATTTCCGACATAGCCAAGCTTGTGTTGCCAGGGTCTATGCGTTCAGGGGAGGCTACGAGAGCAAAATCACGACCGGGGACCAAGTGCGATTTTCTTTCTAGGATTCGCCCGATAATATTTCTAGTCATGCCTGGGGCGACTGTGCTTTCGTTCACAACTATGTCTCCCTCGTTGATGGATTGTCCTATTAGCGAAGATGCTTCTTTGATCATGGCCAAATCTGGTCGTCTGTCTACGAACATTGGAGTAGGCACGCAGACTATCTTCACACGTGAATTTGCCACGACCCCTGTATCTTGGGAGGCCTGTAAAGAGCCTGAGTCTACCAGTGACTTGATTTCCGAATGTGAGATTGCAACTAAGTGTTCGAGAGGGTTTCTTCCAGCCTTCACGGCATCGACCTTTTCAGCAGATGTGTCAAATCCGAGGACGTGGAATCCACCTTGGGCTGCTCCGCAGGCAAGAGACAACCCTACGTATCCGAGGCCTATGATGCACACCCTGTCTTCGAGGTCAACGTCTTTCATTTTCATTGGGAATTCATCTCTGTCCTACCGAGTCTGCATCCAATTGATTGTTGCGGCTATTCCTTCGCGCATCGGTGTCTGTGGTTTATAGCCCAGTTGTTGAGCCTTGTTTATGTCCGCGAGTCGGTTGAAGATTTCGATTTCTCTGGGACGATTCGATTTGTCGAAATTCTTGAGCACTATACTCGACTTAGAGTTTGATAATTTCAGTATGAGGTCCGCGAGTTCAGATGCTTTTGTAGGTACACCGGTTCCCACGTTAAATACTTGATTTTTCGCCCGACTTACTTGTGTTGCTGTCAAGGTAAGTCTAACTGCGTCTTTCACAAACGTGAAGTCTCGGACTTGATTTCCGTCTCCATAAATCTCTAACGGAGCTCCTTGTAAGGCAGCACGAACGAATCGTGGTATAACAAATCGGTCGTCTTGTCTTGGTCCATAGACGTTGAAGTATCTGAGGATAACGTATTCGATTCCGTATGCACGTCGGTAGGCTTCGCAATATCTCTCTCCGGCTAGCTTCGCGACGCCATAAGTCGACTTAGGAGATGTCCTGTCGGTTTCAGCTATAGGAAGCGATGATGGTTCTCCGTAGACTTCTGAAGATGAGCCGTAGATGACCATCTTTACGTCGTTCTTTCTCATCCCCTCTAGGATGTTTCGAGTTCCCATGATCTCCACTTCAAGAGTGTCAATAGGATGTTGATATGCATACTCGACACCTAACACCGCAGCCAGATGATACACAACGTCTACAGACTTAGTGGCGTCGAGCACGTTCTGTGGATCACATACGTCACCCTCGATGAGTTCGAACTGATTTCCTGGTGTTTTTGGCTGCTTGTTGGAGAAGTTGTCGAGTACGCTCACTTTGTTGCCTTCCGAAACTAGCTCTTCCACCAGGTGGGATCCTATGAATCCAGCTCCTCCGGTCACAAGAACTGACGTGGTTAAGTTGCTCTCCTGATACGGGTTACGTGTAGATGGCGCATGGTCTGGCTTATTACTGTCGTGTCGCGTCGTTGCATACGGAATGTCAAGGTGACTGTTGACGATAAATACCACATCATCAACAGCCTATTGCAGTTGTGCTGAATGCAGAAACTGTACTCCAAGTCGCATTTGACGAAGATCGGTCATGACCGCAGAGGCCTAATCTTCAGAGCATCGCTCGTCGACAGGGAGTACTCGTTCGTCGAAATGCGCGAGACGAGCCTGCGTGGAGGACATTACCATAGCCGTGAAACTTTCCATCTAGTAGTGCAAGGAAGGATTCGTTTCGAGCTTATGGACCCTATCTTGAGGAGAAAACGGCAAGTAACTGCTGGTCCAATGGATATTGTACGTGTCAGGGCTGGAGTGGCACATCTCTTAATAGCCTTGGAAGACTCAATATTCATCGAACCCCTAGCTGGACATGGCACAACAGTAAATTTCAACCCACAGCGGGCGCGAGTTGTTCACTTCATAAGGTCATCTGAGTGATTTGTAGGGAAACGGTACCTTCTCGTCAGCCAAGAAATGCTGTTACTTTTCGTCAGCTAGAAAATGCCGCTACTTTAGCCCAATTAGCTTGCCAAATCCCTTGCGGGTCGATTAGGTAAAAGAGTACGTTTGCGTCTTGTTGTGCTCCGTAATTCAGCCAACTGTCGAAATTAGAGTAACAGTCGAAACTTGAAGAAGTGTTCTCCCAATTTGACATCATGAGCCAAGTGATTGCTGGCTTTCCATATTGGGCCGCAAGCTGTGCGTTATAGTTAATCATTGATTGATGATTGTAGTCGTCTTCGGCCATGAACACTCGAAGATCACTCCCAAATAATGCGTAGTCAGTTGACAAAGCGGAACTGGCCCACTCATCTATTATGATTCCAATATGTGAGTTACTTTGCTCCGCCGTAATGACAAAACTTTGCAGTTGACTTTGCGACCAAGCCCCGCTTGAGATCGGTTCATCATTTATGATGAAATCAGGATTCATACTAAGTGCTTCAGGCAGGCCGTTCAGGGTTACTGAATAATTGTTTCTTCCTAGGAACACAAAAGTTTTGAGACCATAGGATCGTGCTGTTGCCAACCAGTTTGATAATTGTCGAAGATTATTGCTGTTTTCCCAATATCCGTCTGTCCCCACGATTGTGAAGTGAGCAGCAACTAATTGACTAAACGAAGGTGGAAAACTTGGTCCAGTTAATATGGATTGACTACTGATGAACAATCCTTTAGCAAATACTGAACGGGCAGAGGAGAAGTAAGCAGTAGATGTTGAGGTTTGAGTTATTATGTTTGTTAGCGTAGATGTCTGGGATATCGTGGAGGTAATAAGTTGAGGAACTCCACCGGTCCATTGAATTCTTACACTAGAAAGCTGCTGATGAATTACTACTACGCTCACTATGAGAATTATGAGTACGATTACTGTAGATTGACTTACCAAATTAGCTTCACCTGTATGAATCTTGCCTCTTCCGATAACCTTGAGCGCTTTCGTTCTGAATCATAGTTAACCACTTGTTCTCTCCAGCGATTCTCATTAGCGGCTTCAGCTAGCGCACGTGGTTTTCCGGTAGCTATCGTATTTATACTTACAAAAAGTTAGCCGTTACTGTGGACGAGTTCTGGGCGCATCGTCTACTGTGGCTCACGAAGATGTATTGTTACCATTTGTCTGGTCCTTCCGTATCCTATCACATTAAGTCATTATAAGCAAGTTAACTCCCTACGAGAAAACGGCAGTTTCCACTTGCAGACACAGTCAGATTCGCATCGGTCTCCAAGAGAAGCGATTGAGCACATTTTGAAATCGAGACATCCTGCGACAGTACAACAACTTGCTGAGATGGCGATGGCAGAAACTGACATTCGTGAAGAAGAAGTGGTTCAAATTGTCAAGGAGATGGAAACTGAAGGATCGTTGATGCTCCAAGAGCCGTTGCGCGATATTACGTCTACTTGGGACTATCTTCGTACCCCCATTCTCTCCTTGTGGTTCTGGACTGCGTTGGGCGCAACGGTTCTTACAACTAGTGTTGTTCTCTTTGTTCCTGACTTTTTTCCGATCGTAGTCATACGATGGTTGTCGGGGTCGATTCTTCTATTTTTCTTGCCTGGATACGCCCTTCTACACCTTCTATTTCCAGGGAGAAAAGAGAAGAGTTCACTTGAGCGATTTGTCCTGAGTATAGGTCTGAGCCTTGCTATCATTCCATTAATCGGCTTGATTCTCACCTACACTCCCTGGAGCCTCAGCTCCGTCCCGGTCGTGTTGTGTATCGCAGCATTCTCGATCGGCGTCTTGGCTGGGGCGGTCATAAGAAAATGGTTGCATATCCGCAATCGGCGATCGCTTGTCTAATACAATTGCCTTTTCGGAGAACTCAAGATCTTCAAACCTCAACCTGACGCCGCAGTCCCTCGACGCTGACCAGCGATAGTAGTATGTACAGTCGTCAGACTGGACATTCGGACCCGCCTGAGGGGCATGAAAAGATCGGGCATGTGAGCAGTATGTGAGGGAATCGAATCGACGTTCTTGTCCTTGACTAGTCTTCTTACAAACTTGAGACAGGCGTATAAAGGGGAGCATTGTAAAAGAAAGTGTCTGAAGCCGGGCTAATCAAATCAACATGAATATCGTCCGGGAAAAAGTCAGCGAAATCGTAGTCAGCTGTTCTTGCGTTCTCTTGCCTATCCTTTCTCTTGATGGAGCAAGCACGAGAACCTCCACACTTCGCGGAAGGTGTCGAATCAATTCCACAATATAGGTTCCAACGCCCCCCCAAACTGGGAGAAATTCGGGTGCAAGCATACAGAGTTTCATAAATTGAAATCAGCACACGACTCGACGGTGCGTGAGATTGAGACTAGAAGCGTCAGGGGGTCATGTTCTAGGTGTGGAAGCCACATTTGTGGAATGGAAGCAATCTAAGCCCTCTAAGCGTCCAGACTGCTCAAGTTTTCTGTACGGAACGGCCATAAACCCTATAGCGTAAATCGTAAGGGTTGATGTGAGGAAATTTGCTCGAAACGGAGCCTCCAATAAATCGTCCAGCAAGAGACCGTGTAATCTCGAGATTACTTTCATCAAGACCGGTTGCGAAGGACGACGTTACCGTGGTAGTGCCCGTTCTCAACGAGGAAAAGGCCATAGGAATGGTCCTAGATGAATTGACCAGTAGTGGATACCCGCACATTTTAGTCGTCGACGGATATTCAAAAGACAACACCGTTCAGATAGCGAAAAGCAAAGGCGTGAATGTCGTTCAACAACACGGGATGGGTAAGACAGGGGCTATCAAGACTGCGATAGATCTCGTCCCAACACCTTACATGCTAGCAATGGACGGCGATTATACATACGCCGCCTCCGACATCCAAAAATTCCTTGACCATGCCCATAACTACGACGAAATAGTGGGCGTCCGTGGAAGAGAAAACATTAGTCGACTTCACAGAATAGGAAACCGCATTATTTCGAAATCTTTCAATCTGATGTTTGATACCGCACTATCCGACGTTTGCTCGGGCATGTATTTGTTAAGAACCGAGTCTGCAAAAGAGCTTGACTTGCATAGCGGCGGCTTTAACGTGGACGTGGAAATTATTGCTCAGACAGCGTTGCGTGGGGAGGTTACAGAGGTACCGATAGAATATCGCGCTAGATTGGGGGAACCGAAGTTATCAACTTGGAGGAACGGTATTCAAATCATCTATTCGGTCCTGATCTGGACTAGGATTTATAACCCGGTCTTCATTTTTTCGGTGATTGCTGCCTTCGCATTCGTACCCGGTCTGACGATTTTGATTTGGGCGGGGTTGACGTGGTTGCTGCGAGGGGTGTTCCATAGTGGTTGGGCTCTGCTTGCAGCGGTTCTGTTGTTCGGCGCCGGCCAAGCCCTCACGGTTGGATCGCTCTCACTCCTCATCAAACGTGCGGAAGCCAGAATCACAAAACGGCTTAAACAGGCCGGGTCGTTCCGTTATTGAACTAAACAACCACATGGTAAAACGACCTATCAAATCGGGGAACTTCGCCACGATGGTACCTTCGCTTCTGTAGTTCTACCTAGGCATAATCATGTCGATCAGAGAAAGACCTAGCGCGCTTTGTTCTCAACACTTAAGTCGTAGTCGACGTTTGTCTTCGCGTCTTGAGTTAGCTGAAGCATTTCTTCTTGATATTTTATTTTATTATTTCATTTAATATTTCTTGATATTTCAGGTTTGCAACGGTAGTTAACTTCCTCTCCGAAACTGATCTGCTGATGGCTTCGAGAGTTTCGAGGGTTCGAGGTCCCGTAAGGTCGATGGCGCAGTCTCCGCGTACGACCCGGTCTGCAAAGTTCTCGATTTGAGACATCATGGCGTTGCTGGGAGTGAGTGGAATCTGGAAGCTCGCATCTCTTGAGTGCTGGACTAGCAGTTGGCGCAGGCAGTCGACTTTCAAAGATCCCTCGGAACCTACGATTGTGACTTCCCTAACGTTGCGTGGATGTAGCCAACTGAGTTCGATGTGAGCAAAGATGTTGTCGCGATATTCAGCTAAAATGTAGGCGACATCGTTGTGTGCGCTGGAGTTTCTGTAAGCTCTTCCAACACCGCTCACGTCCTTGGGCCATGCGCCGAGAAGTAGATTGAGAATATCGAGTGGGTCCTGCCCTAGGTCGAAAGTTACATCCTCGTCCGGAAACGAATTTTGGTCTGTCCAATGGACTTTGACGTAGTAGAGTTTCCCCAGCTCTCCGCCGTTAAGCATTTCATTTGCAACCTGCAGCGCCCTGTTAAATCTAATAGGGTGGCTGATTTCAATCAACAGGCCCCTTTCTTTTGCAAGGTCCACTAGATGATAGGATTCATGTGAGCTTAATGTCATTGGCTTCTCTACTAGAACATTCTTGCCCGCCCCTAGCGCCATCTCCGCCAGCTCATAGTGCGATTCGGTCGGTGTAGCTATATGGACAATTGCGATGTCAGGGCTGTCCAGTATATCATGAACGTCTTGTGTCAGCATCTCCTGCTTAATGGAAGACGTTTCTTTGGTTATGAGCAAGGCTCCTAATGCTGCGATAGAGCCATCGCATATCTTGAGTAGACTGACCTTTCCTCTTTGCTGAGCAGCAAGGTATTCAGCTGCAAGTTCCCTTCCCAATTGACCTGCTCCGACGATTGCTGCGCCAATTGGGTCACTCAAAGCCTATCACTAATCGAGTCCGGCGAAACAAAATTAGCGGAAGCTGGAGCGAACGTCGCTTCGGTTTCCGCAATCATTATTTTCGCGATTCAAGAAATCAGTCGTCAGGATTCCATATAAGGCTTGAGGAACTTCATTCCACCACTCTGAGTGACACGGTCGAACTCCCTGCAACATTCTATCTCTGCAGATACTGCCTATGAAAGGGTTAAGCAGTTCCTGTGAAATAACGCAGGTACAATCTGTCGTCCCTGAAGTCGGACGTTGACATACCTAGAAGTTATCCAGAGACTCTGGCTTATGAAATTCGAAACACATACCTGAACGACGCTAGAATCCGAGTCAGGTGAATCGCGTCGGATACACCACTAAGCCTACGGCTGCAACTAAGAGAACAATCAAACTCAGAACGACTAGTAAGATGGGAGACTGCTGCTTAGGTTCCGTCGTGGTAACAGCCTGCTTTGTTAACTGAGTCGACTCAGGTGATTGTGCTCCCATAGGACTTTGAGTTGGAATTGGATTTGTGGTGCCTGACGCCTGACTTGAACTTGATGTGCTCGAAGCTGGGGAGACGTAAGTGCCGATCGAGGTATCGACGCTCGGGAAGATTCTTCCGTTGTCATCGGCCAGGTCGCCTGCTGTAACGTATATGGTGATGGTTCCGGTGAGAGATGGTGGTGTGAACGTGTAAGTGTATGTTCCAGGAGCAGTCTGCTTCAATGTCGAGGTAACGTCCACGCATCCTGTGGTTCCACACACGTTCAGCGTTATATGATTGGAGGCTAGCACGACTGGTGCTCCATCCGCGTAAAGCACGTTCAAGACACCAGAGTAAAGGCTAGGTGACGCTAGAGCAGGAGCGCCTGTGGTTCCAAGGATTGGCGTGGCTATTGGATAGCCTGCGCCGAAGACCGAGACTATCGGCAGGGCTAAAAGTACGAGCACAGCTATGGCGGTTAGCTTCAGAGCCTGCATTAATATCACGTAACACACCTCGCTTTTGGTATATATAGCATATGGTGGCTTGATACAGAACAGGGGCCTACTGTGCTCCCACTGGCCCGAAAAGGCTGTGCGGGTCCAGTAGTAAGGGGTAAAGGCTGCGGAAGGCGGCGTTAACCAAGAGAAGGATCAGAATCACCGCAAGAAAGCTTCGTGCCGTCCGATACCTCGGAAACCTGAATTCAACCACTATGACCGCAACAACGACGGCTGTTAAGATTGCTAACCTAACAAGTGGGTCATCGAACAGGAACAGGCCAGCGCTGGCCGCAATCAACGCCAAAGAGGTGAGGTGTGATTTCAGAGGCCATTTCTCTCCTAAGCTATGGATTTGCCACCGCTTCGAAATTTCTAGGCATTTCTCTAAGCCTAAGGCAAGGAGGATTGGGAGCGGTGAAACGTACAGCATTCGCCAGAGGCCCGTCTCGCTCAACCCGGGGTTGGTGGGGTTGTAATTGGTTGGGGCAACGAGGATTGACCCAATAAACCAAGTAACGATCCAGGCCACCACATAGTTTCTTGCCCCTCCTTGCCTTCCAGAAAGGCTGTAGACGCCGACTAGGCAGAGGAGGAGGAGGAGGGGCGGAATGAAAGGGGTCCAATTCACGAATAGCTCCTGCATTGCACCCCCGAACGTCAGCAGGCTACCTGGCTGGAAAAATGGCGAGGCGTACAGGCCGAGAGTATTCATCAAATCATACCTTAAGTTCGGAAGAACCCCGTAAGCTCCTGCACCCACTGGTAGAGCAATGATGAGCGCTGCCAGTGCTCCATGTACTGGCCGATCCTTCCATGGAGTGCGCCAGGAAACGAGGATTGTTATCAGCAGCGTCGTGAAAAAGATTCCCCAAGTCCAAGGATGAATTACCAAAATAGCGAACGAGATCAACCCTTCGACAACGAATGTTATCACACTCCAAACCCCGCTTCGAAAGTAAAGTGAGAGAAAGAGCATCCATAGCAAGTAGGCAACCCAGTTGGCTTGAATTCCCGCGTAGATCCCAAGCGTCGTTGGCAACCAAAGCAACGTGCATACTGCTGAAAGGATTGCAAGTTCATGGTTCCACCCTCCCTTAAGGATCGCCAGGAAGACCGTTGAGGCTGTTGCGATGGCGAGGATTAGTGGAGCATATTTCACGATTGAGAAAGCACTCATGCGCGTTGCGAGTTCTATGAGGTAAAGGAATCCAACGTACAATCCGTGTGTGTACGACGTAGCGAACGCCTGGTAAGGTGTGAGGCCGGCCAGAGCGTTGAGCGGGTTCAGGTATATCCAGTAGGAATCGACGCCAACAATCCATCCCTGCCCCGCCAGGTACGAGTAGAAGAATGTGATTATGGCTAGAATTGCGAATAGGTCCAACGATGCAGCCAGCAGTCTAATTTTCGGCTTGGTCTTAGCTGTTGGTTCATATCGAATAACTAGTGGTTTGCGACGAAAACGTATTGTTAGGGCTATCCAGGAGAAGAGAAGCAGAAGCATTAGGCCAATGGCTAATGGAAAAAGCGAAAAGGTGAGGTTCAGTTCAAGCTCCTGAGATAGCATCCCCACCTGTGCGTGTGGGTTGAGCGCGGCACCGACCCAATAGTACAGGGGCGACGACTCTATGAGAACGAAAATGCTCAGTGCAGGAACTAAGACATCACCTACTGCAAGTCCGCGCAGCTCAGACTTTGAAACGCTCGAAATGACGCCGAAGGCAACGGTCGCGTAGAGAATCACGACCGCATACCTTACGCCAAGAACCGTGAGGGTTAAGGCAGCAGCCCACATTGTGAGAATCCCGAATAATCCTGACCGGGACAATTTTGATTTATTGAGTACGAGTGTGCACGGAACGGATACGCTCGATGCAAGGAAGAAGTAGAGGTCGTAGGTGGCTGAAGTTAGAATCGTTTGCGTTACGTGCGGGTAGTATAGGTAGAATGGAATTTTAAGTGAATTCAAGAGTACGAGTAGCCCTATCCCCAGGCTCACTCCGCTGATGCAACGCGATAGCTTCGCAGCGAACTCCATGTCCCGCATGTCCCGTTCGTGGGTTTTGTTTGCTTAAAGTATGCTGTTCTCGTGGATCGCATGGCGTTGGAGGCCTGGGTTTTCCATTCCTGCTGGCTTCGGCTTGACCGCAGGTCTTTTATGCCTGAACCACCATTGTACGTTTTATGGCACATCAGCGTACCCAGATGCTTCTCGCCCTCATTCATTCATCTCAACAATCCTCATCGTTATCGGCGTGTATCGGAGCATCAACTGGCGACGCGACAGGTAGAAGTGGCTGAGGGAAATCCCAGGGCTTTTCCTACTTTCTTCGCCTTATAATCATGAGCGCAACCATCGTGCAGATTGTTGCGATCATTCCATAGTAGCTTTGGAATTCAGGCACCGGGGTTTGTGGTTGTGCTGGGCTGAGGAAGGTTCTGGCGTCAACCCTTTGATTTTGAACGTCGCTTGGAAGTGTGACGAAGGCTGGTGCACTTCCCGAAGCCAGTACGTGCACCGCGTACAGGTCTAGGGTTGAGAACATTGGCGGGTCCAAGGCCCGGGCTGGAGTGGCCATCGGGTCCATTATATCCGAACTGTCAAGTATGCTTCCTAAACCGAGAACTCGTCCCAGCTCATGGATAGCCAGCCAAAAGGCGTACTGCCGTGCCGTTAGGTTGCCTGCCTGCGCCGCATTGAAGACGTTCGGGTCGAGGTATGTTTGAGTCGATTTAACTGACGTTCGCGAACCGGGTTCGAAATTGTAATTTGTCCACCCAACCGCAATTCCCGCATAGGCCTTCGGCATGTCGTAGCTAACCTTGGCCGTCGCGGACCCGTCATTCGCTTCAACAAACGTGTATGTTGGGCCTGCTGAACTCTGCCATACCTGAGCCAGATTCCACGCAACCGTCGCGTTCACCACAACATCGTGCGCCCAGGCTGGGGACGTGGGGATTGAGATTTTGATTACAAGGGACGAAAACCTTCCGTTAATAGGAATCGATGGCTGGGTCGATGCGTGCACGGGAACCGCGAAGATTGTAATGAGTAGGGCGAGGGCAATGATGCAAGCCGAGTACCGTGTCCTAGGCAAGTATTATCTAGAGAATATAGGCTAATTTTCTAGAAATCATCGATGTAACTGCACATAGAACAGAGTGGTGACAGTTATAGAACAATTTAAGATATTCCACATCACGCGTAGGGGTCAGACGCTCATCTAACGGCCGCAAAAGGGCTACGTTAGCTTCCTAGAATTCGTCTCAAAGCACCAAGCCGAACCGGTGTTTCCTTTTCTGCAAGTTTCATGGCCCCCTTGTCAATTTCGAGGGCGAACCATTGCTTTTCGTGGCAGGTTGCGCATTCAACCTCATTGGGGCCGCTTAAGGTTAGGTTTCTGTGCCCGCAGGCCCGGCAGGCAACTCTCGTAGCTATTCGGACGCGGCCGTTCGGCGTTGGAGATTCTGTGTCGCTAATCGAGCGCAGCGCGCTTACGATTTCAACTGGGGAGACTGCGCCTGGTTTCCGTCTGATCTCCATGCCAGGGTATTGTCTGACTTCCACGAACTCCCAGCGAACTAGGAAATCGACGGCCCGTTTCAGCGTTCCCTCATCCAAGCCTGAAGTCTCCTTTAGTGCCTCAGGGGTTTCCCATTCCAGTTCGGGAATCGCTGACCAAACAGTCTCGAGGAACAATATCTTGCCAACTCAAACGCGTGTTAACCCGGGAGGGCAGGTAAACCAAGTGTCACCAACGGTCGTCGACCTCAGTCACATACAACGCTATAGAACATTGCACGAAATCTTCTATGATGCGATTTGCAACCCAACTCGACTCAAAAGGCCTAAGGGTATGCTCAGTTTTCTAAATGCGCAGATGCGTCTTGGCGCGTACTCGTATGCTGCTCCGTCCCGTGGCATTGACGATGTTCGTTTTCGGCCTGCTAGTCTGGCTGTACGTTATCACCATACAGATCACGCATCCGGATTGGCTTGCCGAGGAATTTTCTCACCTCAACCTTCCACCCCTGAACTGGCGGTTAGACGAAGTGGGCATCATAGCCTTCGCAGTCGCCGCGGTCGGCTTCTTCATCTGGCAACTTGAACAAAACTCAACTCACAAGTGAAAATGCCGTTCAACACGAAGTAACATAGTTTGCTGGCCTTCTTCTGGACAGTGATATTCCCGGGGTCGAATAGACATATTCAGTGCAGAGAGAGCGGACATGAGCTTTTTGTTGAGTATCCTAGGCTAATGGTAAGCACGTTGTCTGAACTCGACTAGGAGGACGCTAATTCGTTTCGCTTCCCAGTCTACTTCATATTCTATGCGAATGTCTCCAATTCGGATTCGATAGAGGTCTTTCAGTCCGCGCAACTTCTTTACGTCGTATTCTGGTACGGGAGCTGGATTCTGCTTAAGCACCTCGAAGGCAATAACAATCCTCTCAACCTAGTGTTTGGGAATGTGGGTTCTGTTAACTTGTCGGCTCATTGCGTTCAGTGACCTCTCATGCCTAAAGGTGAGAAGTGTGGTAAGCAGTCTCGTCATCAGTTGATGAAAACGGCTCATTAAGCGATATGTGGGTTTCATAACCCGAAAGCTGAGCGGTTCGATGTTGGGTAATAGGTTGCTTTGACCAAGCGTAAAACCCTGACTAGGCGAAATGGTCTAGCTGGCCTGGTGAATGCTAGGCGAGAGCCGTGAGGTTCGCGGCCGTCGCGTCTGCAATTGAAGCGATGGTACAGGAATCCGTGACTGACGGTAATCTTGAAAGTCGATGCAGACGAGTTAACTCAAACGCATGTGCCGAAGAGCTAACAGAACCGGAATGTGCCTTAGCGACTTTCTTGCACGGTTTGAGATTATCAGCTCAAACTGGGACTTACACGCCTAATTCTTTTCGCAGTTGAGTGAGCGTTACATAATGGCCCCTCTCAATCTCCCGCCGACTTTTCCTTATTCGCCTTCTTATCGACGGGGTTGGCACCTCTTCGGGCAGGAGTTGGGCCCGCAGGCGAAGAAGTTCAATTTTCACATCGTCCAATCTCGTAATGACTCTCCGAATCTCCGTTTGCGTGATGGCCATCGGTCTAAGCCCAACATAACAGAATACCGGTGCGACTAATAATTGCATCTTGGCTCTCGCAAGTTGAAGGACTCAAAGGCAGCAATCATCAAGGCTTTTACGAGTTACAGAAACACGCCGAGATTGTTGATGACAAGAAACGCAACCTTCAACGCGCACCAAGAATAGTTGCTCAATAACCCGCTAACACGACAGGGCGTCCATTTATGAGGCGTACCTGACGTCGGGGGTTTACCACATTGTACGCGGTAAAGGCAGTTACCGCGGCCCCATAAACCCCCAAGGCGGTGAGTGAAACTAACGGAATCAAGGTTAGCTGATCAAACGAACCATACAGGAATGACTCGAGGCTCGCAAGAAACCCTAGCCATGAGTCAAATCATTGAACCCTGCTGGGCTCGTCTTACGAGCTAGCCTAAAGTGAAACCCCCCAGACTAAGGGTCACCGCGCGATTATGCCCCCCTGAGCAGCCCGGGTTCCACAAAGCCAGACCGGAGCAACAACCAGTTAAGCAGGACCAGTGTAATATTCTGAGGAGTGTATCTGGATGAAGGGGCGACGGTTGTTTGTGGCCATCGACTTCTCAAAGTATAGAGGCAGATATGTCGCCCTAGTTAGAAGAGAGATTGTTGCTAGTGGTAGGGACGCGGAAAAAGTTTGGTTGGAAGCCAAGAAGAAATATCCGCAGGCCCAACCTGAATTACTTAAAGTTTCGAAAGGCGAAACGCTCGTGCTTATCGTATGCGGATAAGCTTCCCTTACTTGAAAGAACAGTCGCGCATTTTCGGAGTAGTCACCCGCCCCATCGCGAGAGTGATCCTACAGCGAAAGTATCCGCAATGGATGTATGTCGACTCGGGGGCAGATATCTCACTGATCCCTCTGTCTGTTGGCCGACTGATTGGGCTGACTCGAACAAGAGAAGACAGGCTCCAGAGAATATTCGGAGTCAGTCAATCTTCCGTTTCAATAATCGTGAAGAAGGTATCAATGCGTATTGGGTCGTCAGAATTCAACGCTAGAGTCGCTTGGAGCCAGGTCGAAGAGGTCCCTCTGCTTCTGGGCAGAATGGACGTGTTTCCCAGATTCAGTGTGATATTCAAAGAAAGAAATCAATTAACCACCTTTTCAACGAGCTAGACCCAGTCAGTGCGAATCCCTCATCTTGTCTAGGAGGCGTTTCATCTCCCCAGGGCTGGAGCACTCGGATCCGCTACCGGCTAAGTCGACTGTGCTTGGTTTGGGTTTCAGGAGTATGCCTGAACCTGAGTTGATTACTTCCAGTCGCGTACCCTCCCTGACCAAATACTTCTTCCTCACTCTGACGGGGATAGTTACTCGTCCCTTTCTGGTAACGAGTACTTCTTCGTTGGTTCTGTTAACTTGTCGGCGCATGTTGACTCACCGGTTTCGTTAACTCTCTTCGTTCATGGCACAAGGCACTACCAATGGAAGGGCAGTACATAGGGGGTTGCGGGGCGATAAGTAACATGGTTTACTTCAAAACAGGGGAGGCCGCCATCGTACGCAGCAACTGCAGTTAGAAGTTAACCGTCCCGTGTTGGTCCTCCCCCTGAAATTTTCGAAACTGCGAGCGCTAGAATGTACGCATCATTCTCGATAGGTACAGTCTAAATTTGCATGCACCATCATTCATAGACAGCTCGCCTGTGGCCCACGGTGAGCAGAATCACCTTGTCGTCTGAAACTAAGTAAATTACACGGTAACGGCCGATCCTGAGGGAATACTTTCCTTCCCATTGGCCCCTGAGAAGTTTTCCCGCGTGCGGATTTTCCTCAAGCACATGTACTTCGGAGAATTCTGATTTGTGTTTGTCGATCTAGGTCTTTGAGTCTACGCCCGAAGCGTGGAGCGAACTCAAGCCTGAACTTGGCCTTCAAGACCAAGCTCCTTTACAAGTTCTAAGAAGGGCCTCGTTCTTCCTTCCTTCACTTCAGTGAGCGCGTCTTCGATGTCTCGCACCAGTTCTTTATCGCCGCTAACTTCCATGGTTTCGACGAGTTCCTCCATCAGCCTACTAGCCTTCATGAGGAGCTCCTTTTCTTCAATCGTTAGTAAGCTAGTCATGGCAGGCTACCTAATACTACCCTGTGCGCCCAGCTACATATTCATTCTCCATGCCGCCAACGCAGTTCGGGACATCACGCTACTCTCAGAGGAAGAATTGGAATTCTCGATAGGTTACAGTTGCACGCACCACATGCAGTTCTTCGTCTTCGTGCCGTCGGCCGCTTCAACTTCGGCGAGGGAATAGTGGCAGTAGGGACAATAATCCAAGTTGCAGGGCCTCGTGCCTAGTTGGCTAGCGATGAGTAACATGGTTTACTTCAAAACAGGCGACCCCTCCCTCAACCGCTGTCGGGCGCAGAACAGTTACCGGTTAACCAACTCGAATAGTCCGCACCATAATCCACACTACCAAAAAAACAGCAAAACAGGCCCGGTCTGACTCAGAAAACTGAGTCACCCCCCCCTGGGGGGTCCTCCAAGCGTGCGCACGCAGGCCGCGGGGGATGCCTAGCCTATGTTATACAGCCCCAACTAGGTGCTTCCACGTGGCTGGGTAGGTTCCCCCACCTTCAGTGGCTTGCGCGAATCGCGCAGAACAGTTACCGATTAACTCGACAACCTATCCTACCGAATGCGTGTGGTAGTGCAGGAAACTAAAGCAGCTACGGGCCTAAGTTTTCTTTTTTCTGCTTCGGCTTGGCTTTTTCGCCGGAGTGTTCGAACTCACGGGTTCTGTGTCTAGCGGCGCCGGCGGGGGCGTTGTAAGCATCGTCCAACCAATCCAAGCTGAGATCACGAGAACGAGGAGGACGAAGAGTAGGACGGGTATCCCAATCGCCCAATCATGCCAGTAAGCTGGAAGCCCTACGAACGGGGCGAAGAACGCAAGAAGATACACGATCGCGACGATAAGCGATACTATGAAAATTGCGAAGCCGTAACCTTGATCCTTACTCATGGAGGTTCAAGCTCGAACCGGAATTAACTTCGGTCACAATATAAGCTTTAACAAAGCTGCCTTCAAGATATTTAAATCCTGAACGACAAACTACGTAACAGAGTAGGGTATGACTAGCGTAACTGAATTGCAGCATAGAATCCAGAAGACGCGACAGTACCTACATAGGCTGGAGACTGAACTACATCGAGTCGAGTATCCATCGCCAACAAGAAGAGAGTCGGAAGAGCAGAGGACTAGAAGATTGGAAACCGAGTTCAACCGTGAGTATCCTAACATGGTAATTGAGAGGAGCGTACTCAAGCTCGTTGGTAGCCTTCCGAATCGTGGAAGCGATAGCAAACTAATAGCCCAAGCAATTGTCGAAAAATATGCAAAATGAACCGCCCTTTGTAGACGCAAACATCTTCCTAGATGTCGCGAGAAGGCGGAAAGGTCACAAAGAGAATCAGGAAGACCACAGATGACGAGATGTTGAAGAGAGTTGAAAGAGTTGAAATTTGTTCCCCTTGCGAGGCTGATGCTCTTCCAACAAGCACACAGCTGGGAACTCAAGTTAATTGCTTGTAGCCGGGTCTCTGGCTGATTAGGGTTGGGAGCTTCTGCGACATAACCGGATAACCCGCACTGTGACCGACTATTTCGTTCACCAATTCCGGAAGCCCAACGTTGTACCGTTTCCCGTCCGTCCTCCGCCGAACCGCGAGCATTTGCGTCTCAACTTCACGCTTACCCACAACCGCAACGTAAGGTATCCAGTTAAGCTCAGCATCCCGCACACGCCTGTCCAAGCTTTCATCTCGGTCATCAATGTCGGCTCTAACATGTGAAGCGGCCAATTGGTCGGCGAGTTTCTGGGCATGCTCCAGGAACTCAGGCTTGACGGGGATCAGTCGAATCTGGGAAGGCGACAGCCACAGCGGTAGGCTTGGTTTCCCTCCCAGTTTCTCCGTTCTCGCACACTGGTCTAGCACCGTGAAAAGGTAACGTTCAACCGAGCCGATGACGGCCGTGTGGATTATTGGCGGAAACTGTTTCGCACCTTTCTCATCGACGTACGAGATGGCGAAACGTTTCGCGTTCCCCATATCGATTTGAAACGTTGCGATCTCCCTCGGCCTTTCAAGCTCGTCAATTATGTGGTACTCTATGTTGAGAACCCAGTAGTAGATACCCTCAGGGACAAAGTTGAGCAGCGCCGGCTTCCCCTCCCGCTTCACAAGTTTCATCACGTAATCTTTGTGTGAGTCCAGGAAGCTCTGAGTGATGTTATACACTGAAACATAATCCCTGCCGAGTTTCCCAATTTCCTCGTAAATTTTATCATGTAATTTGAGGGTGACCTCCTTCGCATCTTCGAGGTTTCTGCAGTAGATGTGGCAGTCGGGCATGTGCAATTTCCTTAACCTAAACGAAAGCAGAAGCTCACCGCTCTGCTCCAGGCGGTATGAGTCAGCCACTTCGAAAGTCCCGAAGGGCAAGTGCCTGTAGCTCAAGGTCCAATTCCTCACGGCTGCAAACTGCTGGTGGCAGGCGGCGTATCTCATCACGAAACTCTTGTTCTCCACCTCAAGCCGGTAAAGCCTCGAACCGAAGAGGTCTGCGTGTTCCTTCACGGCTGGGACGGCTAGGTCGAACATGTTCGTGCCCTTTACCTGCAGGATCGGTAATCCAACCGAGCTCAATACACTCCACGAATATTCGCTGATGAGGTCAAAGATCATTACACCCTCAGGGTTGTAACGCATGTGGCCTACGTCGGAGAAGTTCTCCCATTCGATTCCAAACTTCTTGCAGTATTCGAGGTAACGCGGTTCCCCTCCCGGCAACGCCTTCTTGAGGGCCTCCTTCTCTACGAGGATGCGGAACTCCTCTTCGCCAGGCTTGAACACGTACTCCTCGGGGTCGTAGAGTTTTCCGTCCAGTGCCAGAACCTTATAGTAAGTCTTGATCGGTGCAGGTTCCGCCTTTGCCTGCTCAGGCCTAATTGTTCTGGATAATTCGGAGAGCGGATGGCCAAGGCAGTGAAGGCTAAAACTCTTGTAGTATCCGAACGGACTACGGTGTACTTCGAAACTCATCTCGCTCAGAAATCTGCTTAACTGCTCAAGAACAGAAATCGCAACGGCCGCGGAAGCAAGACTGCTTGAGAGGTGCGCGTAAGGGTATACCAGTATACGGTTCGCGTTTACGGACCTTGCAACCTCAGCGATGGATTCAGTAGCCTTCCTGACAACTTCACCGGGATTCTGTTCATCCTCCTTCTCAATAGTCGAAAAGGCCACAAGCACATTCTCAAACTTACCAGCTCGGTTGTCCTGTAGGGGTTCCGGGTTCTTGACAGCCGTCTGGCGGACCTCGTACTCGAACGATTCGCAATGAAGTAATAGAAGCCTCAAAGAATCCAACACTCATAGTGGCATGTGGGAACTGCAGGAGATTAACATAGGTTGAACATCTCTTTTCTGGAACGCAGCTTCATTAGGCTGAGAATCGCCACTTGTCTAGCTGACGGTCTTTCCGCGTCAGCTTCTTGAATTCCCGGTAATGGGTCTTGCACAGATAAGCTCTGCGAGCACCCCCAATATTGAGCCCACTGTGTGAGACTTTTTCAGTTGAGATGGACCGGAGAGCAGCGGCAGTACACCCTACGACGCTGCATTTCTGTCCCTTGTTCACTTTGCCCATGGACATCGCACTAAGAAAAACAGCATCCTGCTTGAAAAACTTGGTTTCGCTGCCTGGAGGAACCGATGGCATTCGACGCAATGCTCGAGTGGAAAAACGTTCTACACCCCGGGGGATAGAGACAAAGGGGAGAGGGACAATAATGTTAGGGAAACCGAATAATGGGGCACCAGCGATTGAAGCGTTCAACGAAGCTCTTTGAAAGACTCTTGGATTCTGACGTGAAAGTGAAGTTACTGACACTCTTTCATAACGACCCAGAGCTGTCCGACACAGTGGAAGGGCTGGCGAGCAGGGTCGGGGCAGATTTGACAGAGGTGAGAAGGTGCACCGAGGACCTATTAGAGCTGCGGCTGCTGAAGAGGTCAGAATATTACACCTTCAGCCCAAGCCGGGACAAAGAGATTCAGGACGCAATTTCAAAACAACTCGACTTGGGAGAGTCCTCCGTTCCTCAGGAGATCTTGTCAGAAAAGGAGCGGATCCCTACTGGCGTGGATGTTCTCGATGGCCTACTGCCCGATGGCTTACCCGCTTCACTGGCAGTCCTGATTCTGAGTGAATCAAGTTGCGGTGACGAGAACCTTCTGGCTCACTTTGTTGCGAAGCATACGGAAACAAATCAAGTCGTGTACGTAACGTTTGATAACTTCCCCGATAACATCAGGCAACTTGTAGACGCAATTCGACACGGGAAAGGCGCCCAACGGTCGAAGCTAACTTTCATTGATTGCTATTCTAAGAACGTCGGCCTGGAAGGTTCTGAAGAACATGCGTTGATTCCAGAAGACCTACCGGCAATTAATATCGCATTGTCGGAGATGACTAGTAGAAGAGGCGTTTCACTCGTCGTAGTTGACTCCCTTGACACGGTTATACGAAAGAGGGATGTTCGCTCTGCAATTGAGTTTCTTCATAGCTTGGTCGCCCGCGCGCGTCAATCTGGATATCTGTGTCTAGTAAACCTGAACGGGAAGGCTTTTCATTCAGCCGTCGTCGCAGCTGCCATGGACATTGTAGATGGTGTTATCCAACTCAGGGTTGACGAGGGACAACAGCAACTTGCGCGTTCACTCAGAATTTTCAAAATGCCCGTCAGGCACCTCTCGAAGTGGATGGAGTACGAGATTTCTGATGAGGGCGAATTCGTACGAGTCCAGCAAAAAACGGTGTAGAAGGGCCAAAACAGATTCGAGAACGTTTGCCAAATTTCATGCGACGCTAGGCAGATTATGCTAAACCAGTTAACTCGGCGCTGTATCAGTTTAACAGATACCTGTAGGTCCTGCACAGAAATCATTTATTCGACTCAAGTTGCCAATCGCAATGATCGGTCTTGAGCAAACTCGTTCCCAGAACTCGCACTGGAATCGCTGGCCTTGACGAAGTGCTTGGCGGCGGTCTCCCCCAGGGGCGTATCGTATTATTGCTGGGAGAGCCTGGGGCAGGTAAAACGATCTTATGTGCACAGTTCCTGTATAACGGCATTAACAAGTTCGGTGAGAATGGTCTTTTCGTTAGCCTGGAGGAAAGCAGAGGTCATTTCATTCGAGAGATGACCGCACTTGGTCTGGATTTCGCCTCGCTGGAGAAAGCAGGAAAGTTCGCCTTTGTCGACGCTTCCCCAATTCGAACGGTCCCCGCAGAAGTTAAGCTGGGCAAGGTTACGATTGGCAAACAAGATTTCTCTCTAATTAGCTTGCTCGAACTGATCAATACGAGAGCGAAAGCTATTGGTGCCGTGAGAATTGTCGTGGACCCTGTCTCTCTTCTGATTTTTCAGTTTGCTGACGAAACACAGCGCCGAAAAGCAATCCTAGACTTGGTTGAAGCCTTGTCAGAAACAGGCGCGACGTGCGTTCTCGCGTCGGAACTCCGGCAGGTAGGTATGAAGAGCAGAACAGTACAGATCGAGGAATACCTAGTCCATGGGGTAATCATCATGCAGGCAGTCGTCTCTGGTAGGCTCATGGAGCGAGTAATAAGAGTGGAAAAGATGCGAGAAACACAGATTGAACAACAGCCAAGACTCTACCGCATTACAGAGAAAGGCATCGAAGTTTATCCCCGAGAGAACGTCTAGAAACATACTCAATCGCATACTACGCGTGGCAGTTTTCTACAGCCATCTTAGGGATCACAAAGTGAAATGCTTCATTCATTCCGCTAGGTATTTTGAGACCAGCGCTCGAATCCAGTCTGACACAGAACTAATGAAGGGCGTTGTGACACTCGGATCGTAGCTGAGAACAACTACCAGCTTCTCGATGCTTAGGAAAACGAGATGAACTTCCGCATATCTGATTGTTACAGATTCTAAAGCGCCGTTAAATGACTGAGCCTCTCAGCCGAATCGACGAAGATTGGTGCCATAAGTTGAACCCAGTTTCGGTCAGTTTCAGCGAAACGTCCATAAAGTTTGCACATTGAGTTGTAGTTCAGTGTCTGCGTTGCTGGGCAAGCTAAGAGCAAAGTACGAGGTAGCAATGCGTCCTATCGGCCTCAGGCTAGGCAAGGCCGGGGTACGGCCAAACACCATAACAACCGTTAGCCTTCTAGTTTCCTTTCTAGCTGCTGCTGCCTACCTCCTAAGATCACCTATCCTTGGGGCTGTTGGACTCGCAGCGGCGGGATTAGTGGACATGCTCGATGGAGCCGTAGCACGAGCAACAGGTTCTGCGAGCAAATTCGGGGCCGTTTACGATCATGTGTTGGACAGGTATGCGGAGTTCGCCGTCCTGTTAGGCATGGGCCTGGGGGGACTAGTTGACTGGCCGTGGATTGTCTTCGGGTTGTTTGGAATGGTAATGGCTAGCTACGCAAGGGCGAAAGCGGAATCAGTTGGGGGCCTTTCAAGCTGTACAGTTGGTGTCGCCGAACGTCAGGAAAAAATAGCGTTGTTACTAGTGGGTTCTTTACTTCAACCCTTTATCGGCATTGCACTTACAGCCGCCGTTGCCATCGCAGGTCTATTGTCTCACGTTACCGTTGTTCAGAGGCTCTGGTATACTTTCAAAAATGCGCGAGGCTCGAAGATTGCCCTTTGATCTAGTAGGCATCGGTAATCCGGTATACGATGTTATCGTCACCCCTTGGTCGAGAACTGCCGGCCGTGTCCTATCTGGTTGTAGTACGAATGCTTGTTTGGCGGCGAAGAAGCTTGGAGTAAAAAAGGTCGGATTGTTGGGATGTATCGGTAAAGACTTCTCGCAACAATTCTCGCGTGATATGAGAGAATATGATATCAAAGCAACCGTGGATGTCAGCGGGTTAACGACTGGGGGGTTTCATCTCATCTACGACAGGAACGGCAACAGAACCCTTGATGTTCTAGGAGTTGCTGGTAAAATCAAGCAAAACAATTTTCCCAAAGAGTTCTTGGATGGCACGTTCCTCCTAATTGGGCCAATTCTAGGTGAGGTTGACCTGGAATTGATCCGATTTCTACGATCCACTTCGTCGTCGAAAATCTTCTTGGACCCCCAGGGGTTGGTGAGAAAGATTGGAGACGATGGGCGCATTATTCACTCGTGCGACCGGGAGGAAATAAGGAAGATAATAGAGATCGTGGATTTCGTTAAGCCGAATGAACAAGAGATTGAGACAATAACTGGCGAAAAAGACCCGCTAATTGGTCTTCAGCGATTACGGTCTATGGGGTCTGCTGTGCCGATTGTGACATTGGCAGAACGAGGGTCTCTGTTGCTTGATGGGAACAGGCTATTTCGAGTTCCACCTTTCGCAACAACACACGCTATCGATCCCACGGGGGCGGGAGACGTTTATGCTGGTTCTTTCATCACCGAATATACGCGTACGGGGGACCTCTCGGAGGCGGCCCTATTTGCGTCAGCGGCAGCTTCCCTGATGGTAGAGCAAGTTGGCCCCGACTTCCGCTTAGCTCCAAAAGACGTACAAGAAAGAAAGGAGGCTATCCGCAGCGGGCTGACCGTGGAAACCTTAGGTTAGCAAAAATGCCTTACGGTTGTGGATTTTGAAGGATTTCATGTTATGCGTGAAATGGCATCGTTAGCGCCGAGTATGCAGGATTGTGCTATCTACACCCAACGGAGGTTGTCTACAGCCTTTAAGGACCACCTTGAACGGGAATCTGAAAAGTACCAAAACCCAAACATCGGGTGCGGCCCGGAAAAAGGATGTCTAGCATATGTTATACATACCCGATGTCACCCCTGAACGCTCTCCTGTTACATTCCTTCTCCTGGCGCGATTGGTGTAGAGGCCCCGCCAGCAACACAAACTCGCCAAACTAAAGCAAGCCATTCTCAGCCGTACATGGCTTTTGCATATCCTTTGCAATATTGCTGTGTAGGCCTGAATCCTAATTCAGCGTTTTTTGAGCCTAAAACGGTGTAAAGGAACATATCGGCACCTGAACCGTATTGCCTAACGCTGGGGGTTCAGGCAATAACACTAACCGAGAAACTGCAACTGCGAAAGCCAGCGGCTCAGAAACTTGAGCAGCAACAACGAAGGTTCTTCTGCGAAAACTGTAAACAGGAAGTTTTTCTCCAGGCCAGATACTGCGAGAAGTGCGGCGGGCAAATTGAGTGGCCCAAAGAGATCAGGAAAGTCATCTCGTCATGGAATGCGGCCGCTGAAAAGCAGAAGCAAAGGTAGCTTCAAACCTTCACTTAACCCATCCTTAGTTTTCTTGAGCGGCAACGTTCTCACGATGGACGCTGCCCGTCCAAAAGCTGAAGCAATCGCGGTCACGGCAGATAGAATCGTAGCCGTGGGAAGCAACCTACAGATAAAATCGCTCGCAGGACCGGATACCAAGGTTCTCAGCTTAAACGGCGCAACGGTCCTACCCGGATTTACAGACTCCCACATTCACCTAATCGAATACGGCCTTTCCCTAAGAAACATAGACCTTCGAAATGCGCAAAGCATCGAAGAAGTGAAGAAGATAGTTTCAGAACGAACCCATGGGCCAACTACATGGGTTCTAGGGCGCGGTTGGGATCAAGAGAAGTTTGCTGAAAAACGGTATCCTACTCGAAGAGACCTTGATGAGGCCTCGCCCGAAAAGCCAGTCCTTCTCAAGCGGATTTGCGGCCACATCTGCGTCGCAAACTCCGCGGCTCTCACATTAGGGGCCATCAGCGCCAAGACACTCAACCCTCCCGGCGGAATTATTGACCATGATGCGGCAGGTGAGCCTACGGGTATACTTCGCGAGAACGCGGTTGACCTCGTAAGTCAGGCGGTTCCCCCACTTGAACTGGAAGACTATGCGCAGGCTGCCCTCACCGCGTGCGAGCATGCGTTGAAGGCGGGATTGACAACGGTGCATTGCATTACTGGTTCAGAGTTGGAACTGAAAGCGCTACTCAACCTGAAAGCGGAGGGGCGGCTTCCACTTCGCTTTTACGTGCTCATTCCTCTCGAGCAGCTGAAGGCAGCAGTCGCACTAGGCATTCGTTCAGGGTTTGGGGATGAATGGGTCCGCATCGGGGCTGTGAAGATTTTCACGGACGGTTCGCTCGGGGCGCGAACAGCAGCGCTTGAAGACCCGTACGCCGACGACCCTGAAAATCAAGGCGTCACCATATACAGCCAGCAACAACTTGACGACATAGTATCAGAAGCCCATCGATCCGGCTTCCAAATTGCAGCACACGCGATCGGCGACAAGGCGACCGCGATGGCCCTTCATGCAATTACAAAAGCAGATGAATCGGCTCCGAGAAAGAACCTTCGGCATCGAATCGAGCACGCATCAATCCTCAACACCGAACTCATCAGGCAGATGAAGGAGGCCGGGGTTGTAGCTTCAGTTCAACCTCACTTCATCGTCTCCGACGTCTGGCTTGAGCAGAGGCTGGGGGCACGACGAGCTTCCCTCGCTTACCCATTTCACAGTCTACTTCAAGCTGGGCTCATATTAGTCGGGGGCTCCGACTGTCCAGTCGAACCATTAACGCCACTATCTGGTATCGAGGCAGCAGTCAACAGGGCGGGAAGTGAAGCGGTAACCGTCGAAGAAGCAATCTCATTCTACACTCGCAACGCCGCCTACGCGTCATTCGAAGAAAACATGAAAGGAACAATCGCACCCGGAAAACTCGCAGACCTCGTCATTCTCGATAAGGACCCACGAAAAGTGCCCGCATCGAGAATCTCTAGAATCCAAGTTCTCTTGACGATGGTTGGAGGCAAGAGCTTCTATCAAGCCAAGACTTTCGGTCGGACCTGAACCTGCAAGGTACCTGCCTGTTCCGACAAGCCAGCTTAGGACTAGCAAATTCCATTCTAAATTTCTACTTTGTCGAAAGCCCATGCCGAGAGTGGAATAGTTCCACATGAAATTAAGAGACCCCGTATGACCCAAGTTGGTCAGGAGGGAACGATACTCTTGATGGCACGTCATAGCGGAATCTTCCTGTTGGCCTTCCTGTTGGCCTTCCTGTTGGCCGCAAGCGTTGCTTTTGCGGGGCAAACCGCTTTGGTGTTTGCCCAATCGTGCAATGCTTCCCTAGGTTCGTCCAGCCTCACGTCGACTCAGTCCTATTACAATTCGCATATTGGTATTAATACACCCGTGTCAGCGTACTGCTCTTCCTACGGCGGCCAATTATACGCGGTAGGGGACGTATTCGACACGTCAGCGAATGCTGACTTGGGTTCGGTGAGCACAATGTTGACCCCTACCTACGGAGGCAATACCTACACGGGACAACTTTTGTTCAGCTTGCCGCCCTCGATCATCGGCCATCAACTACGAATCATGGTGTCAGTCTACGGCGGACAATATGGCTACAGCACCGGAAATGGGCAACTACTAGCGACGGCAGGTCAAATGGTGAAAGTGAACGTTAGCTACCAAAATGGCTACCCGAACGGTAACGGGAATTGTTACATGAATTACAACTGTTACGGTAACTATCAGAACGGTAACTGCTACCAGAACTACAACTGTTATCAATACTACTGCAACCAAGCATCATACTGCTACCCGAATAACTACCCCACTTGCTACTACCAAAATGGCAACTACTACCAAACCAACTGCAACGACCATCATCGCCACCATAAATAAAGAACTGCGAACCGTTTCGTAGAATGTCGCGAAATAGCGACTAAACGACAACGTGAGACAACACTACATAGGCACTTTTCATGATGACGCGATATACTCTCTATTGAGCGATGAATGGAAAGACGCGCCATGATTGTCCATGTTATCGTCGATTCTGACGGTCCCGGTTGAAATTGGGAATGTGGCGTGGGATTTCGAGGGAGAGTTCCACGAGACCTCGGTACCTTCCTGCTTTGTACCATGGGGCTTGGTAGATTAGCTTTCGTCTGCCTCGCTTCTCGACGGTGTACACGTTAGTCAGTCTTTTTTGCAGAAGTTTTCGGAATTTCGTTCTAGCCGGCTCTGGGTGGCAGTCGAACACTTTCTTGCCAATCAATCTCTCGCCACCTTCCTCCTTGAAGTTTGCCGCAGATTTGACGTTCATTTCTAAGAGAACTCCCCTTGTATCGCAAACCGTGATGGCTGCAGGGAATTCCTTGACCCACAGATGCTTTGCTGTTCTAACCAACCTTTACATCACCGATGGTTCTCGCACGAACTTTGTTGGGAGGCCTAGAAAGCTTCCTCCCAATATTCGAAAACGAGAAATCATTCATGTTGGGCCTGCAGACTTGTTCTTGACTCTGACATAGGCGGCGTGTTTTTACCCAATTGGCAAACTTACGACCCACACAACTTTGCTAAGAAATATAATGAGGCAGTGGCGGCAGACGGCCCCAGTGACGGCGTTTAGGCTATGGCGTCGAATATGGTGGCGAGGAAGGACTCGTATTTTGTCTATGTTCTTCTCTGTAATGATGGCAGCTATTACACGGGGTATTCAAATAATCCTACAAGCAGGCTCGTCACGCATATGAAAGGGCAGGGTGCCCGGTACACGAGAATGCACAAACCAAGAGGCATCGTCTACCTCCAAGAACTTCACACACGTAGTGCAGCAATGAAACGAGAACGACAGATCAAAGCGTTAACTCACGCCGAGAAATCTCACCTCGTAGAAGAAAGACATTCGAACCGAACCTAGAGGTCACAGGCCGGCGAGCTTTCAGCAGCGTTTCTACATAGGAAATGTTCATCAGCAATCCATGGTTCTCAGTCGTGAGGAAAAATGAGTTCTGAACGGATTCCAACTCTGAGGGATGTTTATGCCGCGAGGAAAGTGATCAGTACCTATTTGAAACCAACGCCGCTGTTCTATTCGCGGCATCTTTCGAAACTTCTAGGCTGTCAATTGTACTTGAAACTCGAAAATCTCCAGCCAACGCGAGCATTCAAAGTCCGTGGCGGAATAAATTACATGGAGAGGATGAAGCAACAAGCCGCGGGCAAGGTGGTCATCACAGCTTCAACGGGTAATCATGCTCAATCCATAGCTTACGCAGGCTCCCTCTTCGGCATCGAAGTCAAGATCGTCATGCCCGCTGGAGTTCCCGAGATGAAAGCCCAGGCTATCAAAGAACTAGGCGCCGAAGTAATCACGTACGGCAATTATTACGATGAGGCCAGAGAGTACGCGGAGAAGCTGGCAACTCAGAAGGGGTACGTCTATGTTCACGGGAGCAACGAACCGTTGCTTCATGAAGGCGTCGCCACAATGCACCTCGAAATCTTCGAGGAACAGCCTGGGGTTGACGTAGTCATCAATCCCATCGGCGGCGGGTCCGGAGCGTGTGGCGCATGCATAGTCTACAAGACACTCGACCCGCGAATCACAGTAATCGGCGTACAAGCGGAAGGAGCACCGGCATTCTACAACTCATGGAAAGGCGGCGTTATCCAGCAGATGGACCGAGTGAATACGGCTGCTGAAGGAATGGCAACAGCAAAGGCATACGAGCTCCCGTTCAAGATCCTTAGGAAAGCGCTCGATGACGTCATCCTAGTATCTGACGACGAAATGAAAAGAGCCGTGCGAAGCATTTTCTCCGCTACAGGCCAAGTCGCTGAACTCTCCGGCGCAGCCTCAACCGCCGCAGCTTTCAAAATAAGAAACCGACTGGCAGGAAAGAAGGTAGCTTTGCTTCTTAGCGGGGGAAACATAGAACCCAACCAACTTGCAAAAATACTCACCAACGGCACAGTCCGCTAGGTCAGTGTTCAATCAGAAGAGCAACCTAAACGGTAAAGCTTCAGGCAAAACCCAAGGCCCGTTAGGACTTGACAAAGCTTTATTCAACTCGCGGTCGTTTACCGACACCCAAAGCTCAAGCTTCACCTTGACTGGCATGGGAGATAGTTCGTTTGGAAGCACATGTGGTCGAAACGCCCGCTGGCCTTTTCATATTAGATGAAAAGGCAACCGTACTCGAGAAAGTCTACTTCTCACCTAAACCGGAAACTGCAGCCGTCGAACTCAAGGAGTTACAGGAGGGTAAGCCCTCAAAGGAAGTTGTTGAGGCCCTCAAGCGGGCCGCCAAGAAGCACAGCCCCTTGGTATTCGAGAATGAACAGCTCGCCAGAGCCGCCGCGAAAGGAGAAAAACTGAAGACAGTCGTCAGGAGCTCCCCGGTTGCTGAGCAATTTCGAACTCAACTAGGCTCAGAGTGGGAAGGGCGTGAGGATTGGTTGAAGAAACAATCCCTCGAATCGCCTATCCTCATAACCCCCAAAGCCTACAACGATTTCACTCGACAGGTGACTTTGCAGCTTGCACGGGCTGGAATTGCGGTTGCGGCAGCTAGGCGTGACCTGAGCGCGGTACAAGCCGTCCGCGCAATGGACGACGTGGATAAGGTCTTGAACCTGCTCGCAGGGCGCGTACGCGAATGGTTTGGGCTCCACTTCCCAGAAATGGACAGGATGGTAGAGAAACATGACGCTTACGCACGGCTAGTTGCAAAACTTGGAAATCGCAGGAATTTCACCTACGAAAGGCTAGTGGCCGAGGGCCTACCGAAGGAGAGAGCAGAGGAGCTCACCGACGCCGCAAGGAGATCCATGGGCGCCGAAATCAGCGAGCCTGACCTAGTAGTGCTTCAGTCCTTCTGCGAACTCATGCTAGACCTCTACAAATTCAGAGCCAAAAGCGAAGCGTACGTTGAGGAGGTTCTCAAACAAGTAGCCCCCAACATGACCGCCATTGTAGGAGCCCCCCTTACCGCCAGGCTGATCTCGATCGCAGGAAGCCTCGACAACCTCTCGAAAATGCCGTCGAGCACCCTACAAGTTCTCGGTGCAGAAAAAGCCCTCTTCCGCTCATTGAAGACCGGCGCCAGGCCGCCCAAACACGGCGTGATCTTCCAGCACACCGCCATCCATCAAGGCCCCCGATGGCAACGAGGAAAAATCGCTAGAGCTCTATCCGGGAAACTTAGCATTGCCGCCAGGATTGACGCCTTCGGCGGCGACTTCCTCGGGCAAAAGTTGAGGGAAGACGTCGACAGAAAAATCGGCGAGATAAAGGAACGCTACAAGATGCCGCCTCCACTGAAGAAGAGAGACGTTGGCCGGAAACGTTAGGCCGCACGACCCTTTCGAGGGCGTCTACTGGGTAACCCTCGAAGAAGGCAGCAAGCGCCTCGCAACGAAAAACCTAGCACCGGGCATCAGCGTCTATGGTGAACAATTAATCGAAAGCAGCGGCACTGAATTCAGAACATGGGATGCTTACAGGAGCAAGCTGGCCGCCGCGATTCTTCGCAACATCAGCTCACTTCCCATCAAGCCAGGCAAGGCGGTGCTCTACTTAGGGTCCGCATCGGGCACCACAGCAAGCCACGTCAGCGACATTGTCGAGGAACGGGGGAGGGTGTACTGCGTAGAATTCGCGCAAAGAAGTATGCGGGAGCTAATCGACACGCTGTGTCAGCATCGCTCCAACGTCTACCCCATCATGGCAGACGCACGTATACCGGAAAAATACAAGGCCTTGGTGGACCGAGTGGACGTAATCTATTCAGACGTCGCTCAACCAGAACAAGCGAAAATATTGGCGGACAACGCTGACCTCTTCCTCAAACCAAAGGGTTCAGTTTTGATTGCGATAAAGTCGAGAAGCGTCGACGTCACCATGGAGCCTACCGATGTTTTCAAACAGGAGACTGGGATACTTCGGGCAAGGCATTTCGACATTCTTCAGACCGTACGTTTGGAACCCTACGAGAAAGACCATGCTTTGGTCTTGGCCAGTCGGGCATGAGCTTATTGTTTGATTCAAGGAGACCATTGGATCGGGCCTTGGACGCTGTTCTCGGCCATGAACTTCGAAAACTAAACACGCACCTCCCAAAGCAAAGGCGCAGCCTAACCGAACTCCTAAAACTCAAAGACCCGACCGTCGAGGCTACCGACGGTTCGGCTATCATGCTCAAGAGGTCCGAGTTGGAGGAGCTAGCGAGGATTGTTCCAACTGAATATCAGGACCGCCTGAAGCTTCCAATCATAATCATGAGGAGAATGGATTTGGGCAGGTCGATTTACACGGTTTCAGGTGAACGCGTTGAAGAATTCACGGTTAAGAAGATTTTAGGCCTCACTAAAGATGAGTACTACCAAACATACAAGGACCGAGAGCCCGCTTATCTATACAGGCCACAAGTCACCGAACTGCTTCGAAAATTCCACACCATCTTCGTAATCGCTTTCGGAATACCAAAGGAACTATCCGACTATGGCCCAAGCCTCCCCTGACCGACCTCAAGCTCGATTTCCTTAATCGTCTTCCAAGAGAGCCTAACAATTGGAGGAAACGTGTCGTGAGTCCGCCTCCATTCTCTAAGGAAGTCCATGGTTCTTGGATCGGTCATGTACCCGGATCCGAAATTCCCGTATTCTCTTCGCAAGAATTCGACGGCCTCGTCACGCCTTACCTTGGCAATTATGCTGGCTGCTGAGACTATGGGATACGTTCGGTCTGCATGGTGCTCAGAGACTATTTTGATCCCGCGCAACTCTGCGGGCAGAAATTCTCGAATAGTTTCCCCATACCGTTCCTCGTTAACGTCTGAAGCGTCAACGTAGGCCTCCTTTGGGGCGAGTTCGCTGATCACTTGAGCCATCAACTGCGCTTCCAAGTAGTTCAGTTTCCTCAACTTCCCACCATGCAGCACGACCTCGTCTATCTCCTTCGGCTGGACCTCCACCACGCTAACTTTCGCGGCAAGCATTCTCAGCTTTGGGGCCAGCATTGTACGCATGTCAGGGGAAAGCAACTTTGAATCCTTGACGCCCATCGCTATCAGTTCGCGGTCATGGTTTTCCCCAAGCAGTACGCCCGCGATCACTAGCGGTCCGATGATTGGGCCGCGCCCAGCATCATCCACACCTGCGATGAGCTTTGTCATACATTCAACCTACACTTCAGTGGGGCTTTACAAGTTAAAAGCTACAACCCTCTCTGCTAGCACTATGCCTCCCTCCCGCATCTTCCTAACCGGCGAACCTGGGTGCGGAAAAACCACTGCCATCAACGAGATCCATCAAATGCTCGCAGCTCAGGGATGGAAAGTGGGAGGAGTTGTCTCTGGCGAACTTCGCGAGAGGGGTGTCCGGGTGGGGTTCAGCCTCGAAGACCTTTCAACCCACGAAACCGGCACTCTTGCCCACATCGCCCAGAGGGACGGCCCAACCGTAGGCAAGTACCACGTGAACTTGGCGGACATTCAACGCATAGCCGTAACAGGAATCAAGCATGCCATCCTGGAGGCTGACGTGATAATGGTTGACGAGCTCGGCCCGATGGAATTGAATTCCATGCCTTTCATACTTGCCGTTGAAATGGCGTTGGCGACCCCCAAACACCTCGTTGGGACCATCCACAAACGCGCCTCACATTACCTAGTTGCAGCGATCAAATCAAATCCCGCATACCAAATCCTCGAAGTAACACCGAACAATCGCAACGAATTGCCGAAAACCGTCACGGAAAGAATCGAGAGTCAGATGTAGATTGAAATCGACCTTACAAGCTCAGCAACCAACTCGTCAGGCGAGTGGGTTATCGGAAGGGAGCGCTAAGCTACGCCCCGTCTCACGAGGAGTATTCTACAACCCGAAAATGAGCCTAGGTCGGGACTTGGCGGTTCTATTTGCGGCATCCTTCTTTCTGGATGGTAGGCGCCTCCGCGTCTGTGACGCTATGACGGGGTCAGGCGTTCGCGCAGTACGGTATGTGCTTGAATCCCTTAACGTTGCGAGCGTCGTCGCGGCCGATAAGAATCCTGAAGCGGTCGAAGCGGCCCGGCGAACAATCCAGCTCAACGGTCTGGAGAAGAAAGTTGCCGTGGTTGAATCGGACGCGAACTTGCTGCTTCTCCAACACATGCAGGACAGGTTCGACCTAGTTGACCTAGACCCGTTCGGATCCCCGGCACCATACCTGGAATCAGCCTTGCGGGCGACTGAGGATGGCGGTATCGTCGCGGCCACTGCGACCGATATGGGCCCGCTCACGGGTGGGAGGCCTGCTGCATGCTTCAGGAAGTATGGTGCGAGTGCGATTCGAACAGAATTTGAGAAGGAGGTGGCTCTCAGAATCCTCGCAAGCTGCCTCACCGCCATCGCGAGTAGAATTGAAATCGGGATTGAGATTGCCTTTGCACATGCATCTGACCACTACGCACGAATCTACGCAACAGTGAGAAAGGGTAAGGCGTCCGCGAACGAGTCAGCCAAATTGCTAGGTTTCCTCGGATACTGCCCAAAATGCCTCATGCGAAAATCAGTCAACTCATTGGAGTCAATCGAATGGGTGTGCAAAGTTTGTGGGTCCAAGGCTCAAATCGGCGGCCCGATATGGCTTGGCCCACTGTGGGACGGAGATGTGGTTCAGAGAATGGTGCAACGTACCCCGACCGTATCGTCATCACGCCTTTCTGAGATCCAGATGATTCTGTCCCGCACAGCCGAAGAAGTAGACAATTCGTCTTTCTACTATAGAACTGACTCATTTGCCCGATCACTCAGAATAAGGCCACCCAGAATTGCGCGAGTTGTAGAGGCTTTGCGCAACAGCGGCCACCAAGCTAGCCGAACACACTTCGACCCAAAGGGGTTCAGAACCAATATGAAATTCGAAGAGTTAGTGGTATTATTGCGTGGCTTGGCCGAGGAAGCCTAACCCCAAGAAGTAAAACTCAGCACTTTCAGGCCGGCTCGCAGGCGGTTTCACTGTCCTAAGAATATGGAATGACGACTTCATCTCAAGTTGAAACTCCTTAAACTCCGAACCTTGAAAGACTTTAACGAGCATGTTGCCGGAAGGCCTCAATAAAACGCGCGCAACCCTCAGCGCGCACCGGGCCAATTCGATTTGTCGAGCGGTGTCGACATCCCATACGCCCGATAGGTCCGGGGAAAGGTCGGAAACGATCACATCAAACATTCCCGGGGCAGTTGCTCCAATTTGATCCACGAGCCCTTCTTGAGTTATGTCCGCCCTAATTGCAACAACGTTCGCGAACTGAAGGGGAGGAAACTCCTCCAAGTCGACGCCTAGGACGAAGCCTCTCCCGCCAACGAGTTGGTGGGCTGCCTGCAACCAACCCCCAGGCGCGCAACCCAGGTCAAGTACGCGGTCGCCTCGCCCCACGAAAGAGTACTGTTTGGCCACTTGGAGTAGCTTGAAGGTCGCCCTACTGCGGAAACCTCTCTTCTTAGCGAGGCGGTGGTACTGGTCTCTCTTCCGCTGCCGCAGCCAATCACTCGGCACTTGTCGTTACCGCTTTCGCTGAGTCCGCCACGTCGTGCATCCACTTGGTCAAATGTTCACACCTGTTCGGGTTCAGAATCCAGGCTTGAGGGCAATTGCCCACTAAATCGCAAAAGGCACATGGGACGTCCAGGATAGAATCAATCGTGGAATAACGGCGCTTTGCAAATACTCGGTAAGTCCAGCGGCCTTCATGGAGCTCTTTCTTTCGGGCGATCAGGCCCTTCTTCTCAAGCCTAAGTATTGCTCTCGAACCTTCGCGGCTGTCAGCGGTCAACTGCCTCCAAAGCTCTGATTGCAGAATCCCCATGTCGCCGAGTTCCATAACTATGCGTAAGACGTCCTGTTCCGTTGGACCTTTCCTCGGCAACCAATAACCTTCTAGAAATGAAACGATTTATTCAGAATCAAATTGGAATTAGACGCCATTCCATTTAAACGTTCAAGATAATTTCCGCAGTTGATTGTTTAGCCTTCGGTTTTCTTGGCCGAAAAGGCTGGTTTCTACGTGATTCTTGACCCGTTAGGCACTTCACCATCGGTGGTCAGCAAGGCTATCTTGTCGCCTTCCTCAGCCGCAAGCAACATCCCCTGTGAAACCTCGCCGGAGAATTTTGATGGTTTTAGGTTGTAAAGGAAAATGACTCGCTTCCCCTTCAACTGGTCGGGTTCGTAATATCCAACGAGGCTTGAGACCGTTTGGCGGATCCCAAGCGGGCCGAGGTCGACCAGGATCTTGTACAGCTTTTCAGTTCTAGTAACCCGTTCTACCTGCGTTATCGTTCCCACCCGGGCATCTATTCTCTTGAAGTCCTCGAAGGAGATCTCAAGGCTCACCTTATCGTCGCTCACGTGCCTCACCTGTTTTCTTAGACGTGTTCTAGGGCGGTAGATAAGTCGGCTATCAAATCTTCGGCGTCTTCTATACCCACTGACACTCTGATCAAAGAGTCTGTGACCCCTATTCTATCACGTTCCTCTTTGGGAACTGAAGCATGTGTCATCGAGCTCGGATGTTCGATTAGGGATTCTACCCCACCCAAGCTCTCAGCCGGCGTGAACACCTTCAGATGCTTCAACAGTTCCTGCCAGGAATGTAAGCCGCCCTTCAAGTGGAAGCTTACCATGCCCCCAAAATCATCCATTTGTTTCCGAGCCAGGTCGTGCTGTGGATGGGAGGTCAAACCGGGATAGATGACCCTGGAAACCTTCACGTGCCCGGCCAGGAATTCTGCGACCTTCTTGGCATTGCTGCAGTGGCGTTCCAGTCTCACAGCCAAGGTTTTGATGCCCCGCAGAACAAGCCAGCAATCCATGGGCCCTGGAACGGCGCCGGCTGCGTTCTGTGCGAACTGCACTTTTTCATAGAGCTTCGAGTCGCTGAGCATTACAGCCCCACCGATGAGGTCGGAATGTCCCCCCAAGTACTTGGTTGTGCTGTGGACCACAATATCGGCGCCCAGTCTGAGCGGGTGCTGGAGATAAGGGCTCATGAACGTGTTATCTACCACAACCAACGCATTGTGGCTGTGTGCAACCTTCGCAACTCCCGCAATGTCAACGATCTGGAGGAGTGGGTTTGTGGGGGTCTCCACCCACACAATCTTCGTTCTAGGCTTGAAGCGAGCTTCGTAATCCCTTAGATTGGTCCCATCGAAGTATGTGGATTCCACTCCAAAGTTTTGCATTACTCGGGTGAATACTCGCCGAGTTCCTCCGTACAGATCTTCAACAGCCAAAATATGGTCTCCTTGGTTGAGCAGGCTTAGTAGTAGGGTGGTTATGGCTGCCATCCCAGACGCAAACGCGAGTGCGTGATCTGCTTCTTCGAGGGATGCAAGGCAGCTCTCTAGGGCTGTGCGGGTCGGGTTGGCGGTCCTCGAATACACGTATCCAGCCCCAGTGTCAGGTTGAGATTGTTTGAACGTTGACACCTGGTAGATTGGGACCACGACCGTTCCTGTCCGGTTTTCGAGTTCATCCCCTGCATGTATTGCCCGCGTAGAAAATCGCATAAGAGAACCTTCGCGGCCAAATCAGAGTTGAGAAGCTTAAAACTTGTATTGGCGGGGACCGTTGCCGAGGCTTGGTTTGAACTCGGGGACAGTAAGCGTTCAAATCTTCTTGAACGTCCGTCATTTAGCCCCCAAGTGAGTCACTTCGCATTCGGCGGAGCTTGCTTCAGTCAACAGGCCTGAGAGGTTGCCGCGAAACTGTACTTCCGTCGAGAAAATTCCTAGAAGACTTATTACCATTTGAACTTCGACAATAGGGCGGTGTCACTGTTTGGCTAAGAAACGAAAGTCCCAGAAAGGTGCGAAGAAGAGAGCAAAGCGAACGGCGAAGAAGAAGACTAGACCGAAAAAGAAAATGCAACCTAAACCGAAGCCCGTCGCAGCAGCGCCACCTCCAATGCCCGCAGTTGAACAACCACCCATGCCAGAGCCAGTGGTGGAAGCGCCACCTGCAGAAGCCGCTCCAGCTGAGCAACCTCCTTCAACTGAACCCATGCCATCTGAGAGTTCGGGAAGCGAATCGAGCGAATCCACCAACCCTTAGAAACTGGTCATCAAACAATTTCTCGCCGACGCCTACGTGTAGGCATCGACTTTGTATCCTGCCGCTTATCGAAGATGGTGAAGGTGGCCTGAACTCCCCTCGAAACAATCCCAAGATAGCTTCATCAGAAACAAGGCCGAACTAATCCGTAACGGGGGCACGGCCCGAGATCGTACGGCTCGGCAGCTGTGTTTGCAGTCACTCGAAGAAGCATTGCACGCGGTGGACCCGTATCGATGCATCCTATCTTTTGTCAAGGTGAAAGATGGTCAACTCCGAACCAAAGACTTCACAATTTCCCTCTCCCGGTTCAGTAGTATCCTTGTTCTTGCCGTTGGAAAAGCAAGCGCACCCATGATGAAAGCCGCCTTCGAAATTCTCGGAAGTCACGAGACGCGTGGAATCATCGTGGCGCCACACGATGAACGTATACCAATTCGTGACCGACGTATCCAAGTCCTTCGCGCAGGCCATCCAATACCGGATAGTGACGGGTTGAGAGCCGCCAGGACAGTCCTCAAAACAGTTCGAGGGATGAAAGCGGACGAACTCCTCCTTTGCTTGATTTCAGGGGGCGCTTCCGCTATGCTGCCCTCCACACCGCCTGGGGTAGGATTGGAGGGAGAGAAACGACTAACTCAATGTCTTCTATCGAGCAACTTTACAATTCATGAGATAAACACAGTGCGAAGACACCTCTCAACTCTGAAAGGTGGTCGGCTTGTGGAGCAATGTAGAGCCTCAAGCATCTTGTCCCTAATCGTGTCAGATGTCCCTGGAAATTGCCTACGCGACATCGCATCGGGGTTGACGGTGGAGGATCCAACCACCTACCGAGACGCCGTAGAGGTGCTGAAACGGCACGACGTCTGGGACAAGATCCCGCGTCAAGTCAAAGATTACCTCACTCTAGGATTGCGTGGTCAAGTCCCGGAAACACCCAAACCGGGGACCTCAAGCTTCAGGAGAGTCCGGAACTTCATAATCGCAGACAGCAGGATCGCCTGCACCGCAGCGCAGCGGGCTTTGAGATCCAACGGCGTCGAAGCCACGATCATATCATCTTCCGCCGAAATGGAAGCGAGGGAGATGGGAAGAGTGCTGGCGTCCTTAGCTACTGGCTACAAGGAACATGGGAAATCAGCGGTTGGTTCTCGAGCGATAATCGTCGGCGGAGAGACAACGGTCAAGGTCGAAGGGAAAGGAAAAGGCGGCCGGAACCAGGAAACTGTGCTCTGGGCCACGGAGGGAATCACGGGCCTCAACGGCACGGTCGTAGCTGCACTAGGAACTGACGGCGTTGATGGAAACAGCAATGCGGCCGGCGCGCTGGCGGATGGAAGAACGACCATTCGAGCTAGAAGAAAGCAACTCGAGCCGAAAAACTACCTCGCTCGAAATGATTCCTACCAATTCTTCAAATCGCTGAATGACGGTTTGGTGACTGGTCGAACGGGAACCAACGTTGGAGACGTGTATCTGATGATCTCGCTCGAATGACGACGGGATTATTTGACGATTAACGTGGGGATTTTAGCGTGGTGACTCACTTTGTCTGAAACACTTCCCAGCAAGAAGGCACGAACCTCAGTAAGCCCCCTGCTACCTAGCACGATAAGGTCGACCTTCTCTGAAACAGCTAGCTTAATGATTTCCTCAGCGGCCACGCCTTGAAGCAACCTTGACTCGTAATCCGCTCCCTCTGCCTTCGCGTACGCGCTAGCCCTATTCAGGGTCTCCTTGCCCTCCGCGTCCATCTCCTTCACGAATACAGTGGTCGCGAGGACTCCCGCTTCTGAAGGCGTTACGGCGTAGAATTGGCGAAGAACCACATGTGTAATGATTAACTTGGCGCCATACTTCTTCGCCAAATCAACTGCGCACTTCAATGCTCTCTCGGCAAATGGCGAACCGTCCACGGCCACAAGGATCCTTGAGAACATGAAAATCGAGGGAGAATATTGAGCCCGAGGGTAATAACTGTACTTGGTGCGGGCGTTCAGCTACCCTACAGTGATTTGCGGGGCCTTCTCAACAGCTCGTTGGGGCTTCGATGCGTACATCCTGATGTATGGTGCCATCGCACGCAGGATCTTGCTCTCCGCCTTACGCAGATGCTCTTCATAGGTCGTGCGGGGTACCTTGTTTTTGTTAGCGATTTCTTCAGCGGTCATCTTCTTCGGGACTTGATAGTATCCATATTCCAAGGCCGCCAACAACGAGTTGGTTTGCTTATCCGTCAGATCTGAGAAAACACTGCCCACCGATATTACAAACGCGTCTTTAATGCTCTTTTCAGGAACGACCCTTTTCTGAACGATCTGAAGCGGGCCGAGCTGGCTTAACTCTTCGAACAGCCTCTTGTAATCATTCTCCCGGAACCCTACAACTCTATACTCTTCCCAACCACCGTAGTATACTTCGGGCAGCATTAGAAGGCATGAGTTCTTTTCAATTACCTGTGCGACGTTCGGGACTATCTTCCCGCAGCAACAGGTCTTTACGATCAGTTGAAGGTTACCCTCTAGGAAATTCTTCTTTAGTACCTTACCCCCCTTCCAAAGAAGAAGTTCTTTCAAGTCAGGTTCGATTCTCATGAAAGTCTCAACGTTGGGGCAATCTACCTCCATAACGTGAATCTGGTTGTTACACCACTCAACAAGCCGCACGTCTGGGTTCTTCACTGTGAACCGTGTGTAAGGACAGTCGTGTTGCATTTTGAACGTGACTTCAAACATTTCTAATCAACTGACGGAGTACTGTCTTTCCGGCTCTATAAGACATGTGCCGTCCTAAGACGGCTTATTCGGTTCGGCTAGCGCTGGCTCTGATTTACCATCGTACGACGGTATAAACTACTACCGTCACTTCCGACTCTATTGTTGCTGGAGGTAATGTGAATGAGTATCGTAACAAACGTGTTGGATAGGCTGGGACTCACAGGTGCGTTAAGCCCGAAGATCATTTCCTTTGTTCCGAAGCTGAACTTACAGCTTTCACAAGTCCTGTGGAAGCATTTCAGTCAAGGGCAGGAATGGACTTCGACTAAGCACTCTCAGGAGTTCCAGAGAGAATCAATGGCCCGACGGGCCTTATACGAAATGCAAGGCAGACTACCAATAGCGAGGTGAATCAAATGCAACGAACAATAACCGAACAAGTCACCGCACCCACAGCGGGACAAGCCGAACTTGAAGTCCTTCAACGAATCCGAACCGATCCGAGAATTTGCTCGGTAGTCATAGTGCGAGCTGCAAATCCCGGAAAGGTAATGGAGACCCACGGCCTAGTCAAGACTAGTCGTATCAAGTTGCCGACGCCAAATACAGATTCATTCCTTGTAACCGACCTGCTCGAGGACATTACGTACATGATTGGGCAGGAAGGGTCGCTCTCCAAGCTTGTCTTCACCTTGAAGGACGAACAAGTCATGGTAGCAGTTCAACCCGGCTCGGACCTCACCGAAATCGCTCACGACTTCGCAATCGACCTGGCCACCATAACGGCCCACAACTGACCAAGCACAGGTTGGTACGTGTCGGGCCGCTTCCCCGGTTTATTCGAAACCTATTTCTGACTGAAATCCTTTCCAAGCCAGACGGAGAAATGCCAGACGTATCCGAGGGCCTACCTGCCCCCGATTTCACCGCAAAAGCCAGTGACGGGTCATCCGTGACGCTCTCTAACTTTCGCGGAAAGAACGTTGTGCTTTACTTTTACACAAAGAATCTCAGCCCGGGTTGCCGGGCAGAAACCTTCGCCTTCAGGGATATCTATGGGAAATTTACTTCTGCAGACACCGAATTGATCGGTATTAGTGTGGACTCGGTCGAATCACACGTTGACTTTGCTTCCCGCCACAAGATTCCCTTCAAACTGCTAAGCGACCAAGACAGGTCCATCTCACGCCTTTACGGAGTGCTGGGCTACGGTGGATATTTCGCCAAGCGTACAACGTTCATAATTGACAAACAAGGCGTCATTCGAAAGATTTTCCATGTAGTACTCCTGCCAACATCCTATAAGCACCCCGAGACAGTTCTGGAAGCTCTTCGCAGTTTAGGCTGAATTGGTTGTGGGCCCAAGGGGCTGAATCTGGGGCAGCATTGCGATGCCCTCATCGGTTATGTCGAAACGATTCCACTTCGTGGAGTGCTTCTGGCCGCGCAACGAGTATATTCGAATGTATCTTTCCAATCCTTCCGCCCCCTCCTGAATCTTCATTTCCAGCACACCGTCGAACATCAAGAGAAGAGCATTCTGAAAACGTTGCTCAAGAATCTCGGTCGTCAACGAAAACAGCCCCAAAGTTGAGCTCCCTTTAATTTTCGCAAGCAATTGCCGCAGAAACTTCAGCGTAACATCGGTCCCGGCTTCTTGGACTATTGAGGTGAGGTCGTCGACGAGCAGGCATGATTTCGTCAAACCCTCCCAAGCGGCTTTCAATGTAATGCTAATGTCAGTCAGGTTAGCGAGGCTGGTCAGTGCATACTTCGTTTCGGCCTTTTTGCCCATGAGTGCGCTGTAGCAATCAAGTATGCGAAGTTCATCATCTTCCTCAACCACCGGCGCTTCTCCATAGCCCTTAGCAAGGATCTTACGGATCTCACCTCGCAAATCACCCGCGGTTTCATCCGACGGCAGGTAAACAACAGGCCTTCCCGACTCGAGGGCCGTACGAGCGAAGGCTTTGCAGAAAGATGTTTTCCCAACTTTGGCTGGGCCCAGTAGCAAGATGGCCCCATCGTTGACTGTTCCGCCTACGAAACAGCCCAGGCAAAAGTGGGCTTCCCTTCCGTCGGCAAATGTTAGATTTGTTATCTGTACAATTTCGTTTTCGTGGATGCCGCAAGCGGAACATGAAAGGGCCAAGGCCATTCCTCTGTGAATAACAGCTTCAGTTCGGTCGAAGATAAATTGTCTTCCTAAACTAGCGCTTAGTCACAGGCTCGACGATTATCTTAGTCCCATCAAGGGATATGAAGAGTGGTTGGCCTTTTTGCCACTTTAACTTCTCCACCATCTCCCTAGGAATCGTTATCCTATACTGCCCTCGAAAATCTTGAAGCCGAACAATTTCTAGGCTTTGAGACATGCCTCGACGCCCTATGAGTACTCACGAGCCTCCATAGGCTTAATGAGCATTCCTAAGCCTTAAATATACTACTAATACTAATTAGTACTCTTGAGGACTAATCAATTGGAGACTGCGGAGTACTACAGAGACGCCTCAGGCTTCTGGAAGATCAAGTCGCCTAAACGCAGACGAATCGTTCACCTATAGACCAGCACACAATCACTCGGCCCAGGAGCCGGAATTAGCGGATTCGCGCTATGTTTCCGCTTCAATCTTCTTGAGTTGTTTCTGGTACATTTCGAGCGTTTCTTGCGAAGTAGTCGCGTCCTCCGCAGACTTGTCTTTCCGCCAATTACCAGTGAATCTGGGGAATCTAAGCGCCAGTCCGCTACCGGGCCTTATCGCGTCCCAGCCGCACGTGTGGAGCGGGGATAATGTGATTTCGTCCGCAGCTACTTCCAAAACCGCAGAGGGCGCAAACCACACGTCAGGCTCCATCAACGAGTTGACCCGTGGATGCCTGTGCTTGACCACGCTCTTCTCCAACATCTTTGGGAGGTCGGCCAAGTCCTGGTCGGTGAAGCCTGACCCTAGCTTACATAGTGTCTCGAAAACGTCCTCCTTCTGATTATAGGCGGCCATGAGGAGCGCACCGTAACTACCTGCCCGTCTTCCCCGCCCCGCGAACGCCCCTACGGGAACCAAGTCAAAGGTGTCCTGAACTTCCGCCTTGTACGACCGCTTGTATTTTATCCAAAGCCAACCACGGGCCCCAGCCTGGTAGGTAGATTGCCCCGAGATGCTCTTGACAACTAAACCCTCACAACCTGAAGCAACGGCTTCGTCCATCAATTGCTCCAGTTTCTTTGGATCCTTCGTCAAATGTTGGTGAGCTATCGCCACGTGTTCAGAAGGTTCGATAATTTTCACTAGCTCCTTTCTTCTTTCGAGGTAGGGGGTAAGTGTCATGTCACGTCCATTCAGGAAGAGGACGTCGAACAGGAATACCGTCACAGGTATCTCTTCGGACATTCTCTGAATTTCGTACTTTCTTCCCCGCCTTTGGGAGATGACTTGGAAGGGGAGCATATCACCGGTGTTAGCATCCACTGCTACACATTCGCCTTCCACGATCGCCTCTTTCGCCTTGACGCATGTTTGTAACAGTTTGGCGACATCAGGGAATTGGTCGGTAATGTTCTCAAGCCGCCGCGAGAAAAGTTGCACCCCTTTAGGGTTCAAGTGCGCTTGGATTCTGAGGCCATCGTACTTGTATTCCGCAGCTCCCTCACCCCCAAGCTTCTCCAGAATATCTTGGGCAGCGGGCAAACGCTCGCAGAGCATCGGCCTGATCGGACGCCCGACTGTAATCTTGAACTTCTCAATCCCTTCGAGGCCATCGTGCGTGACCACATCAGCAACGTACCCTAGGTCCGACGAGAGATTGTACGCCCTTTCGATGGGTTCCCTTGCAACCTTGTTGCCTCCGTATGCAACCGCAAGCCCATCCAGCACAGTCATATCAGCGACGCCCAACCTCAGCTTACCAACAGCCATCCTCGCGATGAACTTCCCTTCAAGCGGCGTCGCATCATTCAGGAGGCTTATGAGTAAACGAGTTTTCGTCTCAACAGAACCGGAACCTGTTGCCTTCGCGATCTTATCGAAGGTCTCGTATACCGTCTTGACAGTTAGAGACCGTTTCACAAGGGAGGCTTGCGATTTCTTTCGCAGTAATTTCTCAACGCTTAGCCCTACGTCCCCGGTCTTCTTGTAGTCCTCCTCAACCGCCCGCTCTGTTTTCCCAGAAACTTCTGCAGCCGCCTTTATCAGCAGCTTTTCGGCGAGGCCAAGTTCGACGCCAACATAGTCAGGGTAAAGCTTTCCTTGAAGCAGGTAGACAACTTTGCTAATTTCATCCTTCGGGGTCTCCTTAATCAGGTCCACAAGGAAGCTGGTCATTTCCAAGCGTTTCTTGGTAGCCTCTATTTTTTCGAAGAGATCAGCTACCTGACTGAACTTCAAAGGCGTCACATCTAGAGGGGGTTACATGGTCTACAATGCTTCAGATGAAGCTGAAAGTGATGGACGAATTATTAGCGGTTGCCGTTCACATGGTTGTTCCAGGGCCCCGCATTATTACTACGAGTGATGGAGGCTCGCTTGCCCCGCAATGGAGAAATAAACCGGCACATTGTACTTGGCCTCGAGCTGAATCTCAGAGGGACACTTTGGAGGCCTAATACAGCGACAGCAACACTGGGTCGATTCTATTTCGGCTGTGCAGGTTGGTCATACAAGGAATGGAATGGGCCACTCTACGACCCCGGCAAGAGCATGCTTCAACAATATGCCTCAGTATTTGACACCGTGGAACTCAATTCATCCTTCTACAGGCAACCTGACGAAGGAACAATCCTAGGCCTAACTCGAAACACCAAGAGGGGGTTCATGTTCAGCGCGAAGATTAACCAGAAGTTCACGCACGAACTACGGCTGAAGTTAGACGATGATTCTCAGGAGGAGTTGGAGAGTTTCGTGCAACTCTTCGACCCTTTGCTCACTCAAGACAGGTTGGGATGTTTCCTTGTCCAGCTTCCACCTTCTCTCAAAAGGAACAATAAACTCCTTGAAGATTTCTTAGCTGCTCTTCCACATCGCTATGATTACGTGGTTGAGTTTCGGCACAAGTCGTGGATGAACGATTCGACGTGGCGCATTCTTTCGAAATATCAGGCGGCTTATTGTATCGTCGATGAACCTCTTTTGCCGCCAGAGGTACATGTTACATCATCGATCGGGTACATCAGGTGGCACGGCCACGGGGAACGGCCGTGGTATGATTACCGTTACACGCAGCAGCAGCTCCAGGATTGGGTTCCTAAGATCAGAGAGGTTCAGGCAAATACGAAGAAGACTTTCGGAATATTCAACAACCACTTTCATGGGTACGCTCCGGAAAATTGCATTCAGACTATGCAAATGCTAGGCATAGCGACTCCGACTCATCTGAAAACCATTAAACGCCTGCAGCGTTACATCGACAGGGAATTGGCTGGGTTACCACCCGCCGGAACTCTCGACCAATACGCTTCATCCACATAACTGGAGTATGGCGAATCTGAATGAAAGGGATGTTCGGCCGGTTTCATTTAGTAAGAAGAAAAGAGAGGCGTGTCCTAGAACTAATTTCGGACCATTTTGACCTTGTAGCTAAGGCGGTCCAAGAATTGGAGCCACTCCTCGAAGCCGCGAAGGGTGGTGACTCGAAAAAGGTTGAAGAAATGAGCGCTAGGGTCGCCGAGTTCGAGACACTCGCCGATGGGTTGCACAGGGACGCAGTATTGGCAATCTCTCAGGGCGCATTCTTTTCGGGGACACGAGACGACTTCCTCGAGCTCATGGAGGAGAATGACGAGGTCGCGGACGCAGCGCAGAACGCTGCGAGAATACTTGCTGATTCGTCAATCGATTCCTCATCCTTCCTCATTCTGTATGAGGAACAAAAAGCGACCTTGAGCGACCTTTTCAACTTGCTTCAAACAACGGTTAGACTTTTGCGTGAGTCGATAGCAGCGCTCGCAAGTGATGCCGAGCTTGCCGTTAGCAAGTCTCTCCTCGTCGAGCGAGCCGAGGAAGAAGCAGACGAGGTGAAGAATCTGCTGATAAAACACATTTTCGCGCACAAATCTGAGCTGGATGTGCTGACGCTGCTTCAGCTCCGCGACTTTGTACTAAAGCTTGATGAGATTGGAGATGCAGCTGAAGATTCTTCCGACTTAGTGATATCATTGGTAGCTAAAGCGGAAGCTTAGGCCCAGTTCTTCGAGTTGAAGAGTTTTAATAAAAGGGTTCTAGCTATCGATAGTCTGTCAGATACGATTTCAATGAGGTTCAGGGAAGGTCTGGTCTAGTCTTGAAATGCCCTCTTTGCGGAAAGGAGATGACACCGATGAGCGAGCGCCCGGCCGTGGATTCCCCGACGTTGCCAAGACCAAGACAGGAATCTCTCTATTTCTGCGGACAACACGGAGTGATGAATAGGTCCACTGACTTGAAGGAAAAAGTCGACCAGGTAACCAAGAAGGCAAGAACCACTCCGTGAGGTTGTTTCTTGGCGTGTTGCCGCCGGAATACTAATTGACTGCCATGCCATCTTATCTTGAGTTGCTTCCGGGGTTGGCGTTATGCGTTATCCTCGGCGCCAACAACCTCTCTACCTGCCTCGGAACATCTGTCGGTACTGGTGCTCTGCGATACCCACAAGCACTCATCCTGGCCTCGATCGGACTTCTCGCCGGAATTCTTCTCGAAGGACACAAACTATCCCACGCAATAACTGCGGGGATCGTGCCCTCAACCGACCCGGCATTCATACTCGCAGTGTCACTTTCCAGCATCGGCATAATGGCGTTCCTGACGTTCCGCAAGCTTCCCATTAGCCTATCGCAAGTTGCTATCGGGGCTGCATTAGGCGCCGCGCTCGCTTTAGGGACACCCATCAACTGGCAGTTCACATTGCTAGTAGCATCATCCTGGCTACTGACACCATTGGCAGGGTTGGCGTTAGCGATCGCTCTTACCTTCACCACCAGAACGCTCACAAAACGAGTTAGAAGAATTCTCACCCTAAACGCGCTCTACTCCTACCTGACGATTCTCAGCGGAACCTACGCCGCCTATGTACTCGGGGCGAACACTGTGGGGCTCATCATTGGCATGGTGGAAATATCAGGCTTCGAGCTCGTAACCTCCATCGCCTTTGGAGTTGCAACGATTCTTGGAATGATTGCACTCAGCAGGGGTACAACAAGGAGTGTTTCAGAAAACCTCGTAGGTTTGAACCCTTCCGCGTCCTTCGCAGCGCAGATGGGAGGAGCCTTGACAGTTCACGGATTCACGGAGGCCGGAATCCCCGTCTCCGTGTCCCAAGCGGTAGTTGGAGGCATATTTGGCGCCTCCATTCCTCGAAACATAGTAGTTCGCAACAACCGCCTAGTCAGGGAAATAATCGTCGGGTGGACTGCGGCCCCTTTTCTGGGTGCAGTTCTGGCGTTCTTGCTGGCTAGCGTCTTGTGAGCGTGCAAAAACTAGGCCATGAGAAGCGGCTGATTCAAAGCAAAGGAAGATTAACCTCAGCGTTTGTTCTGTGAGTTCCTTCACAGTTCACAATTACTCGAGTGTAAGCATATGCCTTCGGAGAAGTCATGCGGAGCTGTGATCTTCAAAGCCAACGGGAAACGCAAGTATCTACTACTTCACTACGAGGGCGGCCACTGGGATTTCGTAAAGGGGCATGTGGAAAGGAATGAAACCGAAATGGAAACCGTTCTCCGAGAAACCAATGAAGAGACCGGCCTGACCGACCTTAGATTCTTTGAGGGTTACCGTGAACCAATAAGCTACTACTACAGGAGAGCGGGAAGGATCGTTCAGAAGGAAGTCGTCTTCTACCTTCTTGAGGCTAAGACGGACTCGGTTCGGCTCTCTAGGGAGCATGTCGGTTTTGACTGGATGTCTTATGAGCCAGCCTACCAGCGGTTAACGTACAAGAACGCGAAGGATACGCTGCGCAAGGCCCACGAGTATATGGAGAAGTTGCAAGCACAGACTCTAGTCGGGGACGCCGAGAAAGGCAGCTAAAACGGCCCTTGCCCCGTGCAGCTTGTTCTCAGCCTGCTGCCACACGATACTTTTCGGTCCCTCCAAGACTCCATCAGTGATTTCCAGTCCCCTGTGTGCTGGAAGGCAGTGCATTACCGCAACATCGGGTTTTGCTTTTTGAACAAGTTTCTCGTTGATCTGGTACGGTTTAAACTTCAGTTCCTTCTTTTTGGCTCCTTTCTCTTGGCCCATGCTCACCCAGACATCAGTGTAGAGAACGTCCGCATCTTCAGCGGCCTTCTGCGGGTTCCCCTCCAACTCGACTACTCCACCAGATTCCTTCGCGAGCTTCCTCGCCCTCTCAAGCATGGATTCGTCCGGCTCACAGCCCTTCGGAGAGGAGACGACCAAGCTCATCCCCATGCTCGCTCCCCCAATCAACCACGAATTGCAAACATTGTTTCCGTCTCCGACCCACACAAACTTCAGGCCCGATAACTTACCCTTTGCCTCAAGGATCGTGAGCATATCCGAAATAATTTGAGTCGGATGCTCCAAGTCGCAGAGAGCGTTGATGATGGGAACGGGTGCATATTCAGCAAACTCCACCAAGGTCTGGTGTGCGTACGTTCGAATAACAATACCGCTCAGGTAGGCTCCTAGCACTCTGGCGGTGTCCTTCAGGGGTTCGCCCCGTGTCAACTGCAGCTCGTCAGCGCGAAGATACATGGCCTGCCCGCCCAGCTGGTAGACCGCAGTTTCGAAACTAGCTCTAGTTCGGGTTGAGGGCTTCTCAAACAGTAGACCAATGACCTTGCCGGACAATGAATGCTTGAGCGTCCCCTGCCTTGCGTCCGATTTGAGTCTAACCGCGAGCTCCAACAGGGATTGAGTGTCCCCGCGCGTTAGGTCGCCTATAGAAAGGAAGTCTCTACCTGATAACAACCAAGACCACGGCCTCGGTTTGCTCAGGAGCCATTGAAAAACGCTTCAGCCTAATTCCGTGGCCGAGCGTTACGCTCGTTTCTTTGCCCTTACGACGCCACGATATCTTGGGGGAGCTTTCTTCGTCGGGTCGATTAGGAATCGTCCTGACTTCAGTATGTCCATTCCAATCAGCACAGGGTACCTCATGTCCGAGCGATCGTTAACCGTCACAGGTAGGGCAAACCTTTCACCAGCAATTTCGACAATCCCTCGCACTAATGGCCGGGTGCGTACTTCGTCTAGAAATGCGGACTTGACCTTGGCAACGTCCACCGTGGGCCCCAGGCCTATGTTTGCCGCCAGCCATACGTCCACTGAAGTTCTAGTCGCGCCTGTGTCGACTTTCCCTTTGACCCGAGCCTCGCCGTGGTGTCCTATGACCTTCACATATTCAATCGGGCCGATAACGATCTGCTGTTTCCCATTCAATGAAACCACTGTGGTGGCGAGCGCTTTATGAGCAAACCAAGTATTAAGCTCACATCGGTAAGTGGCCGAATTTCATGAAAATCGGAGTCCTATCAAAGAACCCAGAATTCTGGGCGACAACAGAAATCATGAGTGCGCTGAAAGAAAAAGGCGCTGAACCAATCTACGTCAGGACGCCTGAAGTCCACCTCATGTTGGAAGGCCCGAAGGTTGATGCAATTTACGAGAAGCAATCACTATCTCGCCTAGACTCAGTGATACCCAGGATTGGGCGCAGCCTCACGCAGCTTGGCGTTATGATCCTGAAACACTTCGAGCTCATGAAACTCCCCTCAACGCTCTCTATGAACGGCCTCTTGACCGCGAGGAACAAGTACCTTGCCCTGCAAGCGCTCCATGGAGCGGGAGTAAAGATTCCCGAAAGCGTTCTAATCGCTTCTCGCAACAAGAACGAAGAACCAACCGAATACCTATCGCCCCCACTTGTAATGAAACTGCTGAGCGGAACTCAGGGCATTGGGGTGATGCGTGTAAGAGATGCAAAGGAAGCAGGTCCCATAATTGACACTCTCTCCGAGCTCGACCAAATGATCTGCCTGCAAAAATTTCTACCCAACCCAGGTGAAGATATTCGAGTCTTTGTTATTGATGGGAAAATCATTGGTGCCATGAAGCGTAAAGCAGCTCCCCACGAGTGGAGAAGCAACATCCACATAGGTGGACAGGGAATACCACACAAACCCTCCAAAGCAGAGGCTGAAACTTCCGTCAGGGCAGCCGAAGCAGTTGGTGTCGAAATCGCCGGCGTCGATTTAATCTCGGTCGACGAAGACCCCTATGTAATCGAAGTAAATGCCTCACCAGGTTTCCGCGGTCTTCTAGGCGCAACCGGCATAAACGCGGCTGAAGAAATAGCAAAGTATGCCATTGCAAAAAGCAAACATTAGAATTACCTTAGTCCTGACTCCATAACACTCATTGGAATCATCATCGTACAGGGACTTCGCCTGTTGGCAATGAAGACAGTCACAAATACGATGCTCAAATGACATGAACCTGGGGTATCGGAGCTGACAGGCCTACACGCTCGAATCTGATGACCCTCTGTTCGACATGAAATGATTTAAGACATCAGAACGCCTTGGGCCTTGTGTCAATAATTCTGCTCTCGGTCACAATTCTGTCCACCCGTCGGTCGTACCGCGACCTTGGGACATTTGAGACGCATTGGAAGTCGTAAGCTAAGCCCACGGTCGCCACGTGTGTTCGGAGCGCGTTTACGCTTCGGTCATAGTATCCGGCGCCGTATCCTATTCTGAACCCTCTCAGATCCCATGCGACACCTGGAACTAGGATTACATCGGCTTGCTCCAAGGCTACGGGTCGGCGAAACTCGCGTTTGGGTTCTGGGATTCCATAGTCACCCCTTTCAAGTTCCTCGGGTGCCTTGAACTCCGAGAATATCAGGCGCTTGTTGGCTCGGTCAACCACGGGCACGATTATTCTCTTACCATTCCAGAGTGCCCACTCGACAAAACCGCGTGTTCTTACTTCGCTACCGATGTTTAGGTAGGTCGATATTGTTCGCGCTTCCTTGACAGTTGGGAGTTCAAGTAATCTAGCGGTGATCTCGGAGCTTAGTTGGTCCAGTTCTGAGGCGGGCTTACTGTTTCTTAGTGCGAGCATTTGGGCTCGCAGCATTCGCTTCCTTTCATAACCTTCCAGGAGTACCCAACTCATCGGGGTTGTACGCCAATTTCACACCGCTCTGGGAACACGCCGAGGTCAACGTGTTGTACATGATCATTGCAATCGTCATTGGCCCCACTCCACCCGGCACGGGCGTCACAAGCGAAGCAACAGGAATGACCGCATCAAAATCAACATCCCCCACTAACACTCCTCCAATGCTACTCGTCCCAATATCGACGACAATAGCCCCTGCTTTGACCATGTTCGGGCCAACTTTGAATTCGGCACGATGACCAATACCTGTCAAAAGGATGTCAGCTTCCTTGGAGATTTCCTCAAGCTGTTCAGTCTTTGAATGGCAGATAGTTACCGTGGCATCTTCGTTTAGTAGGAGTTGGGCGAGAGGCCTACCTAGCAGCTTACTCCGGTTAATCACGACTGCGTGCTTGCCGGCTATTTTTACACCGTAATGTTTCAGCAAGAGAACGACCCCCTTGGGGGTGCACGGAACGAGCTTCGCCGTCCCTTTCTGATAGAGTAAGCCGAGGTTGCATGGGTTCAACCCATCAGCATCTTTCTCTTGACTTATAGTTGCGCAAGCTGCAACATCGTCCAAACCCTTCGGCAAGGGCAACTGGAGTAGGATCCCTGTTACCGAACGATCAGAATTCAGTTCGGAAACGGCTTCCTCCAACTTGGTCTGGGCTATGTTGGAAGGTAGCTCAATGCTGCGCGACTTTATTCCAACATCGGTGCATGCTAAATGCACGCTTCGTAAGTATGCCTTCGAAGCTGGACTTTCGCCAACAAGTATTGTTGCTAAGTTGGGTTCCACTTTCGCACTCAAAGCTCTAACCTGTTCTCTAATCTTCGACCTTATCTCTTGAGCTACGGCGCGTCCCTCCATCGTTTTGGCAGGCAAATTCCTCAACCCTAGGCGGTTCCGAGTATTGTTGTTCCGCCTTATAGAACGATAGAGTCTGTGAAAACTGACCGAAACGAAATTAGCCCGGACGAGCCATTTTCGAGCTCGATGAGTTTTGAAGCTAGTTGAGTGTGTCCCGAATTTCAGCGAAGGCAGGAGAAGGAAAGTCATCGACGCGATTGTTGCAGAGGCAAAGGCGAGAAACGTAAAGGTCCTCGATATTGAATCGGACGCGGACCACAACCGCTCCGTCCTAACATTCGTCGGTGACCCTGAAGCGGTTAAGGAAGCGGCCTTGGCAGTCAGTGCCAAGGCGATTGAGCTTATAGACCTGAACAAGCACCAGGGCCAGCACCCGCGAATGGGTGCAGTCGACGTGATACCCTTTATCCCGATCTCCGATGTAACTATGGCTGAATGTATTCAGTTAACCAAGGATTTCGCCAGCGAGTATGCATCACGCTTCAAGGTTCCAGTATTCCTCTACGAGGAAACCGCAACACGGCCCGATCGGCGGAACTTGGCCGACGTAAGGAAGGGTGAGTTCGAAGGCCTGAGAACTGAGATTGGAAAGAACCCGGAAAAGAAACCTGACTTCGGCCCTAACGCAATTCATCCAACCGCCGGAGCTACCGCCATAGGAGCAAGACAGGTTCTCATAGCCTACAACGTGAACCTCGCAACGAACAATCTCGACGTGGCCAAGAAGATAGCTAAGCAAATTCGAGGAAAAGACGGGGGCCTAACCGCCGTGAAGGCACTAGGTTTCGAATTGAAGGACAGGGGCATCGTCCAAGTTTCCATGAATATGGTTGACTACAAGGCTAGCCAACTCTTCAAAGCCTTTGAACTAATCAGAACCCTAGCAGAGAGCTACGGCGTTCAAGTTCTTGAAAGCGAAGTCGTGGGGCTCGTCCCAATGGAAGCCCTCACCGACAGCGCACAGTTCTATCTGCGGCTGCGGGGCTTCAACAACGGTCAGATTCTCGAACGCAAGCTAACTGAAACCAGCGGGAACAGGTTAATCGAAAAGAGCCTTTCGGGTTTCGTGACTGAAGTAGCCTCGGAGAAAGCGGTTCCGGGCGGTGGAAGCGTATCAGCTTTAGCTGGAGCCTTGGCGGCCAGCCTAGTTGGTATGGTCTGCCGCCTGACGGTCAAAAAACCCGGGTACGAGCAGCATTGGGCGCGTGCCAATGAAATTCTTACGGAAAGTGAGTCCGTCCAGAACACCCTTCTCGCCTTGGTCGATGAAGACTCGAGAAGCTTCACGGAACTGCTGCAAACCTACCGCTTACCCAAGGAGAGTGAGGAGGAGAAACGCAAGAGGTCTGAGGAAATTCAAAAGGGATTGAAGGGGGCAGCGGAGGTACCGATGAGAACGGCTGAGAAGGCTGCGAAGGCATTGTCTTTAGCTAGAACTCTAGCCGAATTCGGCAACCAGAATGCACTTTCCGACCTCCAAACCGCAATCCACCTAGCCCACGCAGGCGCGCTAGGCGCAATATCCAATGTGACCATAAACCTGGCAGCGATAAAGGATGAAAGTTACAAGAAACAAGCGGGCGCCAGGCTTGAAGCCCTCCAGAAACAAATTGAAGCAGACAAGTCAGCTGCGCTCGCAGTATTGGCAAACAGAAATGTGAAAAATTAACTCGCATCGATAACAACAAAAACCAACTCAGAAATTAAAGAGAGAAGGCGGGAAATCAACCCGCCGTAATCCCGACACTTAAGCTACGTATTCCGTAGTGTCCCTTGCTTCACGACCTTCAAGCTTCATCTTGACCTTGCGTTTCTTCGCCAACTTCTATTCACCTCCAACGATTAGCTAGAGCTAAGGCACTCATGGTATTTAACACGGCTTGGAGAAAAAAGGCAAAAGGGCGAATGTTCCACATTTCTACCGAAGCGAGCACAACGAAGTAAGCTTAGGCGCACAAGGGTTGACTCATTTCTTGCCGCCTGTCTTTTCGTACATTCTTCGGAGCGTCCACCTTATGGCATTTTTGAGTTCGAGGAGGCGCCGGTCGTCACCGTAGTTCTGGATGTGAATTGCCCTCAGGCGGCCGTCGTCCTGTTCGACACTGTAAGTGAGAATGGCTTCCGGCGGAATCGTTCCAGCCGAGGCCGCTTCCTTATCCTTCGTTTGCATAGGCTCAAGGACTTTGGCTAGAAGAAATGACCGTAGGGGAGGCGAATTGGAATCCAAGTTGATGTTGGCCTCCGAAGTTACGTGAAGGGCGCCTTGCCCAACCTGAATGGCCCCAATGCGGACACCGTCAACAGTCAGAACCGGAACACTATCAGCACCTTTAGGAATCATTTTGGGTTTTGCTGCGGGTTCGGGTTCGCTTGGCGAACTGATTTCAACCGGCCTGAAACTTCTCTCTGCAAGAAGCGAATCAACAACTTCTATGAAGGAACGCAGGTACGTCACTTCTTCTTCCTGTTGCTTCAAGCGCCGCTCCAAGAACGTCTTCATTTCTGCAAGTTTCTTGGTTAACTGTTGGTCAGACGAGGACAAAACGACCACCCGTACCTTTCGCCATTAGTCTGATCAACAATTAAAGGCCGCTCATGTAGCCTAACGGGCCTTCCCTGAATCCAGTTCCTTTTCAACAATACTTACTTTCCCCTCCCCTGTGCCTAAATGAACGGTGCGAGACATAACCCACTTTAGTGAAATCAATTAAGTCTAGGTTGATACCGATTGTCGTCCCCACTAAGTATGAGCGTCAAGAGACTCGGGCAGATTCTCAAGGATGGGGCCGAAGGCCAAGTTGCAGAAAGTGAAGGTCGACTCCAGACTGCAAGCGATAACTATTGGCCTCTAGTCAAAGACTTGTTGATTACAGAGTTCAAGTTTGACAAATCACATGAAACAGCTCTGAAACTGTTCAGCAAAGACAAGGCCCGGTTCGCGGCAGTGGACGGCTCGGAAGACCAGAGGTTGTTAGGAGGTTTGGCGGTGTTTTGGGCTGGCTCGTACGCCGCAACAGGGTCGATTACATTCTACAAGGATCAACAACCAGACGTGGAATACGATACAGGGTTCGTTGAAAGAGGTCAAGGCCTAGCGAGCTGTGTTCCGATCTATGTGGACTCACTCCCGGAGGTCGACCCGCAGTCAACATTACACAAGAGCGGGCAACAGTTCACCATATCGGGACCGATGACGGAGCAGTCGACTGTTGACAATTCGACGATAGCAGATTGGATAATGTTGTTCTCAGAAATTTACCTCGCTCATCAGCTTGCGGCGTCAAAGCAATACGAAATCATTCTCCTTGATAGGTCGCTCTCTGGGACGCTGAGCAATCTGATATACGATACAGCAAAGCGACCCTTGTGGAAACGTCAATGCGCAATCTTCGGTTTTGAAATTGATAATGTCCCAATCGACGAAACAGAGCTAGCTTATGGTAGATATCACACACCAAAACTGGACGGCTCCTTACCTCCCCGTGGAGATTACCTGCGCTATTCCACCATCTTTCTCTTGCAGAAACATAACAGAGCGCTCAGTCTCTCTGAGATTGCGAATGAATTGAATTACTCTGCCGAGGATCAGCTTACCCGATTGACCCGTTTTGTTAAGAAATCAGCAGAGGAGGGATACCTCCAAGAATCAAATGCGAAGTACAGCGCGACCCCCCGCTATTCAAACACTTGGAACCGCCTGCGTAAACTAGTCGAATTGTTCGGTGTCCGGTTCTTTACCGGCAGCACAGGAAATCCACTCCGCATCGCAGATGGTAGCGAACCTCGGTGGATAACAACACTTGACCTTGCTTTCCTCTGCCTTTTCGCTTTCAACCTTCTAATTGAAGAATCACAAGAAAACCATATTCTCCTGCTCGGCATCACAAAAGACACAACGGCAAGGGATCTCATCAGCCACCTCATTCCCGTATCACTCAAAGAAGGAATTTGGAAGCAAAAAGTCCAACACGTCGCGACAACCGACAGAATGCTATTGCAAGCGATCAGCATGTTTCATCACAGCGACCTACCCATACCCTGGGCTACGCTTGAGTACGACACTGCCTTTCAGACAATAGTCCCAGACTTTCAGCATAGAGAGGGCTATGTCTCGGGGGCAATCAGCAATCGTATCATTCTTGAACAACGCTTCGTAAAATCCTACATTCAACTTGATAAAGCCAAATCTGACGACCAGTTCAGAAGCAACGTATTGTTCATTGACCGTTTGTATCATGACCTCGAGAAGGCGCCCGCGTTAAAGCTCAAACATGATTACGCAAGCACAATAGAGGAAATTCAGCCAGTCCTCTGGGATTCGAAACTGTCGCCGAACCGGGTCCAAGAACTCACTATGGTAACTCTGAAGGCGATGACACAGCAAAGCCTTCCGGAAGTTTTTGGCCACAATAAACCGCTCTACATTGCTGACAAGATCGTCAAGGCTCAGAGGGACCGCGCAGCAGAAATAGTCAAAGCCACTGGCCACTGGCTAGTAATACATCCAAAGCTGAGGAAGTTCTCATTCTACATGAACACTTTCCGGGCACGAAGGAGCGAGGTTGAGAGTGCAAGAACCAGGGCTTAGCCGCCACTTCACCGACCTGAACAACCGGTTCGACGCGAGGTTATCGGCCGTCTTGGCCATAAGGAGAGCTGAGGTCTCCGCTGAGACTACAGGCTTCTCAGCAAAATACGAATGCCGTGCGAAGGCCCAGTATCAGAAAGACCTGATGGGCCTCCTCGAAGAGGGCATGCTATTGGCTGTGCGCAATTTCAAAGCAAAGAAACATAACGGCAACCGCTTCACGCTCCTCGAAATTTCCCGCATCGGACCAGAACACTTTGGGCTCAGAGGGTTGTCTGACCAGAGCTACTACCCTTACCAGTTTGAGATAATCGAACAGAGCGTTTCAGACTGGGATACTGACGATAAGGCAACGATGATGATTCAACTAGGAGCTATTCCCCTTAACTACGATTTGATTCTCGACGGCGTAGACCAACAGTATACGAAAGGGTTCACTTACCCAATAGTTGGCGAACGAGTATTCATCCTAAGTAAGAACACCATCCATAGGATGTACAACCGACGGCTGCTCGAGGAACTTGGCCTAACCTGGAACGAGGATAGAATCTCAACCTTCGGCGACGCTCGAAAGGATCCACGGATTGGCGTCATCAAGATGTTCCAAGAGGAGAAGGATCCAATTCCAATTTACGTTAGCTTCGAAAGGCTGGCTAGATACCACTTCGGAGTATTCTCTTTCACAGGTGGCGGGAAGAGCAATCTCGTTTCCAACATCCTAAGAAGAATAATGTACCATACGAAGACCACGAAAATTGTCATATTCGACATATCGATGGAGTATCCCTTTCTGCTCCAAGACGTTTTTTCCGACAAGACGATAAACAGCAAAATCATCACCGACGTCCCCATCGCCGACGCTGAACATTTCAGGAAAATCATCGTGACTCCGAGAAAATTCGAAAAAGCGGACATCTCACCGACACTAAAGTCGATCCTCACCTTAGGCCGCGTGGGCCATTTCGCAGAAGGAAGCGAGCATCCCCCAACTTACGAAGATATTCTTGAAGAAATCAAACTCCTTGCGCTGGACGACATGAAGAAGGTTGTAAACCTAAACGCGATCAACCAAATCAAACTCAAGATATTGCAATGGATCAAGGATAATCATGCAGAACGTTCACAAACGGTCACGCAAGCATTTCTTCAATATTTGCAAACTGAAGCCGTAAGCACGCTTGACAGATTCAAGGTGTGGAAGAATAGCGGACTCTACGCATGGGCTTCAACCCGATCAGAACTAGCTCCACTCCTTCAGCCCGAAGAGAAGGTGAAGGACGATAAATCCTTTGGAGCAGAAAAAATAGTCCAGCTTCTCGAAGGCGACACGAGGCTACTGTGTCTCTCAATCGCAGAACCGAGCGTCGTGAAACAACTCGCCATCACGTTAACCTCCGACATGTTGCGACATAGGAAACGCGAATTTCAGGTAGAACCGCAGGTTCTCTTCGTCTTCGATGAAGCTCAAGAATTCATCCCAGCCTACGATAAGGCCAGGGGCATAGACTCCACTTGCACACAACGCATAGAGACATTGCTAAGACAAGGAAGAAAATACGGACTGGGGGGATGCGTTGCCACTCAACGAATTGCTTACCTTAACACGAACGCCTTGCAACAATTGCACACATACTTCGTCGGCCCCTTGCCGCGGCCTTACGACCGAAGCCTCGTGAGCAGCACGTTTACAATTGATCAAAGCATTCTTGAGAAAACGCTTGAGTTTGCCCCTGGTCAGTGGCTGCTATCTAGCTATATTGCGACTGGGATGGAAAATGTCCCAATATTCATAACCGCTGATAACTCGGAGATTGAATTGGAACGAGTCATACCCATGAAACGCTAACAGAACTGCGTCAGTCTCATTCCCCTTGGTATCCATCGAATCGACTTAAATACAAATGAGAGCGTTCATTTGCTCGGTGCCTGACACATGGGTGACGGCTTTAACAAGGCAAACCTTGGCACGTAACTCACCTACAGAATCCGCGTTATCGACATTTTCTCTGGGAGGATCATGCGTTGGATGAAGTGCCCACCATCGTGGATATTTTCGCGGGAAAGCTCGACGGTGCACATGTCGTCTTTAGAGGGTGGCTACACCACATTCGAAGTAGCGGAGGCATTCTCTTTCTTCAACTGCGCGACGGGACGGGCGTTATACAGTGCACGCTGAAGAAGGATAAGACGGATCCGACGGAATTTGAGCGCTTAGCCGCTACGCCTATCGAGAGTACGATAGAAATCTCAGGGGAAGTTAGGAAAGACCCCCGGGCACCCCGCGGGTACGAGATTCAGGTTGAGAAAGTCACAGTGGCTTTTCCGGCCGAAGATGGCTATCCCATTGCGGATGAGAAGAGCCGCCGTCATCACGGACCCGACTTTCTACTCGACCAGAGGCACCTGTGGCTGAGAAGCCAGAAGATGCAGGCAATTATGCGAGTGCGGGGCCGCCTGATAGACGAAGCGAGAAGATGGCTCATAGATCACGGTTACCTTGAGGTCCAAGTTCCGATACTTGTCACCGCGGCTGTGGAAGGTGGTTCGACACTTTTCCCAGTCAAGTATTTCGATCAGAAAGCCTACCTAACCCAGAGCTGGCAGTTCTATGCTGAAGCAATGATCTCCGGCGTGGGAAAAATCTTCACGCTAGCACCATCGTTTCGAGCGGAAAAGTCAAGGACAAGAAGACACCTGACCGAATATTGGCACCTAGAAGTGGAAGAACCCTGGTTGGAACTCGACGGCCTAATGCACCTCGAGGAAGAACTGGTAACGCAAATGTGCCAACAGATGCGAGAGAAAATGCCCGAGGAATTGAAGTTCATCGGGAGGGATCCCGAACAAATTGCGAAGGTTAAGCCGCCATTTCCAAGAATAACATACGACGAGGCTGTTGACCTAGTCCAAAAATCAAACCCCAGCTTCAAATGGGGAATCGACCTAGCTTACGAGGAAGAGAAAGTTCTCACCGAGCACTTTGAACTGCCATTCTTCGTCAGCCACTACCCAAAAAGCGTCAAAGCATTTTATCATATGCCCGACCCGAAAAACACCAAGGTAACACTATCAACGGACCTGCTCGCGCCCGAAGGCTACGGGGAGATCACGGGCGGCGGCCAACGCATCCACGACGCAAAGCTTCTCCTCGCAAGAATAAAGGAAGAAGGATTGAGCGCTGAAGACTACAAATGGTACATCGACCTCCGTCGCTATGGAACCGTTCCGCATTCGGGTTTCGGAATGGGAATTGAGAGGACTTTGGCGTGGATTTGTAAGCTGGAACACATCAGAGATGCAATTGCATTCCCACGATTGATAAACCGCATCTACCCCTAGCCACAACCAAGCTGTGAGCTAATGCTGCAAATCAGGAGAATGCGATTTGACGACATCCCATACGCCCTCCGACTTACAGACCAAGAAAAGTGGGGGGTAACGCGTGCCGACCTTCTCAGAATTCTGAAGCTTGACCCGAGAGGTTCCTTCATTGCCGCAAAGGGTTCACGGAGAGTCGGCCTTATCACAACAACTCGATACGGCAGAAAACTCGCCTGGATTGGGAACGTCATAGTTGACCGAAACTACCGTGGGGCACACATAGGCCAGTCCCTCGTCCAAATTGCGCTAGAACACCTACAGAAATCAAACGTCAAACATATCGCACTTTACTGCTTCGATGAAAACGTCAGATTCTACCGCAGGCTCGGGTTCATTCGCGACGCCCCATTCGTCAGGCTCAGAGGTAAATCAACACGTGCAGCTTCCCTTGCACATATGGCTCAGCAAACGCTCCCCCTAGGAGGTGTGCTATCCTTGGATAGGAGAGCATTCGGAGCTAACCGCTCACAGCTAATACGCATGACACTACGCTCCAAATCTGGATGGTACCTGAGTTCATCAAACTCCTACATGCTGGTCAAGGAATCCAAGGAAATGTGCGAGATTGGACCGTGGGTTTCCAGCAAGCAGCCCATGGACCAAGCAAGTGAATTGCTTGACCTAGCTGTACGCGTGATCGGGGAAAAGCCGATAGAGGTTTCCTGCCTACGAAACCACCCAGCTTACGGACTCTTCAGGAAACATGGTTTTCGAGTGATGAGCCACGGCTACCGCATGTATCTCAGTAGGATCGCTAGAATTGGGGACCATGCAGCCAACTTCGCGCTCGGGTTCTTAGACAAGGGATAATTGCCGAACTAAGCGGCCGCCTTTTGTAGTAAGGGCATTAGTTCCGGTGCGGGTTTTCCCAGCTTCTTGTCGAGTGCAGCTTTAATCAAGCCGTAGTATGGCGGTGAGGCCCTGCTTGGCCGAGATTTGAATTCAGCGTGGAACTGAGTTCCCATGTAGAAGTACTTGTCTGGCAACTCAAAGATTTCCATTCTCCTCCCGTCCATGCTACAGCCAGAAAATACTCCGCCACCCTTCACAATCCGGTCGATATAGTCGGGGTTGACTTCATACCTGTGCCTGTGCCTTTCAGAGATTATTTCGCGTCCGTACAGGAAGCTGGCGGTCGTATTCGGCGTGATGCGTATTTCATGCGCGCCGAGCCGCATCGTTGCACCTTTCGAATCCACCCCCAGCTGCTCAGGCATAAGGTCAATGATAGGTTGAGGAGTTTTCGGATTGATCTCTGTGCTATTCGCGTTTCTCAAGCCGAGATGCCTGGCAAATTCAACTACCGCCAGCTGGAATCCGAAGCATATCCCCAGTGTGGGGATGTTCTTCTCTCGAGCGTACGACAGAGCAGCGATCTTTCCTTCGGTGCCACGCGATCCGAATCCTCCTGGTATCAGGACCCCATTGAATTGTGATAGCATTGTGCAATTGTTAGGGTCCCTCTCGAATAGTTCTGTTTCGACCCATTCAATCTCAACTCGCGCGTCACAGGCCCCGCCAGCATGTTTCAAAGCTTCGTTTACACTCACGTAAGAGTCTGCCAGCTCGGCGTACTTTCCGCAAAGTGCGATCCGAATGACTTCACGCGGGTTTGATATACGTTCAACAACTCGTTTCCACTGTGCCCAATCGACCTCGTGTTTCGCGAGGGCGAATCGGTCGGTTAGAAAATCTCCCATTCCCTGCGAATCAAGTTCAAGGGGTGTTTGATATATGGTTGGAAGGTCGGGCGCCGCGAAGACTGCACGTTCCTCAACATTACAGAAAAGCGCAATTTTCTTTCGAGGATTCGGATTGAGAGGCCCTTTAGTCCGGGCAACGATCAAATCGGGCTGAATACCAATTCTACGCAGCTCTTGTACGCTATGCTGCGTTGGTTTAGTTTTCTGTTCGCCCACGACGTCCAATGCGGGAACTATAGTGACGTGAGCGAAGAGAACGTTTCGGTGTTCCTCTTCGAACTTTAGTTGGCGAGCGGCCTCGAGGTATGGGAGGCTTTCAATATCTCCTACAGTGCCGCCGATTTCGACGAGAAGAACGTCCGGCTGCACCTTCGAAGCGATGCCTCTAACAACCAACTTAATTTCATCCGTGATATGAGGGATAATTTGGACGCATTGTCCAAGAAAGTCGCCGCGCCGTTCTTTGTTTATGACCGCCGTGTATATCTGGCCGGTAGTTGTGTTGTGGCTCCGGGACAGGTTGATGTCGAGGAACCTCTCATATGTCCCCAAATCCATGTCGATTTCCCCGCCATCGTCTGTGACAAATACCTCTCCGTGGGCAACTGGATTCATTGTTCCAGCGTCAACGTTCAGGTAGGGGTCAATCTTCATTGCAGTGACGTTGAAGCCCCTCATTTGCAGGAGCTTTGCAATCGAAGCGGCGGTAATGCCTTTCCCTATTCCGGACATGACGCCGCCGGTGATGAACAAATACCTCGTATCTGTCGGCATAAATCACACGAACCAGTCGTGCAACTTAAAGCTTCTCCGATAGGAAGCCGGAGAAAATTGAGGAAGAGCTGAAGGAAGCGGAGCTGTTTGTATTCTGCTACTTGGGTACCTGGGTTTTCAGTTTCCTGATTTCTTGGTTTATCAGGTTCAGGGCGATTCGTGCGGTTGAGATTGCCTGATCCAGGGATTGTGAACTCTCAGCAGCCCAGATCTTAGCGGCACCTTGGGCGGTCTGTGCTCCGAGCTGGCTAAGGTAGAGGCTTCCGTTGTTTTCGAATACTAGGCCAGCACTCACGAGTCCCTTTACAGCGTCCGTCTCGTGCGAGGATAGTTGTAGGTCTCCCCGTTGTTTTGCAGTGTCCGCTGAGGTTGCATTGGTTCTCAAGAGCTTGACCAGAAGGCTCGGTCCAGCGGGCACGGTTTCTCCGAATTCGGACCTTGCCGATTCCTGTAGGTTGCGTAGTTGCTCTATTCTCGAGACTGCGTCAGTAACTGTCGTGAGGCTTTTGGTTATGCTAAGGAATGATTGTACGACCGGGCTTTGCGGGTTCATTCGGTATAGGGTTACTGCGCCAACATGCCGCGAGGGTGCGATTGCTTTCATTCGTTCGAGGTCGTTCCACACTCGGTAGAGTGTCGTACGCCCAATTCCGGCCCGTTGCGCAATCTCGGTCTTCGTTAGCTCCTCTTGGGGTCGTTGCGCGAGGATTGTGAGGACTTTGAATTGCGGGCTCTTCGATAGTACTTCCATGAATGCGGTGGCTTCGTCTGCTGCCATGGACTTGTCAAGTCGAGTAAGGAAGTTGGATGGTATATTAATGTTCGCTTTCCCACACACCATAGTTTCATATGGAAGATGGATAAATCAGAGGGTCCAACCATGCGACCTATGCCCGAACCGAACATGCTCTCCGAACTTGAGGAGAGAACCCTGTTAGCCATCTGGAAGCTCAAAGGGATAGGCAAGAATGGGGTCGAGGAGAGCAACCTCCAAACGGAATTGACGAATGAGACGCCTCAAAATCTAGCCGCTGCACTGGAGGCTCTTCAAAACCAGGGATTCATAGAGAAGGCGAATTCTAGCGATCGCAAATTCCTTTCCTTGACTCCACTCGGCTTGGCAATTTTGCGCAAGCTTGAGGAGGACAGGCTGCAAGAGCTGAAATGACACCAAGAAATCCCGTTCAATTTTATCAGAGCAGTCCAAGACTTTCAATCGTATAGATTGAACAATAGATTGTGACACTCCACCGTTCTGATCAGAAGGAATGCCAGCTAACTCTGTGTCATGAGTTTGCCAAACACTAGCCATTGCCATTTCAAAGCCAATCGTTCACTCACACCTGGACCTTTTCTGACTATTTCGCTTGTGGATCGACCGAATCACAACCGCTAGATTATTGGGAGTGCTCCGCACGAAAACATTTACTGCGAGCTTGGCGTTATCTTTCACCTCGAAGGATTCCAAATGAAGGGCAAGACTATATTCCATCGAAGAAAGAGCCCTCATGAGAAAGCAACCAAGCTCATGAGCGAAAAATCAAGGGGCAAACCACCCGGCTCTCTAACTCGAAGAAAACACGTGGGGAAAGCGCTACGAGAGTCTGAAGCCTACTATAGAATGATTTTCGATAATGCGAACGATGCGATCTTCATACGGGACTTACACGGCCGTTTTCTTGAGGTTAACCAAGTTGCTTGTGATCGTTACGGCTACAGTCGAGACGAGTTCCTCCAAATGAGTACCCGGAACATCAACAGCCCTGAAACTGAGGCGTTGACCGCCCAGCGGACTAAGGAACTTCTCAAGAAAAGCCATGAAATCGTCGAGTCTACTCACGTCCGTCGAGATGGAAAAATCATTCCAGTAGAAATGAGTAGGCGACTCATTACATTCAGAGGAAAGCAGGCTATACTGAGCATAGCCCGTGACATCACAGAACGCACACGTATGGAGAAAGCGCTCCAGGAGAGTGAGGAGAAGTATCGGGCGATTGTTGAGAATTCGCCCAACATGATCGGTATTTTCCAGGACGGAGTGCTGAAGTACATCAACAATGTTGCAATCCTCAGGTTAGGTTGGACTTACGAAGAGCTAATATCACCTTCTTTTGACCCAATAGAGAACGTCGTGTCGCAGAAATCTAAGAGTTTGCTAAAGGAAAACGTTGGCAAGAGGCTGCGTGGCGAAGACGTCGCTCCTTATGAGATAACCCTGACCAGGAAGGACGATTCAGAAGTCCCAGTCTTGGTTAGAGGAACGAAAATCATTTACAATCAGAAACCAGCTATTGAGTTCGTTTTCGACGATATTACTGAACGCAAAACAGCTGAGCAGATGCTCCGGCTTAGAAGCGAAATAGTAGAAACCATCCTAGAAGGGCTTCTCCTCATCCGGGCCTCCGACGGAATGATTGTCTATGCCAACCCGCAAATTGAGAAAATGTTCGGGTATGATTCAGGCGAGTTAATTGGAAAGAACATAACAACAACCAACGCTCCAACAAATGGCCAAAGCCCCGAAGATGTTGCCAAAGAAATCGAGGAGCATCTAAGGAGACTTGGAAGATGGAGCGGAGAGGTTCTAAACAAGAAGAAAGATGGAACGCCTTTCTGGTGTCGATCTAACTTGTCGACGTTAAAGTCTTCCGAGTATGGTACGATTTGGATTTCCGTTAAGGAAGACATCACTGAACGCAAACTTGCGGAGAATACGCTGACGAGGAGCGAGAAACGCTTCCGTGAAGCAATGGAAGCCACGAATGATGGGTTATGGGATTGGAACGTTGAAACTGGCGAGACGTACAACAGTCCAGCCTACTATCGAATGCTCGGCTATGAACCGGGCGATTTCTCCAATAACATACAATTTTGGTTGGACCACATCCATCCTGAGGATCGGACCCAAGCCGTCAAGGTTAACCAAGATTGCATAGAGAACCGAGCCTCGAACTTCGAAGTAGAATTCCGCATGAGAACTAAGAGCGGCGGCTGGAAATGGATTCTAGGCCGAGGAAGAACAAGCGCCCGAGACGCCAATGGTCGAGCACTCCGAATGATCGGAACCCATCAGGATATCACCGAACGCAGGAGGGCCGATGAGAAGCTTCGTCAATCGGTAGAGCGTTACCAGTCTCTCTTCGGTCGGATGCTTGATGGAATGTACCGTAGCACGCACGAGGGTCGATTTGTTGATGTCAATACGGCTTTTGTAAAGATGTTTGGATTTACAAGCAAGCAAGAAATGTTGGACATTACGGACATCAAGAAAGAACTGTATTTCTCACCCGAAGAACGCGGCAGCCATCTGCTGGATACAGGTCAAGAAGAAGTGGAAGCATACCGCATGAGGCGAAAGGATGGGTCCGAGATCTGGGTAGAAGACCATGGCCATTATGTTCACGACAAACAGGGGAACATCATTTACCACGAGGGAATACTGCGCGACATAACCGAACGCAGGTTGATTGAGCAGAGGCTCCGATTTCGAGGCGAGATTGTAGAGAACATTTCCGAGGGCGTTGCCGGTATTCGAGTCAGCGATGGCGTGATCGTATATACCAATCCACGTTTTGAGGAAATGCTTGGATATGGTTTAGGCGAGTTGATCGGGAAGAACATAGCGACCGTGAACGCTCCAGTTAATGGCAAAAGACCTGCGGAGATCGCAGCAGGAATCATTAGGCGTCTTGGGGAATCACGTAGATGGAGTGGAGAGATTCAAAATATCAAGAAAGATGGCACTCCTATCTGGTGCCGAGCCAGCGTGTCGACGTTAGAATCCTCTGAATACGGAAGGATTTGGGTAGCGACACATGAGGACATCACTCAACGCAAGCAGATGGAGGAGACACTGAGTCGCCGGGCTGAAGAGCTACAGGCGCTTCAGGCAACCGTCCTCGACATTACTCGTCAACAAGACCTGCCCACGCTGCTCAACGCCATCGTGGAACGAGCTGCAGGACTGTTCGGCGCTCCCAGCGGAGGAATGTATCTTTGTGATCCTGACAGGCAGGAAGTGCGTTGTGTGATCAGTTACAACACTCGAATAGACACTGTCGGGACAGTGCTCAAGTATGGCGAAGGTGCGGCAGGGACAGTGGCGCAAAATGGGAAACCCCTGATCATTGAGGACTATCGCACATGGACGGGGCGTGCAGCTGCCTATGAGAAAGACCAACCTTTCAGCGCTGTCCTTAGCGCACCCATGATCTGGCAAAGTCAAGTTATCGGAGTCATCCACGTCCTAGACGATAATGAAGCACGGCATTTCACGGAATCCGATCTCAGGTTGCTCGAACTCTTCGCCAACCACGCCGCGATTGCTATCGAGAACGACCGCCATTCCGAGAACCTGGAACGCATGGTTGCGGAAAGAACTTCCAAATTGGCCGACAGCCAACATCAGCTTCAACTCATGGCAGACTCCTTACCAGCGCTGATAAGCTACATTGATCCACAACAGAGGTACAGATTCAACAACAAGGCATACGAAGAATGGTTTGGCCAGTCGCCCAACGAGATTCTCGGACGACCTGTTAGAGAGGTATTGGGAGACAATGGCTACGAGAGAACTCACGGGCGGATGGAAGCCGCACTATTGGGAGCGAGACAGTCCTTCGAATATGAGCTAACGTCAAAATCGGGCACGCGACAAATCAGCGCCACCTACATTCCAGACTTCGGAGAACAGGAACAAGTCAAAGGAGTTTTTGTTCTGGGCATTGACATTACGGAACGCAAAAAGATGGAGGAGCGTCTTCTCAAGGCTGAGCGACTCGCTGCAATCGGCGAGACAGCGGCAATGGTTGGCCACGATCTTCGCAACCCACTACAAGCAATTTCTGTAGCAGCATATGTCTTGGAGAAGAGGCTAGGCCCAGAAGCGGACATGCAGACCAGGGAGATGCTCGAATCTGTCAAGAACAGTGTCTCCTACTCGGACAGGATCGTAGAGGATCTGTTAGAGTACTCTGAAGAGACACGATTGGAGCTCTCAGAAACAACCCCCAAAACCATCGCGTTAGAAGCATTGCTCAACGTGAGAATTCCGGATAACATTTCTGTTTCAAATTTGACATCAGACGAGCCGAAGATACGAATCGACCCTGTAAAGATCCGGCGTTTGTTCCTTAACCTTATCGAGAATGCAGTTGATTCTATGCCTGACGGCGGCAAACTTACGATAATTAGCAACAAGTCAAATAACTATGTCGAACTCAAGTTTATCGATACGGGAGTAGGTGTTTCTGAACATGTGTTGCGTGAACTCTGGAAACCTTTCATCACCACGAAGCCCAAAGGAATGGGGTTAGGCTTGGCTATCTGCAAACGGATTACGGAAGCACATGGCGGTTCCATTTCCCTGGACACTAGGAAGGGTGAAGGCACGACCTTCACCGTGAGACTTCCTCTTACAGCGAACCACGAAGGAGACAAGAACGCATGAGCAGCGTGGCTAGAATTCTTGTCATCGATGATGATCGCGAGATTCTGAAGACATTCTCTGCAGCGCTAAAGGGAACTGGGTATGTGGTCGAAACTGCGGAGACTGGGAAAGACGCGATTGAGAAAGCTAAGGCAAACTTCTACAACCTGGCTCTCATAGACATTCGCCTCCCAGACATGGAAGGCATCGAACTGCTAACGGCCCTAGTAGAGACAACTCCGAAGATGGTCAAGATCATTGTGACCGGATACCCGAGCCTGCAGAATGCAGTTGAAGCAGTCAACAAGGGTGCCGACGGCTACATAATCAAACCCGCAAATATGGCCGACCTGCTGACGAAAGTGAAACAACACTTAGAGAAACAAGAGAAAGCAAAACGATACGACCAAGAAAAGATCAAAGAATTCATCGAGACCCGTATCAAAGAATCAGATACAAGAGAGAACGTTTCGCCGTCGAAGAGAAGCGATGGCTAAGCAGCGTAATTAGCATTCGAATTAAAGTTTAGGAACAATCCGAGTAGAAGACTCTGATTCAAAGCGCTTCCAAAACCAAACATTAAGTGAAGGGGGTCAAACCCGTCAGTGACTTCTGACAGGAAGCCTTTGAGCTTCAACGAGATTGTTTCCCATTGCGTGAAAGAGGGCTTAACGGAGGCACTTGGCAGTATTATCGTTGATGCATTGTTCGATCAGATGTACGAGCACTATGACATTACCTTAGAGAATCTGCCCAACCGCCTCGACACATTTTTCTCAGTTTTGGAAGGTGCGTTTGGCCAGAAGGTCAGCCAAGTCTTGGGCAGAGTTATCGCAAGAAGACTGTATGCTTACCTGTCACTTGAATTCGTTGAAAGCCCTACGAAGGGGCTTCCTGAATATGTTGAAGAAATAAGAAAGAAACTTGCCAAGTCATAATCGCATGAAAGGAAGAGAGAGAAGTTTATCGGTTTTCCCAACTTGACAGGAGATTGAAAAATGCTATGGGACATTTGCATACCAAAGGAGGAGATGTGAACTGTGGTTTTCGTGTGTGCGCGCACCACTGGGCTCGTCAGTTGCACTCGTTTCGTACGAGTGTCTTCAACTCGACCCCTCAGCGATGCTTGTTCATTGTCCCTCAAAGCCCAATGCTAGGCTGATGTATCCCCAAAGCCAGTGCAACTTGATTGGATAACTTGAATAGCACCAACCCCCTAGGGTCCCCAAACTGAAGGAAATATCGGACATTAGCACCAGAAGTTTTCCCAATTGCTCTGCAATCAAGTATACTAGGGCGACAGCAATTGCGTAGGCTCACTGCACTGATGTATCTTCGTTCCATCGGATCACCTACATCACGAAAGATCGGTAAGGAATAGCTGGCCGCTTCCTTTCGAGCCATGTCTCGACTTTGGACAGAGCTTTCTGATCTTGCTCCTTCGCCTTCTACTTGCTTTGATCCTGTTCTTGCAGCTCGGCCTTCTTTCTGTTTAGCCAGCTGAGGAATTGGAATAAAGCTTCGTTGTCCTTCTCCATCGAAACGTCTAGAATCTGAGAACCAAGACGAGCAAAGACGTGAATTACGAGAGCGTAATGCACCACGACATCTTCGACTTCCTTCAAGTACTTGGAATATTTCTCGGCCACACCTAACACTGTGAGTGGACCTAACGTAATGAACTCTTCATCAACCTCAGTTGGCGTATGCGACCTAACATTAGGGCGCATCTGGTTCAGTACTACCTCTCCACCCGCCGTTGTCAATCCCACCCAACGTATCTTGTTGCTTACGGCGAAGACTTCTTCTAAACGTAAAACAGGGCGCACAAATGTCACTCCTTTGACTTCCACATTAGACTGGCTTTCAGTTGATTCCTCTCCTGATCATAAGTCAAACTCGCTACCTCCAGGTCCCGACCGAGCAACGCACCTAACGCTCCACGCCACCAAGAGACAAGGAACGCTCTATGGGCTCCGATATTTCCTTTCACGCTGGGATTCGATATCTCCAGCAAGATTGGGTCGAGAGCGGATGGAGTTGGAGGGATCGTTACCTGAGTGATACCTGCCCCTGACATGGATTCCGACACAGCGAGGAAATCGATGATTTCGTTAACAGAGGCTCCCGGTCTCTCCTTCCGGATGTTTTCCGCATCAAGTTTTCCGAGGCGGGATTCCAAATTATTCATTATGACTTCTGCTACTTGTTGACCCACCAGGGAGTTAAGATGGTCACAAAGGGCTTGTGCATCAATTGCCGTATGACGCTTCCCGTTGATGATGAGCTCCCCTTTCTCCTTGTCCCACCACGTTTCCTCACTCATTAAGACGCCATGCTCCTTACGTTTCTTACTCCAGTTCATGGGTGTCTTAGCTGCAGATCGATGAAAGCGGGTAGTTGAACCGCGCCCCGCATGACTTCTCATAGTCCAATATCGCCTTATGGTTGGCGTATTGCGTTAGCATTACCTTCAGGTATGCGCCAAAGACCCCAGCCCGATCTTGCGGGTTCTCATACAGGAAGACGGCGTGGTCTCTAAGCGATAACCCACGCACGTATTCCTCGACCGCTGTGATGACCAATGCCTACAACAGTCCGCGTAATACGTATGACAGTTCGTGTAATATGCATGCTGTCACCCGGCACCATCGTTCGTCGACTAGGCGTTTTCGAAATAGTCTTCGCCTAGGTTCTAACAGCACTTGGAAAGGCCCGACCTAGAGCCAACACATGGTCCTACTGCTTGCCCCGCTCTTGCTACAATGAGAGAATTATCGTTTGGAGAGATTAGTCAACGCCCAGCCTCAACCAACAAAACTAATTGGTACAGACAAGAATTTGTACTTCTGGATTCGGAATGAAACCGCTCCAATAGCGGAAAGGGGCTGATTGGACGTGGGAATCGTGTGTAGATTAATGATGAATTCTTTAACTTCAGAGCGATCACAGATTCTCATCTAGTTTGTATCGTTGGAAGGAGACTCGGGCGTCGCCCGGGACGAGACACTTGTTATGTTCTTGTCCTGAACAAATTTAGCGTTCTGCAACATAGAAAGAAAAGGCACCCATGAAAGAGAACATGAGACTCTCAACACACTCCCCCACTCGTTTCCATTGTAATTCATAGGAGCTCTGCAGAAAAACAAAGCAGCAAAACCCAAATGCCAAGGCACAAGGCACTCCCGAAGGTTTAATGGATGGAGATCTTCAAGCGGTTTGGAAGTGGACTGCGTACGCGAAAATGATGTGTCCATTAAGTGCAGAGCGCCCTCAGCCGGCGCTGTGATGTTTCGACGGGCAGACTGATTCATTATCTCCCGTCGACTACCCCCTCGGAGATTCTCAGCCAATTTAACAGGAAAATTGCGTCCCTTAAGTGGGGAAAAGTGGTCATGGAAGATAACGCGTCCTTTAAGTTCAGAGCGCTCTCAGCCGGCGCAGTGATGGCATTCGACGGGCAGACTGAATCCCATTCTCTCCCGTCGAACCCGTATACCGAAGGGTCCCGGTCACATGAACTACCCCTGCCGTGAATTGTGTCAAAGCTTAAATTTGCATCTCGAGCCTCGTCATGGGGAAACTGTGTGACGTGCACTGTAGTCGTCGGAGCGCAGTTCGGCGACGAGGGAAAAGGGCGAATTATAGATTACCTCGCTGCCCAAGCCGATTTTGTTGTTAGGTTTCAGGGGGGCAATAATGCGGGGCATACGGTGGTGAATGATTTTGGCACATTCAGGCTTCACCTGGTTCCGTCCGGAATCTTCTATCCTCGGGTTGTTTGCATAGACGGGGCAGGAACGGTAATTGACCCGTCCTCCCTGATAGAGGAAATTGAGACGTTAGAGAAAGCCGGAGTTAAGACCAACAACCTCTGGATTGACAGAAGGGCACATATCGTCTGGCCTTACCACCGACTCCTTGACGGGGCAGGCGAGCAGAAGGGCGGCCTTGGGACAACTCGCCGCGGCATCGGGCCCGTATACGGCGACAAGGCGGCTTACCGAGGCATTCGAGTGGGGGACCTTTTACATCTCGACTTCCTGCAAACAAGATTGAAGGCGGTTCTTCCCCTCAAGAACCACGAATTGGCGTACTATGGCCTGAAGCCGCTTCAACTTGAGGACCTCATACAGCAAGCCAAGGAGTGGAGCGATAAACTGGGAGCGAGGATCGTTGATTCGCTTCCGATCTTGCACGAAGCACTCTCAAAGGGGCGGAAAGTCCTGCTCGAAGGACAATTGGGTGCAATGCGAGACCTTGACTGGGGAATTTACCCTTACAGCACCGCTTCATCGCCTACCGCTGGCGGTGCCTGTGCCGGCGCCGGCGTATCGCCCCGTTCAATTGAGAGAATTGTTGGTGTTGTGAAAGCGTACACAACGGCAGTTGGGGGCGGTCCATTTCCCACAGAACTCTTTGACAAAGACGGAGACCGTCTCCGCGAAATCGGCGACGAATACGGGGCAACCACTCAGCGGCCTCGACGGTGCGGCTGGTTAGATGCGGTTATCCTCCGCCATGCCGTATCACTAAATGATATCACAAGTCTTGCAGTCACGAAACTTGACGTTCTAGACTCATTGGAGAAGGTGAAGGTTTGCACTGCTTATCGTCTTGATGGAAAGGAAATAACGGAAATGCCGGACACAGTGAACCTTGGAAGAGTGCAACCTATCTACGAAGAATGGGCAGGCTGGAAAAAGCCAACAACGAGCGTCAGAAAGTGGGATGACCTTCCAAAGGCAGCGCAAGATTACCTGAAGCGTATCGAAGAACTGACTAAGGTGCAAATTCAGTATGTGTCCGTTGGCCCTGAACGAGAAAACATCGTAATACTCTAAGCTGGACTAAAGGGGGATCTAGAAGGTAGTTCTAGGTAGTGATTAGCGCATGTTTCGAGCTAACCAGGCCTCGAAGGAAGTGATGTGCTTAAACGAACTCGCGATAGGCGAAGCGATCAGCCCTGCTGGTATGGCTGCCACGAGAAGGTTCACAATATTATACAGGGCCGTGAAGAGCAGCGTGTAACCCAAAACCATACCCTCGCTACCGAACTGCCACCCTGTCGACTTCTCCAAAGTTGCCTTTGCGAAGCCCAAGTAATCTACGCCAAAGAAAATTGGTCCAATGTATAGGAGGACCACATAGTTAACAACGGTCATCGCAGCTACACGCCATACAATACCACTTCCAAACATCATAGAGATCGCGAGAGATGGATGAGCCATCTTTCCCTTTATTCGCCCGTAGATCGCACTGCCCAGCCACAAACCTCCGAGAGTTGACACGACGGCGACGAACTTTATCGCAGGGCCTAGTGGCGCATCGCTACCGGTCACGTTTAGGAATATCCATTGAACAACCGAGGTGATCAGGGCCGCCAAGGGGCCGAATAGAAAGAAGGCAATATAGATTGGAATTTCGGAGAAGTCTATTTGGAGGTACGGGATTAACGGGAATGGTACCGAAGCCTTCGCGAGAGCCAAGATCGCTGCGAGTGCTGCGAAGACTGCTGCCCCTGCGAGAGTAACGGTTACTTTCTGTGCTGCCGTGCGCTCTGCCAAAGTTGTTCGGGCCACACTCCGAACCTACTTATAATAGAGTTTCTACCAGTTTACGAGTAGGCAAAACTCAAAGGAATTGTGCTTCGCGGACTTAGTGCACGGTAACTGATTTTGCCAAGTTTCTAGGAAAGTCTGGGTCGTAGCCTTTCCGAACAGACATGTAATACGCGAACAGTTGGAGTGGTATGATGTATACGATTGGTGTGAGAAGTGAAGGGATGCCCGGCGGAAGAATGATCTTCTCATCAGAGAGGCTTGTTATTTCCCCGTCCTGTTCGTCGACTACGCTGATAATATGCGCGCCTCGCGCTTTCATTTCCATAACGTTGCCGATAACCTTCGAATAGACTTCATCCTTCGGGGCAACGAAGATGACTGGGTAGCCTTCCTCGACGACTGAGATGAAACCGTGTTTCGATTCTCCTGCAGGATAGGCGATCGCCGGAAGATAGGACAATTCAAGTAGTTTCAACCGTCCCTCGAGGGCGGTTGCGACGCTCATCCCCCTGCCGAGAAAACAGAAACTCCTTCTGTCTGAATACTTCTCTACGATGGACTTGACATGTTCCTGCTGAGTGGATAGGAAAGTGGAGATCCACTCGGGCAACTGGTCAAAACCACTCTCCAAGGACTCTAGCTCGCTCTTGCGAATCACTTCGCGTTTCTTGGCCAAGGCCACGGCCAGTTTTAGAAGGAGCGAAACCTGAGCTGTGAAGGTCTTTGTCGCTGCCACGCCCATTTCGGGTCCTGAATTCTGACCTATGTAAACATCTGATAGCCTAGTGAGCGTGGAATCCATTACGTTGCTAATTCCTAGGATTGTTGCGCCTCTATCCTTTGCGCCCCTCACAGCACTAAGCGTGTCCGCAGTCTCACCAGACTGGCTAACCGCAACAACAACCGTCTCCGCGTCAATCAACGCGCCGTACCCGTCTATGAATTCAGAAGCAATTACCGGCGTTACAGCAACCTTAGCCAGATTCGAAAAAGCGTATGCCGCGGCTAGGCACGCATGGTGTGAGGTCCCACATGCTAGCAGGAAAACTCTTTTCGCATGATTGATTGCCGAAGCCATCAATTCAAGGTAGATTGGATGTGTTCTGAGAGCGTTGCGGACGCTGAGCGGCTGTTCATGAATTTCCTTGAGCATAAAATGTGGGTAGCCAGTCTTGATGGCTGTTTCCACACTCCAATCGACCTTGAAAGATTCTCTGATTACTTCCTCGCCTGAGTCTACCATGTACAACCTCACTCGATCGGCCGTTAACACAGCCATCTCGTTGTCCTCAAGAAGGACAGCCTGCTTAGTTCTTGAGAGAAATGCAGGGATATCCGAAGCACAGTAGTTTCCGTCTGTTCCGGCACCAACGACCAGCGGGCTTTCCCTTCTTACTCCGATTACTTTGTCAGGTTCGAGGGAGCAAATGAATGCGAGAGCGTACGCGCCTGTCAGCCTGTTGGCAGCCAGACGAACGGCTTCGACAAAACCAACTCCCGATTTCAGAATATCTTCGACGAGGTGAGCAACAACTTCTGTATCGGTTCTAGATTTGAATTGGTGGCCGGCTGCCTCCAGCTCTTGCCTCAGGGGCATGTAGTTCTCGATTATTCCATTGTGTACAACTGCCACCTGATTCTTGCAGTCAGTGTGGGGGTGGGCATTTTCCTGGGCCGGCCTTCCGTGTGTTGCCCAACGTGTGTGTCCAATCCCGATGACTCCGGTTAGATCACTAATGTGGAGTTTGCTCTCAACCTCGTCAATCTTTCCTTTGTCTTTCTTAACAACGATTTTGCCGTCGTTAATTACGGCCTCACCGACAGAATCATAGCCCCGGTACTCCAATCGCTTCAGAGAATCATATAGAACTGCCCCAACCTTGCCGTTTTTCAAAACACACGCTGCTATTCCACACATGCACGCCACCTTTTGCGAGAGAATTCGGCGAGCTGTCCAGATTTGCGTGATAAGCATTCCTGTGGCTTGGATTTGATGAATTGAGGACGTTGAACTCATCCCACGCTAAGAATGCACCCTGATTGGGCAAATATTGCTTTAATAGTCAAAACGCGCCTTTATTAATCGTGCAACAAAACGGAGCTTCACAGCCATGTCATACCTGATCCTGAAAGAACGACGTTCAGATCAACTCGTACCCACACGTGTCTTCTCAGACCCGAAGTTAGCACAGTCAGTCCTCCAGCCCACACGCTGGAGAATTCTAACCGAGCTTGCAGGAAAAGAGAAATGTGCGAAAGACCTCGCACAGGAATTCAACACAAGCGAGCAAGTAATCTGCTACCACCTAAGAGAGCTTGAGCGAACCGGATTCATTCGCTTAGAGAGAACGATGAAGAAAAGAGGCGCAATGGCGAAGTACTACAAAGCCGAGCAAAAGGCAATCACTATCATTCCCAAACTAGTCGCCACCGCGAATGGCAATCAGGGCCTGCCTGAACAAACCCTCACAGAAGCATCCTCCAAACTTCTTGACCCCTTCATATCCTCAGGCCACTTGAATGGGCACATTGTCCTTGGCAGCCCAGATACACATGGAGTTTTCCGAGGCCGCGCAAGGTGTGGTGACAGAGCCACAGACCTCGCCTTATTTCTAGGGTCATTGCTGCCGCTTACTAGGGAGAACATAGTACGTTTGGATACTGAGATTTCACAGGAGGAAATGCTCCGGAACCTCATCACAGTCGGTGGCCCAAAGGTGAACACGGTCACAATGGCCGTGAATGAATTCCTTCCAATAACGTACGAGCTCACTGGCCATAACATTATGATTTCGCGAATCTCCGGCAGAAGTTACGCAGGAGAAGATGAAGGCGCAGTTCAATCAATCGTAAATCCCATGAATCGGGAAAAGCGCGTCATAGTTGTTGCTGGGAACACATATCAGGGCACGAGAGCGGCAGTACTCGCGTTCATCAAGTACACAGATGAAATCGCTAAGGGCAACTCAATGAACCAGAACGTTGTCGCTCGGGTTGTCAGCGGATTGGATGTTAACAGTGATGGGCTGATTGACGATGTGGAATTCCTAGAATGATTAACGACCTATTTTCCAACCGCTTTGGCCAATCTTTTCTTTAGCGTCTCAGTAACCTGTTTGGGCTCGATGGAGCCTCTTACCTCCGACATAACCGACCCCATTAGCGATGAGAAGGCGCCCTCGCCTCTCTCGTCGATGAGTTTCTTGTTCTTCTCTATGTGACGGTCGATAATCTGTTCAAGCTCACGCTCACTGAGCATTCTCAGGCCGAGCTTCTTGACTCCGTCGACAGGGTCTTCGGCTAGGTTGGCTGCCTGCCATTTCAACAGGTCCACCACAGCTTCCTTTGCGACCGCTCCTTCGTCCACTAATCGGAAGATACGTTGGATTTTGTTGTCTGGGACGGAGTGGATTGGTACGCCTTCACGTTCTAGGCTCTTGCAGGTCTCAGTGAGTACGGTGGCGATGAATGTGGGCGGCACCTTACTGGCGGCCGCAATCTGCTCAAACAATGCAAGATAATCTGAGTCGACCAGTTGTTTTGACAGTTTTTGGTTCAGTGAGTATTGGTCGACAAGTCGTTTGGTTAGTTTCTCAGGGGTTTCAGGGAGGTTTGCCTTCAACGTATTGACGAATTCCTGCGTGATGGGTGTTTGCGGCACATCGGTTTCGGGATACATTCTGGCGGCGCCGGGCCTTGGCCGCATGTACCTCGTAGTTCCGTCGGGCATCGCTGTTCGCGTTTCTTCGGGCACACCAGAAATGGCTTCAACGGCCCGATCAACGACGGCGTCCAAAGCATCATTTGCTTTACCTTTCTCGTCAGCGACTAGGACGAAAGCATCGTCGCCTGCGACACCCAACCGGTCCTTCACATAGTGCACCTCCTCTTCCGTGACACCGTAACCCGGAAGTTCATCAGAGTGAAATATCCCGCCAACACTTGCCCAGAATGAAGCGCGGTTGGACAGCTCCGTTCCAAGCCGCAACCCAGGCGCAAGCTCCTTTCCCAAGAGCCCCCTGAATTTAGGAAGCTTAAGCGCAAACACCACGCCGCCTTTCGAGATTGCTTCCTTAATTATCCGAGCTTTTGAGGCCGCAAAAGCACTGGTTACATCGTAATACTTCCTTTCAATCGACTCGGGTTTCGTCCCTCTCTTTGAAAGTTCGCCCCTTATCTCAAGTAGCGTCAGCTGCCGGTTGACTTCTGTTTCAACCGCTTTGCTGAGGATATCAAGTTCCTGAACGCCCTTGATCTCCATGAGGGCCCCCCCAGGAGTTGAGATGTTCAAGTCTTGCCGAATACTTCCCAAACCCCTCTTTACCTTTCTCGTCGCCCTCAGAATGGTGCCTATGGCGTATGCGACCTTCTCGACTTCAGCCGCAGAATCCATTACGGGCGCGGTCGTTACCTCTATCAAAGGCACACCGAGCCGGTCTATCCTATACCCGACTGTTTCGCTCGATTGACCGGTTTTACGTGCCGCATCCTCTTCTAGCGAAATCTGCTGGATCGGAATTTCCTTCCCGTCAACCTTGAGCGCTCCGTTCAGCGCGACGACGCAAGTGCGTTGAAACCCCGTCGTATTAGAACCATCAATGACGACCTTGCGCATCACGTGAATTTCATCGACCGGTTTAGCGTTCATCAACAAGGCTGCGGTCAAACATACTTCAATAGCTTCCCCGTTGAGTTTTCCAGGTGGCTCCTCATCCATCTCGACGAGGCATGAGGTTTCATCGTCTTCTTCGTAGATTACGCTTCTGCCGCGGTGGAATTCGAACAATGCCGCCTGGTCGACTTGACCCAACTCGCTTTGCGTCGGCCTAAGCCTACGCATGAACTTCTCCTCAGGTTCCGACTCAGCAAAATCGGTTGGGCAGCCGCAGAACAATTTGTGCTCCGTGTCGAGCTGCCTGTGGATTTCCAGCCCGACCTTAATTCTAGGTTGGACCTTTGATTCAGCACTCATTCTACTGCGGCCCCAAGCCATCGCCTATCCGAGAGTTCATTCGCAATATTCGTGACCATCAACTTGCTAACCTTCTCGGGATCCTTCTCTTGGCCGAAAGCCCACATCATCTTCACGAGCGCAGTTTCAGCAAGCATGTCACCTAGAGGTAATACTCCAATCTTTAGCAGGTCCCGTCCTGTGGAGTAGACGTTCATGTGCACCCGTCCCCAGATGCACTGAGAGCACATGCCGACAACGATTCCATTCTTTACTGCCCTTTCAAGGGCCGGAAACAGCACATCGCTAACATGGCCTAACCCCGTCCCTTCAAGAACAATGCCCTTGTAACCTGTGGCGGTCGCCCAGTCAATCATACCCACTGAAAGCCCAGGGTGGAATTTTATGAGAGCAACGTTCGGGTCAAACTTGGAGCGGACCTCCCAATCTGAACGCCGGTTCCTTTCCACGTACTTCTCGCTGTTCAGTTGGAGGGCGCGATTTGCAAGGTCGTAGTATGCGATGGGGCGAGCGTTAACGCTCCTGAAGGCGTCTCTTCTGCTGGTGTGGCACTTTCGCACTTTTGTCCCCCTGTGGAAGGCGACCTTTTCATCCGAAACCCAATCATGCATAGCGACCACAACTTCCGCGAAAGGAGCCTGGCCCGCAACTGCAGTCGCCGCAATAAGGTTGGTCGCTGCGTCCGAGCTGGGTCGATCAGACGAACGTTGCGATCCTACTAACACGATTGGCGCCGGTATGCCTTGCAAAGCGAAGCTGAGTGCAGCCGCCGTATAGCCCAGAGTGTCAGTTCCGTGCGCTATCACCACTCCATCTGCCCCTGCACGAACTTGCTCTGCCGCCGACTCCGCAATCTTGGGCCATTGTTGCGGCCCTATGTTCTCGCTGAAGACGCTCAGGAGGACTTTCGCGTCAATCTTGGCAAGGTCAGCTAACTCAGGGACTACGCTGTACAAGTCTTCTGAATCGAGCGCGGGTTTAACGGCCCCAGTTCTATAATCGACTTTACTGGCGATCGTGCCCCCCGTGCTGATGATGGAGACTTTCGGTAGACCTGCTTTCTGGTGTGGGAGTGCGGGGCGGGTGAAATGGGGCGTTTCGCCCTTACCAAGAACGCTTACCTTTGTGGCGGCGTCTACTCGAACGCCCAGATTGTATCCAGTCTTCAATTTTACGACAATGTAATTTTCTTCACGGCCGAAGTGGTATCGCGGAATCAGAAGTCCCTCGACTACCTCCTGGCCTCCAATGCGTTTCAGCTCGACCCTAACTTTATCCCCAATCTGTGCTCCCGCTTTGGCCAGTATATCGCGTGAGATACCGGAGTATCCGGGCAAATCTTCTTGGGACAAAGCCATCTCAGCCCAATCTTTGGAAAAAGAAAGCTGGGACCCTTAAGACGTTAGCTATGCCAGCTCGTTTGGTCAGTTCAGCATCTTTCCCATGTAGGGACCGACATAATCGTAGCCGGCACGCCTGTAGTAGCCCTTCGTCCCGAGCGCGCTTAGGACAAGAATCCTGGCCGCCCCGCGTTCCTCTGCCAGTGACTCGGCTTCAGATAGGAGTTTGCGGCCTAAGCCTGTGTGCTGCCAGGCACCCGCGTACCTTAAGCCGACTGGCACCTCTTGGCCGTAAACGTGTAATTCTCGGATGATGGCGCTGGCTGAGTCAACCTCAGGCCTCTGTGCTTTCTCGGATGGAATTCTCAGACGTAAATAGCCTATCAAAACGTCTGCTTCAGGTTCTTCTAAGGCGATGAAGATTTCCTTCCCCTCCGACGCCTCGAATTCTTGTGTGGTCAGGCGAATTTGGCTGGGTTGAACGGTAACGTTGTCCTTCAATGCTTTGTGCCCTACCTCGCGGCATCTGATGCACCTACACTTCTTCCCTTTCTCACTGAGCCGCTTTAGGGCGAGTTCCCGCAGGTTACCTTTCTTCGGCCCCGCCAGTATAAGTTGGACGGGGAACTCCCTTTGCACGCGCATTATCCTAACCCAGGGTGGCACAAACTCCTTCACCCTTGCGATGAGTTCAACGGCTTGCTCGGTATCAAGGGCCTCGTATACGCCGCGCTTCCACCACTCATACAGTTCCGTGCCTTCCATAACTAGGCAAGGATAAATCTTCACCATGTCGGGACGAAAACGAGGGTCTTCGAACAGCATCCTGAATGAGTCTAGGTCCTTCTGAAAGTCCGAGCCCGGCAGCCCAGGCATCATATGTGCAACTATCTTGTATCCCGCGTCTTTCGCAATCCGAAAAGCCTCGACGACATCTTCCACCGTGTGGCCGCGATTCGTAAGCTCGTACACGTAATCATTGATGACTTGCACGCCAATTTCCACGCGCGTAGCCCCAAACCTGAGCATTTGGTCAACGTGAGTCTGCTTACACCAATCTGGCTTTGTTTCGATGGTTAAGCCTACATTTCTAGTTTCGCTGACCTCAGCTCGGGATTTTGCTTCCTCCAGCGTAGAGGAGTTCACACCGTTAACCGCGTCAAGGCAACGCATCACAAAATGTTCCTGGTATTCGGAGGGCGCCGCTAGAAATGTGCCGCCTTGAATCACCAGTTCGACTTTCGAAGGCACATGCCCGATGGCTCTCAGCTGCCCCAGTCGGCTGGTAATCTGGAGGTACGGGTCGTATCCAGACTGAAAGCCTCTCATCGCGGCGGGTTCGCCTGATGTGTAACTCATCGGGAACCCTTTCTCCATGGGGCAAAATACGCAGCGGCCGTGTGGGCAGCCGCGTGGTGAACTCATTACTCCAATGACGTTTACCCCAGAAATGCTGCGGACCTTCTTCAAACGCAGATTGGGGCCGAACTTTTCCTTCATTTGAGGAGGCAAGGCGCTGAGAATATCGGAATTGCGAGGCATCCAGCTCAGTGCATGTTCCTTGCAGAATTCCAACTTTAGTTTGTTGAGGCTAGCCGGGTCTATTGCCCCGACCTCAATTACACGCGAGGCCAGCTCAGATAGGAGTGAGGCTTCAAGGGGTGACTCGAACGGGGCACCCATCTTTCGGCCACCTCCACGAAAAACTTGGATTGCTCTTTCAAGGCAGAAGGTCTTGAGTGGCCTTAAGCTTGTTTCTTGCCAGCTTCCACGCAAATGTAGAGGATGTTGCTTCCGCGAAGTATTATGTTACCATAATTCGCCGTTGGAGAATTGCCACGGTACTCGGTCGCCCCTTCCAGAATTATGTTCATGTGGCTGTCGGCATCAATCATCTTGCCATGGTATTCCACATCACTCTTTAGCCTAATGTTGACTTCCGCGTTCAGCTTCTTTACGAGCAAGTTGAGAGGTTTTCTGGAAGGCTCCACGTGCATCACTGAATTGCTGCGCAACTTTCTCCTTTACTCTAAATAAGGTTGCCCCAAGCCCAAATAATTGGCAAACAACTACCAGCCCGTCCTATCAGGCCATGAAATGGCTCAGTTTCATGTCTTTACGGCTTTTCAGCACGCTGAAGCATTTATCCGGGGCTAGCCTCACGTACTCAAGCTTCAGGCTATCTAACGTGGGTTGTGCGCTCTTGCGAAGTTCAGGTGCGACTACGATGCCCCTGAGGGGCCTGTCCACCTTTCTTCTCAGAGTATCCAGGTACCTTTCAAGCTGCAACACCGCGTCCTTTGATGCTGCGTTCCTTTTGATTTCTACAACAACGAGTCTGCCCTCCTTGTCCTCTGCGAAAATGTCTGTGAAGCCGGCTTCGCCCAGACTCTTCTCTTCCTGCAACGGCTTCAATCCTGCCTCCACAAGGTCGGGCGCAGTTAGAATCGCCTGCTTCATTTGTTCCTCGGTTACGTAAAGCGCGAATTCGCCAGAGTCAGCAAGGTTCCCGGTTACCGTTAGGCTGATTTGCTGGAATTCTATGGAGACGTTCTCTTTCGGCTGGGAACGAGACGCACTGAGCACCATACCAAAGTCGTTGAGCTTGACCTTGACGACGCACTTCGGTGGTTGCCAATTAACCGGTTCGTAGCCCGTTGGCCTGTGAACTAATACGGAACCGTCTTGCTTCACCATCGTCATTCTCTCGCCCCATTCCAAAGTCGACGACGCCCGCCCCTCATAGTCAACCCTGCAGTTGCCAATTACGAGTGCGAAGCTTCTTGACCGGAATGCTTTCTCGAGGATCTCTGCTGCCTCAGAAAGCCGAGGATCAACTTTCACTAAAAGAACCATTTTGAAATTCCTGCAATCCTAATGTCTGGTTGCTTCAACTTTTTCGCCGTCCTTTCGTCCTGCTCTACGTTATACGAGCAAATTCTCCTAACTCTAGAAAGAGTTGTCGGCGTGTTGTTGAGTCCCGTGCCTGAAGGTACGGTTCTGAGGAAGAAGCTTTGGGTTCCGGAGTTGTTCGGTTACCCCCGCGGAAGATACATGTGGTATCGGCCACGGTTACCCGTGATTCCCGAGCGTGGGTTGGCCATTCTACGTGTTAATGACGTCACGTCAACCCGTTTCGTTCTTGGGTTTTCGTATCTTTCTAATGGGGCGAATACTACAAGCTGTCACTAACGAAAGGCAAGTTCGGAAACATCACATTATCATCATGCCTTGGGCAGCGTACCGCTATGGATTGACCACTCATCCGACTAATGGTGCAGAAACGGGGTTAGATCAGCTTGGAAGATAGTGGAACTCGATCTAGGGTAGCGTGAAGCATTGATGTCGAACCATGAAAAGGACAACCGTCCAGAAAGGGTGTCCAATCATCCTCTTCAAATCAAATCTTGGAAGAACAGGATTCGGCTTCATAGCATGGACTATAACGACTTACTTCTTGAGTCCATAGATGAAGTGTTCGTGGACCTCCTAGGCACGCGAGTTAGGGATGCGTTCTACGATGCACTAGAAAGAAACCAACGCATTGCAAGAGAGGAACTCTCTCAACACTTGGATAAATTTCAAGAGGCGCTTGAAACGGTGCTCGGGAGTGGCGGTGACACCGTAGGTAGAACTATTGCCAAAAGATTGTACGCAAAGCTCGCATTGGATTTTACGCCAAGGAGCGATTACAGGCTCACAGATTACGTCGAAGCCGCGAAGCCGCAATCGAGACCGCGGGAAGAGTTCGCGACGGTAATATTGCGAAATTTTCCCTCAATTGTAAACGCAAAGGTTGTGGCTTTGACTGCCGCAATCGTCTTCACAGTATTCTATTGGGTTGCTCAGACATGGGGTTCTGATCTTGTGGTGTTCACGGACGCTCTCTTCATGGTTGTTTCAGGTGTTTGCGCATTTGTTGCATTCCTGCCAGCTCGCAAATGGAAGGAACAAGGTAGGCTGGGTGTTGTTCATTTAGGCCTCTTCCTGGCCGTTTTGTTATGGTTCCTCGGCGAGTCAGTTTGGGGAATTTACGAGTTGTTGCTGGCCGTTGAAGTACCTTACCCATCGGCTGCTGACATTTTCTATTTAGCAGGGTACCTTCCCGCGTTGTTGGGAATCACATTCTTCTTGGTCCGTGTGAAAACCGCGATCAAAGGCATTGCCTTTCAAGCAGCGATTCTATCGGGATTGGTCATCATAGGATCGGCGGTCGTCTTTCTAATCAATCCCATAATTGCATCAAGTTCTTCCAATCTGGCTAAAATATTCGATGTTGGATATCCAAGCCTTGATGCAATCCTCCTAGTTCTCGCCGTCACAATGTTGATTGCCTTCGCAGATGGTAAGATAGGGCAATCATGGTTTTGGATTTCGTTCGGAATGATTCTTACCACCATGGCTGACTTGGCGTTCAGTTTCGGCACGCTGTCAGGTTGGTACTATTCTGGGCATCCTATAGAATTATTGTGGCTGTGGGGATACATCGGCCTCACTTTGGGATTTAATGCTCAAAGAAAACAGTTGAACTCCTTTTCAATGTGACCACAGTCCGTCTCTGTTGGGAACGAATCGCACTGACCACACGGAACGACCAGGTGGATTTGCAGGTCATCAAGAAGGAGTATTCAACATTTAGAAGTCTCTGACGAGCTTAGCCTCACTGGACTGGAAATGGATATTCAGAAATTGCGATTTGGACTTTACCTTCCGAATTTCGGCGAGGTAGCTTATGCTCGCACGCTAGCTGAGCTCGCGGTTGAGTCAGAGGACGCGGGCTGGGATGGGTTCTTCCTTTGGGACCATGTCATGCACAGCAAAACTCAACGTTCCCCGATGGTAGACTCCATCACCGCACTCGCCGCGATTGCTGTCAAGACTAAACGAATTCGCTTAGGAACGACGATAACGCCACTCGCCCGACGGCGCCCTTGGACAGTAGCCCGTCAAACGGTAACTCTGGACCACCTTTCGAACGGTCGCCTGATATTGGGAGTAGGGTTAGGTGATCCCGCTTACGCAGATTTCCAAATGTTCGGCGAATCAGGCGAAAAGAGGGATCGCGCCGAGAAACTAGACGAGGGTTTAGAGATTCTGACAGGACTCTGGACAGGAAAACAGTTCAGTTACAAGGGTAAGCACTACGCGATTGAGAATGCTAGGTTTCTACCGGCTACGAAGCAAAAGCCCCGAATCCCGATCTGGGTGGGAGGGTTCTGGCCGAACAAGGCGCCCTTCCGTAGAGCGGCCAAGTATGATGGGGTAATACCACTCAGACTGGCTAGCCCAATCAAGCCTGAGCCAAGGGACCTCCGCAACATCCTCGCCTACATCATGAAGCACAGAAAAAACACGGGCCCATTCGACGCCGCGGTAATCGGGTGGGGAACCGGAAAAAGCCACTTGGAGATTGCGAGAAAGATTCAACCCTTTGCTGAGGCGGGCATGACATGGTGGCTAGAAAGCCTGTTCTTGCAACGAAATTCAATGAAGGAAATGAAGAAAAGGATCCGGAAAGGCCCGCCTACAATCTCTTGAAATAACCGCCAACGATTCAGTCTAGACAGAGGCACCGGGGTAGGAGCCGAGAATTTTCAAGAAGGTTGTTGACTTTTCAAGTGCTTCGAGTGCATCGGAGCAAGTAGGGTCGGTTCGGTGTCCTTCAAAGTCTACGAAGAAGTGATACTCCCAGGGCGTTCCTTTGATGGGCCTGGACTCAATCTTTGTGAGATTAATTCCTCGCGTTGCTAGTTCATTGAGCGCTCGCTGAAGAGAACCAGGAGAATGCTTTGTACCGAAAACAATTGATGTCTTGTCTCTTCCAGTTCGCGCCGCTTCATTTTCGCTAATAACCAAGAATCGCGTGAGGTTCTCAGGAAAATCCTCAATCCCCCTGCGCAATATCTCTAGGCCGTAGAGTGCTGCGGCTTTCTCACTTGCTATTGCAGCACTACCTCGCATGTTTTTCTCTCGTATTAGTTTCGCACTACCAGCCGTGTCATAGACTGGTTCGCCCACGACCTGCAGGCTCTCCAGAAACACTGAGCATTGAGCCAGCGCCTGCGGGTGAGAATAAACAGCCCGGATATCGCCAAGTTTTGATCCAGGTAGCGCCAATAAGCAATGGCTGACCCTGATTTTCACTTCAGCACATATCTTCATCGATGTTTGCAGCAGCAAATCATAAGTCTGATTTACGCTCCCCTCTAGAGAGTTTTCTGCAGGCAGCACGCCGAAATCAACCGACCCATCCTCAACAGTTCTAAAGACTTGTTTGAGCGTCTTGCACGGCTTCGTTAGGATTGATTCCCCGAACAAAAACTGCGCCGCTAGCTCACTATAGGCGCCGTGTTCACCTTGAAACGAAACATCGATGCCGTGCGACTCACTAGCCATGTTCCCTTCTCCTTTCATCGGTTCAACCACTCTTGCTCGCACCATTGGTGCCACCGAGAGTAGGTATCACAATATTTCATTCACTCATCTCTCTCCGTTATATCGAACCGGGGTAGTAGAAGAACTAGTCAATATTGAAATAAGCAGGTTGTTATTGTTGGCATCGGCCCAAGTCTTGAAAGAGAAAGCTGAAGAAACCGAGGAAGACTCGGAGGAAGACTCGGAGGAAGAAAAACCCGAGGCAACAGTTGAGAAGAAGAAGTACGAGTTAATCGAAGATATTCCAGGCGTCGGCCCCGCGACAGCTGAAAAACTCAGAGAAATGGGTTACCAGACAGTCGAATCCCTGGCCACCGCCACAATTAAGGAACTAACCGAAGCCGGGGTTGGCGAAAAACAGGCTGGCAAAGTAATTGCGGAAGCCCGGGACAGCATCGCCCTTAGTTTTATTCGAGCTGACGAGCTCATTAAGATGAGACAGAACGTGAGGCGACTCACCACTGCAAGCAAACAGGTTGATGAACTGTTAGGTGGAGGCCTCGAAACTCAAACAATAACTGAATTCTACGGAGAATATGGAGTCGGCAAGAGCATTCTATGCCATCAACTTGCAGTCAATGTCCAACTACCTGAAGAGAAAGGCGGCCTCAACGGCGCAGCCCTCTACATTGATACGGAGAACACGTTCCGCCCTGAATGGATCATTCGCATGGCAAACGCAATTGGATTAGACCCAACGGAGACAGCGAAGAAGATCATATACTCAGAAGCGTTCAATTCTGATCATCAGATACTCGTACTTGAGAAGGCGGATAAGGTCATTCAGGAAAACAATGTGAAGTTGATAATCGTCGATTCCTTGACGGCTCATTTTCGAAGTGAATATCTTGGTCGTGAAATGCTTGCAGAGCGGCAGCAGAAGCTTAACAGCCACTTGCACAGGTTGGTTAGGCTTTCCCGTGCCTTCAATGCATGCGCCGTTGTGACAAATCAGGTTATGTCGAGGCCGGACGTGTTCTTCGCTAATTCCGTGGAGGCAGTCGGAGGACATATAGTATCCCACACCACCCATACGAGGATATTCCTGAGGAAAACATCCAGTGGCCCAGTCAGAATTTGCAAGCTCATCTCCAGCCCCTACCTACCAGAGGGAGAACGCATATTCAAGATAACTGAGGAAGGTGTCAAAGATATCACCGAAGAAGACGAAGTCAAACGCCGACGCTGAAAAACCACAGCCCACCCTAAACATAAGCACTGAGAAATTCTTTCAAGCCGTGAACGACAGAAGGATTTCCGACGCAGAAAAAGAACTGGACGCTATACGAACAAACATACCCGCAACCGAATCGGCGAATGGCTACCTCAAAGCCCTCGAAGGCCTGCTCCTAGCCGCCAAGACCACCGACGACAAATTCCTCTACCTTTCGAAAATTGAAATGACACCCACCAAAGTCAAGGCATTGAGGAAAGAGTTCGCACAGCACGGGACAAACGGGTTACATTCAGACTACGACCGCGGCTACTTCCAAGCGGTTGAGACCTACCTGAGGAAATTGGAACGGGACGGGCCGCCTCCAGAGCCCAAAAATTCCCAAAAGACAAAGTAGGAACGCGGTTAACCCAATAGGGTGTACAGAAAGACCGACACGACGATCCACAGAACTATGAATGTCCCGCCGCCTAGGGTTATGTGCCGATTCTTCCCTTTCAGCTCGACTTCTCCGAAATGCAAGACGCGTCGAATAATCAAAATCGAAAACGCGTAGATGACGATTCCTAGGCCGATGCCTATGAATAGTGCGAAATCGCCGAAGCTGGCTTGGTCTATGTGTAGGAACTGGTTCGCAAATCCGGCAACAACTGCCAAGAGGACACGCATCCAGTACACAATTGATGTCGGCTTGAATCTCCTTGCGGATGATGTTTGAACCTGAGACTGAGCGCTGCTCAACTATCTTCCAAACCTCATTGGCTCTTGATTCCGCGGAGCATACCTACACTCGCTAGATAACCCTTCCCTGCCCCTGCCAGACCGCTCCCGGAAATGCCCCGCAAAGCCCTTAAGGCGTTGGAAAAACACTGAAGTTGGGATAACGATTGGCAACAAGGTCAGCAACTCCTGACGTCAAAATTGAGGATGTCATGTCCAGCCCCGTGGTCACCGTCAAGGACACGGATACCGTGCTCGCGGCAACCAAACTGATGAAGAAAAACGAAATTGGCTGCGTTGTGGTTGTAGACAAGTCGGACAAACCATTAGGGCTCATGACGGAGCGCGACGTTGTAAGAAGAGTCGCAGCGTTGGACCTGCTGCCAAGTAAAATCAAAGCTGCCAACACAATGACCAAACCGCTCGGAACAATTGACCCTTCCTCAAACGTCACAGATGCTGCCAAGAAAATGCGAGAGATGAAGGTTAGACGCCTGGTCGTTGTTCAAGGAGGCAAGGTCAAGGGCATCATAACCAGCAACGACATTGTGGACATGATGCCGGCCTTGATTGACGTAGTGGCTGAGAAATCCCAGATAGCGCCTGTGCAGAAGATCAAGGAAACCGCCCCGCTCTCAGGCTATTGTGACAGGTGCGGCTCATGGGCTGACGAGTTGAAGTCGCATGATGGACAATTCCTCTGCGACGACTGCGCGTCCGATATGGGAGAAACTGAAGAAGAATAATCAACGACCTTAACCTGCTGAAGGGCGTGAATAGTCAGCAGGCGGTGCATCTGAGTCCATGCCATCTTTACTCATAGAATCAGCCCAGGTCCTGGCAGGCGACGAGTTAACCACTGCTCACATCTTCTTGGAGAATGGCATGATCAAGAGCATATCTAAACTTCGACCAACAGAGACCGCTGACTCAAAGATAGACGCAAGCGGCCTCATCGCCCTCCCCGGAATGATTGATGCTCACGTTCACCTTCGAGATCTGGAATATTCATACAAGGAGACATTTGAAACCGGGACCCGCGCTGCGGCCGCTGGCGGGTACACTACAGTGTTCGATATGCCAAATTCCCGCCCCCCTACAGTAAGCAGCTCTAACTTGGCTGATAAGATGGCGAAGGCGGAAGGAAGACTCTACTCAAATGTAGCGTTCCAGGGCGCACTAGTTGAGGACTCGAACGAACTGAGAAGAATGGTTGAAAGAGGCGCGATCGCATTCAAACTATACCTAAACAAGGCGCTCGTAACATTTGACTCGAGCAGCCAGGCCAACTTGAAGAATGCGCTTCAAGCCGCAAAAGAGGCTGATACGATAGTCACCGTCCATGCGGAAGACGGCGATAGCATCAGAAAGTCTCAACAAGAGAGCGTCGCTAGGGGAAAAGTGTCTATCAATGATTTTCTTAGGGCGCACGCGCCGCAAATCGAGGTATACGCCGTCCGGAAGATTCTAGGGCTCGGGAGCAAGCTGGGGTTACGGCTTCACATCTGCCATATCACCGTTCCCGAAGCGGTTAAGCTCGTTCGAATGACGCCGAACGCAACATGCGAAGCCTCCCCCCACCACCTACTTCTGAATCAAACGGTTTTCCGAGGACAGAAGACCTTAGCGATCTGCGTCCCCCCGATCAGAAGCGAGGTAAACAGGAAAGGCCTGTGGAAGCTGTTCGCAAAAGGGCAAGTGGACATACTCGCTAGTGACCACGCGCCGCACACGCTAGAAGAGAAGACGAAGCAAAACGCCTGGGAAGCGGCTTCGGGAGTTCCAGGGCTCGAAACATCCCTCCCATTAATGTTCACACAGGTTTCATTAGGAAAACTGTCTTTGCGGAGACTCGTCGAGGTTACGGCCACGCTTCCGGCTAAGCTCTTTCACTTGTCAAGAAAGAGCGAACTCAAGAAAGGTTACGATGCAGATATCGTCCTCGTTGACCCGAAAGCCAAGACACGAATTATCCCAGAGGCATTTGAGAGTAAGGCAAAGTATTCTCCCTTCAAGGGATACCGATGCACTGGGACGGCGGCTTACACGATTGTTAGTGGAGCATTGGTCGCTGAGAGGGGAAGAATCGTTGGACCTGCTGTTGGAAGAGTCACGAAGAGCGATAGGGCATGCGGTTCCTCTTAGATGGAATGCTAGGAAAGTTGGCGAGGTGGCTACGTATGCTCGGATACGAGACGCTTTACCTCAAGGACAGCTCCGACCAAGAACTGCTTTCCTTAGCCAAGCGTGAATCCCTGACCCTGTTAACTTCGGATGAAGAACTCTATAGAACCGCGGCCATGAGAAACATCGAGACCTCACTAGTGCAGGGACACACTGAACCTGAGCGACTAGCCGAACTCGCAGAACGCTACAACCTCAGGCTGGAGATCGATACGACCATCTCGAAATGTCCGATGTGCGGTTCCTCTATCAGAGAGGTTTCGAAGGAGAATGTGGAGAAGTTGGTTCTTCCAACAACGTTTAAACTGTACCAAAGTTTTTGGGTTTGTACTAATGCGAAGTGCGCAAAAGTTTACTGGCACGGAAGCCACTGGAAAAAAATAGAACAAACACTTGAAAGCGCGAGGAAAATTCTTGACGCGAAGGGAAACGGCACAGCTAGCACAGAGCAACCTGAACCTCGAAGAAGGTAGGATGCTGGTCCAGCTCGCACGCTTAGCTGCCGCAAGTTACATCGAGAGCAAAACGATAATCAAACCGCCCCAGGATGCTCCTGAAAAGCTGTTCAGGAAGTCCGGCGTCTTTGTAACGCTTAACGCTACGAAGCCCACCCACGAATTGCGAGGATGCATTGGCTTCCCCTACCCCGAAGAGCCCTTGGTGAACGCCACCATCAAGGCCGCGATCTATGCGGCCACGGAGGACCCGAGATTTCCGCCAGTCTCCTTGCGCGAGCTGAAGAACTCCATTGTCGTGGAAATCACCGCCCTCACCGAACCCCAGGCCTTGAAAACGAGTAATCGCAGATCCCTTCCCGAACTCATTCAAGTAGGCCGGCATGGCCTCATCGTCGCCCGGGGTAGAGATTCAGGCCTGCTCCTGCCGCAAGTGGCGACTGAGTGGAAGTGGGACGCATCCGAGTTTCTGATGAATTGTTGTCTAAAAGCGGGGCTCCCGCCCGACTCGTGGCTACTTGAGGGAGTTGAAATCAAAATCTTCGAAGGCGAGATCTTCGAGGAGGTAGAACCAGCAGGCGAGGTTAGGAGAAAAAGCGTTGGTGGAACATGAGGTTGCGCGTCTATTTGGCCCCCTGCGGTATAGGCTTAGGCCACATAACAAGGGCACACCCAATCGCCAACGAACTGAAACATCGAGGAATCGAAACCGTATTCTCGACTTACCTTGACGGACTCGATTACGCGAAACGCAACCATTTGCGCACCTATGAAGCCGTACCAATCAACTTCAGAGTAACAAACGACGGAACAATAGACTTCAAGAAAACAGCCGCGACCAGCGGTTTCTCGCTGGGCATCAGAACATTCCTTAAGCAGGTGGTCGGTGAGATTCAGTTCTTGAAGCAGTTCAGGCCGGACGTTGTTCTATCGGACTCTCGGGCCTCTTCTCTTGTAGCAGCCTGGCTGCTTAGAATTCCAGTCGCCCTAATGCTCAACCAGTTCAGAGTTGAAATAATAAGTCGCCCGTCAGGCCGCTCGTTGACGCCGCTCGACCGGCTATTTTTTCTGATCGCAAACGTGGGATGGCTGTTCGTCCGAACTGCTATTCAACTTGTGTGGGGCCGAAGCCAAGTCATACTCATTCCAGACTTGCCATCACCATACACTATTTCGTTGGGGAACCTTGCAATCCCTAGACGATATAGTGAAAAGGTGAAGTTGATTGGCCCCATAGTTGAGCGGCAACACGACAAATCGAGCACGCGAAGCGATGATATCCGGCGCAAGTTAGGCCTCGGATTGAAATTTCCCTTCATCTACGCTGCGGTGAGCGGGCCGAAGGTTGAACGCGAAATACTAGCTAGGATACTTCTTGACTCTTTCAAAAATATGTCCGGGGATTATAAAATCGTACTTTCCAGAGGCAATCCTGATGGAAAAAGAACAATGCATTCTGTGGGCGGAGTAGTGATTTACGATTGGATTGAGAATCAGGATGATTTCATCAAAGCCAGCGACCTAGTCATCGGCAGGGCGGGCCACGGAACCATCATGAAATCCCTCGCTTACGGTAAGCCTATGGTACTTGTGCCCATCCCTGACCATACTGAACAATATGGTAACGCACGCCGCGCCGCGTCCCTTCACGTCGCCGAAATGATTGACCAAAACATGTTGAACCATGACTCCCTGAAGTCTAAGGTCGAGAAAGTGCTCGAATCCCACAAATACATCACGAATGCATCGCGAATTGGCAAGGAAGCTGCAGCAATGGACGCAGTTGCAATGGCCTGCGATATCGTTGAGGGTTTAGCTAGCCGGTCCTAGAGAGATATTTGCTCCACCTGAACTTGGTTAAGATGCTTCGATGCCTCGGCCGCCGAGGGCTGTATCCAAGGTTCGGAACCTTCCTCAAGTAATGACTCTCTACCTGAGATGCATGCCAAGCTAGCCATCTCCGATAGGTCTTCTTTTGTCAAACCTATTAGGGGGGTGAAAACCGCTACGTTTGGCGCTGCGGCCCTTAGCGTTTCAGCTAATGCGATTTCGCCAGCGACGTCTGCGAAGATTATTCCTTTGAATCTTTTTTCTTCAGCAAACTTGGCGGCCACCAACCTTACGAGGAATTTCGCGGTTGACTGATTCGGTTGGTCTTTGGGGATGTCTTCGATGAGCTGGTCACAGTTGAAAGTGTATGCCTTGTAGTTTGGGCGAGTTACAAGCCGTCGCAGATTTCGGGCGAGAGCTAGTTGATTCTCAATCTCGAAGGCTGGGTTGATGCTTGATAGTGGGATGATTAAGTGCGCCAGGCATCCTCTCCTCATCATTGCATATGCTGCGAGAAGCGTGAGAGGCCCCGAGTCCAAAACTGCCAGCATCTTCCATTGCGAAGACAGAGGGAGCCCGCCAGGTCCCTCCAATCTCTCCGCATAGAGGTAGGCATCTTCGCCCACGAGGTCAACATGAATCGTAACATCGGCAGCCTCCAAGTCAACTGTGACACCTTTGCCCTTCAAGGCAAGGAGGACTTCAGACCCACCCTTGAGTTCAACCTCACGACGAGACAAGGACCCTGACTCTGATCGGTGAGCCCGAATCGCGAATGACTGCCCCGATCGTAATTGTTCGTCCGCAAGTTCCACAACCGATTGGAGTACGGACTCTAATGAAGCGGACAGCAAGGTCGCGGGTGCAGCGTAAGCTACACCGAAGACTCCACTGCATGACTTGGCGCCATCCTTCGCCTCTCTCATCGACTTTAAGCCACGTATCACGACCCTGGCGGCATGTTTCTCAAGCCGAAAACCTGTGAACCCTGCGCGAGAGAGAGCGAATCTAAGGTCATCCACTAGGCGTTGCTCTAGGGTGCGCCTGACCGGGGAACTCTTCAACGTGAATTCGGCTGAAGCTACGAGTATAACTGGTTCCGTCAGATGGGACAAGTAGGCTTTCCCCAAATAGGGAAAGTGGAGGATGGCGTTCGTCCTACTTAGGTTGACGGAGATGGAAGAAAAATGGGAAGTGGTTTAGTAATCGTCTCCGCCAGGCATTCCACCAGGCATGCCGCCGGGCATTCCGCCGCCTGGGGGCATGGGTGGTCCTCCCTTGCCTCCCTTGGAGGCCACGACATCATCGATGCGTAGAATCATTGATGCTGCTTCAGTCGCGGACTTGATAACTTGGAGTTTCACGCGTAGCGGCTCGATTACGTTTAAGCTGCGCATGTCTTTGACTTCGCCGGAGAAGACGTCGACGCCGTACCAGCGGTTCTCATGGTTCTCATGCTTGGCGCGCAAAGCAACCATAATGTCGATTGGGTCTAGGCCAGCGTTCTCAGCGAGGGCTAGGGGTACGCTTTCGACGGCATCTGCGAAGGCCTCTATGGCCAGTTGCTCACGGCCGCCGACTTTGACTGCGTAGTCGCGTAGTTTCTTGGCTGTCTCGGCTTCAGCCGCGCCGCCGCCAGCCACTATCTTCCCATCCTCGATTGCGTCCCGAATAACGCATAGAGCGTCGTGGAGGGAACGTTCAGCCTCGTCCACAACATGCTCAGTTCCCCCTCGAATAACAACCGTCACAGCCTTCGGGTTCTTGGCATCCCTTACGTAGGTTAGTTTGTCATCCCCGATCTTCGTCTCATCGATTACCTTGGCTTCACCAAGGGATTCCCTTCCTACGTCCTTGACGTTCGCTACGATTTTGGCGCCCGTAGCCTTGGAGAGCTTCTCCATATCACCGCTGCTCACGTTCTTGACCGCGGCAATTCCCTTCTTTGAGAGAAAGTGTAGCGCCATGTCGTCGATGGATTTTTCGCAGAATACGAAGTTAGCACCGCTCTTTGTGACATCATCAACCATTTCCTTCAGCATACGTTCCTCTTCATCAAGGAAGAGCTTGATTTGATCCGGATTGTCGATGTTGATCTTCGCGTCGAACTCGGTTTTCTCGATTTCGAGCTTCGCGTTGAGTAAGGCGATCTTGGCGTTTTCGGTGCGCTTGGGCATCTGAGGATGAGCGACTTCCTTGTCGATCACTATGCCGCGAACGAGCTCCGTTTCTTCCAGGCTCTTGCCGTGTTTCTTCAATACCTTGACGAGGTCGACGTCAACCTTGGTCTTGCCGTCTTTCGTTTCTTTGATTTGAAGGGCTGCATTGACTGCTATCTTTGCTAGATGGTCCTTCGCACCCGTTACTCCCTTGGTGCTCATCGCCGTCATTGCAATCTTTGTGAGGGTTTCCGCATCCTCCGTGTTGATCTTCTCGCTGAGGCCCTCGAGAATATCCTTCGCCTGTTCTGCTGCCTTCTTGTAGCCTTCAACAATCACAGTGGGGTGCACGTCTTTGTCCAGGAGTTTCTCAGCCTTGTCGAGTAACTCGCCAGTTAGGAGTACGGCAGTTGTGGTTCCATCGCCCACTTCATTATCCTGTGTTTTAGCAACTTCGACCAGCATCTTCGCCGCGGGGTGCTGGATATCAAGTTCTTTCATGATCGTGGCGCCGTCATTTGTGATAACAACATCCCCGATCCCGCTGACGAGCATCTTATCCATTCCGCGTGGCCCGAGAGTTGTCCTGACTGTTTGAGCAACGACCTTGGCTGCGAGGATATTGTTTCGTTGCGCGTCTCTACCTTGAGTTCGTTGAGTTCCTTCCTTCAATATTATGACAGGTACACCTTGTTCCGACATCATAGGTCACCGATTTTGTTACTGCAGGTAAAAAATCCCCTATATAAAATTGCTGGGCCGGTCCTGTTACTTCTTCGGTTGACCATTTTAGGTCGGTTTAGGGGTTTTGGCTGTTACCTTTCGGTTGATTGGGCTAGCTTACCTGTGACATGGATTCGTTGATGTGCCCGTCAGGTAGAACAAATACAAGGAATGAGTGAGTGACCACATATTCATCAACGCCGGTTCCGCGAACAAGATATCCACCATCCTGTAGTGCAGGCTCAACACGGACCTCCCAATTCCGTAGCCTTAATCCCCGCCTATCCGTAATCCAATCTATGGCCCTTTTAACTGCCAGTTCGCGGTCGATCTCCTTCGTGGCGAACGAACTAGGTGGTGGTGGCAGATATGGGTAGTACGATCCTCGTGGCTGCCGATTCTTCACTTGTGACTGAACGAGGTTTACTGTACCGCTTGAGGCGGGAACAAAAGTATCCAGCTTGCTTTTCAACCCTGCTGCTACATCTCTGAACCATAAAACGAGACCCAAAGTAGTTAGAAATTGGGCGGTGGATAAGGCAGGGTTATTTGTTTGAAACTGAGATGCGACAGAAATAGCAGAGGCACATGACAAAGCCACAAGACCCGTTCTGATTAAGAATTCCTCTGAATTCCACGCGATGCTTACTTTGCTTCGATGTGATCTAACAAACAAGTACGCCACAGATAATCCTCCTATAACGAGCCACACCAGCAAATCAATGAGGTATAGCGAAGTGAAAAAATCGAGAAAGCCCAAGGTCAATCCCAAAATTGTTGAGCTACCAAACCTCCCGCGATCGCGCCTAGCGCAGCCCAAACAACATTTTGACCAAGAAACACGTAGATCATTACGCCAGCAACTATTGCTCCTATTATGAAATGATTTCTTTGGCGTTCCGCTCTGTTTGACATTCGTTTCTCCTTTCTGATATATTCACCTCTCTCCATCTTTAACACTATGCGAAAAATCAGGTTGATTCTTGGCTAGCGTTTTGGATTAGGGTTAGCCACTTATCTTTTCCTTTGACTTTGATGCCCGCTAATTCGGCTGGGGTTTTTCCGTTTATTCCCATGTGTGGGCGAATGTAGTTGTGGAAAATTTGATAGCCTGTTAAGATTGGCGTGTCCTCTTTCTTGAGTGAGCGCATGACCTTCTCTCTGTCCCTGATTTCTCCGTTCATGCGTTCCATCTTGTTATTGTTCAAGTCACCTGACATACGAACATGTCGAATGTGTTGAATCATCAGTGCCTTATTTTCACGCCAAAACGCTTTCTCGTAAGCCGAACTGAAGTTGAACGCTCCGTCTGTGATGAGTGTACTTGGTGCTTTCTCTGCGAACTTCTTTCCTTCGCGGAATAGTGGTGTTATGTCGGCTGTGTATTTCGAGTCTGTGACTTGTTGAGCTATCCAGAACCGTGTCTCATCATCCATGAGAGCATAGAGGTACTTCATATCTCCACGCACTTTCAGGAATAGTTCATCAGCTCTCCACGTGTCCGAGACTTGCGGCGTTATCTTGTCTAGGTACTTCTCCATCAATGCGGTGTACTTCTTTATCCACATGAACACGGTTTTGTGGCTAACTTGAACGCCAAGCAACCGAAGCGATCTTGCCGTGTTCCGTAGGCTCTCACCGGAAAAGTATAGTTGCATGGCGGTTGTGACACCATGCGGGTTATGCTTCATCTTTTCGAAACCGAGATTCACGCTGAAGGTTCTCTCACAATCGGCGCATAAGAAGCGTTGTAGGTTGCCACACTTGTTCCAGCGAACACCATATTTCTTCAAGTTACGTGAATGGCAGAAAACACATGAGTTGATTTCAACGGGTTGAATTACGAATTCTCTGACTTTCTCACGTAGCTTTAGACTAAACTCAACGGCCCAGATATGCTTACATTTGACTTCGCGATGCGTGAAGTCGGGGCAGTTGCATATCCAGCCAATAGCGAACGATTCTGTTCGAGCTACGTCGTACGTTATCTCGCGTGATTGGGAAGCTACCTTGTAGAACTTTTCGCTTAATCGTTGAACTTGGTTAGGCTTCTGCGCTATTGCTTGTCCTCTTTCCTGACGAGAGAGCATAGCTGTTTGCATGTGTTTCGCCTATGCTTTGATATTACAGCATAAGGCGTATATAACGATTACTGTGATATTACAGCATTGGGAAAGAACGTGGTCAGAAAGCAAATTCTGGGCGATTGGGAGCGTAAGATACTCGTATCCTATCTCAAAGATGAACGACTGAAAGGCTACACCGCTCTACTGTTTCACATTCGCAAGATGGGGTTAAAAGCAATCATAGACGGGTGCGAGAACGACCTCAAGATTCTGCGGCAACTAGCGACCAAGGAGGAAAAGAAAACTGAGCGCACTTAGACATTTTAGGAGCGTTTTCCTCGCTTTTCCTTTTTCAATCCTTGTGATGCTTATCTTTGCCGCGATTTCAAGCGATGTTTGGATTTTCGTTGTCTCTGCTCTCTTAGCTTGGGTTATAGCAGATACGATATTCAATCTGTTAATTCGTGGTGGCGAGGGAATATTTCAAACGCGGCTCGCTGGCACGACTCACACACAAGCCGTTGGATACGGCTATCTTGTGTTCCTATTCGTTGTAGGTTTTGCCACGCTGATGGCTACCAAGTTCACTGAGTGGCTCATGCTGATTATCCCATTCTGGCTTAACTCATATGATGGAATGACTGGAGCCATAATCAATATTGCGAACATCCGGTATGTCTCAGCGAGTTGGTTCTTCAGTACGCTGATAATCAGTTCCGCTGCCGGAATCGCTGCTTTGATTGATCTTTTCGTGAGATTCTATCAGCGGCATGAGAGATAGCTACGAAAACGCCCACGAGAGTTCCGAGAACTATCATTGGATTGACTCGAAAGTAGGCTGCGCACAACAGGAACACAATATCGCATAGAACGGTCATAACAAGCATTTTTACAGGTATGGGCATCAGCAGGAACGGCTCACTCGCCCCACCAAGGAAACGCCTTACTACATCGCTAAATCTCACTTGACTTAACCAAAGGAAAAATGCTTGTTATCCGACAAAAAGTAACACCAAATACCATCAGATAACAAGGTAACAGACCCCAGCTGAACCGTGAATGTCACGAGACTTCTGGAAAAATGCGCTGATCGCTTTACCTATAGCAATAGGCATGTTGACTGCCCTAGAATGGTATAATCAGCAGTATTGGTTGTTTGCCGTTACGGGATTAGTCGGTTGGTGCGTCGCTGACTTTTTGTTTCGCATTCTTCAAAAACAAGGAGCAGTAAATGTCATCGACTTTGTTGGCTTCATAATCGTTGTCATCATGGCTACCGCCGCAGGTGCTTACGTAAGCAACGCATTAGTGAATTCGCAGAAGACAAGCGAAAACCAGCTGATTCCAGCATTAATGGTCAACTTTGTTGCTGCCTCTCTCGCTTATGTTGAATCGAGTTATGAAATACAAGAGCACCTATAGTTGCAACAACATACGACACAACGCAAGCTATCAGAGTGATATGGGCATCAAGATGTAAAACTAGGGCAATCCCAAGGAATAACGCTTCTAAAAGGGCAATCGCGATAGCTAACTGAACATCCAACCGTAGACGTCTGAAGATATTTATTGGTCCTATCAGTGATGGTCAGTTGTCTCCGAGATAGTGCCCTGTCAACCGAAAGGTAACAACGGACAAAATAGCCACAAAAATGCGCCCGTTAGAGCCTTTCAACCGCAGAGGTAACACCACCGCTGGGCCGGCTCTTTTGCGTTCGTGGGACACGGCAAAAACGCCCTCGAAAGGGTTTGCAAAGCGGGACACAGACTTTTACCTGTCAAACTGCGGGACATGGCTAGGTAATGCGCTTGGTAGGTTTGCGGCAGCGCATACGCGATTTCTGGATTACGTTAAGAGTGCATCGTATTGCGTGGGCTCTCACCCTTGGAAGCTTGTGGATTCTGTACTCGTGGATTATAGCCGAATGGTTTTACAGGCATGGAATAACGCGACGGTCAATCAGGTATTTCGTTCATCGCCTTGCCAATGTTCTGCTCTGGCTAATTGGAGGACTAGTAGTGCTTCTCGTACTCGCCTATGGTCCGTCCTATGTCTACGAATTGGTACGATCATGGGTTGCTGAAAACTTGGTTAATCCAGCGCAATTCTTCACCGAGGCGCTCGTGCTGCTAATAGTTGAGCTACCAATACTGTACTTGGTCAGTCGCGTTGCAGGTGAATCCAAGTCACCCGTAGCAAGACTTCAGGTCAACGCCTCAAGACCAACTGAGAATAAAGATGGAAGTCTAATTCTCGGAGTAAATGTCACAAATGTCGGCGAAGTTGCAGCGGTTAGTTGTGAAGCGAGGCTCACCTTTGAACTCAAGTCAGGTGATTTAGTTGATTCAACCACAGACACAGTTTTCACTAGGGACACATTCAAACCGCCTTTGAGGACCAAGGTTCCTTGGAATAATGCAACACTATACACGCACTTAAGAGTCGGTGATTTGGGAGAGATTCCAGTCGTTAAAGTGTCGTTAGATTCAGAACATTTTGAAATACCGAGCGACCAAGGATGGACTCCTATCAGTCTTTCAGTGAGACCTGACCATTATTTCGGCTCAGTTAATGTTGTTCCGTTTAATGGAAGGCCCACTCTAACTCGTTTTGTCTTGAGACAGGTGGAGATTCCAGATCGCTATGGTAGGCCCACAGGGTTGTTGCGGTGGGGGGTACAGTTACTATGAATCATAGTTGCTTAGTCTTGAAGTATTCTCCTAGTACGGCTCTTACTGCTTCTGGGATGGATTCTAGTTTTCGTGCTTTGCGTTCTTGGTCTAGTGCCTTTACCATTTCATCGGACATGGCTACCATTATCTTGTTCATTGCCAAGTTTGACACGCTACCATTGTAGCGCAGCTCAGAATGGGGGAATCTGCCAAAATCTAGCGATCTAAACGCTTGGCAGCTAAAAAAGGCCAAATAGACAGGATTCGGCATTCTGGTTCACGCTGGAATCAAAAAGCCTCTCTTATCCTCCTAAATTGAACTTCCTTACGTAAATACGGCTTAACTTAGCACTCCAGGCAGGATTCTGCTAGCAACGGTGTGCTCTAGAGGACATATTCTTGAAAGCCGTCTTATCGATAGCGTTACTGGTTCTCATCTCCGCGATCTTTCTGCCCGCTGCGATGGGTTACATTTCTCCCACAACTACGAGCAGTCATCTCCAGGCAACTAATCCGTTAACGGTATGGTTTAATGGCGCTTTTCAATTGACCTTGGCGTATCCACCAGCGTATGAGTTCAATGTAGCGGCTAATACTGCTTCTGGGCTCTGGATAACGAGTCTACACTGGGACTTTGGAGACGGCGCCACCCGTGATGTTTCCTTCTCAGGTCAAAGCCAAGTTAGCGACATAGAAGACCACCAGTACTCAAGCCAAGGAAACTTCTGTGTTACCGTTACGGCGTACGACAGCGCGGGGAACGTGGCAAGCGTTAGTCAACCCCTGATGACAAATTATGATTTCACGTTGACGGCGACTCCGGCTGCGCAGAACGTTACACCAGGAGCATCTGCTACTTACAATGTAATCGTTGGACAATGGCCACTGGCGTGTGGTAGCGGAGTGTCCGTCAGCCTAGCCATATCCTCCCCGGCTCCACAAGGAGTTACGTGGACACTGAATCCTGCCTCCGGAAAGACACCTTTCACTTCCACCCTTAAGGTACAGACAGCAACTACGACACCTACCGGAACCTACACGATTAACATCGTTGGAACTAGCTCCAACCTAGCGCACACAACGACAGTAAATCTCGTCGTGGGTCAACCATACTTTGCGCTCTCCGCCGCTCCAAGTTCGTTGTTCGTGCCCCCCCAACCAAACGCGCAACCGGGGATAATGAATACGACCACGGTGACGGTTCAGTCCTTCAATGGGTTCAACAGCCCGGTGACCCTTACCGATTCGGGACTACCAAATGGAATGACGGCATACTTCCTTCCACCAACAATTACGCCTCCCCCGAACGGACAAGTTGCGACTCTGCTTACATTCACGACCCCATGCAGTGTATCCCCTGGATCGTACGTAATAGTCGTTCAAGGAACTGGCGGCGGAGTAACGAGGCAGGTGAATGTCAACCTTACAGTTGCTTCCTGTGCTGCGGCGCAAGGCTCCGGAGGTTTCGGAATTTGGCCATGGATCATAGGAGGGGTACTTGGATTGCTCATTCTTCTCCCAATCCTTCTCATCCTTCTCTACATGCGGAGACCAGTTCTCGCTCCTGCAGTCGTTCCAGCTCCCGCGGTGGTTCCAGCAGTCGTTCTTTTCCCCGTCCCTGTCACACCTATTCCGCCTCCGCCGGCAATTGCAACAATGCCTTGCCCTGTTTGTGGCAACCCTATGAGACCTGTAGAGGTGAGATGGTATTGCGACCTCTGCCAGAGATACGTGTGAATCCATCCCAAATAGTCCCCCTCGCCATCCACTTCTTGGGCGTTTTGGACGCCCGCCTTTTCTAATGAAGTAGCAGTGGAAAAGTTAGAGACAGTTCTATCTTTGCTGTTACCTCTTCGGTTGACCAGGTTCGTTCAGTTTGGGGGTTTTGGCTGTTACTTTTTGGTTGGTGGAAGTAACTTGCAATCAGGATACTCCGAAGTTAGAGGGAAGAACTTAGTCTACAAGCTTAGATGCTTTCTTAAAAAGCCAAAGCGCCCCTAAAGCTTGAAGCGGCAGCGACACCCATACCATTAACATTACGAGACTCATTTGTAGGTTCTCTGTGTCTACGTAGGATGATGTTGAGATAAGATCAACATCCAGTTCTCTTGGAAGCATTGTTTACTTGTGAGCCAGCTATTGTCACAAGTAGTCACATGTAGCAACAGCTGTTAGAGTTACTTTTGACTTGCGTTCTGGATAAGAGTTAGCCATTTATCTTTTCCCTTAACTTTGATTCCAGCAACTTCGGCTGGTGTTTGTCCATCTAGGCCCATGTGTGGTCGTATGTAGTTGTGGAAGATTTGGCAACCCGTTAGGATTGGGCTGTCTCCTTTCTTCAAGGAACGCATGACCTTTTCTCTGTCGCGGATTTCTCCGTTCATTTGTTCCGTCTTATTATTGTGAACGCTTCCATCAATGCGAATGTCTTGAACATGCTCAAGTGCGAGGGCTTTCTTTTCCCTCCCTTCTTTTCCTTCTGCCCTTTGCTGTTACATGTCGGGACTTCGGCTCACACTATAGATTGGAGGCTACATTTTCGAGGTGGTTGGTGGCTTCCAAGTCAAAGCGAGTATTCCACCGAGAACTCCGAGGACCAAGCCTACTCCGAAGCCTGCCATAGCACTGCCAAATATGCTCAGAACCGAGAAGATTAGGATGAGCAGCCCCCATTTTGAGTGGTCAATTGGGTTGTTGTAGAGCATTAGGCTGCTGACCATGACCACAATTCCGAACACTATGCCCGCAAGGCCGAATATTCCACCGAACCCGTATCCTCCCATCATTCCGAACCCGGGACCATACGAGTATCGGCCCATCATCCCCCATCCATATCCACCGTATCCTCCATACCCTGAATAGCCATTCATCATCCCGCCAAACCCGAACGGCCCCACCATTGACATCATTCCTCCCCCCAACAGAATGAAGATGCCCCCAATCAGTGAGAGCACGAAAGCAATCGTAGGTTTCTCTTCTGCTGACATGTTTGGTTTCACTGGCTGCTAAAGCCTAGCTCAGGTTTCCATCTGACCCTGAGGGTTTATAGTTTTCGTGTGTGAATGGATGAAAAGTCTCTAGTCTGGTTGCGTGTAGGTTCTCCGCGGTTTCAGATACAGTTCATCGGCTCGCGAAGTATCGCTTACTTGAGGCTGAATCTGCTCTGAAGAGATTCTGTTACATCCTAGGGACACGGGAAAAGGTGTTACAAAACGGGACATTTTCAATTAGCCGGATGGCTTAAAGATGGTTTTCTGACACCCGTGATCCAAAAAACAATGTATTATCTTCCTCTCCTAATTGATGCGGTTTTTGGTGGCCTCGCAATCGTATGGATGTTAATGGAAAGTGGCAGCTTTGCGATGGTTAAGCCCACGGGGCAAGTCTGGGGGTCTACTGGAATAGTGGTGTTAATTGTTCGGCTTACCGTCTCACCGAGTTCTAAAACGAATACGGAAATTGTGATACTAGCGGCTGTGATTCTAACGTTTGTGGATAAGGTACCTCCATGTAATGCGATGGCGAACGCGCGATTAGGTGCTGTAAACATTTGGGTGTCATACGGATGAGTTCTGTTGGCATAAATGGTTGTCCCGTTAGAGAAGGTTAGTGCGTCGTACGTGATAGATGAATTAACCATGTGAACTGATTCATTGAGACGGTTCACGAAATTTGTGAGCAAAACCGGAAAGGGAGGAGAAGTCGCATTCCTCCAGCAGATGTACGTATCAACTAAACTGAAATCACTGTCGTGGAGTGGTATGTACGTCGAAGTTGCTGTCGTCGGTATGCTTGGTGGCGACTCATAGTATGAATAATAAATGTACCAAGAGATGAAAACAACAATGCCCAGTAAGGCTATGGCTTTCCCATATTTGAGATAGCTACGTTTCTTCGTTTTTTCCGAGGTACTCACCTAGAATTACTACTCTAGCGGTTTCAGGTATCGTTCCTAACATACGTTTCTTACGTTCTTTCTCAAGAGTCTTCCCCCACGTCCTCAGTTATGGAGAGCATGAAACGCTTCATTGCCAACGGTTGCACCTATTGATTCCTATTGATTGATGGACTCCCTTGTGGAGAATATGCTCACTATGATTACGTCATCATCTTCACGAGACATATGGGGATTAGGTTATTTTGCCTACTTCTTACTTGCGTTCTGTATCAGTGTAAGCCATTTGTTCTCGCACTTGACCTGAATTCCTGCCACTTCGGCTGGCGAGCTGCTGTTAAGTTCGTGTTTGGTGTTCAGGGCTGTCAAAAGTCGTTGGGTGGAGCTACTGTAGCTCTTTGAGGCCCTTGACGAGTTTTTCATAGTCTCTCTCTAATCTGCTGGTCAATCCAGAAGCGGGTTTTATCGCTTCACTACTGATGGGCAAAGTACAAAGTGGCAAGGTTAGGGGCGACTTTGTCCACCCTGCCGAAACCAAACCTGACGAATTGGATGACGGAGCCAACGGGTTCGGAGCAGAAGCCGCTCTCAACGAAACCGCGCTTAGTGGACGCATCAGGCATTACGACGTCAGCTGGAAGGGTTTGCTCAGCGGGAACCCACTGTAAGATCGGAGTGCTCTCGTGACCTTCGACGGTTTCGCCAAGAAATTCGGCCTTAAGTTCGCCATCCGAGAAATTGAGAGGCTTGACGTTGAACAGCCCCATCAATCGGATCATTTTGCCTGACTCGAGAATTTGCCTGTCGCTCCCTGCGAGGAAGAGGGAGGCTACGCCGTTCTGTGGCTGCAGTTTCAGGGTACGGGTTCCCATTTCTGGACGTTGCGGGTGAAGCGCGGCATGCACTTCGAAGACCTTCTCAACGCCACTGACGCTCGCCCTAATGGGGTCCGGTACGAAGTAGTATCGGTGAGATGTTGAGTCGATGATTTTTCGGTTTAGAGCGTTGATGTTGTCCCAGCTTATCGTCACGTCCACGGGTTTAGGGCCGACGTCCCATATGAGTTGTCTTATTGTTTCTGGGCTGAAACCCCGCCTTCTTAGTGCCGCTAATGTTCCGAGCCTTGGATCATCGATACCTTCGTATTCGCCTGATTCAACACCTTTCATAAGTTTGGATTTGCTGAGTTCCATTCCTTCAACCTTGAGCCGTCCGTAATGAACAGCGTCCGGATACTTCCAGCCCAAGTGTTTGTACATGTAGATCTGGCGGGCCATGTTTGTGAGGTGTTCTTTTCCTCGGATCACGTGCGTTATGCCCAGGGTGTGGTCGTCAACACCAGATGCCAGGTTGTAAAGCGGCCACACATGGAATCTTGATCCCACGCGGGGGTGGGGGTTCTTGTCTGTGTCTATGATTCGGAAGGCCGGCCAGTCCCTAATGGCTGGGTTAGGATGCGATAGGTCCGTCTTAACACGGACAACGGCTTCGCCCTCCTTGTACCCACCATCGAGCATCTTCCTCCAACGTTTCGTTTGGGTGTCCGCATCCAACTCTCGGTCGGGGCAGGCGGAATTGCTGTTGACGAGTTCTCGAAATCGTTCTGGTTTGCATTCACAGACGTACGCGGCCCCTTTCGTGATAAGAGTTTGAGCTACCTCATAGTAGAGTGGAATTCGGTCGCTCTGGATGTACTCTTCGTCCCAGTTGCAGCCTAGCCACCTCAAATCTTCGCGGATGATGTCGTAGTATTTCAGTTGGGCTTTCTTGAGGCGGGGGTCAGTATCTTCGAACCTAACAATGAATTTCCCTTTATACATCTGAGCGTAGTCGTGGCTTAGGATAACGGCCCGCGCATTGCCTATGTGAAGGACGAAGTCGGGGTTAGGTGCAATACGCGTCACTATGAGCGAATACTTGTCGGCGTTTGGGAGGGGCGGCAGCTTTCTTTCCTCCTCAGGCCGTTCCTTAACCAGCTCCTCCGGCCACCGTTCCGTTGCTATGGCTGTAAGTTTCTCCAATGGCATAGAGTTAATTTCTTCAACGACTCCCCGCACTTGTGATGTTAGTTCCCTTGCCTTTGGTTTCAAGTCGGGATTTTCCCCGAGCAAGTTCCCGAGAACTGCGCCGGGTTCGGCTTTGCCATTATGCTTAATCGCATTGAGTATGGCAGCCTTCCTCATCTTCTCGGTTAGCTCGTTTGACATTTCAAAAGCACTCTCGAGGGATCGGTTCCGCTTCTAGAAGAGATGGTCTTCGATTGTGCGAGCTGGCCCTCCGACTTTGCTCTTGAGGACTGGAAAGTTCGTGTACTCGCGAATTTCTGCGCAAACGGCATCGATGGATTCCGTCTTGGTATTGATGTAGACCGAAGGGCCTGTGTCAAGTGAATACCAAACTGGGATGTGTTGGCTTTCCCTCAGGGCTACTATTCCCTGTATAATGCCAATTGTTTCCTGAGCCATGAGAATGAGCCCGCTCTTCCCGGTCATTGTAACGGCGTGTAGACTGAGTGATTCCGCTTCTGCGAGTCGACCGATTTCGTCGACCTCTCCGGACTTGATGGCTCTCTGCATTCTCCGCAAAACATTCCCTACCTCCTTCAACCTGGCAGAGAAGAAAGGTGATGTGACTGATTCTTCATGGGCCATGTCAGTTCTGACTTGTGAGGGTACGGGAACAATCGCCATGGCTAGATTCAGATTCTTACTTGTTGGTAGTTGTTCTGCATATGAGCTGCCGTACTTGTTGGCGTACCAAATTGAGAAGCCGCCAACAAGGCTTCGGCTTGCTGATCCTGCCCCGAGTCGGGCGATTTCGCTGAGGCGTTCCGGTTGCATTTTCAGGTTCAAGGCTGAGCTTGAAGCTTGAGCGATGGATGCGAAAGCCGACGCTGAGAATCCAAGGCCTTTCCCTTTGGGAAGGTTGTTCTTGCTTGAGAGTTTGAAGTGCTCCTTAGTTTTCGCAAGCGTTCTCAGCGGTGAGACCACGGCCAGTACTCGGGCGGCTTCCGTGTCGTTGGCGTGGTTACCGTTTATCTCAATGGCATCCTGCTTGTGTTCGCTACTAAATTCGATAGTCGCTTTTGTAGTTAGCTCTTCAACGCAGACCGATATGCTATCATGGTATGGGATTCTTCGTTTGCTGTCCTTTAGCCCATGATATTTCACGAGGCCCTGAATCGCGTGCGCTATTGCAGTTGCTTTAGCCAAGATCAAAAGCCAACCAAATGTGGGTCACTCAATCACGCCTGTGAGCTTTGCGACCCTTTCTGCGGCCTCCTTAGTAAGGCCGGTTTCCCCCAGAATTGTGTAGCGTTCAGGCCTGATGGAATGGGCCATGGTTAACGCCTTTATGATATATTCGGGTTGGATTTCAAGTTCCTTCGCGGTTGTAGGGCCACCTATTGTGTGAAGGACATTCTTGATTAGTTGCCAGTTGGCCCCATGCAGGTAAGCGCACATTATCGTCCCGACCCCGCATTGTTCGCCGTGAAGCGCCGGTTTGGGGGCAATCATCGCTAATGCATGGCTGAACAGATGCTCTGCACCGCTGCAAGGCCGGCTGGTACCGGCAATACTCATGGCAACCCCACAGCTAATCAATCCCTCAACGAGGGTCTGGACTCCTGAGTTTGACATCGTTCGTATGCTGCTTGCGTTCTTCATTACTAGGCGCGCGCTCATGAGCGCAAGCTCAGCCGCATAATCTCCGTAATACTCATTTTTGATTCTGTGGGCAAGCTTCCAATCTCGAACCGCAGTATACTTCGCGACTACGTCGCCACATCCGCTTCTGATGAGTGGATAGGGGGACTTGGAAATTATCGAAATGTCAGCGACTATTGCAATGGGTGCATGTGCGACGTATGAGTAGGGTCTGTCCAACCCTTTCATGGAAACTAGTGGGCTTGCTATCCCGTCATGGGATGCTGCGGTTGGGACGCTTACGAACCTCGTCGAAGCCTTCATACTGCTCATTTTTGCGATATCAATGTCCTTCCCACCGCCAACCCCAACGACTATGTCAGGCTTGATCCTTCGAATTTCATTTTCTACTCGAGCGACCTCCTCGGTTGTTGCGTTATCTACAAGCATGGTTGAAGATTTGAAACCGGCGTTCTGTAGCGATTCTTGGATTGTTCCACCGGCAATCGATACGACCTTGTGGCCTGTGACGATTAACGCTGGCCCGTGAAAACCAAGACGGATGAGTATTTCACCAATTGAAGGCGCGACGTTATTCCCAATCAAAACCTCCCTCGGCAGTTGCATGTAATGCGAATCGCGGGAAATGGCCGGGATCATGGTCTACACCAAGAAGAGTAATGACAGAACGGTTATTGCAACGACAATCGGGAAGAGGGTGAGCGCGGTTAGTTTTGATATCCTGTAAACAAGGCCCATGACGCGACGAAGCGACTTTGATCCAAGCGTGGTTACAATGATTTGGCCGGAAACTGCCCCAACCTCACAAGTCTCCAAGTTGGCTAACGCTTCGCGGCAAGCTTCGGTGACCTCGCCGAGCAGATGAGTCCTTGGCACTGCTTCGCCTACCGTGTGGTATCCTAGGCGGGCAGAAACGATTCCATTCACCATATGTGTATCAGAGGTCATGACTTCTCCATCATCAAATCCAACGGCTTTGATGGCGCTTAAAATCTCCTCCCTAAGGCCTGTGACCATGTTGTTTCCATCTACGTTCACGTAGGCGAACCGTTGTCCGGAGACTTCGATTCCCATTACACTAATCCCGCTAGGGCCAAATCCATCCTTTAACGTACACCCCGCGGGCATTTTGCGAGCCACACCTACCCTGAACGGGCTCACCGGCTCTTCGGCGGTAACTTGTAGACTTGATAACGCCGCTTCTTCTAAGGCCCCAATCTTTTGCGAAGTCATGGTCGTGGGACCGGTTAGGGAGTTATGGGCGTCAACTAACGCCAAATGCCGGAACCTTCCATGAGTGAGGCCTGACAACCTGTGGGAGACCTCGGACGGAACATCTTCCATATCGTAAGGGGAAGTGGTCATCGTTACGAGGGCGCACCCGTCGAAGGCTTGGGAAGTGGCTGTGGCAATTTCGTTACTCATTCTCGTTACCCTGCTGGCGCTACCATCGTAACGCGCATGCTCCAAACCTTCAAGTACCCACCGAATAATTCTAGCGTTCTGTTCTTGAGAAACCAAGTTCAATTCGTGGCCTGAAACCCCGTGTGGAACGAGGGTCACCGCATTGAACCTTCTGCTCATCACGGAATGCATGAGGTACGGGAGAACGCTGCTACCGACGTTCAAGAAAGGCCCAGGGTGAAAGTTAGAGACAAACATAACACCCTTGACATTATCGGAACCTTTCTTGCGAAACGCAAGAGCGGTCGCTTCAATTTCGGCCTCAACGCCCAGCTCATTCAGGTAAGACTCAATTTCACGGTTTTCACTCTCAAGCCAATCTGTCAGAAACGCCCTAAACATGCGGATAGGCGAGAAGCCTATGGCTCGCCGTCCATAAACCTCAACGACGGCGATCAAAGCAAAAGCGAATGTTAGCCCCACAATCGAAGACAGTACCAAACCAGTCGCCATCCGAGCATACGGCAGACCGAACACGGCGACCACTGAGAGGACGGTTAGGCTCGGTTCCATGAGCGTGAAGAGAGTTCTCTTAGCGAAGCTAGATCTGGACATTGAAAATATTGCGAGGGCACGCGGTGGGATAACCGCGAACAGCCCCAGTATGACAGCGAAATCAGGGAAAATGAACCTCCCATCCAAGATCGCTACGAAAGCAGAGAACAAGAAAATCAACACCCAGGTAGTTGTGGTGAAAAACGAGAGCGCCAGGCACCTTCTCAGATAGAACAATGGATCCTCCTTCATTATCGTGAAATACAGGATGATATCAGACGCAAAAGATGGCAGGGTGAAGGCAATAACTCCCCACGCCGCGCCAAATAGAAAGGATGCCATTCCACGCTCGACCAATGAGAAGGACAGACCGAATCCGAAGGTCGTGAAAAATATCGAGGCGATGACGATAGTTCTGGTCGATGGAAAGGCGAAACGCCTGATAAAATTATAGTAAGGGGTTGTCCCCCTGATGCGTTTGGAGAAGGAACGAGCCAAGAGGCTTCCTCAGCTAGAGTTCAGTGTATGGCTCGAATTATGGTTCGCAATCTTGCTAGAGAAGCTTTTTCGGCTATCGTACCAGTGACGATCAGGCGCGCTCCCGCGTCGACTAATTCCTTAGCTTGAGACGAAGTTTTGATGCCGCCGCCGGCGATTATGTTCACATGGCATGTCCGGTCGACCGCCCGGACCATTTCAGGTGAAACGGCTTTTCTCGCCCCGGATCCCGCTTCCAAGTAGACAAAGCGCATCCCGAGGTATTCGGCTGCAAGTGCGTAAATTGCTGCGAGCTCCGGCTTATCGTAAGGAATCGGGTTGGCGTTTCCGACAAACCCGGCGGCACCACCGTGTTCACCAACGATAAGGTACGCGAGGGGTATAGGTTCCAGGCCGTAGCGCTTCACTAAAGGCGCGCCAAGCGCTTGCGCGCCCGATAGGTAATATGGGTTAATAGAGTTCAGCAAGGACATGAAGAAAACAGCGTCAGCGTTCTGACTCAGGCCCGCAACATCGTTTGGAAACAAAATCACGTACAGCCCTGCAGACTTAATCGCCTTTACAATCGCGTCAAGCTCATAGACCGATGTAGCAGTTGAACCGCCAACCATTGCGGCAGCAGTACCAGCCTTCTTGGCCTCCAGAGCCAGGTTCCTTGCGGCCAATGGTGTGAGTTTTTCCGGGTCAAACAAGGTAAGGTGGGCGGCGCCGTCCTTCCTGATCACGTTTTGCAAGTGATTTTCTACATTACCAATCCTGATTTCGCCCAAAGGATGAGGTCCCAACCGACTTGTAGTAACGAAGGTTGTGAATTGAGCTGAGAAACTGGCGAGATACTATTAAAAGCGTCGGGTTTGGCTTTGGTGGCCTATAGCTCACATACGCTTCCATCTGAACGCCGTGTCGATGTGGGCAAGTGATATAACCGCTGGAATGAAAGACTCGTTCAGGGTATGTACCCTTGTCCCACCGTAGAGGTTTCCTGAAGAGAGGATTGGGTGTCCTGCTGGGAAGTGCGCTTGGCTTCTTGATTGTGCCCAACCTCAAACCGAGTGCAACGGTTGATGTGTCCGCTATTGGCAACAAGCAACTGCGGCTGCTCCTAGCCTCGAAGGCCCTTCTGGAGAAAGCTGGAATGCTCCGGGCCTCATCCATTTTCCACTACACGCCCGACACAGGGGAAATAGAGATAGACTGGAGTGTTGTGATCCCACCGGAAAACCGCATACCCTCACAGATTGATTCTCTCGCACAGTAGGTCTTGGCGCTCGTTAACAGCTAGAGAGAAGTATTTCTCAACCTCGTCCCCTAAGTAACTTAGGCCTAAGGTTCGTTACGCTGCACACCCAAGCCTCGACGGATTCTGATCGAGTTTACGCTTAACTTTCTCGAGCGCCACTATTGTTCTCTCAATAATTCCAGTCAGCGCTACTCTCGTCCGGAATTCCGCCTTATCTAAGAGCGCTTTGGCATCATGTTCGAATTTGTTTGGTAGTGGTTCGATTCGCCTTATGATTGGTTTGGCGCGGGGACCATTTAGAGCCTCCCTAACATTGGTCCAGGTGGGCCTCAACCTGACGTTTGCCTTCGCCCTTGTCTCTTCAGTTATCGCAAGCGCATTCCGTTTTAGACGTTCGACGCATTCCTCAACCTTCACGGCTCTGGAAACCAAGACACCCAATCTAAACTCCTTAGGTTTCTTTTGACCCAAAGGTGATAAAACTAGTTCCACTGGGTAGAATTATCGACCGCGTGTAACGATTGCCACACGCTCCACCAAGCGTTAAGTGCCATTTAGCGCGAGCTATTGGTACTAAGGCAAAATCTGGCTTGGAAGGTGATTTGAAACGCTGAATCAAATTGTGCAAACAGCGACTGTCCCCGCAGAAGTGCAGCATGTTCCGCGGAACGTATGTCAGCACAGCCAAGTGCGTGAAATAGGCCAGGATTTTGACGAACAGGGAAAGTTGCTAAGGCTCATAAGATGCCAGCGCTGCGGCCTTCTAATGCGTGAGTATCTGCCGTCACTGTAACAGCTTAGTCACTGCAGACGCAACTTCACACGCATCTCGAGTCTTCATTTCAGAAGGCTCTGAGATTTCGGGTGGCCTGAAATACTATTAAGGCTGGTTGCGTTTGAAGGTTGAACTTCAAGGCCTAAGAGCTGGGTTTATTGCAGTCGTATGTTTCCTCTGGCCGTAAAATTGTCGGCCTAGTTTCTATGATGCGGCTGCCTAACTGTGTGATGATTGGTTTCGCAGTTATTGTCGGCGAGTTGATAGCTTCAGCGACCGTCCCAGTGAGGTCAGCATTCTATGGCTACATGGCATTCTACGGCTTCATGGCGGGTTTTCTTCTCTTAGCAGCTTCAATGGTTTTGAACGACTACTTTGACCGGGAGATAGATGCAATCAACGAACCGAAGCGGCCAATACCGGCAGGAGTAATCAAGCCCACGGAAGCATTCTCATTCTCAATAATCCTTGGCGCAATCGGCTTTTGGTTCGCCAACAATTCAGGGATTGCGACACTCATAATTGCTATCGTAAGCGTAATCATCATGGTCTTGTACAATTCGAGTATCAAGAGGACCGGGCTCTTGGGGAACGCTCTTGTCAGCACAAATGTAGCGATTCCTTTCGTTTACGGGGGTTTCGTCGTGGCAAGCCCCAGTTGGTCACTTGTAATATTCTCTATCCTCGCTTTCCTCTCCAGCATGGGACGGGAAATTGTCAAAGGAATAGTTGACGTCTCCGGCGACACTGCTAAGGGAGTTAGGTCAGTGGCTGCGACAAAGGGAACTGCCCAGGCAGCGAAGGATGGCGCAGCCTTATTCATCGCTGCAGTTGCCCTAAGCGCGCTACCCCTGCTCCTGACACTCGTTTCGTACTATTACATCCCTTTGGTTGCTATATGTGACATTGGCTTTCTGCTAACCGCTTATTCCCTGCTCACAAACTCTAGCCCCAAGAATGCGAAGAGGAACAAGAACTACGTGCTCGTCTGGATGACCTTCGGCATGCTAGCTTTCCTAATCGGTGTGATATGACGCAATCCACGGGTATTTGTGCGGGATAGCCTGACTCAGAAAATATTTATAATATCAAAGTCGTATCCGTCTATTCAGAAGGCTTTGTTTTGAGAGTCAATGGGAGCAGAATGCGCGGCATTGATTCGCGCGGCAAACGAAAGCTTTCCAAGGAATCTCTGACGGCCTTTCCGAGGGAAATCGTTGGAACATTCGCTCACCTTCCCAAAGTTTTCAAGAAAGTTGATATCGACCGACTTCTGGGCGACAAGATTTCACGAAGTATGAAATGGCGATACATCAGAAGAATGGAACGGCTTGGAATCGTCAAGCACGCAACAAAGAAGTATTACAGAAAAGTGTACGATACGATCTCCGAGTGGATGGAGAAGGACGCAATACCAAAGATACGACGAATGGAAGCGCTCGTTGAAATAGAAACGCCAACAACTAGTGCTTAGAATATTTCTCCAGCAATTCCTTAGCCCGATCAACCCGAATCTTTCTTTCCGCAACCATTTGTTCGCTGACCTTATCGATAAGGCCCCCCGTCGCCCCTGCGTTAATTGCGATGTTGCGGGCATGCAAATTCATGTGGCCACGTTGAATGCCCTCAGCCGCTAGGGCCCTAAGCGCCGCTAGGTTCTGGGCTAGTCCGACTGAGACGATAACTTCAGCCAACTCTTTCGCTGTTCTAACGCCGAGAATCTTGACCCCTAGTTTTGCGACAGGGTTAGAGGCAGTTGCCCCTCCGACTATCCCAACGGCCATGGGCATTTCGATGGTCCCAACCAAGTCGCCGTTGGCGTCCTTCTCCCAAGTCGACAGTGAAGTGTAGTGGCCCAAACGAGCGGCGTACGCGTGGGCGCCAGCTTCAATAGCTCTCGTGTCGTTGCCCGTGGCGAGTACGACGGCGGACACACCATTCATTATTCCCTTGTTATGGGTCGCGCATCGGTACGGATCTGCAACAGCGAACGCGTACGCCTTTACGATCCCGTCAACAACATCCTCTCCGCCCAACGCCTCTTTGGTGAAGGTTGCTTTGGCACGGGCAAGGCGTTTCACGGCCAAATTGGAAATTATTCGCAAGTAAACTCGCCCACCTGAAATCTGCTCGACCATGGGAGCGACTGCTTCAACCATGGTGTTTACAGCATTCGCACCCATCGCGTCTCGACAGTCAACGAGTAGCTCAGCGATTACCATCTTCCCTAGGAAGGTGTCGATAATGCGTACTTCTAAATCGCGGGCTCCGCCACCTAGGGATACGAGGACCGGGTCCTGTTCATTGGCGTGCTTCAAAATCTCCGCTTTGTGCGCGAGTATTTCAAACCGAGCCCTATGCACATCCTGAACGCCCACAATTTGTATCTGCCCTATCATAACAGGGTCCGTCGAGGTTGCATTGAAACCACCCTTCAGCCTGCTCATTTTGGCAGCATTGCTCGCGGCCGCGATAACTGATGGCTCTTCAATAGCCATCGGTACGACCATGTCCTTGCCGTTGATTAGAAAATTCATGGCCACTCCCAGTGGGACTGGCATAACGCCCACTAGGTTTTCGACCATGCGGTTTGCAACGTCAAAACTGAGCGCACCAGGCTTCTGGAGCAGTGAGGCTTCCTCTTCGGTCAAGCCAGCGAACTCCTTCAGTAGTCGCACCCTATCCGCAACTGGCAGCTTGTAAAAGCCGGAAAGGTCAGAACGCCTAGACATATGCAATCCCTCTATCGAAGGCGAATTATCATCTTTGAAGTTTGGGTATTTGGCAGTTCAGTCCTTCAGAAGTGAGGTTTGAACCCCATGCGGAACGAAATCGCTTGGCACGACCTGGCCACCGGCTTGCCGTATAGCGTTGGAAATCCGTGGGTGTGTTGCTTCGGCCGCGACCGCTATCATGCATCCTCCACCACCGCCTCCAGTAAGTTTCGCGCCAAGTGCCCCAGCCGACTTCGCTGCTGAGATTAGGCGCTCAAGGTCAGGTGATGAAACGCCTACCAGCTCGAGTAATCGCTGATTCTCATTCATCAGTTCGCCCAGGGATTCATGCTGTCCATTAATCAATGCGTTCATCGCAACTTCAGATATCTTCTGTGCCTTTGAAGCAATTTTGCCGTACTCTTGCGGTTTGGTTTCCCTAAGCCGTGTGACTCTTCCAACAAACTCGCCGGTAGACCTGCGTTTTCCCGTGTTACCGATGATCAGCAACGGGGGCCTAGTTGTTTGAAGCGTAGAGTTCACTTTGCCTTTCCTGTAGCTAATGAATCCCCCGTATGTGACGGTGGCTTGATCCACTCCTGACGGATGCCCGTGGACCATCTTCTCTAGTGAGTACGCGGCGTCGAAAACCTCCTCCTTAGAAAGGGGAAATCCCAACAATGTTGTGATTGCTGAAACCGTTCCAACAGCTGTCGCTGCTGATGAGCCTAACCCCATGCCGATGGGTACACGTGACTTTACGGCAACCTTCATTCCTCGTCCAGAGCGCCCTATCTTCTTAAGAATGAAGCTTGCAACTTCGAATATTGGGCGTAGCGTGGCCTCCGCATTGGCGCCTGAACACTGACCCAGTTGTCCGGCTGGGGAGAAAGAAGCTTCGAGCCCTAGATCTTCCGACCTGATTTCAATTTGGTCGCCCTCCAATGGTTCGGCCGTGACAACGGTTGGCAGGTCAATTGTCATCGATATTGCCGTGTTCCCACCTACAACGAAGTGTTCGCCGAATAGGATTACCTTTGCAGGCGAAACTGCGATAGCTTTCAAAGCTCACCCTCACCTGGTTAGGGTTACTCTCGCGTGAAGAGAATTGAAGCGTACCCAACTACTGCGCTTCTGTCGCCAGTTATGTCCCCACTGGTCTTGTATGTTAGGAACTCCGCCTTAATTCCGCCCAGCATTTTGGCGGCCGCAATGAGCGTAGTAATTGGGCCGTAACCACACATGGTTACTCGGTTCGTTTCTCCGAGTTCATTTAACGTGGCGTCATCGAGGTTTGTGATGGCTTCGATTGCCGTTTTGTCCTTCCTGCTTGCGCTCTCTTGCGTTTCGTAATGTGTCATGTCACTTGATGCGATTATGGCGAAATTCTTGCCCTTGCACGCCTCAACGATGCTCTTGGCTATGTCCCGGCTAGTCTGAAGGTCTTGCATCATCATTGAGATCGGGATGAACTTCGGGACATCCTTGTAGAGGAATTGGATGAAAGGTAACTGAACCTCAATAGAATGTTCAGCAGAATGGGAGCTTTCGTCGACATCTAAAATGCCGCCAGCTTTCTGGATTTGTTTCGCTAAGGCACTATCAATTGAAGTGAGGCCGATCGGAGTTTCCCAGGCGCCTTCGGTTAGGATTGAGACACCGCTCCCGTAGCCGTTGTGGTTCGGGCCGAGGATTACGAAAACTTCCGGCACTCCGTCTGCGGCAAGGTGGCTGAAACCATTCGCCGCTACTGGTCCCGAGTACATGTACCCTGCATGCGGCGACACCAATCCAAGTATTCTCCTAGGGCCGTGCTCGACGACCTTCGGAACTTGTCCCGGCCCAAAAGGGTGGGTGAAGCAGCTCGTTATCTGATCCGTTAGTTCATTTTTCGTCCCGGCGTAGAAGGCGTTCGCCACATAGGGCTTCCGAATTTTCAAAGCTCACCGCCCACTCTCGGGGCGATAGCTGCCAACTTTGTCTCGAAATCATCCACCGTAACAGTGATTGCACCATCTTGGGCTAGTTCTCCTCTCTCGCGCAGTACCTGGCGTGCCAATAGATAGTAGATCATTGCCAACGCACGTCGCCCCTTGTTGTTTACAGGGATTGCAAGGTCGACTCCGCTGAAAACGTTGTCTGTGTCGCAAAGAGCTATGACGGGAACACCGGCGCTGGACGCTTCCTTGATAGCCTGCCAATCCGCTCTCGGGTCGGTTACCATCACAACCTGTGGGTCTGCATGGTATGGTTGTAGCGGGTTTGAGATAAGGCCTGGCATGAAACGGCCAATGATTGGAACGGTCTTCGTTATTCCACAGAACTTCTCAACGGGAGTTTTCCCATAGAGTCTAGAGGAAACGATCAGTACGCGGCCCTCCTCAAAGCGTGCGATAAATCGAGCCGCTAAACGAATCTTCTCATCAGTCTTCCCTATGTTTAGTATGAATAGGCCATCGGGCCTGACACGGTAAATGTAAGCTTCCATGTCTCCGGTCTTAATCCTCGTGCCTATGTGTAGCCCCGCGGCAAGTAGCTCTTCGAGCGGGAGGAGTAGATCCTCCGACTTCGGCATTCCCTCTTTTTCTTCAACCTCAGACATGTAGGCACTCTCTATGCTTATTCGAATTGGGCACGTCTCTTAGCGGTAACCTGCGAGTAACGCAATAGATCGTCCAGAACGTCTACTTGTGATATGAACATGCGGCGGCAGCAATACCTTGTCATACCCATTTCGTCCAAAACCGTCTTTGGCTTCTCTCCGGCCTTGACACGCCGTGAGAACTCTTCCCAGCGGTCTGCGACGAGTTTTCCGCATGTGAAGCATCTTACTGGTATGATCAACTTTCATTCTACCTGTATGATTTCTGCTCCCGGCGTCTGGCCCCTGGCCCACCGAACTTTTTAGGTTCCTTTCTTCGCGGGTCGCCCGCGAGCATTGTTCGATCGTAGTTAGTCATGGTCTTCCTGAGTTCGGAGCTACGCGACCATTGGACCAAACCCTTTGCCACAGCCATACGGGCTGCTTCAGCTTGACCCATGAATCCTCCGCCGCTAACCTTCACATTGATGTCCACTCCCTTCCCCCTCTCCCCCGACAGCACCAAGGGTTCGGTTATTTTCATCTTAGCAATCTCAGGAGTGAACATTGAAAGTGGGATACCGTTTACAATTACATTTCCAGAACCGGTCTTGATTACGGCTCTTGCGATAGCGGTTTTCCTTTTTCCCGTGACGAGTATGAGCCTCTTCTTCTCGGCTTTCTCGGGTTTCTCAGCCTTCTCTGGTTTCTCCAACGTTTCTAGTGTCTCACTCATTCAGATTAACCTCCAATCTCCGTCGCGAGGTCCGCCAGGGTTATGTAAGGTGTACCGAGCTTTGAAGCATCTGCGCCGGCCACTTTCACAGCGGTCTTGCTTGAATACTCTTCCGGAACGCCCATGAACACGATGACCCTGTGGAACGCGGCCCTTCCTTTAGCCTTCTTCCAAGGAAGCATACCACGGACTACCCGCCTAAAGTATAGGTCTGGCCGCCGTTGGTGTACTGGGGCAGTTGTCTGGTTTGCAAGTGTTCGCGTTCTGAGTCGCCGCTTTGCTTCTTCCACAATGTTCTTTCTCCTCCCAGAGATTACGGCCTTTTCAGCGTTGAGGACGATGACGTCGTTGCCGCTTAAGGCGTGTTTAGCCGCGTAGCTGGCCAATCGCCCAAGGATCTGATTATTCGCATCTAGAAGCACAGGTTCTTTCGACATGGCACTCATCTCAGAATTAGAACGTTTGATCCCTTTGGGTTCTTGCTGACGAAATCTTTGATTGCAACGCATTTTCCTCCAGCTAGCTCAATTTTCGCTTTTGCTGCTTGGGAGAACTGGAAGGCTCCAACAGTCACGGGGTGTTTAATGTAACCGGCTGACAGGACTTTGCCTGGGACAAGTACGAGTGCGTTACGTTTCGATGCCCGGGATATATGGTTCAGGTCTAGGACCGCCCTGTTTCGTCTAGGGCCAGAGAGGCATTCCGCTGTTACCGCCCAGATCTTGGCTTTGTTTTCCCTTGCCTGAACTTTAAGGAATCTGATTGTGTCGAGTAGTTCGGTGTTTGTGATTGCAGGGCGCATAGAGCAATTCTCCTATTCGAAGCCCTTCTTCGCTAAGTCGGCGAGCGTATTTGCCTTTTTATCGAGAATCTTTGCCGCTTCTTCTGTGATTCTTTTCGGCGGTATGGCTCCGGTTGACTCTACATAAAACATGAATGATCTGTCATCGCCTTCGATCTTAACTGGAAAAGTCTTCTTGGAATCTACTGGGACAGCCTTCTCGACGCAGTCCATGCACAGCGTGCAAGCAAGTTCATCGCGAACGACAATCTTGTTTTCGGGGTCATGGGCGTAGACATCGGTTGGGCAAACTTGGATAACTTCGTCGGCGTTGGCTAGGTTGTCGGCGTTTAGCGTCACCTTTGGTAGGTACTTGTAGGCACACGCTGAAACAGGTTGCCATTTGGCGTGCTCCAACCCCCTCCCTAACCTGGCATAAACTTCAAGTTTCAACCTCTGCATGGGGCCGAGTTTGACGATTGGGATACTGCCACTTACAGGTGCTGTATCACTTTCTCCTTTCAAAGCCGATGAGTATACCATAACTGGTTCGTCAACTGCTTCTGCTTCAAGTGTGAAAGATGCCCTGCATTTACTGCAGCCCAACTCGCTCTTGCAGTCACATTCCTCGGGCAATACGTAAGCGTCCAAGTCCGTTTTAATCGGTATGAGCCCAAGCCTATGGGCTATCACTTCATCGTAGAGAACGGAGGTGTTCTCGATTACGATAACGTCTTCAATAGCCATCACCGGAACTTCCGCCATCATGGCGCGGCGAAGGGCATTAGCGTAGGCGTGTCCTGTTCCTTTCAACAAGAAACGGAGTGTGTTATCCTTCTCTTCCAGAATCTTTACGTCCAAAACCTACGGACCCCTCAGGAGGAACGGTACGTGTCGTGGGCCAGATTCCGCAGCACGACATGAATCTTGTCGTTGGGGTCCGAAGTCCACGATATTTTCACTTCTTGTGAAAGACTTTCGGAGGTAGCCTCTGCGGGGCTTATAAACTATTACGACTTTTCGAACGTTGAAAATCGCAAATGTTCTCGAACAGTTAAAGTTCACGAGGAACATCAATTCGTGTTAGGACTGTAAATCGTTGAACGAGATCTCCATCGCCACGATTGGATTCGGTCTTGTGTTCATCGGATTTGTCCTCGCATTAATCGCAGTAATCCTCCTTGCCACTAGGTCCGCCAACGCAGGGACAAAAACTCGCGGAGGGGGCATCCTGCTCATAGGCCCGATCCCAATAATCTTCGGAACCGATCGCGAATCGGTGAAGATCCTCGTAATCTTATCCATAATTCTCATAGCCGTCGTCCTCATTGCATCAATATTCCTTGCCCGGTGAACCACATGTCACCCCCGCTCTGCCCAATCTGTGAAATGCGGCCGGCAACTCATGTCTGTCAAGATTGCAGGCGCGTTGCCTGCAGCAACTGCATCGACCCAATCCATTTAGTCTGTTCTGAATGCCAAGCCAAACTGAGGCCTCCCTCACCGCCGGCAAGTTCGGCTACTTCACGATTCCCATTGGCGACGTGGCTATTTTTCATAGCTTTCGCCGTAATTTTCATCGGCATGCTGCTGATAACTTTCGGTTCAGCTTCAAACTCTGGCCAGTTTAGCGGAGGGGCAATCATTTTGATTGGGCCGATTCCAATAATCCTCGGAAGCGGACCCTATTCCGTCGCTCTAATCGTATTGGCCGGAATCCTCACAATCGCAGGGCTGATGTTCTTGTTAGTTTTGAGGAGACTTTCCTAGAGAGGTTTTGCGGCTAGGGAACCCTTTGGGATGGTTCGTTCACAGCTTGGCCGGCGGCCGTGGCTGCGATAACCTTCCTCATGGGATGGTCGGCCTTCGACATTGGGCTATGAGAGAAGAACTTCAATTTCTCTTCCTCGTCGCGCCTGACCATGTAGCCAGGCACTGACACGATCTTTCCCGCCACCGATATGTGCCCGTGCGAGACAAGTTGCCGTGCTTGGAAGGGTGTTTTCGCCAATCCTCTTCTGAAGACCATGGTTTGCAACCTACGTTCCAGCAAGTCTCGAATCTCCAAGTCCAGAACTTCATCGATGTTAGCGGATTCGGATAGAACTCCGATTCGGCTTAGCTTTGAAAGGTACTCGCGCTCTACTCGTTCGCGCTCTTCAGCGGTGGAACCTAGCAGTGACCTCGCTATGCCCCTGACCTGGGAAAGCATTGTTTTGTAGCGCCAGAGTTCTCGTTTGTTGCGGAGGCCGTATTCTCCCATTAGACGAAGTTCGAGCTCGAGCTGGTCCCTTCGCCATGGATGCCTCGGAGTCTCGTAGGTCTTTCGTTGTCTTTTCGGATCGCCCATTTGCTATCAGCCTTACTTCTTTTCTTCCTTAGGTTCCTCGCCTTTCCTATCAGCAGCCATAGCTGCCCTAGCAGCTTCCATAACAACCTTCTTTGCCACACCGACCGCCCTACCCTTCCGGCCCGTTGTCCTGGTCCGTTGTCCGCGAACCTTCAGGCCCAAAGAGTGTCTAATGCCCTTCCAGCTTCGAATATCCGTCATGAAATCGACATCAGTCTTAATACTCAACGCTAGATCCGCGCCGATCAAATGCACGTCGCGGCCGCTGTCAGGACCCTTTCTTCTATTGAAAAGCCGTGAAGGCAGCCCGTACTTCGCAGGGTCCTTCATTACATCCTCCAGTTTCTGGACATCACCCTCAGAAAGGTCGCCCAACCTCGACTCTGGCCGAAGCTCCGCAGCCCGAACTATTGCAACGGCATAGCTTGGCCCTACGCCCTTGATGTGCAAGAGGCCGTAAGCCAACTTCTTCGTCCCGTCTACGTTAGAGCCTGCAACGCGGAGGATTTGCCTGAATTCTCTAGACATCTGCTTTTTACACCGAATGAGAAGTAGCGAAAGGCTGAATTGTATTAAACCTTGCCGGAAACCGAGTCCAGAATAACCCTAGCTACGCCCTGGTCAACTCATGGCCGTATGAGTTCCTCAGCCTTCTGCTGAACGACATCCCAAGCCGCTGAAACATCTTCCCAATTGGTCTTCAGATTACCTATCGCCAATCGGATCCCGAATTTCCCCCTGAGTTTCGTGTGCGAGAGAAATACTCGGCCTGTTTCGTTCACTGCTTCCAACAGTTTCTCGTTGAGGTCGTTGATTTCCGAGTCTGACGGAGACCTACTCCTTGGCAGGTTCTTGGGGGAGAATCGGAAGACTAGAGTGCTGAAGGGAACCGGGGCCAACATCTGAAAGTCTGGATGGCACTCAATTAGCTCCGCGAGTCTTCGGGCGTAGGCAACGTGGTCTTTTATTGCGTTCGCGATGCCCTCGCATCCCAGGGAACGAATGACCATCCATAGTTTGAGTGCGCGGAATCGCCGGCCTAAGCTTATGCCATAATCCATCAGATTCTTTTCTTCGCCAGTTCTTGTAGTGCGAAGGTATTCAGGTGTCAGACTGAAAGCCTGCTTGAGGCTGTCGGGGCGCTTGCAATAGAGGACGCTGCAATCGATTGGCGTGAACAGCCACTTGTGGGGATTAATGATTATGGAATCAGCATTCTCCCAGCCGGCAAATTGAGACCGCATCTCGGGTAAGATGGCTGCGGCGCCTCCATAAGCGGCGTCAACGTGAAGCCAGATCCCATATTTCCTGCAAACCTCGGCAATCTCCTTCACAGGGTCGACGCTCGTAGTTGAAGTGGTTCCAATCGTTGCAATAACACAGACTGGCCTTATGCCCGCATCGAGGTCTGACTGGACAGCCTTCTCTAAAGCATGAACGTCCATTCGAAATGCTTCGTCGGTCGAAATCTTCCGAATACCCTCCTGCCCGAAGCCTAGGACAATGGCGGCTTTCTCGATGGATGAATGGGCTTCCTCTGAGCTGTAGGCCCGCAGTTGAGGAAGTTCCCTTCTACCGGCCAGACCTTTCTCGCGGACTTGCAGGTTTATGGCCTCTCGCGCTGCGGCCATAGCGCACATGCTGCCAACCGAAGCGGTATCATTTATCACGCCCTCAAACTGCTGGGGAAGGCCAACCATCTGCCGTAACCAATCCAATACCACTTCCTCTAGTTCGGTGGCTGCTGGGGAGGTCTTCCATAACATGGCGTTCACGTTCAACGCACTTGACAAGAATTCGCCGATGATTCCAGGATAGGACCCTGTGATTGAGAAGTAAGCGAAGAATCGAGGATGATTCCAATGAGTAATTCCGGGCAAAATGACTTTCTGAAAATCGCTTAGCACATTCTCGAAGGGTTCCGGCTTTTCAGGTGGGGATTTTGGTAGTCTTGATTTGATTTCGTCTGGTTTTGCGCGGGACAATACCGGATAGTCGTTCATGTTCTCTAGATAGTTAGCGATCCAATCGGCTGTCTGGTGACTGTATTTTCTGAAGAGGTCTGGGGACAAATCTCGATGTTGAGAATCGATTTTTGAAATACCTTGTCGTGGAGTGGCCAATCGACTTCGCACGCCTATGGTACGCCCGTGCAATTTCTGCTTTCATGTTTACCGGTCGTTAACCATGGAATTGCTATGGAGAAAACGTATGACACCCAAATTGGGAGGTAATCGAAATAGCCTTCAGAATGGAGCAGCACGAAGTAACCACTCAGGTCCAACGTGAAATTGTGTTCACTCAATCACCAGAGAGTATCTGAAGCCAACTCAAACGCCTTGGGCTGAACGTGGAAGCTTGAAAGAGAAAACATACTCAGAATTTGCGATTGGTATTCGGCCACTGTAAACGGTAATATGTGTGCAAGTCGGATTACTGGGTTGATAGAGAATGGAATCCACTGCAATAGACAAGTTTCGAACCAGTCTCCGTGGAGAGTTGATTCAACCGAAGGATGAAGGATACGACGCGGCCCGTAAGGTTTACAATGGTATGATCGACCGCAAGCCCCGATTTATCGTACGTTGTTCGGATGTGGCTGACATAATCAGCTCCGTCAAGTTCGCGAAGGAGAACAAACTGCTTCTTGCAGTTCGTGGGGGCGGACACAACGGAGCAGGACTGGGAGTATGCGATGACGGGTTAGTCATAGATCTTTCCCGTAGACGGGGCATCCGCGTGAATCCTAAGAAACGCACAGTCCAAGTAGAGAGCGGCTGCACCTGGGGAGAAGTAGATCACGCCACTCAAGCTTTTGGTCTTGCGGTACCAAGCGGAATCATTTCAACCACAGGGGTTGCTGGCCTCACGTTGGGAGGAGGACACGGTTACCTGACCAGAAAGTTCGGATTGACTATCGACAATTTGCTCGAAGCGGACCTAGTCTTGGCCGATGGGAGCTTCGTTACTGCCAACGCTGATGAAAACGAGGACCTGTATTGGGCAATTCGCGGTGGTGGAGGAAACTTTGGTGTCGTGACATCTTTCACGTTCAAGGCGCATCCTGTTAGCACTGTCTACGCTGGCCCGATGTTGTGGCCTCTCGATAAGGCTGTGGAGGTGATGCAGTGGTATCGTGACTTCAGTAAAAAAGCTCCCGAGGATTTGTATGGGTTCTTTGGGATCCTGAATGTGCCACCTGGCCCACCGTTTCCAGAACAGCTCCATCGCAAAACCATGTGTGCTGTCGTCTGGTGCTACTGTGGACCGAGGGAGAAGGCTGAGGAAGTATTCCGTCCCATTCGTAAGGAAGGACCACCGGTGGTCGATTTTGTTGGGCCGGTTCCTTATTCTGGTCTGCAAGGGTTATTCGACCAACTCTTCCCTCCGGGCTTGCAGTGGTACTGGAAAGGCGATTTCGTCAACGAGTTAAGCGACGTAGCCATTAAACTGCATTTGAAATACGGCTCTGAACTTCCTTCGCTACTGTCAACCATGCACCTTTACCCAATCGATGGCGCAGTGCACAGAGTCGGAAAGAGTGACACACCTTTCAGCTATCGTGACTCCACATGGTCCATGGTGATAGGCGGGATTGATTCGAACCCAGCGAATAACGAACGTATCACAAAATGGGCGAAGACGTACTGGGAAGCGTTACATCCCTACTCTGCAGGAGGCGCATACGTCAATTTCATGATGGAAGAGGGACAAAGTCGAGTAGAGGCAACCTATGGTCAGAACTACAAGCGCCTATCTGAGATCAAGAGGAAATATGATCCAACGAACTTGTTCCGGGTAAACCAGAACATCCCGCCTGCTCAATGAGCGTCACTCTTCCAAAGTGACTTCGAAGTTCTCGTGGCTGATCCTTAGCCGATGCCATCGCGAATCGAAGCCCACATTACGCATTGTCCTAATCCTAATCATGTTAACGACTTCTTCACTCTCCGTCTTAATTCTGAAATCGATTATTCCATCGCTCACGCTTTCAAGCCTCTTGTAGACTAGACTGCTGTGCACGTCTCTGATGACGCCGCGCAGGCAAGTCATATTCCTGACCTTAAAAGCGGGGATAGATCTTGCGAGTTCGTATTCCACCCAGTTCTTCTCATCGTTGAATCTGTCCAGAACTGAAATGTCTTCCCCAATCGCCAATGTGTCTGTAGCAAGTGGTCCCTTCATCCGTACTTGAGAAACATGAATACTCAAGTCTGCGACCTTCAGCGAATCGGCTCCACGCTTTTCTTTTGACACTTGTCCCAACGTAGTGGTGTACCAGTCCCAGATTTCGAGGGCTCCATTATTCTCAAGCTCCTCTGTATCTATCCCAAGTCGAACAAGTTGGTTGCGAACGCTTTCTGGTGAATGTGCGAAAGCGTAGTACTGGACCTTTCCACCAGTTTTCAACCATCCCGCGACGATGGTGGTCAATGCATTGTACCATTGCGACGCCGCGTCGAACTCCGCCAAGAGAACTGACCCAGCAGGAACGGGACCTGTACTCAAATCCTCGATTAACGGAATCCGTGGCACAGTTGGAACACACGAACATAGTCGGGCCAGCTGGAAGTTGTGGCTTTCGGTTCAGAAGGTGTGTCTGCTCACCATTAGACCCACACGAAAATCTGCGGATTCTGAAAGTAAGATTCAGAATGGCGCCGGGAGAGAGCACTTAACTGAAGGTTCAACGCCTGTCTGGGGTCCCCCACCTGTATTCTCGTCGGAAACGAACTAGTTGTGCAAATCCCACCGGCTACACATTTTTCGTGGGTTCAATCACCACTGTGTGTCTAATGGTTGGCGCATATTCCCTAATAGCGGCTGCTCGCGTTTCGTTACTTTTCGAGTTTAACTTCGAAGTTCTCGGCGATTTTCAGTCGATGCCATCGAGAATCGAAGCCGACGTTCCGCATGACCCTGATTCGGATGAAATTGACAACTTCACCAGCGCTCTCTTCGACCTTGAAATCTATTACGCCGTCAACTTCAGCTTCCAGACGCTTGTAGAGATAGTCGCTGTGAATCCCACCTATCACTCCGATCAGATTAGTCAGTTGATACTGCACCGTATAGGGGAAATCGCGTGTAAGCTCATATTCAACCAGGGCTTTTTCATCGTTGAATCTGCTAAGACTTGAAAGGTCGTCCATTACGATGAGGTGCGAGGGAGCCGGTCCGTAATCCTCGCTTTTCATTTCTTGACTGGTGGAAATGCTGAGATCAGCAACCTTCAGGGAATCGAAAGTGAGTCTTTCAGTTGATTTCTTTCCGTGCGCTGCAGCGTGCCCGTCCAATATTCTCAGTCCCTCCCAGTCAAGTTTCTCAAGTTGCTCAACATCCAGTCCAAGACGTAGAAGTTTTGAGCGAATGCTGCTCGGTGATTGAGCCAAGGCGTTGTACGAGACTGTCCCTCCTGACTTGATCCATTCCGCTACCATGGTTAGCGAGGTATTGTACCATTGGGAGGCAGCACCGTACTCCACTAGAAGATTGGATGGAGGAGGCAGCGGTTCGAACAGCAAATCTTGAATCAATGCGAGACGTGGCAGGGTCGGTTCACATGGTCAAGATGTGCGAGCGGGAAGTTGTGGATTTCGGTTTTGTATGTGTGGGTCATATGGTGCGCATACACAAAACTAGTTTGTGCCTTCAAATCCCTTCTTCATTAGGATTAGGTGCCTGCGTAATCCGCGCTCAACGCCCTGGACCGTTTTTTGCGGGACACCTTTACTCCCAGATTCCTAGCCAGGCGCCTGACTTCCTCTTCATCCAGCCACGTTACCCTCAAGTAATCAACTATCTCCTCGTCAGCCATCCCAAGCCTGCGCGCTTCCTTTATCGTGTGCTTGTACGCTTCGAGCTCAGTGGGTCTATCAACATATTCAAACCTCTTACCCAAGCTCAATAATATCTCTCTGCCATCTCTGAACTGTTTTACATGAACAAGTTCGTGAATCAGATCCAGGTAGATTTCTCGCGTTTCTCCATCCCTCAGGTAATTTGCATTGGCGATCAAGTGTCCGTCTTCGTCGCTGACCCAGATGTAGTCAGATCGAGAACGGACAAACTCCACTCGAAGGCCCGCCAAAACCTCGTCAGTTTCTTGACCAAAGATCTCACGAACCGCGCCCACCGCCTGAAATCCTTTGAAATAGTCGTTAAAACTGTGTCTCGTCTTAGAACCGCGTTTCGACGTAGGAACTTGCCGTATAATCTGTACGTTTGTCAACCCCACCATCCGGCTTGTCGCTCGCTTCAAAGTCTGCCCACTCTTATCCACGATTCCAGCAAGGCACGTACACAGTAATTGCAAGTATCATTGAAAGCTTTTCAATTAGCCGAGCATCCCTTCGAGGCTGCTAAAGTTGCTCTCGACACCCTTTTCTTTCTCTTTGTATCGACAGTAACCTAGAAGGATCCCGACCTTTTGTTAGAGAAGCATACTTACCACGTTTCAAAAGTCTTCAATGCTCCATTGAAATTTGTCTATGACTGGCTGACCGATTACAAAGAGGACGATAACCAGATAACGGGCTCAAAGACGCAGTTTAAGATCTTGCAGAAAACCAAGCGTCGGGTAATCTACCTTCGGACATCTGAGCGGAACGGAAAGACTATGATCGGCGTGAAAATGGTCATGCTACGCCCGCCCAAAGCTTGGTACCTAGATCAAGTGGGAGAGGACGAGGACGCGATTGGCACCTACAAATTAACGCGAGTAGGACCAGAAAAAACGAGGCTCGATATGACGTTTACAGAAAAGTACAAGATAAGTGATGCCCCCACCAAAGAAGAAGACAGAAACCACACCGACCAAATGTGGGATAAGTACGTGGCCGCTCTGGAGAAGGACTACGCTTCCGACCATTAACCACTTTAATGTATAGACGCTGAAATGGTAGAGATCGAGTGCACCGGTCTCTGGTGTGTGTAACATGCGTCTTGCGTTGATCGAGGATTTGCTAACTGAACCCTTGCCAGCTGGCTCTAATCTTTTGGTGGAGTATGACGCCGCGTCCCAATGGTACCGTGCGTCCGTGAACATCGCGAGAGAATGGCTGAGAGACGGAGGTGAGGTTGGTTATAATGTGGCGGCGCAGTTTCCAGACAGTCTACGATCTCAACTCAGGAAGCTAGGACTGAAAGTGGAAGAGTTCGAAACTGACGGGAAACTGGAGGTCTGGGACTGGTACTCCGCAACACTTGGCCAAAAATCGAAGGAAAAGTTCGTCGGGGCCAGTAGTCTGAAAGCAGCAGACCTGAGCATAGCCATTTCGAAGGATGAATTGAAGCCTGCGATGGCTGGAGAAGCCTACCCTAGATATTTGAGAATCTGGGACAACTCATCCGTCCTGGCCAGATTCAACGACGACAGGGCCTGGGTTGAATTTCTAGTCACCCGAATATTTCCATCGGCATTCTACACAAAGTCAACTCTGATAGTAGGAGTGATTCGGGGGGTCCACAGCGATGCGGTCTACAGACAATTGGAGGACGCAGCCGATGGCGTGATCGACTTCAAAATTGAGGACATAGGCGAGAAGACTAGGGATGTCCTAAGGATTAGAAGCATGCGAAACGTTAGCTTTGACCGGGAGTGGCACCGACTGAAAATTGGCGAGAACTTTGAAGTCAGCCTAGACAAGTAGTAAGGTTGTGGCCAGTTTTTCGTGTGCGTGCGCGCACCACTAGACCAACATACACTGGAAAACCAACCAAGAACCGAAATCTACAACTTAGAGTTCGCTTCATGCGGGTTATGTGAACGCATCGTGCCGCGTCTCCCCTTAATCGAGGATTTGACCAACCGCCCAATAACCGCCGGCTCCTGGCTGATGGTCGAGTATACTGGCGCATCACGATGGTACAATGCTTGCCTCACGATCGCGGCGGGGTGGCTCAAAACTGGCGGTAGAGTTAGCTACAGTGCTTACGCTTGGCCGTCGGAGAATGTTCGTTCTCAACTGAACCTCCTCGGATTGAGGGCAGAAGAACTGGAGAAGGAAGACAGACTGCGCATTTGGGACTGGTATACGGCCACGCTGGGTCATAAATCCAAAGAGAAGCTATCCGTCGATTCGTTGAAGGTTGCTGATCTCAGCATATTGTTCTCAAGAGAGGTAATGGCCGGTCATCCCGCCCTCGAACGACAGCCCTACGGCCCTGACTGGTTGAGAATTGCAGATAACGGCTCAACTCTGGCTAGGTTCAACGATGAGAAAGCTTGGGTGGAATTCAGACTCACTCGAGACATTCCAAGTGCGTCGTCCACGAAATCAACGGCAATCGTCGCTTTCATCAAAGGCCTACACAGCAGTTGGGCCTATGAGCAATTGGAGGCAGCGGTTGATGGTATCATAGATTTCAAGCTCGAGGAGGTGGGAGAGGAGACGATAAACCTGATGAGGATAAGGAGTATGCGGAATGTCGGCTTTGACTCGCGATGGCATCGACTTAGGGTCAGCGAGAATTTCGAAGTCACTTTAGAAAATTAGTCATTCATCTTTCGTTCTTTGTGTGTGCGGTATCAACAGGGCGAGCACTGAAAATTGAACCGTATTTTTCCCGCGTGAGTGCGCACCACTGGACCCACACGAAAATCTGCGGATTCCGAAAGATAGGATTCAGAATGGCGCCGGGAGAGGGATTTGAACCCTCGAGGCCCGTGAGGACCACAGGCTTTCAGTTCCTTTGATTCCAGGCTTAGGCTCAGGTGCATCTGCCCCGTACCAGGCTCGGGAACCCCGGCTCCAAGTGGTTTCACAATTCCAAGCTCAATTTAAGCCTGTCCAGGCGTCGAGCAAATAGGAAAGACAGTGTGCAGTGGCGACGCGTTAGCGCAGCAAAATGATGTCTAACATATGTTATACACTACGATCAGTCGGGAAGGAACAGCAAATGCAATTCATAAGAAGACCTGTATCACAAGTCCATAACCCACAGTCTCACAAAGCGCGTGTCAGGAAAAGCGACAAAACCAGCCCCGTCTGACCCCAAAAAGTGTACCACCCCCATACCCCCCCTCATCAAGCGTGCGCGCGCGGCTTGAAAAAAGCCGCAAAATCAACGCCGTCTGACTCAGAAAACTGAGTCACCCCCCTGGGGGGTCCACTCAAGCGTGCGCGCACAGGCCGCGTGGCATGCACAACATAGGCTAGACGTCCGCTCTCTCGTAGCCTGTGAAATTAGTGCTTCCACGCGGCTGGGTAGGTTCCTCGCTCCATGATGACCCGCTCAGTCTTCACGGCAACTCCCTTCTCCTGGTCGAGCATTTCCCTAGACGTCATCAAGGAACGCCCCAGCGCAACCCCTTCGCCCTTCAACGTGAACAGCGCAACGAACTTATTGCGTTCAATCGCCGAATCCAACTTCACAATCCCTGGCAGAGCTAATTCGGCTCCGTGGCAAATGGCGCCCACCGCGGTATCACGAATTACAATGTGTGGGAGGGCGGTGAGTGCTATTTCCATTGGCCTGAGTATTTTTCGCAGGGGTGCTTCGTTGCCGGCCTCGAAATCGGATTGCGCGGCACTCAACTCATGCAAGCTCACAATTCCATCATTTTCGCTGAACGGCCCCGCTCGGGTCCTCCTGAGCTCTCGCATGTGGGCACCGCAACCGAAGACCTCGCCAACATCCGAGCATAGCTTACGAATGTACGTCCCGGCCTGGCATGAGCACGTGAACAGGACTGTTCGCCCTTGAATCTCATGCACGTTGAGTTGGTAGATGAAACGTTTCCTAGGCTCTCGTTTCACAGACGCCCTAAGCGGTGGCTTCTGGTAGATCTCACCCTCGAATTGGCGTAACACATCACGAACAGTAGACTCCGGAATATCGGCGTGAATTTGCATCGCGCAAACGTATTCCTTGCCCGAGAAGAGAAAGCCCTGAACAACCTTCGTAGCTTCCTCTAGCGCTACGGGCAGGACGCCGGTCACCTTTGGATTACCCCGACGGTTAGGTCTCTAGGGTTCCACCGTGGCCAGCGTGGGACAATTTCATCATGCGCTTAATCCAAGCCACCACTTCATGGCTCGAAGGCCCCGCAGGCTTATCCACATTGATAATGCCGTACTTGATTCGAAGTGTCATCGGCCTTTCTTCTGGCCTGAAACCATAACGCGGGTCGGTCACGTCGTCGGTTTTCGCAACCAATTCTCGAGTAACCGCCCAAGGCATGACGGTCTGCAAACGTTTCACCTCTTCGCCGTCTCATACTTCTTTGGTGCTATTAAGGAGGGTAAAACACCCAGATCAAACGAAGAACACCTGTCACCCGCCTACTTCGGCATCAGGCGGGGTATATTATCTGAACTGGAATTTCAGAGTGGGAGGGTCAGCTTGCTGCCGGCTTCATTGTAGGCAGAAGCTCTTCTTTCATGAATTTCGTTTTCTTACCCTTGGTTAACGCCTTCTCGACTTCATCGTCCGCCGCTCCCTTCTTTACCTCGACGGTTTCGGGCGTGGGCTCTAAATGGTCTACGTTGGTTCTCCTACGCCTGACGCCTGTGACGGACTTGGGGCCTGTGATTAGGACAAAGTTCTTGTCAACGACATCTACGACCACGCATTTTCTTCCGGTTTCACGGCCTACGAGTTTTACGCAGATTCGGCCGACTTCCATGCTTGGCATTATGATTCACCGGGGTTTGTTCGCCGCTGTAGATTCGAGGGCAATAAATAAGGGTAGCCCATCGGCCGAGGTTTGTTCAAGTTGCTTTCTTGGCGAGAAGATTTCGCACTTCTTTGATAACAAGGGACTTGGTTTGTTCAACTGAGTACGGGCTGGTGTCTATCTTAAGATCGTAAATGCTTAGGTCGTCCACGTCGATTCCGTAGTATTTCTTGTAGCGCTGTTTCTGTATTTCTTCGCGAGCCATTGTTTCCTTCTTCGCAGACTCGAGCGGGGTACGGTCTCTTTCAGCTATTCTTTTGAATCGAACTTCATCGGGTGCGACCATCAGTACCTTGACATCCGCACTGTCCTTCAGCATCCAGGCGCCGAGCTGGGCATCGATTACGGTGCCCCCATTCTTGGCTTCGGTCTTGGTCCGTTCATCAATCAGCTTGTCTATTGCTGGATCTTTGGCGGCAAGGCTGCTGAAGGCTTCGAGGGAGAGGTTTCTTTCTTTCGCCAGTTCCCTAAACAATTCGCCTGCGCAGACGTAACGTAATCCCAAAGCTTCTGCGAGGGCTTTTGCGTAAGTCGACTTGCCTGTTCCATGGGGGCCGCTCACAGTGATTACTGGCCCCGGCAAGCGTTATCCGACTCGGGTTCCTTGACGAACCTTTTCCCGTAGGCAGGCGTGGCATAGGACTCCGGCGAACGGCCTCGACGGGCGCCTAGAGGATTTAGTAAGGCCTCGTGTTGAGCTTGCGGGGACCCCTCGAAGGGGAAGGCCGCATGACGAGCATCTGCCGCCAGAGTAGCGTTTTCTTCGGTAGTGGATTGTGGACCTGCCGCCTGGAACTTGCAGGGTTTTCCGTTTCACGTTTCGGTTTCGGAGGGCGCGTCTCGGCAATTAGTTCTCACTCATTCCTATCCCGAAGAGTCTCATGATCGGGAAGTTTACTGCGAAGGAGCTTAGGAAATACCAGTAGAAGAAGGTCAACTGGGTGCCGATGATTGGTAGTGGGTAGGGTGCGATGGCTACGATGTGCCCTCCGAGGACATGGTTGATCAGGTACCATATGAGGAGGAATGGGACGAAGGTCACTGCGGTGACTTTCATTTGTTCCATGCTCGCTCTCGATTGAGCCTTCATCATTGGTTGGCTCTTCTTCATGAGTTTTGATAGGGTCTGCTCATCATGAGCTTTCTTTGCTTGATCCATCTCTTTCCTCCAGGCCGAAACTTCTTTCATGGTATTCCTGACCATATTGTAGTCCACGAGAAGTTTCGCTGCCGTCGATGATGTTAGGCCGAGCGCTAAGGCGATCCCGATCGTGAGTAGTGTGGACTGAGGGATTGCACTGTAGGGTTGGATTGCGGAAGCAACCCACGCGATTATATCATCTATGAAACTCAAACTTTTGCCTCCATTATGCTCCGAATCGCTTGAAACAGCTCCTGAGCCGCTTGCTTGTGCTTACCCTCATCATTTCTTATAACCTTAACAGGTGAACCCGTCGCGACCGCGGAAGCCGCAGCCGTCGCACGGGACCATTCAAGGTCGAACGAGATCTCCTCGTCCACAGCCTGCTCCCTCATCCTGCTCGCATCGCCCATGCGCCTAGCGGCAATATGTCGGGGGTCTGCCTCAATTAAGACGAGAAGTTGCGGTCCGAGTTTTTCTAGCACATTCTGCGGAAGCCCCGCCCACATCCCAGCTCCCGTCCGAACGAACATGTGAGTATCTACCACGACAGTCCCCTTACCCGCGCGGTTAGCGATTTCGCTGGCTGCAAGTTCCTGAACCTTCTTCTGCGCGTCTATGCTCTGCTCCCTCATCTTATCGCGGTGAAGGTCTTTCCCAAGGTCACGCATGATTTCGTTCATTATTGTTCCATAATTGAGGACGGTTAGGTTGAACTTGTTCTGTCTCGCGAGGTCCTGCAGTTCGCTTAGGACAGTAGTTTTTCCTACTCCGGGTATGCCGGTCACTACGACCGTTCGGGACAGTGCTTACTCACCTAGGAAGCCTCTGGCAGCAGGGTAGAGTTCCGTGATTCGTTCCTGCACGAATATCTGGTAATACTGTTCAATGATACCTACCGTAAGCAGAATGCCAGTACCAGATCCGAACGCCCCCAGGAAGTCTGCAGATGCGGCTATGGTTCCGATTAAAATTGCGCCGAGGATCGTAACCGTCGGGATATAGCGGTCAAGCATCTGCCGTATGGGGACCTCAGATCGTCTGAAGCCTTCAATCTGCATACCTGAGTCGAGAAGTTGCCTTGCAACGGTTCTCGCATCCATTCCGCCTACCTCAACCCATGTTACTGCGAAGAAAACGCAGCCGATGACGAGGAGGACTGCGTAGATCACTGCTCGAAGCGGGTCCGCCATTGCCAAGGACAGGCTTCTGGGGGGGACGACGTAGTAAACCAACCCGCCTGAAGGCTGGTACTGAGTGCCTTGCGTGGTGAAGGTGCCGATCAAGTTGAACCAGAAATTGCTGTTAGTGCTGTTGTATCTTTGCCAAAGCAATTGCGAAATGAAATAGATGTTTCCGAAAAGGGCTGCTGCGAAGATGACGGGTATGTTTGAGACGTAGAAAAGTTTCAACGGGAATTTTCCGCGGAACCCCCTGTACCTTGCGTAGGACACTGGGATTTCAACGCGCATGCCGTTGAAGTAGATAATTATGGCGAAGACGCCGAGTGTTGTGATGAAGGCAACCATGTCTGGGAGGCCGCCTGTGCGAGAGAGGACGCCTCTAAGGTCTTGTCTGCCAAGTACCCCTTGTGCGAATGCTACAATGGCCCCGAGGTATTTGCCATCAGCCATAGGTCCCATTGGCGCAACCGAGTCCCACCATATGGAGGAAGCGACGCCGGCGGCGATGAACAGGCTGATGCCGCTTCCCAACCCCCAGCCTTTCTGGAGGAGTTCGTCGAGGAGGAGGACGATGAGGCCTGCAGCAACCAGCTGCAACATTATCACGATTTCACTCGTTATTGGTAACGCACCGTAGGTGCCCCCGATTATGTAGGCCGATGCCTCGAAGACGGTCATGACCACCGAGAGAATCTTGCTAGCGCTAGTGAACAGCGACCGGTCTTCTGGGTTGCTCATGTCAATGTTCACCATCTTCGACCCAGCCAACACTTGCAGAATCAAACCGGCTGTTACAATTGGGCCGATGCCGAGCTCCATGAGGGTCCCTCGGTTGGAGGCGAAGATTACTCTGAGGGAACCGAGTGGGTCATTGAGGCCAGCTGACCCTATCCCGTATAATGGAACTTGGGACATTACGAAGTAGATTATGAGTGCGATGGCCGTCCAAAAGATCTTCTCGTTAAATGCGACTTTTCTCTCAGGGGGCTTAATGTCTGGGAAGAATCTGGCTATTGGTTTGAAGAGTTCGATGAATCGGACCATTCAACGTCACTTCTTGGGAGGGCTTGAGGTAGCTTGTGTTGCGAGAACGGCCTCTCCGCCAGCTTCCCTTATCTTCTTGAGGGCGCTTTCGGAACACTCGTCTACTTTCACCTGGACCGCCCGTGAAATTGAACCTGTGCCGAGCAGTTTCTTGAAGCCGAGCTCCTTCAAATCGAGAACAACTTTCTCGCCCGCTGGCTGCGCCTTCTTTCCAGCTACTAGCTTGTCAACCAGTTCCGATAGTTGCCAGAGGTTGAGCGTTTTTCCACGAGGCCTCATCTCAGCGATCGATGTGAAACCTTTCTTGCCGGCGTAATGCATGTTGGAATATTCGCCGGTTCTTATGAGGCGTGATCTCTTGTGACGATACCTACCGGCTATCCCTGAACCGCCACGCATCCCGCTTGCCCTGTGCTGGCCCGATGTGCCCCAGCCATGGGTTCTGGAGCCTCTTTGGTGTCTCACATGTCTTAATCTGGTTGCCAATTTGGGTGTGCCTTCGCCGGTTTTTCTGCTTTAAATGATAGCGCGAGGTTGTCAGGTTCCGGAGTGCTCAAGATAAACGTTTTATTCTTAACAGTGTGAGGGAAAATAGCATTTGGAAAGGGTAGTTGAACCGATTTCGAACCTTCCGAACCTGAATTTGAACTTCGCATCGCTAGTCAGTTGTGCAGCGGAAGATGCACCGCCGCTAAAAAGCTTCTTGGAGGCGAAATGAATTGACCGAAGCCAGCAAAGCGGACTTAGAAAAATTCCTGCAAATCCCTGAAATCAAGCTATGGTACGACGGCGTCACGACGGAACTCAAAGAAAGCACCCGCAACCTATACCTAGTCTACCTGCTACGCTACTTCGGGAAAGACAATCCCGCCGCCTTCCTGAAGAAATCCCAGGAAAATCCCCGCCAAGTCGCAATTGAAATCAAAAGCAAACTCGGAGAACTCTACAAACATTCAATGAACGCCGCCCACCAAACAAAATACGCCCTACGGTCATTCCTCCAATTCCATGAAGTCGAAGTCCATGTCAACGGTCGAATACGAGTTAGACGCGTAAGGCAGAAACCTGAACTCAGCTGGGAAGACTCAGAGAAGATAATCCAAGAAGCAGACGAGCCCTACCGAAGCATATTCAACTTCATGAAATGGTCGGGGCTTGGCGAAGACGAATTTATGGAAATCCAGAACAGCCCCCGCATTCAAACCAAAATCGACACCCAACGGACAAACAGTAAACCATACGTGAAAATCGACCTGTCGCCGAGGAAGTCAGCGCTTGACGAGTTCTTCACCCTCACACCAAAACAGTACCTCCCCAAATTCCCGCTGAACACGAAGACCTACAAGAACCGGGGCAGCAAGCCAATTAATCCGCATGACATGCAGAATGTTTGGCGAAGGGCGACTAAGAAAGCGGGACTTTGGCATGAAGGCTTAGGCCCGCACACGCTAAGAAGCGTCTTCAAAAGTCAATGCGGCAAGGCAGAAGTCGCCTACGCTGTCAGCGAGTTCTGCATGGGGCATGGTGGTGGAGATCGCTACGGCTACGCCCGCGAAGCATTAGACGAGAAATACGCCGCTAAACAGTTGAGTAAGTTGTGGAGTTTCAGCGCACCTGCCCGAGGCGAGAAAATTCAGGAACTTGAAACGGAACTTGAAAAAGTGAAGGAAGACTTACGGTTACTGACAGAAGCCAAGAAACGGGAACGCTACGGCTGAAGCAGAATCTTACCTAACCCGCAGCATGTCCGACATTTCTCGAAAGTTCCAATCTCACTGTTTTTTTGGTTATCACAAATTGCCAATTCCCGCCGGTGCCATTACACCAGGGACAGGTTTCCTCTTCCAACTCGCTCAAGTCAACGGCCTCATAGGAATTGGGACAGGTTCTCTACAAGTAAGGGATGTAGCGTCCCGTCTTCTTGAAGCTCAAACCATAACGCGCAACGGTTACATGGCCGGAACAGTCGCTGTGGATGCGGATAGAGTATGAGCAAAGTGAAAACTAACTACAACTCTTAAATATGATACGTCGGCGAATTCATTGTGCGGTCTCTTACAGCCGCGACGTGTGTGTTTGAATGATTGATTGAATTGGAGGTGTATGACTGTATGTCTGAAGATGAAGAGGGTATTGTCGGTATTCCGTGTCCTGTGCCTAACTGTCGAGGTTTCGTTAAGGACGTGTCCGACGACGATGAACTCGAAGAACTCCAGTGCGACTACGGCCACATTCTGACCCGTGAACAAATCGAAGAGAGATGAGCATCTAGGACCATCCACTTCCTCCTCTTTTTTTCTTGAATTTCGATCTGAATGCCCGGAATCTTCATTCCAACCTACGCAACTATGGCCATCTGAAAAACTGGCTTCAAGGACGGAACGGGGATTCTGACCCCAATTTACCGGTACACATAAACCGGTTCAAATTTGGTTGCCCGCACCACTAGACCCACACACACCTAAGACGGACCCCTCTGTCGCTATCAGAGCGGTCTTCAAATAACCCAGTAGCGTTCTTGCTGGTTGCTGAGAATGAATGACCGAATTGCTTCAGGTCTTGTTGCCGTATGCGGCATACTTGGCATTGCTTCTGAGGGTTTGGGTAGGTGTTAACTTCGTCGCTCACGGGTACCCGAAGCTCGGTAAAAATAGGCAACAGACCCTTCAGTGGACAAAGAGCCTAGGGGTTCCAGCAAGTCTCACATACGCAGCGATAATTTTGGAGTTCTTTGGCGGGCTATCTCTAATAATCGGTTTCATCGTGCCAATCGTCTCATTTTTCATAGCCCTAGAAATGATAGGAGCCAGTCTCCTGAAAAAATCGAAAATGAAAGGCCAATACATCGGCGGAACAGTCTCATATGAACTCGACGTGACATATCTGTTGCTCGCAATAGCACTCATCTTCTTAGGAGCCGGCGTATTCTCAATCGACTCAGTAATAGGACTCTAAGGCAGGTCTCAAGTTACGTTTCGCACGCAAAGTAACGGCCTTGATTGGGTGGGCCTAATAGTGAGGCTGCAAGAATGTGGCAACCATAATCATTCGACCTCAAAGAAGGCTGGGGTTTCAAGGCCGAGCTTGCTAGTCCTTCACATTTCTCTGCTTTTCGTGATGCTGATTCCTACGCTTCTGAACCATCACTGAAATCATCAATAAAGCAACAGCCATCAATGGCAGAGTCGATATTGGAAACTCCGGTACGGCGTTGGAGCCGCCGATTGTAATTTGATGAGTGCTATGATGGTAGGTGAAAGCGATGAAGTAGTGTGTGGAGTTGCTTGTGAGAGAAAGCGCCAACACAGGAGTAAATCCGTCATCGATGAGTACGGCTGGGCTTCCATTAAGCAGACTCTTGGCGATTACAACGTTAGTGTAGCCAATCGTACCAGACGGACCGCTCACGGTGAAGTTGAGCAGTAGCTTCGACGAGTCGAATTGGAAGTTGGAAATTGTGGAGTTGCTAGAGACTTGAATGAACGTTGTCGGACTTACTGAGTAGCCGGACTGAGTTTGGCTAACTGAATATTGCGTAGTCGTCAGGGTAACTGTGACACTTTGGGTAAGTGTGCTAGTGACTGCGGAAGTAGATGTCGCTGACGATGTAGATGATATGGAGGATTGACTAGTTTGGCTACTAGTCGTACTGCTACTCTGGATGAAAGAACTCGTAGTCTGAGAAGTCGAAATCAGATTTAGAACGGGAATCTTCCATATGACTCCGCACGGACTATCGGTATAGAACACGTTGTCATCCTGATCCAAAGCCATCTCATGACTGTTGCATCCCTGAGAAGTGAGAAGAACGGGCGTTGAACTCCCGGCTGGAAGCAAGTAGACAGCCTCGTATAACGTATAGAAAACGTTCCCAACACTATCCACGGCGACTCCGCTTGAACCGACCCAGGGCGTCGGGGTGCTTGGAGTGTTGACTAAGACTAAGGGCGTTGATGAACCAGCAGGCAACCGATTCACAGTATTGTAGGCACATGTAGTATAATACAAGTCACCAGAGGAATGTATGAACAATCCGCCGAAACCATGGTTTGTATCATGTGGGGAGGGAGCGGTGAGAACAGTTGTGAGTGTGTGTGATGCAAGATTGAATTTGACAATTTTGTCCCCGCAGGTCTGGCCGGTAACTAGGTACACGTTACTCCCAGTCGAGTCAACGGAGAGAAAATTCGGATAGTCAAGTCCACTCGCCAAAACCTGCGGAGTGTTCGAGCCCGCAGGAAGCTCATATAGACTCCCGAGGGTATATTCATCATAATACAGATTTCCAGCTGCATCAATGCCAAGTCCGATGACGTTGTTCAGTCCGGACAGAATAACGGTTGGAGTGGAGGAACTTTTACCTAGTTTGAGTAGCTGGCTGTATTGGTTTGCCCAGTATAATGTTCCCGCGCTATCAACCGCGATGCCGATGGGTGTTTGTTGGCCAGTTACTAACTCTTGAGCCTGCCCATAAGTCGGAATTACCGGGATTTCCCAAATCGTCGTGCCATTACTATCAGTGTAGAAAATGTTCCCATTGGAATCGAGAGCCAACTGATGTCCATAAGCCGATGGTCCACTTGCTATGACCGTTGGCGTCGTGCTGCCGTAAGGTAGCACATCGATGCTCTGCAAGTACAGACTGTAGAATATATTGCCTTGATTATCGACGCTAATTCCGTTGGCGTATGGCGCGTTCAAGACAAGTTGTGGATTACTTGTTCCTGCCGGCAACCGGTTTATCGAGTTGTACTGGCACGTCGTGTAGTAGAGGTCTCCTGAAGGATGAATGAACAGGCCACTAAATCCGTGGTTCGTATCGTGCGGCGTCGGCGCAGTCACGATTGTAGTAAGCGTGCTCGTGCTGGGATTGAATCTCACAATCTTATCGCCGCATGTTTGACCTGTAACAAAGAAGACCGTTCCGTTCGCTGCTGCAGACATGAAGTTTGGATAATCTAAGCCAGTTTGCAGAACTTGAGGCGTACTCGAGCCGAGGGCAAGCCGATATAATATGCCTTGGAAATATTCATCATAGTAGACATTTCCAGCGGCGTCAACTCCTACTCCTTGCACATTCTGAAGGCCACTTAGCAGTACTGTTGGAGTTGTAGAACCCTTCGGCAATTTGAGAAGTAAGCCGTTTCCTTGGTTTGCCCAGTAAATGTTCCCTGCACCGTCAACGGCGATGGCTATTGCGGTTGATTGACCAGTCACAATGGCTTGGGGCGAGCCATATTGAGGCAGTCCCTGCACATTTGTTGAGAGTTGATTACCGATAATGGCCAGCGTTGAAAGAATAAGGAGAAGAGCAACAAAGAATTTTGAATTAGGCAACGAAGCTTACACAGTGTCTAATTACTAACTAGCGATTACTAAACCATGGCTTCGTTCGTCTGAAGCAAATCAGTAGTTGTCTTTCTGCGGTTTGGGAGTAAACCAGTTAGGGTCTTGCTCGAATTGCTTCCGTGAAACCCACCGACCATAATTGTTCACAATGAGCCTGGCACCCGCTAGGGTTCGCAGGTATTCGCCCGAAGTCCGATAGCTTAAACCGAACCGACCCATCAACTCGTATCTTACGACCTCCGCCAACATGCCACCACTCTCCTCTATGAAATGGTACAACCATCGAAGACGCCGAACCCGAAGCCTCTGGGCATGAGAGGCAAACATAGACTCACCCTTCGCTCCAATCACCTCCTCAACCCTTTCCGCATCGTAGGAGGTTAGTGGCTGCGTGTGTGTGCACGTCTGTGTCGTCATGATGGGCGTATCTCATTGGACTGAAGGAAAGAACCGTTTGGGTGAAGATGTGAAGGTGGTGAAGATACGTGAGCACCGCCTAGAGAGAGAGTTACCCCTTGTGATGTTCACCATGTTCACATGTTCACCTTGTCGTTCTCCTCTAAGCCGTACCTTTCAGTTAAGTAGCTGGTGACTTTCTCGTCGAGGTGAATCATGTTTCCATGTTTGCCGTGTGTTATGTTGTATCCGATGCGGCGGCTAATTCTACCGACCTTGCGGTTGCTCCAATGTTCCACTGGGTTCTTTATCGTTTCATTCAGGTATTCTACTAGGCTTGAGATGGCTACTGCTGTTTTTCCGTTGCCTACGGCTTTGATTGCTGCGGCTACTAATGCGTCGTCGCCTGTCTGCTCTTCCTCCTGTTTTTCACCGCAAACTTCCACGCCATAATCGAGCAGCATGGTTCGGATTTGCTGGTTAGGTGCGGCTGCCATTATTGGTTCGAATATTTCTCGGACGCGGCCGTCCTTGATCTTCTCATCGACGAGGCGGCATTCTAACGGCTCATCCTTATGCCGTTCCGAGTAGGCGAGTAGTTTCCGGCGAAGTGTCCAGGCTTTATCATAGTCAATATGCACAGGGAAGAGGCGGTTTGATTTCCGTATCCGAATCTCAATGCACCTTGAACCTAAGGTTGGCCCTAATGGGTTGCGGCCTGCAATCACTTTGAAGCCGAAACTGTCGTAAGCTTTAACTTCAAACTGGTTCTTGCCAGTGTTCTCGGTTAGAAGAGTTCCCCCGCCGAACACTCGCCGCCGGTAGCCTCCATTCAACACGGCCATGATTTGATTGTCAAAGTCCCGTTCATCAAGCCAATTATCCGCCTCATCCAAGAGCAACGTGGCGTTGGTGCCGTTGCTTGCTCGGACTATTGCGCTGCGGGTTGCGCCTTCACTGTGAATGCTCATGCGGCACAGCCAATTCAGGACTTCGAGAAGTCTGGATTTGCCGCTGCCCTGAGGCGCGAGGACATTGAGGTATGTGGCGTTGTTCGCCTGCTCAACACGCCAAGTTGCCTTCATGAATCCAGTTGTAACATGGTAGCTGACTGTTTCGGGAAGTTCCACGTTCTCCTTCGTAAATTGAACGATTTCATTCCACAATTCCTCGTCTGAACCGTACTCTAACGGTTCAGATGGCGTCGGCGAGAAAATTGAATCTTTAATGTCTGCGGCAATTAGCTTCCGCTTCAAACTTTTGACGGGTTGTAAGGTTTCCTTGCTGAATATGTAGCCTTTCCTGGCGGTTTCAATAGCATGCTGCAATTCATCTGGTTCGAGCGGTGGCTTGTTTTCTTCATTCCAAGCCGTCAACCATTCCTGGACGGTGGCGTCTTTGAATTTCCATTCGTTCAGAAGCATCGCTGCGATTTTGAATGCGCGCTGCTCACGTTCACCTTCCGCTACGGGTGTAAAGTATGCCTGTGTTTCTGTGGGTAGCCGACGCCAAGGCTTCACTATGATTTTACCTGTTACCGGGACCCAACCAGCTTCGGCGGGAGGTTTTGCACCTAATTCTTCGCAGCGGTCGCGTATGCTCTGTTCGAAATGCTCCATTTCCTGCGGCTGCTTGAACTCATTCACGAATTCATATTGAACGCCGCTTGGATGAATCGAAGGTGGAGCCATAACGAAGTGGCCAGAGGATAAGACGTTCAGTTTCAATTCGGGAACGTTGAAGCTGCTCATCGGTTCCTTTGATCGAAACCAAATATGGTAGCCGCGGCTAGTCTTCACGATCGGCGTAGCTTGCTGAATGTTACTAACCGCCGGTCCTAAGAATTGCTCATAGCTTTGCGCATCATCGAAGTCTAAGATTACAAGGTTGTCGCTGCAAACAACTCCAATGTTCTTAGCATCAACATTCTCGAACCAAGCCTTCAATTCTTCAGGCGTCGGTTTACGTTCCTGAAATGCTTTCCATTCGACGGACGGCTTCTTACTCAGATAATCTACAGGTATAACTGTAAAACCTAACTCCGCGTATTTCAACGCCATATCGTACACTGATTCAGTCATCATTCAGCCAAGCTCCATTCGACAATCAAAGCATAGGGGTACAACAACCGCGCATTGTCCTCTAGGGTACCCGGACCACAAGAGGTTGTATTGACTTCCGCATTTTTCACATTCCAATATCATTCACCTGAGTAAAGCCCTCGAAAAGAAAAGGGGAAACGATTTGCTAGACGGCAGCCTCAACTTAGGCGGCTGCAACTTGGACTTCCCAGCCCCAACCGCTGTTTCCATTCTTGAAAACCACCTTCTCCTTTGAGCGGATGATTTTCACCAGCGAACCGATTTCCACTGAGTCCATGAGGCCAACTAAACCCTTCGAGCTTCCAACGATGATTGTTTTACCATCGCTTGCTTTGAGAACGTATGTGGGGCCGAACCTCCCCGGTCGAGATTCCGTGTACGTCCCTTCTACCGTTGGTTGTGCTAGGAAATCATGAAATTTAGAAACCGAAGTTATTTTTTTCCATGTGGTCATATAGTCGTTTCACCTGCCTGTCCGATCTGAGTGATCGTGTGACTGTTCCGCGTCGGGACCACTATTGTTGCCTGGGTTGCGCCTCTAGTTTTTCTAAGGAACCTCCGTTGATGGGAGTCCACCTTACAACCTCTCACTCGTTGTATCCCCGCCTTGCGTCCGGCTGATTTTCACAATGACGAGTTGGTCGGTGCGAGTCTTTGGGGTCCTGAGTTCATATTCGTCCCCCAGTTGGAGGACTAAGATTTCCGCAATTGATTTGCCAAGCTTGCGGTCCGCCGCGTCTCGGAGAGTGATTGAGTCAGTCATGGTCAGTGATACTTCACGGCGACGAGTTTGCTCGAGGCGAACGAGGCGAAGACTTTGCCGGTCATCGCTCTGCCTCACGCTTCATCTTCACTGGTCGAATCGTGACAGCTTCATCGTAGATTACCTCGACGCGGTCACCCGTTTTCAATCCCATACCCTCAACCCAATCATGCGGCATCGTGACCACTTGCGCATGACCTAGCTGGATAATGGTCCGCTCAGTTTTCGCAGGCATGAATTTACTACCGAAAGCCGATTATAGCCGCGTGTATAGAATACCTTTGGGTGGTAATGTGAAGAAAAAAATACCATCTCCCGATATGCCGAGTCGGTACCCAGGGCTTCAGCAATACCTAGAGATGGAATCAGACAAACGCAAGGAGATGAACTACTCGCAATATAACAAACGAATCCGCGAAGTAGCGGATTGGGCACTTGGATTTCTCACGCTTGTCTGTGAAAAGCAGGACGAACAAGAACTGGGCAAGGTGTTTACAGAAGAAAAACTCGATAAACTCACGAACGCTCTTCTAGAAAGAAAGAGCAGAGGGTCAGGTAACCTGCAACAAACGATGCCACGATATACCATCGCGTCCATGTTCATGGAGAAGGGCATCATGAAGTGTTTGGAGCTAGTTAAGGAACCATACGCCAAAATGGTCCACGACAGCGCTAAGGAGCTAATGATGACCTTGACGTGGCTTGTAATGGAGCGGTATTATCCGACCATTAGTTTACTGAACTTACCGTCAGTTTTGGCACCCTGGAAATCTGCTTGGGGAGCGATGGACGCTGCGAGGACTGTGGAAAAGTAATATCGTTTTACGATCTAACATATGAAAGACGCAAAGAAACCGAGGAATACATGGAGACTTTCCCTGATGACCCCCGGGGTCGCATGTTTCCTTATTCCTCGCTAACGAAGGACCTAGACATCTGGACGCCGCATCCAGATTGGGGATTGGTCGGGGTTCTCCTGATGGAGTACGCCGAGGTGATTAGCAAAATACGCGAGGCAAACGTACTGCCCTGGGAAGACCGGTCTACGGAACCTCCCAGGAACTGCAGAGGCAGTGGGATGCTTCAGCAAGCTCAACTGAAGTCACAAAATCGAGCCGGCTCCGCGAAGTAATACTATTAGTATCCAGAAACTCCTACGAATTCGAGAATTTACAGCATACAGAAAGACTTAAGATAAACGTTTCCGGAACTTAACTCAGGGTCTTAGGACTATCTTGCCGCAATTTCCTGACCCAACCAATTTCATCGCTTCATCAAGTTGGTTGAGGGCCATACGGTGCGTTATCAGAGGCTTCAAGTTCAGTTTTCCAGACTTTAGGATAGCTTCGAGCTTATACCACGTGTTGAACATCTCGCGCCCGACTATCCCGCGTACGTGGGCTTCTTTGAATATGAAGTCGTCAGCTATGTTGAGTTGAACTTCTTTTGATGGGATCCCGAAGAGTATTACTGTCCCACCGTTGCGAACCGTTCGAAAGGCATCTTTGATTGCGTGCTCATTTCCAGACATCTCCAGAACGACGCCAGCGCCGCGGCCGCCTGTGTCTTTGTGAACTTCAGCTACAGGGTCACCGTTTTTCGAGTTTATTGTTTTCGAAGCTCCCATTGCTGCCGCGAGTTTCAACCTGTAGTCATTGATGTCGATAGCTGTGACGGAAAGAGCCCCAGAAATGCTTGTCAGGGCAACAGCCGAAAGGCCAACCGGACCGCAGCCATATATCGTAACGTCATTCCCGGCAATATCAGCTGCAAAAGCGGCGTGGACTGCGTTTCCGAGCGGTTCCAGTATCGAGGCAGTGTCTAGGGGGACTTCGCTTGGAATTGGCCAAGCGTTGTTTTCAGGGATCTTGACGTACTCCGCGAAGGAACCGTCAACATCGACGCCAAGAATCGCCACGCGCTCGCAAATGTGTGAGTTGCCGGTTCGGCACTGGTAGCATCTCCCGCATCCGATGTGGCTCTCAGCAACCACCGTTTCCCCGACCCTGCACGCGGTGACATCAGGTGCGATCTCCACGACCTCTCCCGCGAACTCATGTCCGATGATGCGCGGGGGTTTGATTCGTGCTTGCGCCCACTCATCCCACTCGTAGATGTGATGGTCTGTTCCGCAGACGGAGGTGACTTTGACTTTGACCAGAACTTCATGCTGACCGATTCTTGGCCGTTCAGCCTCAATTTGCTCGATACCCGGTGCCGGCCGAATTTTCGCGAATGCTTTCACAATCGGTTCGCGCCGTGTATCAGGTGGTGAACCTTTATGTTTTGCTGGGCATTGCCACGGGCAAAACTATTATTCTGAAGAGGGCGGAATGAAGCGCAAGGGATAAGCCTTTGGTCGAAGCCACGCACTCGAAGCGAGACCCACGTTCGTTTCTTCGCGAAGAATACGAACGACTCGTCACACAGGATTTGGATTGGCGCATTCGCGTCCTCGGAAGCAATAGCGGGCCGTGGGGTGTAGTCTCTGGGAAGAAAGCCCTAATCTTATGCTCAAACAATTACCTGAACCTGACCAACCATCCTAAAGTCAAGAAAGCAGCGTTAGACGCGATCGAGAAATACGGTGCGGGCTCGGGCTCAGTCCGGCCAATTGCTGGAACCATGAATGCACATGTGGAACTTGAAGAGACGCTTGCTCGATACAAGCACACTGAAGCTTCGTTAGCATACGCGACGGGGTTTGCGGCCAATTCTGGCCTCATTCCACAACTCGCCACGGAAGGTGACCTGATAATTAGCGACGAGCTGAATCACGGCAGCATCATTGATGGCGTTCGCTTGAGCAGAGCGGAGCGCACCGTATACAAGCACCGTGACATGGAAGACCTTAAGAAAGTTCTCAACGAAGCAGAGAATAAGAACTACAAGCACATCCTGGTTGTGTCTGATGGCGTTTTCAGCATGGATGGAGACATCGCCCCAGCGGACAGAGTAGTGGAACTCGCTGAGGAGCACGGAGCAATGACGTACATTGACGATGCACATGGTGACGGCGTACTCGGAGAGTCCGGGCGGGGAATCACTTCACACTTCCACATTGAAGGCCGAGTTGATGTTGAGATGGGCACATTCTCCAAGGCCTTTGGCGTCGTTGGAGGATACATTGCCGGATCACGAGACCTAGTGAATTACGCCTTCAACAAGTCTAGAACTTGGCTTCTAAGCGGTTCGCATCCCGCCAGCGTTGTTGCATCATGTAAGGCGAGTCTAGAGGTTATCCAAGAAGAGCCTGAGCACCTACAGAGGTTATGGGAGAACACACGTTACTTCAAGGAAGGATTACGCAATTTGGGATTTGACATAGGTGCAAGCGAAACGCCGATTACGCCTGTAATTGTGGGCGAGAGCTCGACGGCCCGCAAAATGAGCGAGATGCTCTTCGGGGAGGGCATATTTGCACTTCCAATAGTCTACCCGATGGTTTCACGCGACAAAGCCAGGATTAGAACAATCATGAACGCTGGGCACACAAGGAAGGACTTGGATTTTGCGTTGCGGGCGTTTGAGAAGGTTGGGAAATCGCTCGGCAGTATCTGAAAACGGGAAGGCCTCGATCTAGGCAACCCAGTCTTGGGGTGTCACCATTCGGTACGTGCTCCGTAGGGCTTCGTATACCGCGTACGACATAGAGCCGAGTGTGCTCGTTGAACCGAAGCTTCTCGTCCAGCAGTCTTTGACCCCTGCCAATGTTAGAACGGTCTTTGGAGTTTCTCCCCCGACCAACCCGAGTCCTCTTGGGCCTGGGATGATTTCGATTGCGACACTGCCGCACTTTCCTCGAATTTTGAATGGAATTGAGTGTGGTTGGCCGCAACCGCATTCCCAACTGCCGCAACCACGGCGAATTGGAACAACGTCAAGTTTGGCGGTTATGGTGGCTTTGTCTATGGCGTTTCTCACCTGTTTTGCTTTGCCGCCTCCGACGCCTAGGAATCCGGTGCCGTTCCCCACGGCGACGATTGCTTTGAAGCGTGATTTCTCGCCGGCATCGGTTTGCTTTTGCACGAACCCTATACCGAGTACTTCCTGTCTGAGCCCGGGTAGGAGGACGTCGACTATTTCCGGTTCTTTGATTTTCAATCCTTGTGTGAAGATATCCTCAAGGGAGACTATCTGTCCGCTCTGAACCATCCTGCCTACTTTGGTTTTGGGAACCCAGCCTGTTTCGGCTCTTTGGGTTTGGGCTGTTTGCATTCTAGCGTCTCCGTGCAAGCTTGTGCGTGTCTACGTATTCATCTAAGTGTGAGGCGCTTCTGAAGGTTCCGCCTTTTGCCATCAGGGACAGTTTCCTGTAGACTTGCGTAGTGATGAAGCGTTTATCTCGTAAACTTCGCAGCCTTCGCCTGATTGACCTAATGCGGACAACCCATCTTCTCTTGCTGTTATGTGCGCTACCCTTGGTGCTCCCTGGCCCTTTGTGTCGGCCGGCCAGTAGCTCTTGGTGTCTCACCCGTTTCCTACCCCTGCTTATGCCAACCACGTGGACTTTCCTGATGCTTCCTTCGTGGATTAACTTCCTAATCTCTTCGCGAGTGATGGCTGATGATACTCGGTCCGTGTCTTCAGGGTCGACCCATACCCTAGTTATTCCTACTTTGAGCAGATCTGCGGCTAGGCGTTTCTGGCTTACTACGCTCATTTCTTACTCTTCCTTTTTGTTGCGGTTTTTGGCTTGGTCTTTTTCTTTGGTTTCTGTTTGGCTGATTCTGTTTCCTTCAGTTTTGCTTCTGCGGTTCCTTCTTTCGTTTCAGGAGTCAGTTCAGAGGGGGTAGGTTCTCCAATCGTAGGTTCTGCGGGCACTTCAGGTAACGCTTCAGCCCGTTTCTTCAGCCCTGGGTTAAGAATCCGAATGTTTGCCTTCTTTGCTTCGTCGATAATTTGGACGCGTTTGTTTTCGCCAACTGTGTGTGCGATTCTTGCGACCTGGAGCTTTGGGTCTAAGCCTATCAGGTCCTTTGCCCGCCACACCAAAACTTCCCTTAGGCCTGATGGGTGGAGGCCTCTGGTGGCTCGTGGTCTTGAGTAACCTATCTTCACTACTGCGGGCCAGCCTTTCTTGCTACGCCTGACACGGCTCGTTTTTCCGTGTGGAGCGCGCCAGGGCTCTTTGACTCTCTTGTAGCGCCAACTTTCCTCCCTGACGAAACGAGGCCTGCGGTAGGACATGTTACATGCCTTCCTTCTTTTCGAAAATGTATATGCCGTCTAGGAATACGCGCTGGTCTTTCTCTCGAATTATGGTTGCGTATTGGATGTTGGCGGCCGTCTGGCTAACGTCGCCGAGGCTAGTTCCTTGAACGTGAATTTCGTCGCCAGCTATTTTGACTTTGACGCTTCCAATGATTTTTGCGTTTCGGGGCGTCTTCTCGCCCGTGAAGTTGTCGATTGTAAGCTTTTTCTCCTTCTCGTCGACTTTGACGGTTATCGGAAAGTGAGCGTAAACAAGCTTGAGCTTGTATGTGTATCCTGACGACACGCCGCGAATCATGTTGCGGACGTGGGCCAGGGCTGTACCGACGAGGGCCACTTCACGTTTCCGAGCCCACGGGCTGTAAACGCGAAGAGACTGGCCCTCCAAGGCAAATTGTACAGGCAGGTGGGAGAAATCCTCTTCGAGTGTTCCCTTCGGTCCGACAGCTTTGATTCTTCTTCCATCCACGTTAAGTTGAACGCCCTCAGGGATGGGTATTGATCTTTGCGCGAGTTCGACGAGTACCATGATTTCCAATCCTACATGTACTTCTTGAACCCTAGGCTTGGGGCTAGTTCACGGAAGCATTGGCGGCATAGGTAGATGTCGTACTTGCGAATTACGGGGCCGTACTGGCCGCATCTTCTACAGGGCCTGCTACCCTTGCCGTATTTTCTGACTTTCTTCGGTTTCAGTTTAGCCAAGTGTGCCTAGGCCTCCCGAATCTGAACAGCGAATTTTGCCGTCATGAAGTTAATAGCGTCATCTTTGGAAACTCGGTGCCATTTTCCGACAGGTGCCGGCCTTATTCTTTTTCTCTTGATTCTGAAACCAGGCCGTTCGAGTGTTCCTATAACGTCCATTCCGAATATGCCTAGTTCAGGAACATATTTGGTTCCAGGAATTTCAATGTGCTCTTTGATTCCGAAGGCGAAGTTACCATGTTCATCGAAACTCGACCTCTTCAAAGTATTTGACACTGCATCGAGGCCTCGTTTTAGAAAGGTTACAGCCTTTTCTCCTCTGAGCGTTGTCATGCAAGCGATGGGTTCGCCTTCGCGGATTCCGAATTCTTTTATAGTCATCTTGGCTTGTCTGGTGCAAGGCTTTTGTGCTGTGATTTCTTGAAGAACCTTCCTTGCTTTCTCAAGCATTTCGCCTGACTTACCAACGCCTATGTGCACTACGACCTTCGCTAGTCTGACTTCCCGCATGGGGTTTTTGGGTAGTGTTTCGGTAACTGTTTGCATTGTCTAGGCCTCCAGTTTTATCGCGGGTTTATCGGTGCCCACAACAAACGTGTAGTCTACCATCGTCTCAAACTTGTTGCCCGTGCTGTCTTCTAGGGTTACCATTGCCGGCCTCGTGGCGGTTCCGGCTTGTAGTTCCAAGATCTTTCCGCTTTTGCCTAGGTTTCTGCCTGCGATGACGATTGCGAAATTGCCTTTCTCAAATTTGATTTGGTTTAGGACGCGTTGGGTTGGAATGCTGACCTTCAATGTGTCATTCGTTGAGTAAGCGGCCGTTTGGCTTTCTGTTGGCGGGACGGCGAGGGTACGGCCATCGTGTGTTCCGTAATGGACGCGGCCACCTGGTGCTACTCCCTTCCGGAGGACTTTGCAGAGTTTGAATTTTGTTTCCTCTTTCGGTATCTTGACGAGTGAGAGGCCTTTCCCCGCGATGGGAAGGACTCTAAAAGCAGTATTGGCGTCGGTGAATTCTATCACATCCATCAAGCCGGTCGGGTGATTCCTAGCGCGCCTGGGTCGCCCGTCCACTCTCACCTTTCCGCCAGCCAAGATGCTGCCAACTTCCCTTCTGTTCCTACCTAGGGATAGTTCGTCTCGGATTACTATTTCTAAGGGCAGACAAATTGCAGAAGCGTGGGCTCCTGGGTCTGGTTTCGGGACCCATGTTGACTCCTTTCGGTGGACTGGCCAGAAGCTAGGGGAGGCTAGCCGTTTGAGGTGCTTAAGTCCACCCTTGTTTCCCATTCTTAGGCCCCTGCCTCTACGTTGGTAGTGGTCTTTGGCCGAGATACTTTGATGGACTCCGCTCGCCATTTGTCATCGAGGTTCAGCTTTGTGATCCGAACCTTCGAACAGTTAACAGAAACGTTCGCGGATGTTCCTGCGGTCTTTTCTCTTTGAACGCCTTCAACGAATAATCGTTGCCTGCGTGTGTCTATGTCAGTTATTTTTCCTTCAATTCCGGCAAAGTCGCCCCTTACGATCTTCACGGTGTCACCCTTCCTAACTGGGTAAGAGCGTCTTTCTTGAGTTGTCCGTAACTCACGGGAAAGAGGTGCAGTCAAGAACCTTCTAAGGCGATGTGCGGGTGCCTCGTAAATCATTTTTCGCTGTTTCGAGGGCTTCTTCGTTACGAGGCGCATTAATTTCATCTTCAGATAATGATGCTCGCTAGGTTGGCTACTCTTGGCCAACGTTCGGCCGCTTCTCTTGCCACAGGCCCGCGAATTTCCGTCCCTTTCAATTCGCCTTCGGGGGTCATGATGACGGCAGCGTTGTCGTGGAAGGAAAGTCTCGTTCCGTCTGGGCGTCTGAAAAGCCTGACCTGCCGAACGACTACGGCTGGAAACATCTGCCGTCTAAGGTCAGGGGTTCCTTTAGAAACGGAAACCATTACCATGTCGCCTACACAGGCTGATGGGACGCGTCTCAGGCGGCTGTGATAACCGAAAACCTGTATGATTTTGAGTTCTTTCGCCCCCGTGTTGTCAGCGCAGCTGACCCTGCAACCGTTAGGCAATCCTCGTGCAATTTTCGGCCGGTATTCTACCATGCCCTTCGCACTGACCGCACGAGTTTTAGGGGCTGGCATTTTGCTTTCACGTAAGGCGCTGCAGAATGCGCCTGAAACAAATTAAGGTTATGTTGAGAAGAAGGGAACGCTACTTCATCTTAGCCCGGTCAGTTTCTCGACGACTACGAAGGCGACTTCCTTGCTAATTGGTCGGCATTCTGCGATCTTAACCCGGTCTCCTTCATGAACTTCTAAACAGGGAGGGCTATGCGCCATGATGCGGCTTCTGCGTTTCTCATAACGAGTGTATTTGCGGACGTAATTCAAGTAATCCCTCTCGACGGTTACTGTCTTCGTCATCTTAGTGCTCACGACTTTCCCATCCAAGAACTTCCGTCTAACGGACAATTGACCGTGGAAGGGGCAGTTACGGTCGTCGCAGGACTTCTTGGGGGCTTTTGCACCAATTCCTATGTCAGACATTACCAGCGCCTCACTTTAGTCTTCAACCTATTCTCTGGTTTCGCTACTAACCGTTCGCCGTCCACGTCCACGCGGACGCCGCCTGGCAGGTCGAACCTGAACGTAGCAACATTCTTCGGAATCATGACTCTTCTTCTCTTAGCGTTTATCATTAGCATGTTCTTTGTTTCATCGACGACGACGCCGCGAATTCCCTCAATCATCGGGTTGTTTGCGTGCATGACCTTCACAGTCAGACCGATTAATTCGTGGCGAAGAATGTTCTGTGGTGTAATCTCGCTCATGCCTTAGGCGTCTCCGGTAGGACTTTTTCATGTGATATGGTGAGGATGCGTGCGACGGTTCGTTTCAGTTCGCGAATTCTCCCCGCATTCTCGACGGTTCCTCCAGATTTCACGTTGGTGCGTAGTTTCGTGAGTTCCGTCCGCAGCTCCGCTAACTTCTTGTTTCGTTCTTCTGGAAGTAACTGCCTGATCTCACGCTTTCTTAGTATCGGCAACCTCAGCCACCTCTTGAACTGTTCCCGCTTCTGCTGCAACTTCCTGTATTACAGGTTTGGGTAACGGTGGGGCTTCACCCCTCTCTTTGATAACTGGCCTGTCAGGAAGAACAACGTTCGGGGGCATGAGCCTGACGCTTATCCCAAAGAGCCCTTGCTTTAGTTGGGTATCAACAACTGCAGTTCGCAGTATCTTGGTGATTGCCTCCCCAACTGCGGGCAAGTATCCAGCTCGGTATTTCTCGTAGCGTGCTCTATCGGTTGTCAGTTTACCCCGAATCGCTATCTCTACTCCGAGTGCCCCAGCTTCGACTGTTCGTTGAAGTGCCCAGTAGGCTGCACGCCTGAAATGGATACCCCGTTGGAGTGCCATAGCAATCTGGGACGCTACCACCTTAGGGTCGAGTTCGGGCGCGTCTATCGTCGCAACTGAGACCTGTGGGTTTTCTATCCCAAAACGTTGCTCTAGGATCTGTGTTAGGTCTCGTATGCTTTGGCCGCGCCTGCCTATGACAAGGCCTGGTTTCGCCGCGTAAACGACAAGCCTTGTGCCGAGCGGGGTTTTGGTCATTTCAAGCCTGCTGTACCCAGCCCTTTTCAATTCCTGCGATAGGTACTCGTCAATCTCGGCCCTGCGGGCGTTTTCCTTCACGAAGTACTTGTGAATGGGCAATTCACTCGGCTACCTCGTAACCCATTAGTTCCACGTGGACGAGGGTGTTCAAGTAGGGTGTGGCCCTGCCCATGGCCCTCGTGATATAACGCTGAGTCTTCATGCCTCTCTGAGAGGCCGCGTGAACGATTCTTAGGCGGTCCACGTCGAGCCCCTTGTATTCTGCGTTCGCCTCTAGTTCTTCTAAGAGAAATAGGAATGTCTTGGCGGCCTTGACCGGGTAGCGGCCCGCATACCAGCCTTCGTCGAGGCTTCTGTGGGGAACTTCCTTATGGTACCGCCTGTAAGCAATTGCGCGTTTCTTCTTCGTTACTGCCTCAAGTAGCTCCTTCGCCGAATCCAACCTCATCCCGCGAAGTTTCCGGCAGATTTCAACTGCCGCCTTTGGGGAAATCTTCAACTCTCTCCCAGCGCACCTGACGGCTCGGTCCGGGTCGAATTCCTTGACCGAGTATCCCCAATTTGGCATTGATTTTGCACCGTGCGCCCCCGCATGTGCACAGTAACCCTAAAAAACGTTGTTTACTACTCAGCCGCCTCCGAAACTTGTTCGTCTGGTAAGTTCTATCTATCTCGCGTCGTCTTCTTGACTGTGAGTTGACATGGAACCGAACGACATCGATTCAACAATCGAAAGCGCGATTCACGGGACCACACTGAGAGTCTACTGGTACCTATTCAGGAACCCGAAACCCGTAGGAGTGCGCGAAACCCAGAGGGCGCTCTCAATGTCGAGCCCAAGCACGGCCCTGTACCACTTGGAGAAATTGCGGGAGCTCGGAGTAACTGAGAAGGACGCTATGGGACAATATTCCCTGAAAGAGCAGGTGCAGGTGGGAACGCTCAAAATGTTCCTCAAGGTCGGCCACCTCATCCTACCTCGGTATCTCTTCTACGCAATCTTCCTCTCAACTGCTCTCGCTGCTTACGCATTTGGAACGATTTTGCAGAATGGCGCGGTTGAGCCCGCAGGCGTGGTTTTCGGCGTCGCGGGAGCCGGAATTTCATGGTATGAATGCGCCAGAATGTGGAAGGAACGAGTTCTGTAAATGAAACATGGCCTGTTCGAAAATGTAGACTTAACCAAATCTAGAATACAAAGGGGATGGATGAAATGATACCCAGAGTTTGGCTGGCGGCTTTTCTTGGTGTTCTTCTAGGGGTGGGTATGGCATTCGCGACTTCTGTGCCAGTCGCCCCCGCTGCCAACAGGAACCTGCCTGCGCAAACGTTTGAGGTTACACGCCAGACTGGTGCAACAGCTCAGCCCATTCAGTCGAGTTCTCAATTGGTTTTGCTTTCATTAGTAGCAGGAATCATCGTGGCTACGCCTGCTTTCCTAATCGCCAAAAGGCGCAACTGAAAATCTGCGCTGGCACTACTTGAGTGGCACGTACATAGATGAACGGGAGGCTCCGATGCCTGGTGTCCCGTGTACGACTTTTTTGTTGGTTATGATGAATTCGCCGATATAGTGGCCGATCATTTCTGGTTTGATATCGGTTGATACGAATTCTTTGCCACTGTGGACTAGGAGTGTTAGGCCGACCATCTCTGGTATGATGACCATGTCCCTGCAATGCGTCTTGATTGGCTTAGCTTCCTTCCCTTTGCCTCTGCTGTAGTTGCGGATTAGTTCCATCAAAATTCTTTGGTCCGCTGTTAAGCCCCTTGTCAGTGACCGCCTTTGCCTCGAGGGCAGTATCCTGATGAATTCATCCATGGACATTTGCTGTAAATCGTTAATCGTGTGGCCTCTGTAGGAGAATTCACGGGGCAAACTTTAGCACTCAACTGTTTCGTTCGGTAATGTTCTACTTAATGTTGCCGTTTGCAGGAAGAAGAATACCGCCGAATGCTCTCATAGTATTCCGAGGCGAACTGCGAGGTCGGAGGCCTTAAAGTCCAGTGTTAGCTTCACGAACGCCTTCTTCTCCCCTTCAGGTGTGATCAGGGTTCTGACATCCTGGACTCGTACTTCGTACAGCTCTTGAATGGCCCTCTTGATGTCGTGTTTATCGGATTTGATGTCAACGATGAAGGTGATCTTGTTTTCTGCTTCCAACAGAGTGACCGCATCCTCTGACAGTAGAGGGTATTTGACAACTTCATTGGTAGCGAGCTTGGCCATCTTCAACTTCCTCCAAGCCGGCTATCAAGCCCTTTGAGCGCAGACTGAGTCCAAATCGTCAGCCGGCCTGCATGCGTGCCTGGCGCTAGGTCGCTAACGTTTAGGCTTAGAACATCAACAACTTTAACGCCGGTAAAATTCCTGAAAGCTTTCTCGGCCCCTTGCCTCTTTGCAACCACAAGTAATGCGCTTACGGGGTGCTTGAAGGGACGACCGCGCATACTACCTTTGCCGCTGCGGGCCTTCCGTTTGGAGGCACGCTCAACGTCTTCCCACACCCCTAGGTTCTTGAGGATCTTCTCAGCGTCTGAACTCGTCGTTATCTTTTCTGTGTCGTCTGAAACAACGAGGGGTAAGTCGAAGTCTTCTGCGATTTTGTGTCCTCTTGCTTTTACAAGTTCTTTTGATGATGTTGCGGCCACCGCGGAACGCATGGCGAGCTTAAGTTCCTTCTTGTTGATTTTCTTGGTACTCAGTTTCGCTGAGGTTGGCGGAAAAGTCAACCTGCCTTTCACGGTCCCAACCGAAAACCCCGCTTGGCCACCCCTCGGGTATCTTTCGCCTTTCACTCTGGGGACGCGGGACATACCATGGCCAACTCCCAAGGATTCCGCAGTCGTACGTTTTCCAGCCATTGGGTCACGGCCCTGAGGTTGAAAGCCACCGCTATGAAGGGCCACAACCGCTCGTCTAATCAGGTCGGTTCGAACGGGTGACTCAAAGAAGCCTGGGACTTCAACCTTGCCCACAGACTTTCCATCAGCGCCGTAAACACTCACCGTCTTTGCCAAGTTCTCTTCACCCTAGCCTCATACAATTCAATAGCCCCAATGAAATGAGCACCGCTTCCTCGGTTCGAACAGTAGCCACGTTTTGGGCTGGAACGGTGTTGATGAGGAAACTGAAGACGCCTTCGGGACTCTTTCCCTCTTGGCTGAGAATCTCCGTGAGCCCCAACCGAGGTGATCCAAAAGCTACCAAAATCGACCCAACATTTTTCATTGAACTGCTGATCTTCGGCCAAATATCTAGTACATTAGCTCCGTATCGAGACGTCCCGATTCTGAGATCGAATCTCTCCTTCTCAAGCAGTGCTGCTAACTTGAATTTCGATTGCTTAACCCGATAGCCCCAATATATGCTTATCTTGGTTGGATCGATGATTTCACCAACCAAATTTCTTTCCAAGTTTGTTAGCTGCACTGTAATTCTCGTTCCGACTTGAAGCGCTGCGCTACATTCCAGTGTCCGTTCTAGTCCGACATCAACATCCAAGCTCCCCCCGTGCCGAGCGACAACAACTCCTTCTCGAACATCTCCTTCCTTGCAGTCGCGAATGGATCGTGGGACATCGTGGGGGGGAATCTGCAGGGGTGGAAGAATTCCTGCATACTTGAGTGAGGGGCTAAGCCCGAAGAGCCTTTTCCGCAAGTATTGTGGCGTCTCGATGAAGCCCAATATCTGTTCACAAAGCTGCATGTCCTCTCCTCGTTCTTGTTGGGCACCGTCTGGGTAGAGAATTATCTCATGGGTACCGAAAATTGCGCAGGCACGTGCAATTGTCCCCAATTTCGCTGTTTTCTCCCTCAAGTGTGGCGTATCAGTTACCAAAGATGCAGGAATTGCTACGCACAGTTTGGTGTCGACGCTTCCAGAATACACTTTTTCTTCTCCGCTGAGGGATGGCACCGTGTGGAAGATGAATTTTATTGCGTTAAACAACATTCTCTGAGAGTGATCGGCATGAACCTAGACGATATCTCGGCCATGAACAAAATTGGCCGCTCACGTATGCTCACAGTTATTGAAAGGACGCCCGGCGTGGATCCTTCTGAGTTAACGTTGATACCGAGATTTGGAGAAGCAATACACGGCAGCTAAAGATCTAGAATAAACCTGACAATTGCAGCATCATCACTGTGAACGACTTCAATCTTATGAAGGGTCACGGCTTTCACTTCAACTTTAGCGCCATGCTTTCGCCTCTCGTAAGTTTCTCCGTAGACCTTTGCGATAGCTTGAATTCTGTTCGATAGCTCCCGGTCGAGTTTCACTTTGAACTTGGAAAAGACCTTGTGTTCGAGCTCAAACTTGAGTAACAAGGATTCCAGCCAGTTGTAGAGGAGGGTGACTTCATCGGGTGCGGTGACTTTCACGTTTTCAACGTGCTCGGTGGAAATGGATTTCAAATCGCACATGGTGTCAAAGAGTGCCATTCCGGCGAACTCAAGCGCCTCTTCTAGAGTTGAACCAGTCGCTTGAATGTATGCATCAGTCGTGTGGGGGAGAAGTGTGTAACCCGGGGCTGGCACTAGAAGACCTCTTCGACGTTTCCGCGCCTGCAAGTTAAATAGGAATCGCCTTCAGGGATATCGCTAGCCGGGATGGCCGAGTGGATTAACAATGAGGACTTGGTCCAGAGGCGCAGGCCTTGAGTGAGAGATTCAACGCGAGCCTGTGGCCCTTACGGGCCTCGGGGGTTCGAATCCCTCTCCCGGCGCCAACCGACGCATTGATTTGGCAAGAGTGATGAGGAAGCTCGAAATGAAAAAGACCCAAACGTTCGTAATCATTCTAGGTCTAATCATCCTTCTCTCCTTGTTGTCTTCCCCTGCCCATGCCGCGCCGAGCTTGCGGACCGACCAGCCACTCTACACAATTCGGGACAAACAAGTCACACTCGTGGGATCTGGACTCTCGCAGGGACAGGCATACGACGTCTGGCTAGAGGGGCCTAGCGATAACAAAACAGCATTCACCGGGACCAGTTTCACCGCCCTCGCCGGCGGCTTGATGCCACCTAGCGTTGTCCTACCCTTAACTGCGAACTCCCCGCTTGGAACATATTTGGTCAGCCTATCAACTTCAACCAGCGTAGATAACTCGCAAGTAATCGCGCACTATGGAGTTTGGGGAACATTGCAGCCCCTCTACCAGAGAACTCAATCTGTCTCGATCGTTGGCGGAGGCCTATTCCCCGGAACGAGCGTTAAGTTGACGATTCGCGATCCAGCCGGGAATTACGTACACCAAACCACACTCGCCTCAACCACTATTGGCGATTTCAACTATACATGGAGAATACCCGAAGCCGCAATTACTGACGTATACACAATCTTCATTGACGGCACTGGAACCTACGACAACGCACAACAGGATTATGTTTCTCAATCAAAGTTCACTGTCACGCTGGCAGTGTTATCTGCGAAGATCACACAGCAACCGAAAGATGCTTACCAACGTACTGAACAGGCGACGGTTTCATTCGCTCTCCAATATCCTGATGGAAGCCCGGCCCTCAAATCAAACCCGACCGTGCATCCAGTTTTGCTCTTGCAAGACCAGGTTACAGTAGCCTTCGCTTCGCTTTCCCTAGCCGACCCGGTAAATGGTATTTGGGGTGCGAGCTCCAAGATCCTCGCGAACGCAACTCCAAGTGCAAAGTACAGATTCGAACTACCGGCCACCTCGTTTGATGACAGTTTTGGAAACAAAGGTGGCGCTGCCAATACGTATTCAAACTATTTCCAAGTGACAAATGCAAGTCTGATTATTGAAAGCCAAGTGAATGGGACACAAATCCAGATTCCGTTCGGTCAGGTCAGCATAATTTCGAAAGTTGCGTACCCAGACGGAACCCAACTGACAAACGGCACGGTTCGATTAGTTGTCTCCAGCGGATCCACAGTCGTAGAGTTGAATTCAGTGTACGACCCCACTATTCAGGCTTGGCGCGCCTCGTATTCGAGCACGTTCGCAGACATTTGGCGGGTAGGAACTTGGACACTTAAAGTAAATGCTGCCGACACTTTGGGCAACTCAGGGACAGCTACTTATCATGTTGCCGCGCAACCATACTTATTCATCGTCTTGTTGGCTGTTCTAGTGGCTGTACTGGCGTTCGGCCGGTGGACCGTTGGCCGTTACGGAAGAAAAGTCTACTTCCGCGCAAGAAAAATCATTCAGAGGTTCAGGCGAAGCGCGGTCGGATAATTGCTACTGGAAAATTCCGCCAGTGTACCCGTGAACTGTAAGTTCCTTTCTCTGCCCACGCCACTCATAGATGAATGAATAGACAGGCATCAAATATTCCGCCAGCTCCGTTATTTGGTAGCGATTGCTGAGAATTTTCGAGAATGCACTTGGCGGTTTCACAACCATTGCGTGAAGTTTCCTGACCAAGTCTTCCTTCGTTATCGAACTCTTGCCTAATTCAGCGCCGGGTAACTCCTTTGCCAGCTGATCCGCGCCTATTTTCTGAAGCGGCAAATTGCGGTCGAAGAAAGCTTCGGCCTCAAGGTTCTCCTTGCCCTCGGCGTCCACGAAGATCGACCCTTCCCTGTACATGTAAGCCAATTCCGTTACGTCACCCAAGCGAATTGACTTTACCGCAGACCACTCTTTTCGACCAAGAAGCCGTTTGGCAAGATTTGCCAAGCTCTGTGCATCAACGGATTCTTGCCCTAGAAGATCTCGTATCTTACCTTCGACCTCTACGGCCACCACATCTTCGGGCAGATCAATCTTGTATGAATTGCCCCTAAAGTAGAAGCATTCATGGTAACCTTTGATTCTCCAAAATGGCACAAGTTTGAGCCGCGGTTCCACTAAGGTTAGTACGTCTTGCTCTTTGGGTTTCACAAAGGAGAGAACCCTGTTCTTGAACAACGACCGTTTGTGTGCTTCCGCAATTTTGCTTAATTCCTCTAGCGGTTTCGGTTGGAGGTGGTAAATCTCCGGAGCTATTTTCTCAGGATTCCAGCCGTTTCCAACTCGTGAATCTTCGAAGCCGCCCGCTGATTCGAAAAGTGTTTGGAACTCGTTTATTGTTGAGTCGAGTAGCCGTTTTATCTCTTCGAAGCGGTCGTCTGCGCTCAAAATCCCGCCCCAACCGCAACGGAAGGGATGTTAAGGATCAGCTAGGGTTGTACAGTTAGCTTTCCATAGCGACCCACGCTAAGTTGTGTCTCGCCCCGAAAGCTATCGACGTAACCGTTCTCAATCGCAATGGAGTTGTTAACTTTCACTTGGTCGATTTGCTCGTTCCAGAGGTTTAGCTTGACGGTGCCAGAATCATCGCTGACTACTGCGGTAGCGACCCGTGACTGTTCGCCCCTGCGTGTCGTTACTTCCCTTGCCTCGGAAATTTCAAGAATCTTAGCCGTGACATCAACACGTCTCATGCCAGGCTTCAGTTCGGATATCTTCATTGAAATCGAAACGCTAGAACCACACTTGTGGTATTAAATCATTGGGCTTACTTCTGAGTACCCGAACAGTGAGGAGTTCAATTAGGGTTTGGTAAGCAACGAATGCATTCTGATGAGGTCGTCCTTGAATGGGGTTAGGGCCTTCGGTACCTGAACTTCTACAGGATCACGGAGGGCCAAGGCCTTTTCTTTCTTGACCTTCCAAACCTCTCTGTTGAACTCCAGGATCTTCTCGGTGTAGCGCCTGTGATCCCTGGACCAGGCTGGTTTGGGGAATTTCTGGGCGTGTATGCTTTTAGTGGCATAGAGTTGCCTCCAAATATGGTCCGTCATGAATGGTGCTATTGGTGCGATTAGGAGAAGGGTGTTCTTCAACACAATGTGCAGAGTAAACCATGCGGCCTTCTGTTCTGCCTTGGTGAAGCCTTGTCCGTACGCCCTGGGTTTCACCATTTCGGCATAATGTGACGCGAATGTTTCCCAAACGAAATCTCTGATCTCGGTGGCAGGAGTGAAGAAGTTGTAATCCCGATATCCCTTCATGCATTTCTCAGCTAAGACCGCAAGTTCGGATAATATCCATTTGTCGCTAGCATGGAGCTTAGCGCTCTTGACTTGCGGGAATGAAGATATGAAGCGAGAGAGGTTCCACAACTTTGTGAGGAACTTGTGAGCACCCGCAATTCGCGCTTCGGAGCAACGAAAGTCCGAGCCTAGCGTTGCTTCCGACGCATTCCAGAACCTGAAGGAGTCCGCTCCAAATTTCTCGAGAATCGGCTCGGGCTCAACAACGTTGCCTTTACTCTTATGCATAGCTTGGCCTTGCTCATCCATACCCATTCCCGTTATCCAAGCGTGCGCGAACGGAGCTTGCTGAGTCAATTGGAAACATCGCAGAATCGAATAATGCAACCAGGTTCGGACTATGTCCTTTCCCTGCGGCCTGATGCTAGACGGGTAGCAACGTTTGAAGACCTTCTGGTCTCGTTGATACTTGGAAATGACCAAAGCGGAAATGCTGGAGTCCATCCAGGTATCGAAGGTTCGAGTGTCGCCTTCGAATTCTGTGTGACCGCACTTTGGGCAGCTTTCGATAGGCGGCCGGTCCCTCCAAGGCCTGTAATAGGCTCCACCAGGCGGTATGAATGGGACGCCACATCTCTTACAGTACCAGGCAGGTATCTCTGTGGCATAGACTCTGCGCCGGGAAATTGGCCAGTCGATTGCTATCGAGTTCAGCCAGTCGAGCAGAATCTGCCTGTTGGCGTCGGGGTGGAAGATAATCTTCTTCGCGAGTTGTTTCAGTTTCGGAAGAAAGGCCAGTTGCTTAAGGTAGTATTCCTTCATAGGTATGATTTCGATGGGGGTATGACTTCGTGAGCATATCGGTGTGCGGTGTATGATACTCTCCGTCTTCACGATTAGCCCCTTAGCCTGAAGGTCTTGCACGATTCTTGACCGGCCCTCCTCCATTCTCAACCCTTGGTAGGGTCCTGCTGCATCGGTCAACCGCCCATCCTGGCCGGCGGCCATGATTTCTGTCAGGCCCAGCTCCCTGAAAATTAGAACATCCGTATAATCGCCATAACTGCATATCATCACGGCCCCAGTTCCGAACTCTGCTCGAGCACTTGGGTGCGGTCTAATCTCCACTAGCCGGCCGTAGATTGGGAGTTGAGCGTGTTTCCCATGAAGGCTAGTGTACCTTTCATCAGCCGGGTTAACGATTACCAGTTGGCATGAGCATATGAGTTCAGGCCTCGTCGTGGCGATTACTAGAGGCTCCCCCGATTCTTCAACCGTAAACTTCACGTGCGCTAGCCGAGTGGGCAACTCTTCGTATTCTACTTCAGCGTCCGCTATGGTTGTGCCGCAATCGTGACAGTAATTGTTGGGGCGTGTTGCTTCATAGATCAGCTCCCTATTCCAGAGTTCGATGAAGGTTGTCTGCGTCAGCTTTCTATACTCTTCACTATCTGTCCGATATTTGTTAGTGTAATCGCCACTAAGCCCAATACTTTTCATGATGCCGAGCATGTTGTTCTCTAGGTCGTCGAGGGCTGTGGCACATAGTTCGATGAATTGCTCTCTGGGAGTGTCCCGCATCTTCACGTTGTATAGGTTCTCCGTGTAAATTTCGACGGGTAGACCGTTTCGGTCAAAACCGATTGGAAACAGAACATGTTTGCCAGACATACGCTCGGCTCTGGCGATCATATCAATCTGTGAGTATTGAGCAACGGCGCCGATATGCCATGTTCCGGATGGGTATGGTGGGGGAGTGTCAATTACAAATGGCTTACCCGCCTTTCTCAAATTGAGAGTGTAGAGTCCTTCTTGCTGCCACCTATCGAAGATATCGTGCTCTATACCGTGGTCCCACCGCTTCTCGGCAATCGACGGAAGAAATTTCTTTACAGCTTCAGCTTTCTCGCTGGTCATCCTAACCAATCACCGAATCCGAAATTTGCTTTGCGTCGGTCATTTATGGAATTGGGTTGTCCTAGGCTTGCTGGACTTGGCGGTGATACATTGCCCTTCAACCAATTTGACCTGAGAGCTGCCTCATCGTATAAGATTGTCGAATAGGGCTTTTTCAGGAACTGTTCGCGCTCATTCCTGTTGCTTTCAGTGTTAGCCAATTCGATATTCTCAGAGCGGTCCAGATGAGGAAAACAACGAGCACGACCAGACCGCCCGCCAGGGTCATGCCTTCAGTCAAATTCGAGAACATTGCCATGCCGGCTCCATATGTGGAACCCCCCATATCCAGTACCGTGAAATAGTAATCGAAGAACCAGTGGAGAAGAATACTTGCGTAGGCACCGTATGCAACATACGCTATGCCAAACACCAGTCCTGCTAGGAAAGCAGTTGTGACTTTGCCAATCTCCCAGCCACCTCCGAGTAAGAGGTGGGCTGAACCAAACGCAAAAGCAGTGACCAGAATCAGCACCCATTCAAGCGGGCTTATTCCATGTAGCAAACCATTCATGCTTACATTTCTATAGCCCAGCTTCTGTTTGGCAGCTTCAGGGCTAACCATTGTTAAGAGAACTAGTTTGAGCTTATTCACTGGGCCGGCAAGCTTAGGATCGGATCGAAAGAGGACGAAAGCAAGGACGATTCCAAGAGGAATGCCGATCGAAGTGATGCGGAAGCCGAACTCTTCACTTAGGGGTGCGAAAGCAAGGTTAAGCAAAATTACGTAAGGGCTTGTTGCTGGCGGGAAGCTCAGGTTGCCCGTTTGGACTCCTTGAGTCGCCTGAAACTCTTCGATGATGACTGTGGCGTAAAGCAGGCCAGTAGCTAGCATGGGCATGATGAAGAGAAAGTTGGTTCTCGCCATCGCAAACGGTTTCTTCAGCGCGTCCTTGACGGACTTAACAAAGCCACCACGGCTAAGCCAAGCAAGAATGAAGCAGAGGACGAAAGCTCCCCAAATTGCAGCGAACAATGCGCCTAAACTGACGCCGAAAAGTGGGATCGGGATCTCGATCACAGTGAACACGTCAATTGGGAGGTGATGAATCGGCCTTGCCGCAACGGTCAAGCCGTCTGATGTGGAGAAGAATAAGATCGGGCCAAGAGCTAGTGAAACAATGTAGCTGATCGTGGACAGGACCACGAGAACGAGGGCAAGCCCCTTTCCGAGATTACCAAACGCCTGAAGAAACCTGGTTAATGGCATATCGGTCTTCTCGCCTCGTTCCGGCCTGAACGGCTAGCATTACCTAATCAACGTAATGGTGCAAGTCGAGCGGTCCATACACGCCATGATTACTATAAGTTCAGTGACCCATGCTGTCAGGGGGCCATGCTTTCCTTCTGAGCTCGTCCACTTTGTCAGTCCTTTCCCAAGTAAATTCAGGATCGTCGCGGCCAAAGTGTCCATAGACAGCTGTCTTACGGTATATCGGCCGGCGCAATTTGAGGTGCTCAATGATTCCTTTAGGAGTCATGTCGAACACCGCTTTAACTGCCTCCGTAATTTCCTCGTCCGGCAATTTTCCTGTTCCATACGTGTTTACCATCACTGATACCGGTTTTGAGACACCTATGGCGTAAGCTATTTGCACATCACACTTATCAGCCAACCCCGCGGCGACGATGTTCTTCGCAATATACCTGGCCATGTAGCTTCCCGACCTGTCAACTTTGGTCGGGTCTTTTCCGGAATAGCATCCGCCCCCATGGCTACCGATACCGCCGTAAGTGTCCACGATTATCTTTCTACCCGTCAATCCGCTGTCCGCGAGCGTTCCTCCGATGGTAAACCGCCCTGTTTCGTTGATGAAGAATTTGGTATTGTCGTCGAGCATGCTTTTCGGTATGACCGCTTTGATTACTTTCTCAATAATCTCCTTCCTCATCTGCTCTCTGCTTACATCATCGTCATGCTGGGCTGCAATGACGACTGCTTCCACCCTCTTCGGCTTGTCATTCTCATACTCAACTGTGACCTGTGACTTTCCGTCCGGCCGGAGGTAAGGCAGCAGCTTCTCTTTTCGCACAGCCGCGAGCCTTCTCACGAGCTTGTGGGCGAGCATGATGGGCAACGGCATGAGCTCCGGCGTCTCATTTGTCGCATGACCGAACATCATGCCTTGATCGCCGGCGCCGATATCTTCCTTGTCGACGCCCATTGCAATGTCGGGAGATTGTTCTTCAATGGAGACGAGGACTCCGCATGCTTCCCAGTCGAGGCCCACCTTGGCGTTGTCGAACCCAATATCCTTCAGGACGTTTCGAACAATTTGATTGATTGGCACGTATGCCTTGGTCGATATTTGGCCGGTTACGATAACCGTGCCCTTCATTATTAGAGTCTCAATATCGACCCTAGCTTTCGGGTCTTTCTCAATGAGCGCATCAAGAATCGAGTCGGATATCTGGTCCGCGACCTTGTCGGGGTGACCTTCAGTTACGCTTTCCGACGTAAACAGGAATGATCGAGGCCTTTTGCTCATTGCAACAGCAACATTCGTAGACGGAGAACTAATTGCACTTCGAATTCTGCTCAATGTCGATTTACCGGCTAGTTATTGCCGGAAGTCCGATATTCCTATAATATAAATTTGCGATAAGAAAGTATTCTACTAGGAATTATAACGATTCTGTTGTTTTTCCGACCTTTAATCGGGGGAAAAGGTAGCAATTCGTCATATGGGCCCCCTCATCATTTTACCACCTGAACGCGAGCAGCAAAGCGAGGAGGACTATGATGACTATTAGAAAAGGCAGAAGGATGGTCTGCAAGGATGCTATGCTGAGTGCAACGTAATCTCGCCAATTCACATGTTTTTCCTTGTTTCGATCAGGATGATCCTCATCTTCTCTCGAAACTCATCACCTGAGCTAGCTCGTTAGATCTTTCATCTACGTTTTGTTTCAAGTTTTGAGTATCGGAATTGGTGATGACAGTTTCAGATCGAAGTGACAGGATACAAGATGGCCAACTCTCCGAGATTCAAGGGGGGGGTCTTCTTGTGCGCAGAGGTCTTTCACGTATGGACACCGTGTTCTGAAGCGACAGCCAGATGGGATGTTAACTGGGCTTGGAATGTCGCCACTGAGAACTACTCTCTCTCGAACCAAATCGGGATTAGGTATGGGAAGGGCTGATATTAGGGCGTGCGTGTAAGGGTGTTCAGGCCTACGGTATATAGTGTCTCTCGGTGCTGCTTCCATTAATTTTCCAAGGTACATGACGCCGACTCGGTTACTCATATGTTCTATGACACTGAGATTATGCGAAATGAACAGGTACGTTAGGTCGAGTTCCTCTTGGAGGTCTGAGAGAAGGTTAAGAATCTGAGCTTGGACGGAGACGTCGAGGAAGGATGTGGGCTCGTCTAATATGATGATTTCAGGGTCTGTCGTCAGCGCGCGTGCGACGGCCACGCGTTGACGCTGGCCTCCACTGAACTCGTGTGGAAATCGGTAAAGGTGATCTTCGTTCAGACCAACTCTCTTTATCAGCTCTTCGGCTTTCTTGGCCGCTTGATCTTCGCTTTGAACGATCTTATGGTATTTCATTGGCTCGATCAATGCGCTCTTAATTGTCTGCCGAGGGTCGAGTGAGGCGTATGGGTCCTGAAAGACTATCCCGAACTTTCTTTGAATCTTCCGGAAAGCTTCGCCCTTCAATCTTGTGATATCTTGGTCTCGGTACATTATTTTTCCGTAACTGGGTTCGATCAGGCGCAGGATGCATCGTCCGAGAGTTGTCTTGCCTGACCCAGATTCACCGACGAGGCCGAAGGTTTCGCCTTCTTCAATTTCTAGGTCTACTCCATCCACTGCCTTGACATGCCCTTTAACCCTCCCAAGTAATCCGGCGGTTACTGGGAACCATTTCTTCAGGTCTTTGATTTCGAGAACGCTCCGAGTCATGATTTTCCTTCCTCGTATAGGTGGCATGCGACAGTATGGCCTTGCCCGACATTCAGAAGTTCAGGCTTTACCCGCTTGCATTTTTCGAACGCGAGTGGACACCGCGGATGAAACCGGCAGCCCGGCGGCGGATAAATGAGGTCTGGAACTGACCCTTGAATTGTCTCAAGTCTATCCTTTCTCTTGTCGAGCATTGGAACTGCTCTGATCAATCCCCGCGTGTAAGGGTGAAGCGGGTTTGCGAACAACTCCTTCACGTTGGCAAGTTCCACAATGTTCCCGGCATACATTACTGCGACGCGGTCGCATAGCTCCGCTACTATTCCCAAATCATGCGTGATAAGTAACGTCGATCCTTGAAACTCCCTCTTCAACTCTCTAAGCAGCTCGAGAATTTGCGCTTGTATGGTGACGTCTAGCGCGGTGGTAATTTCGTCAGCGATGAAGAGGGCAGGGTTTCGGGCCAGAGCCATAGCGATCATGCACCTCTGGCGCATCCCTCCTGACAATTCGTGCGGATATTCTTTCAGAACCCGTTCCTGGTCGGGCAGTCTCACCCGCTTCATCACATCGATACTTAGGAGTTTAGCAGTCTTTTTCTGCTGTGATTTCGATAGGCTTTTTATCGATTTCGCCTTATTGTCTGATCCTTCCTTTTTTTCGGATGCGACACTAGCGAGATGCTTAGGACTCAAAAGGAATACTTCTTCGAGTTGTTCGCCGATTGTCAGTACCGGATTCAAGAAGGTGGTTGGGTCTTGGAATACCATCGCAATCTCGGTGGCGCGGACCTTTCGCATCTCATCATGCTTGAGTGCTAGCAAGTTCTTGCCTGCAAGAAGGATCTCTCCTTCGGTGACGGTTGCGTTTTCAGGAAGCAACCCCACTATAGTCAGTGCGGTTACGGATTTTCCGCAACCTGATTCGCCCACTAAGCCTAGCGCTTCCCCTTTCCTTACGGTGAACGAGACGCCGTCCAAGGCTTTCACTTGGCCTGCATACGTGTGAAAGTCGAGTTTTAGATGATTGACTCTCAGTAGCGCGTCGTTTTCTGTCAATTGATTATCTCCTCAGCCTGGGGTCTAGAACATCGCGAATCCCGTCACCCATCAGGTTGAAGGCGAGTGAGATTATGAGGATTGCGAGTCCGGGGAAGGCTGTTAACCACGGGGCCTGGAAAATGTAGGTCTGACCTGCCGTGATTAGTCTACCGAGTTCAGGCGTTAGCGCGCTTGTTCCGAAGCCTAAGAAGCTTAGGCCGGCGAAGGTTAAGATGACGCCGCCGAGGTCGAGGGTACATTGAACGATGACGGGATAAATCGTATTGGGAATGATGTGTCTAAGGATTATTCGGACTTTGCCAATACCAAGTGCGCGTAACGCATCTACGTACAAGCGTTGCTTTTCAGCGAGTACCTGTCCTCGGAGTATGCGAGTGTATCCAGGCCATTGGACGACGATTATCGCGAGTATGAGGTTGTTTAACCCTCGACCAAGGGCGGCGGCAATCGCTAATGCGAGGATTAATCCAGGTATTGAGAAGAAGATGTCGGTAACTCTCATCAGTGCTTCGTCGATCTTCCCGCCAAGAAAGCCAGAAAAAGCCCCTAACGTCACTCCGATCGCCACGCCGGCTCCGACTATTTCAAGCATCGCTGCTACGTCCAGTCTGGTTGATAGTACTATCATGCCAAAGAGGTCACGGCCATAATCGTCCGTTCCCAACCAATGAGTGACGCTGGGAGGCTGCAATCGATTAGGCAAATTTATCGCCGTGGCGATAGCCGGTGATATGACAAGCGTGCCGAAGATTGCGGTCATTAGTACTCCAACCGAGATTATTGTGCCCGTCAGTACTAGTTTGTTCTGAACTAGGAGATGCATAGCGAATTTCAGTTCGGAAATTGCAGGTGACCAGTTTGATCTTTTCAAACTCTCTCAAACTCAATACTTGATGCGTGGGTCCAGGAACGCGTAGAGAATGTCCACTCCCAAGTTAGCGAGGACCAGCATCAACGCCGTTATGAGAGTGAATCCCATTATCAGTGGAGCGTCGTTTCTTCCAATCGCATCTACCGCCAACCTCCCCATTCCCGGCCATCCAAATACTGTCTCAGTTAGAGGGGCTCCGCCAAGTAATCCTGCAATTGCTAAGCCTGCCACGGTCACTGTCGGTATCATCGCATTCTTGAGCGCATGTCTGTAAATCACTACTCGTTCAGGCAATCCTTTCGAGCGAGCCAGGATTATGTAATCCTGTCGAAGAACCTCAAGCATGCTTGAGCGCATTATCCTCATCACTATTCCCAATGATATGAAACCCAAGGCGAAGGAGGGCAATACTACGTGTGCAAGTGAGTCTTCGAACATTACCCAATTACCGGTGAGTAAAGTGTCCAACACCGGGAGTCCAGTAATCGTTGTGATTGGGTGATTGAGCACTAAGGTTGTGTCGATTATTCCGTTTGAAGGCAAATGTGGGAGACCAAGTTGCGCGAAATAATAGAAGAATACTAGCTGAAGGATTAAGCCAAGCCAGAATACGGGCGTCGAAACGCCAGTTAACGCCACGAGTCTTGAAATGTGGTCCGGAGCCTTGTTATTCTTCAATGCTGAGATGATTCCAGCAGGTATTCCAACAACCAGAGTCCAAAGGATGGCTGCTATTGTCAGCTCAATAGTTGCAGGAAATCTTTGTGAGAGCGCTTGCAAAACCGGCTCAGACAATGATCGCGAGAAACCCCAATCGCCCCTCAGAAGATTCCACACATAGACAGCGTACCGTATGGGCCAAGGGTCATTAAGATGATAATACGCGATGATCATAGGAATCGATTCTATTCGGGTCTTGTCCGTGAGGTATAGAGCCAGTGGATCCATCAAGACCTGGGAAAGAAAGAATATGATGAGCGTTACACCAATTAGCACGAAGACCAGAAGAAACAAGCGACGGAGGACGTATTCCCACAGCTTCATGACACGCTCACCAGTCGACCGAGTTAGAGATTGGTGGTTCTTAATAATGAAGTTAATAGATGCGAGGGGGGTAAGAAGTTAGGATCATAGAACTTCCTATCGCACTTAGTTTCGACGCTCTTAGCGCAGATAGAATTAGTCAGCCAAACGCTTAACGATCAGGCGGCTTGAGATCAGAGGCAGAAACTCTAAAAGGCGAACTCGAAGATGTGTTCTTCCGCATTTGGTGAACTATGGCTTCCGTAATTCTTGCAATCCTAAGGAAATCTATTCTGCTTGCGTGTGTGATCATGTTTGCCGACGCAGTCGGAGTTACGGTAGGGTCAATCATGCTAAAACTGAACTTGTTTCATTATTATACCCTCATAGTGTTGGGACAAGCTGGCCTCTTGTTCTTGGTTGGAGGAGGCTTGGACGTAGGGCGGTCTCTTGGGTTCGCGAGGATAGCTCATCGTGTAAACAGAACGAAGAGTTGGACCTTCAGTGAACATAAGCAGGCACAACAGAGAGCTGCTCCATACATTGTCACCGGGATTTTGCTCCTCGTGCTTAGCTTCATTCTTGCCTACCCACTAAACTGAAAAGGTCGAAATTTCGGACACTCTGCCACTCTTCCCGATGTTAAGGTTCTTGACTAACATACTTGCGTTCCGCAGCATCGTGAAGAGCGACGATGCTTCCGCCATGCCTATTCACTATAATGGCGTACTTGATTTTCCAGTCCTCACCGTAGCCTTTGAGGACCTTAAACACGTAATCTAAGTACTCTTCTCGACAAATTCAGTGATACAGCGCGGTCCTTGAAGCGCCGAGTGTGTCTGTATGATATCGTAGGACCAACCAGGACTCGATCCCCAGCGATTCTATAAACTTCTTCCGCCGTTCTCTCTGGTATAATCACGTCCGCGGCCACACTACAATGTGGGGCCATGAGTTTTAATTGTTCCAACAGAAGCAACGTATCGATCTTGCCGATGACTTGCAAAGTCTTGGTGTTATTCAATTCTTTAAGCGCATATGCCCTCATCGAGTGGGAGAGCGAAACAAGTCAATGGGATTTCGTTTTGTTTCTCTAACAGAATGTTACGTGTGAGAATCCTCGCGCAAATCTGTGCAGTCGTGGTAGTGCAAAGTTAGGTGGCTAAGCTGTGGAGCTTTCCTCTTCTAATCACACAGGTTATGTTCTTGGGAGAGATCGCTTCAATATCGTTCAATGGATTGCCTTTAACGACCACAAGGTCCGCATCATATCCCTTCTCAATTCGTCCTGTCGTGGCTAGACCTAAACATTCAGCTGCGGCGGCTGTGGCAGCTATGAGTGCTTCCCTATTTCCAATCAGGCTGGCGAGGCCGACTATCTCTCGGTAGTTTTCTCCGTGCCGTAGCGTATCTCCCGTGTAGTCAGATCCGGAAACTATTTTGAGACCGAATTCTTTCGCGATTCTCATGTCTTCTGTACAGTGCCGCTTAACGAGCGCGGCGCTTTCGGCGCTTCGGTTCGGGTTCGGTGTGAGATATATGCTGATTGTTGGCACGTAATAGATTCCGTTATCTTTGATCCCTTTAGCGATTTCAGGGGTTAGGCCTATTCCATGTTCGATGGAATCCACGCCGGCTTCAACCACGTTGCTCATGGCTTCTTCGCCATAAGCATGGGCTGCAACTTTGAGTTCGGCTGAATGTGCTTCTTCAACGATTGCCTTGAGCTCTTCGACTGTGAACTGAGCTCTAACCTTTCGTCCCTGGGCGAAGCTACCGGAAGCGTATACCTTGACGACTTCCGCCCCGTCTCTCACGACTTTTCTAACCGCTTTCCGGCAGTCCCAAGGACCATCACAGTAATACGAGTAGGATAGTTGCTGGGCAACGTGGATGGGTAAGAGTGTTGGATCGTCATCTCCTCCAGTTTGGGCCAACGATTTTGAGGCTGAGATGATTCTCGGCCCTTGAATCAGTCCTTCTCTCTCAGCTAAACTCAAGTAAGAGCCGGCTTTGCTGCCCAAATCTCGTACAGCAGTGAAACCTGCTCGCAGCAGATGTTCCATGTCAGCTACGCCTCTAAGGGCAGTAAGAGTTTCTGGGACTACAACCCAATCTGTGAGGCTGTGCTTTTGGGATCCGAAAAAATGTAGGTGAGCGTCTATCAAGCCTGGAAGAATGGCCCCGTCTTTTACTGCAATCACCTGCGCTCCTCTTGGCTCGTCCACCTCTCCCGTCTGTCCAACGTTCGTGATCTTCCCGTTCAACCTATCAAGAACTATAACTCCGTTATCGAGCAATTCGACTCCACTGAATACTGGCCCTTTCAAAACAAGACTTGACATGACCGATCTCTTCTTCGAAGTGAGGTAAAGAAAGTGAGGTGTTCCAGGTCCAGCCTAGAACGCCTTCTTTGAGGATAACACTATTGCAGGCAGCTCAATCAGATTTAGGAAGCGACTTAGAGCTAGGAACGATACTCGCGTTGCGCTTGAGGAAGGTGATATTTGGTCTCCTTTCTGAAGCTCAAATAGGAAGTAGCCGTACATCGCTGGGTTATTGTGTTCGATTCCCGAAGCGACGGAAGCGCCTGCACGTTCATGTACCCACGACCTGGAGAGCGAATATGCTGCTCCATAATTGAGCCACACGTAGGCGTAGTCTTCGTTCACCAGTTGTTGGATTTGGTTAATGAGTTGCAGTCGTTGTGCCGGGTCGATGGTCTTTGCCTGTTCGGTAATCAGCTGATCGACCTTGGGATTGTCGTAGCTCATTGTGGGTGGATAGTAACCTACGTTGCCCAATGCGAAGGGCACTAGAAAGTCATCGGGGTCGACGTAGTCAACGTACCATGCTAGGAAGAAGGCTTGAAGTCGATGTTGGTGCCGTAGGGCATGGAGCTGAGGACCTGCAATTCCAACAACTGTAGCGGAGAGCCCTGTGTCTGAGGACATGCTATTTATCGAGGTGGCGAGCAGTGTTGCTGCTGCCTCGTCAGCAGCGTAGCCTATGATGTATTCGAATTCCACGGATTTCTGATTCTGGGGGCTGAACGCATTACCTGGAGTGATTGGGTTTGCGCCCGCGTCGAGCAGCAGTTGCTTGGCTGTGTCGAGATTGTATGGGGTTGGTTGAATAGCTTGGTTATAGCCGAACATGCCTGGAGGGATCATCTGTGACGCTGGTACGCCAAAGTCCTGTAACACGTCGTGAAGGTGTGATGTCCTGTTGAAGGCTAGCGTGAAGGCTTTTCGTATTCTTACATCCGAGAAGGGCTGGAACGCTACAGGGTTTCCATCTGCCCCGCGAATCTTCTGGTTGAAGCCGATGACCATTGTGCTGAATTGTGGCCAGAGTCCATCTGCTGGAAACAGTTGATAGTCAGGGCTTAGCGAGACTAGTTTGTGTTGAGTGAACCACGCATTCTTGTCGGCAAATTGGAAGATAAGCCCGCCGGCCATGATTGATGTGATGCTTACTGGAAGGCCGATAATGTCGGCTGTTCCGGTTTTGAAGTCAAGGATTCTTGTGTTCGGGTCATCAACACCCTTTACGATCACATTCTTTATGGGTGCTATGCCTCTGTTGTAGGGGCCTCCCCAGTAATGTTCGTTCCGAACCATGACGACGGTCTGCGTTTCCTTATCCCATGATTGGAGCACGTATGGGCCTGAGCCCACCGCATTCGTGCTGGCCCAAGGATTCAACTGGTCGCTGTAGTCGCCGCCTGTGGCACCTTCAATGTAGCCTGTGCCATCAGTCGGGGCAGTCCAATGTGCCTTGTATGCTGTGGGACTGACGATGGCTGTGACCGTGAAAGCCATTACGAACGGCCAGCCCGCGTAAGGTCGTTCCAAGTGGAGAGCAACCGTTTGAGAGTCTATAACTTCCACTGCTTTAGCGTTGACGAAGTCGTTCACTTCGGCTTGGGTGTATTTGTCACCGTAGCCGTTGGTAGCGCTGGGTCCAGCGTTATTGTATGATTTACTATAGTTTTGGCCGCCGCGCAGGACTTGTAGCATCGCCCAAGCCGGTCCGTTTGGGTCGTCAATGATCATGGCGCGCATTAGGCTGAAGTACACTGCGTTCGCGTCGACTGGGGTTCCGTCACTGAAAGTGATCCCGCTACGTAGATGAAACGTGTAAGTCAACCCATCAGGGGTGGCATCGTATGACTGCGCCAACCAAGGAACAACGTGACTAGCGTTATCCCCTGCGAAGAACAGCAACTGTTCGTACAGGTTCTGGATGACATTGGCACCGCGGATTTCGTAGTCAATCGCTGGGTCAAGAGTGTCAGGTTGCCCAATTGTCTCAACAGTGAGAGTATCCGGATTAGGGACAGAAACGGCGCTTTGGGTGATTGGTCCAGTAATTCCGCTTTGTTTAGCGGTGATGTAAGCTCCGGCTGCAACTGCAACTATTACGATTACGATGACGATAGCTGCCTGAACTTTCGAGATCGCTCGATTTGATATTTTCAAAAACCTCCTAAGCGCGTAAACGTTCTAGTTGAGTACAAAGAGTTTTCTAGCGGTCTTTAACGTTCCCAAAAACAGTTCGTACAGTAAATAGTGTAATTAGGATAATTAGTGTAATTGAAACGCGGCACACTGGTGAAGGCATCGAGGTACGCTAACGAATCAATGCGCCTTTATGAACTCGGAACCACTAATTTCTATCACAACCAAGAGGCATGAAACGTGTTTAGAATCGAATCGAAGCCATTTCATGAAATCAAGACTGAAGTACTCGTCGTTAACATATTCCAGGATGAAAGCAAGCTCCCAGAGGATCTCATGAGGCTTGATGAGAAGTCTAACGGTATCATCAGCGGATCCTTTAGAGATGGGTCTTTGTCTGGAAAGTTATGTGAGGTAGCAAGCTTCCATCGACCCCCAGGCTTGTCAATCAATAGACTTCTGCTCGTTGGAGCCGGTACGAAACACGACTTCAACTTTGAGGTTGCATGTCAGCTAGCTGGTACCGCTGCGCGTCACGTCCACAAGACTGGAATTCGTGAGATTGCGTTCTTGATGCGAGGTGAGTTATTGGCGGAACGGCGAGGACAGGCGTGTGTTGAGGGAACACTTCTGGGAGTCTTTGAAATGGGGAAGTATAAGACTAGAGATTCTGCGAAACTAGCACTTCATTCAATTGTACTTCTTCCGAGCAGAGCGGGCGAGGAGAATGAGCTCAGGAAGGGGGCGGAGCGGGGGCGCATTTACGCAGAGGCTACGAATTACGCCAGGGATCTTGTGAACGAGCCGTCCAACATCCTTACTCCCACACGTCTTGCTGAAAAAGCCGTGGCTCTCGCGAAGGAGTTTGGCATGCAGGCCGATGTTCTCGGACCAGATCAGATGAGGGAGATTGGGCTGAACGCTCTCCTGAGCGTTGGAAAGGGTAGCCATGAGCCTCCACAGCTTTGCGTTGTAAGATACCAAGGAGGCGATGCGCAATCATCAGCCATTGCATTAGTCGGCAAAGGGTTAACATTCGATTCTGGTGGAATAAGCCTGAAAGATCCTGATGGAATGCAGTACATGAAATATGATATGGCGGGCGGTGCCGCAGTCTTAGGAGCGCTGAGAATAGTTGGAGAGCTCAAACCCAAGATCAATGTTCTCGGAATCGTTGCTGCTGCGGAGAATTTGCCTGGGGGAGGAGCACAGAAGCCTGGTGATGTTGTCAAGACTTTCAACGGGAAGACAATTGAGGTTGTCAATACTGATGCTGAAGGAAGACTCGTTTTAGCCGACGCAATTTCCTACGCTCAGCATCTAGGCGCAACCCATATTGTTGACATCGCGACATTAACCGGATCGTGTGTCATTGCACTTGGCGACATCACTACGGGGGCTATGACTAATGATGAAAAGTGGGCAGCGCAAGTTTTGAAAGCCGCGGCATATGCTGGCGAAAAAGTGTGGCTACTGCCAATGTTTCCAGAGTACCGAGAGTTAATTGAGAGCGAAATTGCTGATGTGGCAAACATCGCCAATAGAAAAGTCGCTCACAGCGGAGTCAGCCCAGCGGGCGCAACAGTCGGCGCGATGTTCCTAAGGGAATTTGCTGAAGAGACAAGCTGGGTCCACCTGGACATAGCTGGAACCGCATGGAACTCTAGGAGGATACCCTACCTAGCAATTGGCCCAACGGGAGTCGGAGTGAGAACATTAGCTTCTCTAATTATCTCTAAAACGCAGGAATGAAAAATACGAGAAGGATACGGAACTCAGCGAACCTTTAGATGCTGAAACCGTTCTTGGGAGCAACCCTACCGCAAGCATGTCCTATGACGCGGCTATCGTTGAATCATACAAATCATGGATGAGGCCTTCCCAAGTGTAAATGAGGAGACACCGCTGTCAATGGTTTCCACCCTCCTGCAGTACTCGCCCGCCGTCCTAGTCACGAAGCGGGGGCATGTTCAAGGCATAATTACTAAAGCCGACCTATTGAAAGTCATTGGCGCCTAGTTTGATTTTCCCTTCGCGGCCGCTACGATCGTGACGATGTCCCGGTCTTTCAACTTATAATCTGCAGGCAACCGAATCTTGGTTCGCGCGTCAACCGCGTAAAGCATAGTCTTCGCCAAATCGGTATGGACTTGGCCTGCCAGGTCGCCGACTGAAGCGTTGTAGGGAACGAGGAAGACGTCGGGGAGCACGTTGCCTTTCCTGTCAGCTAATCTTTCAATATCCTCGACTGGGTAGACAACGTTCATACTTAACAGCTTGAAGACGCAGGTGTTGAGTGCGAACTGCACGCCTGTTCGAATCCATTTCGAGAAAACACGCTGCTCAACATAGGTCAAGGCCGCCCTCTGCTCAGCCGTCAACTTATCCTTGTCTTTGACCCTGAAAACTTCCTCGCCGGGAATGTACTCAACGTAACCTTTCTGCTCCGCGCGGCGTAAAGCTAATTCCGCGTCACTCGACGCGGGGAGTACGAATGCCTGGCCAAATTCCTTCACGAGGTTCACGTAATTCTTATCCGCGGGTGCGAGGTCCATCTTGTTCGCGATTATGTGGGTCGGCTTCGAGATTTGCCTAATACTCTTCGCGAAGCCCCAAACGTCTTCATGGCTCCACCGCCCGAGGTCTTTGTCTGCAAGGGCGTTCTCCTCCAAAGCCCTCGCAACATGTTCGCCGGTAATCTTCAGCCCAGCTAGGTCCTGCGTGAAGAGCCGGTCAACGGACGAACCTTTCTTGGCATGTTTTTTTAATTTCTTGATGGCCTTCTCAACTATTTTGGCGAACCAGCGAACCAACTCTTCTTCAATGTCGTAGACGTCAGCGACAGGGTTCCCCATCCCCGGCTTTGTGAGTTTTCCATCCGCGTCCACGCTACCCGACGCGTCCGCTATGTGGATGAGAGCATCCGCTTGTGATGCTACGCTCAGGAATTGCGTACCGAGGCCCTTTCCCTTCCATGAACCTTTGATTAGGCCGGGCAGGTCGATGAGCTGGACGGGGATGAACCGAGCGCCTTCGATGCAAGATGAATTCCTAGGATTATCCTTGACACCCATCTCTCTGCACACGCAGATCGTCTTGACGTACGCTTGGCCAACTTTTGGTTTCTTGGTCGTGAAGGGGTAGGTTGAGACGGGAGCGCTGAGTAGGGTTGCCGCGTTGAAGAAGGTGGTTTTCCCCGCGTTGGTTTTCCCGATGAGCCCAATCTTGAGCAAGGGCGATCGGCTAGAATTCTCGCTTTGCGGTATCACTACTTGACGGGCCTCACCGGAATCAGCCAAAATCCATATAGCAACTGGCTATGCGTGACTGGGATGGGGCCGCCTTGTCGGTTCCGATGTGGGGCCGTAGACACAGTGACCATTCGGGAGTGACGGGCTCTAGCCAGGGATGACGACAGGGACACGTTCCCGCCAAGGGCTCCAGAAGACCAAACCTTAACGGGTTTGCGGACCTGAACGGAATGACGAACTTCAGGAGCGAAGAAACCCGTAGACATGACGGCATGGCGGAAGTCGAGGGTTCAAAATGGTTCACCCCAGAACCATGAGAATCCCTTCGGCCCCACCACAATTTAGCACCGTTTACTGTAAGTATGCAAAGTATTTTCTGTCAATCCTATACCAATAAACAGAGACCGCGGCATTTGCATCTCGTATGACCGTTGCCAAACCAGCCTTCGAACAGTTCCCAGCGCAGATTCAGTAGGCGAAACCTCCTGAAGGGGGCAGTCCTATTCGGGGCAGCGGCGCTACTACTCCCGCTGGAGAGACTTGGGCAGTTTCTATTCGTTCCGCAAGAGACAGGGCCCCTAACCTACCCTAGGCTGCGAATAGCCAACACGAACGACGTTCCCACCAATGGAAGCCTACTCTTTGAATACCCTCACAAAGACCGACCGGCCGTCCTCATTCACTTGTCCGACGGTTTCGTGGCATTTGATTCAATTTGCACGCACCTCGGATGCCAAGTACACTACGACAAAACGGTTGTAGCAGGATGGGAGAGCAAACCAAACCAGAACTTCTGTTCATGCCATGGCGGTGTCTTCGACCCTAAGACGGGAGAGGTGTTGGGCGGCCCGCCGCCGCGGTCTTTACCAAAGATCAAGCTCGAAATCGACAATCAAGGAGACATTTACGCGGACGGTTACGAAAGTGGCCTTCCCCTCTATGGTGAGGCTTGAAAGAACATGCGCCGTCGCTCATTCTCCAGGAGGATTTGGGATTGGTTTGTGGAACGAACCAGAATCGAACCAATCTTAGATACGAAGATCACGGAACGAGCTCTCAGCCCAATGTATTGCCTTGGCGGCTTAACATTCCTCTTCTTCGTTCTTCTAGCATTAACCGGCGTGATGCTCGCAACGTACTACAAGCCGACACCAGACAGCGCTTACGATAGCATCCAAACCATAACTATGAATGTGAAGTACGGCTGGCTCATACGCGGCATCCATTTCTATTCAGCTAACGGGATGATAATCACATCAATTCTCCACATGCTTCGCGTATACTTCACCGGAGCTTACAAGAAACCGAGGGAACTCAACTGGATAGTTGGGGTCGGGCTCGGCGCCTTCACTCTGATGGCTGGCTTTACCGGGTATGTGCTCCGATGGGACCAAGAGGCGGTGGGTGCCGCCGGCGTAGGTTTAGGGCTAGCCAATTCAATCCCGCAAGTCGGGACCCTCTTAACCTACCTGTTTTGGGGGAACAACTACACAGACACCCTCGGCCGCTTCTTCGCCAGTCACATACTACTCATTCCTGGATTACTTGTGCTAATGATGGCGTTCCACTTTTGGATGATTCGGAGGCATCGAATTGCAAGACCCCTCTGAGGAAGAGCCCGAGAACGTTCCGTTCTTCCCAAACGTACTATTAGCGGAGATGAGTCTCGCATTTGCCGCAATCGGACTGCTCACAATATTCGTAGCTCTCTTTCCTTTAACGCTCGGAGCAAAATTCGACCCCATTCATCCGCCGACGATTCTTGAACCTGAATGGTACTTCATGGGTGTCTACCAACTCCTAAAGACCCAAGGTGTCCAAGCCATCTACGCCGTCGTGCTACTGGCATGTCTCGGGATTTTCATGGTGGCCGTTCCCTTTATCGACCGTGGTTCGGAACGCCGCCCACTGAGAAGGCCCATGTTCCTCGCATTCGCCTTCTTCGTTGCCGCCGAATTCTTGGGCCTGACAATCTACGGCTATCTCTCGCCTGGCCAAGTAGGTTCCTTTGCTTCACCTGAGTTCACCGTGGCATTCCTCATGACCAACACAGTCGCAATCTTGCTGATATCCTTGGTTCTTTACGCCGACTGGAGAATTCGAAGGGGCGTTAGGAAATGAAAGTTGTTTCAAGGTTGAGGCAGGGCTTGCATCTGGTTCTTCTTGCGGCCGCTTTTATCGTCAGCACTTACGCGGTTTCGAACTTGATGCCACTTCTCCTTCATGCGACTGGAAACGGCTTCAACGCCTCGGACGCAGCCTCGATTGTCGGCGACTTGGTCGCTGGAATCGCATCTGTCACCTTTCTGGCGAGAGAGGTCTATAGGCTGGATAAGCGGGCAGGGCGGATACGCAACAGAGTGGGATGGTTCGAGTGAATGGATAATCCAAGAAGCGATAATGTTTCCCGAAGTTGGGTTGCGTTGGCGGTTGTACTCATCGGCTTGGAATTCATCTTTCTGTACGAAGCAATAATCGCTGACATGGGTGGGCACGAGAGATTCTTCGCGGCGTTTGCAGGCTTAGCGATACTCTGCTTCGCCGCTTTACTCTATGCTGCTGCTGTGGTTCTCTATGGGTGGGATTGAGAAGAGGGTGAGCTGGTTTGGTTAAGTGGACTAGGAAACTGGTTGACAGAAGCAGTGACCTAAATCCTCGCAACATGAGGCTCGGAATGTATGCATGGCTGATGCAACGCATCTCTGGACTTTACCTGGTCTTCTTCCTACTGACCCACGTGATGGCAATTGCCCAAGCGAACTTCAGCATCACTATTGGTTCTACGGCCGGGATGTTGGATGTGTTCAGAAACCCGTTCTGGGCCGGGAGTTCAATGTCAGCAACTTTCGATTTGGTTGCACTTGGCATTATTGCCTTTCACGGGTTGAACGGTATACGAATTGTATTGCTGGACTTGGGCTTTGGCGTTCGGAAACATAGGATTGGTTTCTGGGTTACGATGGTCATCGCGATCGTCACGGTGTCCCTCATCATCAATCTGGCCCTGCCAATGTTGCATTCATGGTGACACAGATGGCGAAGCAAAGTTTGTGGAAGAGTATAGGCCTCTGGATTCTGCAACGAATTACAGCAGTACTCTTAGTACTGTTTCTAGGATTGCACTTATGGGTATCGAACTTTACGACAGATTGGGCTACAGCTTCACGAGCGCTGATCGACCTCTCATTGCTCGGCCTAGCTCTATTTCACGGACTCAACGGGGTTAGGACCATCGTATTGGATTTCGGCCTTGGGTCACAGGGGCGGCGGTACTTGTCCGTAAGCCTAGTGATGTTGGGGTTCACGGCATTCCTCTTTGGAGTATACGGCTTCTTACCACTCGTCTTCACGAAATGAGAGTGCAAAATATGATATCGCATGATGTGATCATCGTTGGCGGTGGCCTCGCAGGCCTACGCGCAGCGATCGAAGCATCTCAATACGCGGACACCGTCATCTTCAGTCGAGTCCACCCGCTAAGATCACACACCGGGGCCGCCCAAGGCGGGATAAATGCCGCGCTAGGGAACATCGATGCAAACCGCGATGACAGCTGGGAAAAACATGCATATGACACAATCAAGGGCAGCGACTTCCTAGCCGACCAAGACGCCGTCGAAGAAATGACCAAAAAAGCTCCGCCCCGAATAATTGAAATGGAACATTGGGGTTGCCCCTTCAGCCGCACCGATGACGGTAAAATTGCTCAGAGACCCTTTGGTGGTGCAGGCTACCCACGAACTTGCTTCGCCGCCGACAAGACTGGTCATTACCTTTTGGTTACAGCGTATGAGCAAGTCATTCGACGGAACGTGAAAGTGTACGAGGAATGGTTAGTCATCTCCCTTATCGTTGAGAGCAAGTCTGTCAGAGGCATCGTAGCCCTAGACATCCTGACCGGCAAGCTGGAGGTTTTCATGGCAAAGGCCGTCATCTTGGCCACCGGCGGGGCAGGTTGGATTTACGGAAAGTCAACCAACTCGATGATCAACACTGGCAGCGGGATGGCTATGGCGTATAGGGCCGGCGTCGCGTTGAAGGACATGGAATTTGTGCAATTCCACCCTACAGCCCTCTACCCGACATGTATTCTCATTACCGAAGGAGCCCGCGGCGAAGGCGGCTACCTCGTGAACTCACAAGGGGAACGTTTCATGCAACACTATGCCCCCAAAGCTATGGAGCTCGCCCCACGTGATATTGTCAGCCGTTCGATTCAGAAGGAAATTGAGGAGGGACGCGGAGTAAGCGGCCTCTACGTTCAGCTGGACATCCGCCACCTCGGAAAGAAGAAGATTCTCGACAACCTCCCAGGGATACGCACCATTGCGATAGACTTTGCAGGCATTGATCCAATCACGAAACCCATCCCCGTCCAGCCAGCCCAACACTATACAATGGGCGGAGCTGATTGCAATATGAAATGTGAAACCGAAATCAAGGGACTCTACGCGGCGGGAGAATGTGCCTGCGTCAGCGTCCACGGCGCCAACAGGTTGGGCGGGAACTCACTACTCGAAACCCTTGTCTTCGGAAAAATAGCCGGAGAGGAAGCTGGAAAATTCGCCAAGAGTACTCCTTTCAACCGGAAGGACGAAAGCGCGTACCAAGAGGCGCTTAGACGAGAACAAGAACACATCTCAACTCTCTTTAGGGGAAGCGGAAAAGAGGACCCGTCGACTATTCGCGAAGAAATGCGAAACCTGATGGTCGAAAAAGTATTCCTGTTTAGAAGCAAAGAGGGCCTAGAGGAGGCTACCTCAGCGATAAAGGGCCTGAAGGCGCGGCTGCGCAATCTAAGACCAATAGACGGACACAAGGTCTACAACCTCGACCTGATCCGTGCAATTGAACTCGAAGACATGCTGGAGCTTAGTGAAGTAATTGTTGCATCAGCCTTGAACAGAAAAGAATCACGTGGCTCCCACGTGCGCCTCGACTTCCCGCAGCGTGACGATATCAACTTCCTAAAGCATACGCTCGCCTACAAGACAAATGAGGGCATCAGAATTGAATTCTCACCCGTGAAGATAACTCGGTACACACCGGAGGAGAGAAAGTATTGAAGCATCAGGATGACACCATCCGCCTAAGAGTTCAACGCTACGATCCAACAAAGGAAGCGGAACCGCACTATGACACCTTCGAGATCCCAACAAAACCCGGCATGACCGTTCTGGATGCACTCTTCCATGTCCTAGAGAAAAAGGATGGGACACTTTCCTTTCGATATTCGTGTAGAAGCGCGGTGTGCGGAAGCTGCGCTACCTTCATAAACGGACGGCAGCGGCTTGCCTGCAATGCCCAAATCGCGACGCTAGGGAAACGGATCACAATCGGACCCTTGCCACATCTACCGATAATCAACGATTTGGTAGTCGACCTCCACCCCTTCTTCCAAAAGATGGAGATGGTAAAACCGTACTTCGAAGGCCATGAACCGTACCCGGAAAGGGAATTCCTCCAGTCACCGAAACAAAGGGGAGCGATTGACATAGCCATTGACTGTATTGATTGCGCAGCCTGTTTCTCATCTTGCCCCATGACATGGACTGACCCAAGGTATCCCGGCCCTGCAGCACTAGTGAAGGCTGCACGTTTCATTGCGGACAGCAGGGACACTACTAGACATGACCGCTTAAGGTTGGTCGGATGCGAAGATGGTCTCTGGCGATGCCACACTGTTTTCAACTGCGCGGAAGCCTGCCCCAAGTCAATTGACCCCCCGCATTTCATCCAATACCTGAAAAGAAAAGCCTCTCTGCAGCATTAGGGGAAAGCACAATTGAGAAAACGTCGACATCTGATCGTGTGCACCTGCATCCTTCTGTAGTTCAAACCTTTGACAAACTGTTGTTGATTGATGCTTTAGTTTTTCATGTGCGCCAATGTACTTCCCGAGGATGGACGGCGGGCGAGCGACTTATTTTCTGGGTTCTACCGAAGCATTCTGATTAGCTTTGTACAAGGTGAACGTGAACAGTGTTGCGGATGCTCCAGTTACGGAGGAAGGCTCCAAAGGAACGAGAATAAAATGGGTCATAGATGAGAAACATGGAGCCCCTACCTTTCTCATGCGCCAGTTCACTCTCGAACCGGGAGGGTTCACACCCTACCACAAACACGATTGGGAACACGAGGTGTACATCCTTGAAGGGCAAGGCAAGGTTCGATACGAGAACCGTGAAGAGCCGATCAAGGCCGGGGACGCCATCCTTATCCCGCCTGATAAAACACATCAGTTCCAAGCTGGGACTGTCGGTCTAAAGTTTCTTTGCATGATACCCAAATGAAAAGAGTGAGATCACCTCCACTAGGTCACTAAGTGCAACTTTGACCTCCTATTGTGAACCCGCAACCCTAGGTTATTTTGGATTCCTTGGTCTATTTTCGCACGTGCTTAGGAGTGGATGATGTATTTTCGTGGGGAGAACATGTTACTTCACGTTTGTGATGACGCTTCCGGTAGCGGGTGGGGCTATTTGGGGACCCCCCCATAGGGGGGCACCCGCCCACCTTCTCAGTTTCGTGGTCTTGCGGTCTTCTTCTCTTATGGCGTTCGAGTGGATGACACCCAATGATTGAATGTGTACGCTGGCCAATACATTCGGCAATTCCCAACGCCTTGAATTTCACATTGCCTATCCGGACCGCTATGGGTTGCTGGAGTCCTTTTGTTTTATTGCAAATACTAGCGCTGCGCTCAAGACCTGCGTTACTGCACTCGCTACAAAAATGTAGGTCGGACCAATGGCGCTCCACACTAACCCATAAACGAGCGGCCCCATGATTATGCCCAGGTCTTCGCATGAGCCATAGATTCCTACGACGGTGCCGTACATTCTCTTGGGAGTGACGTCGGGTACAATGGCGAGCAGCAGCGACGTTGCTGAAAGGCCCAGGCCGGCGGCAATGGAGACAAGGAAAATCTGGTAAGCCGTATTCGCGAGGAGGTAGAGCAAGAAAGAGCCGGAACACAGCAAGAACCCAACGATAATCATGGGCTTTCGGCCAAACCTGTCGGACAACCAACCGAGAAAGAGAATTGCAACCAATTGAGACGCAGCAACAGTTGAAATGAGCGTCCCAACCTCAACAGTTGACATTCCAAACCGCCCCGAAGCGTATAGGGGTAGAAACGCTCGAACAATGGAGAACCCCATGAAAGCGAAAATCGCTGAGAGAAAAAGGAATTGCGCCGAACGCCTCCGCAGGGTAGAATTGAGGCCATAAATCATGCTCTTCGACCTTCCGGCTAATTGGCGACTAGGTGGAAACGACCAAAACACAATGAAAATCAAAAGGACGCTCAGCGCAGATGAGGTGTAGAACGAATACTCGAACGACCAGCTTTGAGCAATGTACGTTCCGATCAAAGGCCCGATGATCCGGCCGATGGAGGAAAAAACCCACCAACCACTCGCGTAGAGCCCGGCAGATTTCAAGGAAGACTCCTCCGATACAGACGCCCTAGTCGTAGGCCCAACTACGACTCCAACCGCTCCTGAAAGGAGTTGCAGAACTAAGAAGAAGAAAAAGGAACCATGACGGGTGTAGAGAATGAAAATTGCACTCATGCACGATAAAGAAAAGATCAGGAGATGCCTTCGATTAGTTCTGTCACTTAGACTGCCCCACACCCATTCGAAAAGAAACATCCCCAAAGCGAACATAGCAGCCAACGTGCTCCATCCGACGATGCCGATTCCAAGTTTTTCAATGTAGAGAGGCAGGACAGGGCCCGTAAGGGTTACAGACAAAGAAACATTCCAGAGAAGCAATGTAACATAAGCTGGAAGCACGCGACGAAAACTCGGATTCAACAAGCGGGATACGCCACCAACCAATACGTGAGCATCTCGTTCAGAGCCGCAGTCTAGTCCGAGATTCTTTATGGTTACGTCCCATTCCCTTTCGGGACGAAGGACCGACATTGCGGATCGCCGCAGATATTGACTCCCCTGTAGCCCTCAAGGAATTTAACTGAGAACCGTACCTCGCGAGCAACAACTGAAGTTAGAGGGAACCAACGGAGTTCACAGTTAGGTAAGGTGCATATGATGGTTGATTTCTGCCGGGACTGTGGAGCTTACATCCCATCAGGCTTCACGGAATGCGCAACATGTGACCCGAGGGGTAAACCATTCCTCCGGTTGAAAGAGATCAATCCAAACCAGCTAACTCCGCAGGACGTGCTAGACTTATTTCCGAGTCGAACCTTTCGCGAACACCAGAAGGAAACCATCACTAAGATGGTCGAGGCGTTCACTTCTGGGATAAAGTGCATACTCCTCGTAGCCCCGACGGGCGCTGGGAAATCCTATGTGAATGCTTCCTTCACATCGGCCACCCGCTCGTTCTACGCAACACCCCAGCTCGCATTAATCGACCAGATCATGCGGGACCCATTATTGGAGAAGCGATTTGTGGAGATCAAGGGCCGGCAGAATTACCGATGCTACTATAACCCGAGTAGGGGTGTGCATGTTGGAAAATGTGAGACCGAGCAGTACCCCTGCAACGAACGCTTGGACATCTGCCCGTACTGGATGCAGAAGATGCGTGCGTTGAAAGCGCCTAGCGTCCTACTGAGCCTCGCTTACCTCATCTCGGAAGGCCAGACTGAGGGCATAAGCGAAACTTACCTAGGAACCAGAGCACTAATGGTTTTGGACGAGGCGCACAACTTGGAAGAGCAATGCCTCAACCACATCTCAGTCCGACTATCCCCTTTCTCGATACCCTACGACGTCTACGATGAAATACTCCCCGCCCTTCGCGAGGTGGGGTCGGACATTGAGCTTGGAAGATTCCTGGAAGGCTTGGAGTCGAAGCTCAGCAGACTCTTGGAACAGCTGAAACAGAAATCCGAAACCTCAGGCCTCTCAGTAGTGCAAACCGAGAACAGGGATCTCATTGAGCGATACCTCGCAAGCTACTACCTCTACATGAATTCGCGGTCGGAATGGGTCTGGCAGATCAGGAACGACCAACTCCTCCTGCAACCAGTATTCGCGAAGGAGTTCATGAAGCAACTCATCTGGAAGCGAGCGGAGTACTATGTAATCTCCTCGGCCACCATTCTAGACCCAGAAGAATTCATCGAGCTGACAGGCCTTACAACGATTCTTGAGAAGGACGAGATTTACGTTCTTCAAGCGCCAAGCACCTTCCCCGTCGAGAACCGCCCAATAATCGACGCAACCGTCGGCCCCCTGTCAAAGCAAGAGTGGGACAAGAACATGCCCCAAGCCGTGAAGACAATAACGGAGATCCTTCGTAAAGAAAAGGGTAAAGTCGCGATCCATTCCCACAGCTATCGCCATCAACGAGCCCTCGTCGAGCATCTACCCGCAGACATTAAACCCCGCCTAATCGTACACACGAGCCGTGACCGGGAGGAGAAGCTGCAGGAGTGGATGCACTCCCGAGGAAAAGTATTCGTCTCCGTCGCCTTCAACGAAGGCCAAGATTGGAAGTACGACCTCTGCGATGCTCAAATCCTTTTGAAAGTTCCCTTCGCGGACCTGAGCGATCGACGAACGAGCCGCCGGTTGGGGCTTGGACATAGGAGGTGGTATGAGAATCAGGCGATGATGGAGGTCATTCAGGCGTATGGGCGGGCGATTAGAGCCGACGACGACAAGGCAGGGTTCTACGTGGTGGACGGAAGCTTCCAGAAACTTGTCAGAGACTGTTGGCCATACATACCCGACTGGTTCAAGGAAGCACTACCACCAACCCTCCAACCTCCGAACCCCTATCATGCTCTAGGTCACGTTTCAGAAAGTACGTAACATGATTATTTGATCCGCTACATCGAATTGTGCGGACCTTCTAAACTAGGAAGAGAACTGCAACGCCGATTACTGCGATCATTGCGCCGAGAATCCCTCTCCAACTTGTCCTCTGCCTATAAAGAATCCAGACCACCGGGATAATCATGACTGGCATTAGTGAGAGTAGGGTCTGCGCGATACCTACTTCCGCATAGGTTACAGCAACCATGGATAGCGTCACACCCAGGAAAGGCCCCACAACCGCAGCGGCAAGCGTCTGTCTCATTCCCTCCCTGTTCTTGAAGGCACTACGAAGTTCGGGCAGTCTTCCCGCAGCTATCAGGACGAGCCAAAGGGAGCAGGCTCCTAGAATCATGCGCATTAGCGTGGCAGATATTGGGTTCAATGTTGCCGCGGGGTTGAGTTCGATTCCTTTCTTCGCCAGAACCAACCCTACTCCTTGGCCAATTGCAGCGACGAGGCCAAAGAAAATGCCGTAACTCTTCAGCTTCTTTGACACAGGAGCTTCGCCGGAGTGCTCATCACGTTCTAAGATGACTAAAACGACACCGCCCAAGGTCAGTGCGATGCCAACTGCGGCGACTGCTGGAATTGTTTCACCGAGCATGACATATCCGCCCAGAGACGCGAATATTGGAGCCAGAGCCATAAGCAGCAGGGAGCGGCGTGGGCCAAGTATTACGTAGGCGGCGAATAGTCCCGAATCACCAATACCTAACCCGACTATGCCGCTCGCACCTAACCAGAACCATTGGGGACCGCTAGCCAAAGGTAGAATGGTCCCGAGCAAAACAAATTGAGTGACGAGGAGCAGACCCACCGCTATCACAGTGCGGTACGCGTTCACGCTGAGCGACCCTATTCGTCTCCCGGCCGCGGTGAAGAACAATGAACTAACGGTCCAAAGGGCTGAAGTGATTACTGCAGCGGTTTCCCCGAGAAAGCTCGAGTTCAATTAGCTCACTGAAGCCCTAGCTTGCACAGCGACATATGCGGTCTTTTTTTGTCTTTGGTTACAGTCTCTCTGTTGGCGTATCAGCAAACTGAAAGGTTTACAGTTTGTTGCTCTAACTCCGGTCTGTTCGGTCTGCAGATCGGGCAAAAACTCTTTCTGGCTATTATGTTGGCCCTCGGGCGGGATGGTGGACGGTAAGAAGTCTCGCTGAGCTCAGATCTTGAATTGCAAAGCGCCTTCAGCGGTTCCCGTGTAGTGCACTATTTGGGTGACCCGAACTTCGTTTGGGCTCGCTGTTATTCTGCCAATTACCCTAGGACCACCGTCAAGGTCGATTAGCGCAACAACGTATGGCGCTCCCTTCTCGAATCCTGTCGGCGGATACCTGATCACAGTGAACGTGGCAACCTTGCCTTGCCCCGAGAATGATACTTCTTTGATATCGCTCAGGCAATGTGGGCACGCTTTAGTTGCGAAGAAGTCAGACCAGGTACAGTTCACGCACTTGTAGCCTCTGATGCCTTCATCCATACCTTAATCACTTCTCAGTATGTGGACCGCGGCCGTGCCACCAATTCCGCCCACGCTCTGCGACATTCCCAGGTGGGCTTCGGGGACTTGGCATTTTCCTGCTTTCTTTGACAGTTGGAGAGCGAGTTCTGCGATTTGGTACATTCCACTAGCACCGACAGGATGGCCTCTTGCCTTTAGCCCTCCGAATGTGTTTGTGGGCATCGGCCCATCCCGCGCACAGACTCCATCCTTTACGAGTTGAGTACCAGAACCTTTCGTTGCAAAACCCAAGTCTTCCAACGCCATAATTCCAAGAATTGAGAAGGCATCGTGGACCTCTAAGAGGTCGATTTCTTTGGGCTTCACACCCGCCGCCTCGTACGCCCGTTGGGCCGCTCTTCTTGAGGCCTCAAAGGTAGTCAAGTCTTGGCGTTGGTAGAGGCTGAGCGTATCAGTCGCAACGGCAGAAGCAGCGATCTTCACTGGCAAATCCGTGAATTCCTTCGCCTTCTCCACAGTCGTTAACACAAGGGCGGCCGCGCCATCTCCGATCGCTGAGCAATCATACAACCTCAATGGGTCCGCCACTAACGGGGACTTGAGCACATCTTCGACAGTGATGTTCTTGTGAAATTGAGCCTTAGGGTTGTTGAGGGCGTTTTCGTGGCAGAGGACCGGAAACTGAGCCAGTAGCTCATGTGGTGTATCGTACTTGCGCATGTATTCTCGGGCAATCATGGCGTTGAGGCCAACGAAAGTGATACCCGTAGCGCCAACCCGGGCTTTGTCCTCTGCCATCATAAGACCTGATGTCACCTCAGGTGTTGAGTAACCCGACATTTTCTCAACCGCCCCGACCAAGACCACGTCTTCTAACCCCGACATTACACTCTTCACGGCGGCATGAGCGGCAACTCCACCCGAGGCGCATGCACCTTCCACCTTGAAACTTGGGACGCCTTCCCTTCCGAGTGCTGTCACCATCAAAGCGCCCAAATGCTCTTGGTTCTGCAGAAACCCAGACATCATGTTCCCGACGTAAATGGAGTCAATTTTGTCGACCCCCGAATCTTCAATCGCTTCCGTAGCGGCTTCGACGAATAATTGTGGCAGGCTTTTCCCAGAACCTGCCGTAACCGGCGACATTCCAACCCCAATTATGGCGACATCCCGCAAAGTTACCTACCTATACGTAGAACATCTTGCAGGCTCTATGTTTAATTATTCGCTGGTGGGCAGTTGGTTTGGAGTTGGCGGCCATAGCTGAGGGCTAGGACCCGTTCCCATTCCGAACACGGAAGTGAATCTCTCAGGCGATTCGGGTAGTAGTGTGTTCCGAAAGGCCATGCGAGCCCCGGACCGCTGCCGA